>Ga0209624_10003755_pt1 | contig 10623 bp, 6 predicted proteins | sample JacPinW_OM2H0_O1_FD_188565 | JGI IMG/M metagenome (GOLD analysis project Ga0209624, IMG submission 188565) | Forest soil microbial communities from Algoma, Ontario, Canada - Jack Pine, Ontario site 1_JW_OM2H0_O1 (SPAdes) (version 2) | ecosystem: Environmental > Terrestrial > Soil > Boreal... | reverse complement strand
GGCGTGCACGTCGTAGAAAGAATAGACGCCATCGGGGCCGGTGCTGGTGGCGAAGCGATCGTCTTTGGAGCGCAATTTTAATTTTACGTGCGGGATGGGGTCTTCGGGATCGTCCGTAGGAGCGAGGAGCGGCGGATCGGCTCGGCGGAGGACGCCGAAGACGGAAGCAACGCGATCGTGATTGCGCATGGACCGCAATTGAGGGAGCAGCGCGCGGCCTTCGCTGGCGGGGCGCGTCTGGCTGCAGACGACGGCGAAGAGACGGCCCTCGGTTTCTTGCTGGGTGAAGACGATGTACTGCTCGCCCTTTTTGAAATAGTAGCCGCAATCGCCGTCGTCGCCGCCGGAGAAGACGTCAACGTCCGCGGAGTCGGGGCCGGCGAATTTTTCGTCAATGTGGAAATGATAGCGGGTGATGGGCGAAGCGGTTTGCGGAGCGACGCCGGGATTTGCTTCGTCGGTGTTGGCCGCGGCACTCGCAGCTTCAGCGGACGTGGCGTCGGGAGCGACGGCGGCGACTTCGGTGACGGTGCCGAGGAAAACGACATCGTCGGATTGCAGGCCGGGGCATTTTCCCGGCGGTTGCTTGGAACAGGTGCAAGCCCAGAGCCCGGAGGGGATGAAGAAGAGCAAGAGCGCCACGGCCAGGAATGAGCGTTGCATCATGAATAGATATCGTACCTTGTGAAGCGCGGAGAAATCGAGCATTCGTGCGAATTTTTTGAGGCGAGGTGTGGTGCGATGATGCTCGGAAGCGATGCACTATTTTGGTACACTTGGGGCCGCTTGCGGAAAGCAAGGTTCCCGAGAGTGGATTCGCCGACTGGTCGTAATGCGCGCGGATTCGCGCGGAGCAGCGTGATTTAGATAAAGGAGTAAATTACGAACATGACAAAGATTCTGGGGTTTCTGGCTGTGGCTCTGATGATTTTTTGCGCGGCGGCGGGAGCGCAGCAGTCTGCGCCGGCGCCTGCGCAGCAAGGGAATCAGTCGATCTATAACGTGACCGTGGTGGGGAAGACGGTAACGGCGGTGAGTTATCAGCATCGCAGCGGTTCGACGATGATCGGCTTTCAAGGGACGCCGCTGCTGCCGCTGGCGAAAGGCGACGCGAAGGTGGACAGCAAGCAGGGATCGATTGTGGTGAGCGCGAGCTTCAGGAATATGCAGTCGGCGCAGAAATTCGGGAAAGAATATTTGACGTATGTGCTGTGGGCGATCACTCCGGAGGGCAAGCCGAATAACCTGGGGGAATTGCTGCTGGATGGCGAGAAGAGCAAATTGACGGCGACGACGAATTTGCAGACTTTTGGAATGATCGTGACGGCGGAGCCGTATTTTGCGGTGAACATGCCGAGCGACGTGGTGGTGCTGGAGAATGTGGTGCGGGCGGACACGGTAGGAACGGCGGAGCAGGTGACCGCGAATTACGAATTGATGCAGCGCGGGACATATACATACGACATGTCCAAGGCGCGCGAGCCGATTACGGATTTTTCGCCGAAAGTGCCGCTGGAAATTTACGAAGCGCGGAACGCGGTGTCCATTGCGCAGAGCGCGGGGGCGGATTCTCTGGCGCCGGACGCATTTCAGAAGGCGGTGAGCTCGCTGGGGAATGCGGACAATTTGCTGGCGAAGAAAGCGAGCAGGAAGGAAGTGATCGCGGCAGCGCGCGATGCAGTGCAGACTGCGGCGGATGCGCGGGCGATCGCATTACAACGCGCGGCGCAGCAGAAAGCGGCGGCCCAGCAGGCAGCATCGCAGGCCGCGGTGGCGGCAGCGGACGCGAAACAGAAACAGGAAGCAGCAGCGCGTCAACAGGCGGAGATTCAAAAATTGCAGGCGGAGCGCGATTCCGCGCAGGCGGCGGCTGCTCGTGCGCAGGCGGATGCGGCGGCTTTGGCAGCGCAGCAACAGGCGCAGGCCGCGCAACAGCAAGCGGATGCGGCGCAACAGCAAACGAAGGCCGCACAGGAAGCGGCGGCTCGGGCCGAAGCGGAGAAGCAGGCTTTGCGGGCGGCGCTGCTGGATCAATTTAATCGAGTGTTGCCGACGACGGACACGCCGCGTGGTTTGCAGGTGAATATGGCGGACGTGTTGTTTGCGTTCGGGAAATATGAATTGCAGCCGTCGGCGCGCGAGGCTTTGGCGAAATTTTCCGGGATTGTGCTGGCGCATCCGGGCTTGCATTTGTCGGTAGAGGGGTACACGGATAGCGTGGGAAGCGACGCGTTCAACCAGACGTTATCTGAGCAGCGCGCCAATGCGGTGCGGGATTATCTGATACAGCAGGGGCTGGATCCGAATTCGATTACGGCGACGGGATTTGGGAAGTCGAATCCGGTGGCAAGTAATGATACGGCGGCGGGGCGGCAGCAGAATCGTCGCGTGGAGATCATTATTTCGGGCGAAGTGATCGGTACGAAGATTGGGGCGCCGATCGCGCCGCCGCAACAGTAGTAGGCGTTTCGCCAAGACGCCTCGGCGAAATTAACGCGCCGGGTGGTCTGAATGCGACCAGAGGCGGAAGCCGCCGCGAAAGGCGTTATCGTTGCTGCCCAGGCGGGCGCCGGGCGGGAGTTTTTTCAGATTTGCGGCGTTGCCGCCACCCAGAACTACGTAGTCCGCCTCCAGAGCTGCTTTTAATTTTTCGGTGACCTTGAAAACCTGACGGCGCCATTTTTTCTTTCCGTATTTTTCCAGACCGCGTATGCCGAGGTAGTCCTCGTACGTTTTCCCTTTTTTGTAGAAGAGGTGTGCGAGCTCCATGGGCTCCAGGACGCCGTCAATCACCATGGCGGAGCCGAGGCCCGTACCGAGGCCCAGGAAAAGCATGCGGCCGCCTTTATAGCTGCCGAGGGCTTGCATGCTGGCGTCGTTGATAATTTTTATGGGATGGCCGAAGGCTTTGCGGAAATTGAAACCCACCCAGCCGCCGCCCAGATTGTGCGGCTCGCGAAGCGGATGGTTATTGATGACCGGGCCAGGGTAGCCCATCGCGATGGCATCGTATTTCCAGGCGCGCGTGGCTTTTTTGACGGCGCGAACCATTTTGGCGGCGGTCATGGAAAGGCTGGAGGGAATTTTTACGGAATCTTTTTGACCGGTCATCAGCAGCTTGACGTGGGTGCCGCCGACGTCGATCACCAGAATGCGGTGTGGTTTTGGATGTGCGTGGAGTTTCTTCACAAGCGCTCCTTATGGAAGGTCCTGAGAAGTTATATCCCGCGGCCAGGATAGTCAAATCGGAAGAGCGCGGGCATGAGGGGGCGGCAGTAAGGGGTGAAGTGGTGAGCCGGGGGGAGGGAAATTGTAGCGTTGAAGACGTGACAGAGCTGACGTTTTCCCGCATATTGTCTAGCACCGCGGACGCAGAGAAAGGCGGAGAGCACAGAGAACGACGAGGGATCGGCATACATGAGCAAGCAATATGATCGCAGGCAGGTGTTGAAGTTAGTTGGCACGAGTTGTGCGGCATTTATTTTGCCGGCATCGGGATTTGCAGGCGAGGGTGGATTCGCACCGGCGGAACAAGACTCGGAGATCCGGATTTCATCGGTTAGCGCGCACACTTTGCGGCTGAGTATTTTTTCCGGAAGGAGCGGCGGCGCCGTGCGCGGCGACGGATCATTGGCGCAGGAGGCTTGGGACGGCCCGGGGACGACGCTGAGCGGGCAATTCGCGGAGCGGAGTGTGAAGGCGGGCGATTTGCGCGTGAACATTATGGCTGACCCGCTGACGTTCGCGATTTCGGGTGCTGACGGCGCGCCGATTCAGCAACTGAAGGTGGATCGGGCTAGCGGAGTGGTTTCTTTCGCGACTGGAAATTCGCCGTTGCTCGGATTGGGCGAGGGCGGGCAGCAATTCGACCGTCGCGGGTCGGTGGACACGATGAAGCGCGGGCAGGGCGGCTACAAACTGCAGACGAATGGCGGGCGCGTGCCGATTCCTTGGCTGATTGGGACGGCGGGCTGGGCGATGTTCTTTCATGCGCCGTTCGGGACGTTTGATTTTTCGGGGGCGGAAAGCAAATTTTTGCCGGCGGGGCCGGATGCGGCGTACCCTCTGGACATTTTTTTCGTGGCGTCGCGCGAGCCGGCGACGATCATGGGCGAATACGCGCGGCTGACGGGAAATGCGGAGCTGCCGCCGCTGTGGAGTTTCGGTTACCTGCAATCGCACCGCACGCTGGGGAGTCCAGAGGAAATTCTGGCGGAAGCGAAAACGTTTCGCGAAAAGAAATTGCCGTGCGACGCGATGATCTATCTGAGCACGGGATTTTGCCCGAACGGATGGAATACGGAAAATGGCGCGTTCGAATGGAATGTGCGCGCATTTCCGGATCCACCGAAGATGCTGGCGGAATTGCACAAAGATAATTTTCGCGCGGTGATACACACCGTGATTTTGACGGACAAGCTGACGGGGAGAGCGCAGGACGCTTGCGACGTCGCGAAATATGACGAGACGGAGGCGGGTTGTTACTGGGATGCGCACCGCAAGGATTTCGCGATGGGTGTGGATGGATGGTGGCCGGACGAAGGTGATCCTCTGGACATCGCGTCGAGCTTGGTGCGCAACCGAATGTATTGGGAAGGTCCGCAGGTTGACCGGCCGAATGAGCGGCCGTTCGCGTTGCATCGCAATGGGTATGCGGGGATGCAGCGATACGCGTCGTTCTTGTGGTCGGGCGACGTGTATTCGACTTGGGAGACACTGAAAACTCATTTGCCGATCGCGGTGAATACGGGATTGACCGGCATTCCTTATTGGGGCACCGATATCGGCGGATTTGTGCCGACGAAAGAATTCACGGCGGAATTATTTGTGCGCTGGTTTCAGTTTGCCGCGTTTTGCCCGCTGTTTCGTTCGCACGGGCGCGCCTGGAAATTGCGGCTGCCGTGGGGTTGGAATACGGGCGATCCGGGGCCAACGGAAATACGAAATTATGGAGGCGCGGCGCTTCCGGATGAGAGCCAGCTGCACAATCCGCAGGTGGAAATCATTTGCAGGAAATATCTGGAGCTGCGTTACCGGATGCTGCCGTACATCTACAGCGCGGCGCGCGAGTGCACGAAGACGGGGATGCCGGTGATGCGTTCTTTGTGGCTGCACTATCCGGATGATCCTGTCGCAGTGGCGCGCGGGGATGAATATTTGTGGGGCCGCGACATTTTGGTGGCGCCGGTGGTGGAGCAGGGCGCGACTTCGCGGGCGGTTTATTTGCCGCGCGGGGATTGGTGGGATTTTTGGAGTGGGGAGCGCGTGACGGGCGGGCGGGAGATCACGCGGGCTGTGGATTTGGAGACGACTCCTTTGTATGTGCGAGCTGGCGCGATTTTGCCTTTGGGGCCGGTGAAACAATTTACGGATGAGAAGGTGGATGGGCCGCTGACAATTTCTGTTTACGCGGGAGCGGATGCTTCCTTCTTGCTGTACGAGGATGATGGTAATTCTTTCAATTACCGAAAAGGCGAGTGGATGGGAATTCAGATGCGGTGGAATGATGCGCGGCGGATTTTGAAATTGGAGCTGGCGGAGGGATCGCGGATGCTGGGTCCGGGGCGTCGGGACATGGAAGTGAAGTTGGGTGAAGCGGTGCGGAAGGTGGTGTTTGAAGGCAAAGCGGCGGAAGTGGCGTTCTGAGCGAGATTTGGTCTGCGCGCGAAGGCGCGCTGCGAGCAAACCGAAAATGCGGCGCCGAGGGCGGCGGGGCCGGGGATTATGATGGCTGCGCCGTCTCCGCTGTAACATCTTTATTTGCAGTCGTTTACGGCCTGCTGGGTCAGGGCAAAGTGCTTGCATAAAATCCGCAATCAGATATATTCCGTAGAGGGCCGTCACGCCAGTTGACCTGCCGACGATCCGAATCGCACCGCACCAGGGAATTGCTACATGAACCCGGTGCGAGCTGCGATGAGTTGAGTAAACGCTTCCTTGAAATTGGGTTTAAAGTGCTGCGCTGCGGCTCGAAGTGAAGTACGGAGGACGACGTGAAGTGCCCCACCTGCGTTTCGCGACGGCAGTTTGTTTCCGCGGTCATGTCGTCGGCGGCGCTGGCGTGTCTTCCGAAAACTGCGGGAGCGTTCACGAGCGATGCTTTGGAGAACGTTCTGCTGCAGAGTGGGCGGCACCAAACTCCTGATTCTCGCGTCGCGCTTCTTGCTGCGCCATTCCCCATGGCGCAAGTGCGGCTGCTCGACGGTCCGTTTCTGGATGCCACCAAGGCAAATCTGCAGTATCTACACTCTCTGCCGGTAAACCGATTGCTACACAATTTTCGCGTCAATGCAGGACTGGCCAGTACGGCGGAGCCGTTGGGCGGATGGGAAGCGCCGGACTGCGAGCTGCGCGGACACTTCACGGGACATTTTCTTTCTGCATGCGCGTTGGGGTATGCAAGCACCGGCGACGAGCAATTGAAAACGAAAGGCGAAGCAGTGGTGGCGGAACTGTCGAAATGCCAGGAAGCGAAAGGCACCGGATACCTTAGCGCGTTCCCCGAGAGTTTTTTTGACAGGCTAAGCGATGGCCAAGCCGTTTGGGCGCCTTTCTATACGCTGCACAAAATCATGGCGGGAAATCTGGACATGTACACGTACTGCCAATCGGAACAGGCATTGACGGTGGCGGAGGGTATGGCGCGGTGGATGGGCCGCTGGACGAATGGCATCAGCGACGATCACATGCAGCGGATTTTGAAGACCGAATATGGCGGAACGAATGAGGCGCTTTACAACCTGAGCGCGATTACCGGCAAGTGGCAATATTTTCGAACTGCGACGCGATTTGAGCAGCCGGATTTTTTTGGGCCTTTGGCTGGACACCGCGACGAACTGAAAGGCCTGCACACGAATACTAATATTCCCAAGGTGATTGGCGCGGCGCGACGATACGAGTTGACCGGCGATCCCTACTACCACGAAGTTGCGAAATATTTCTGGGAAGAAGTGACGCAAGAACGCGCGTATGTGACGGGCGGCACAAGCAACGGCGAGGGATGGGACACGGACGCGGGAAATCTGTCGAAGGCACTGAGTTTGTGGTCGGAGGAATGCTGCTGCGGGTACAACATGCTGAAACTGACGCGGCATGTGCATCAGTGGAGCGCGGACCCGCGGTACATGGATTATTACGAGCGGACGCTATTTAATTCGCGGCTCGGGACGCAGCATCCGCAGCACGGGATGAAAATGTATTATTTCCCGATGGAGACGGGTTACTGGAAATTTTTCCACTCGCAGCTCAATTCGTTCTGGTGCTGCACGGGAACGGGTGTGGAAGAGTTTTCAAAATTCACGGATACGATTTATTCGCACGATGAGCACGATGTGTACGTGAATCTTTTTATTGCTTCCGAGGTGCGCTGGCCGGAGAAGGGGCTGACAGTACGCCAAACGACGAGATTTCCGGAGCAGGAAGGCACCAGCATCACGATGAAAGCCGCAAAGCCGGTGCAGGCAGGGATCAATATTCGAATTCCAAGCTGGGCGGTGGATGACGGAGCGGTGGAATTGAACGGAAAGGCGCTGCCGGTTTTCTCGAGCCCGGGAAGTTATCTGCGGATCACGCGGGAGTGGGCGGATGGCGACCGGCTCGAGGTGAAATTGCCGATGCGCTTGCATACGGAACCGCTGCTGGGTGATCCAACGCAGGTGGCGGCGCTGTACGGGCCGATCGTGCTCGCCGGGCGATTGGGAACCGAAGGATTGACTGAGGCAATGCAATACGATCCCGATCATGGGCCAACGCAACTGTCTCCTCCACATGCCGAAGCGAAGGGCAGCGCGAGCGTCACTACGAAATCCGTGGAAGAAATTCGTGCGGCGGCCTGGCTAGAGCCCGTAAAGGGTCAGGCGCTGACTTTTCAGACCGTGGGCCAGAAGAATGCGACGATGTTGATTCCGCTGAATCGAATCTTTGGCGAACGATACGCGGTGTACTGGAAGACGAGCACGCGAAGCGAGGATGCGGAAGGGTAAGGTCCGGATGATACTGCGAGCGAAATCTTTTTCGAACACGCTTTCGAGCGAGATTGTTTTGGGCTAAACGTTGACGGAACCGGCATTGCAGCGGATCATACGTGGCACGCGTCACCGGAGATGAGAAGTGAGCATCCACGAAGTTGCGAAGTTGGCCAAAGTTTCGATCGCGACAGTGTCGCGCACGATTAATGGCGTGCCGACGGTAACACCGCAGCTTTCACGCCGCGTGTGGAAAGTGATCGAGGAGCTGGGATATTACCCGAACACGCAGGCGCGCGCGCTGGTTTCCGGACGCAGCCGGATTTTCGGCTTGATCGTTTCGGAGATCACCAATCCGTTCTTTCCAGAAATCGTACAGGGATTCGAGGACATCGCGGTTCAGAATAATTACGAGATTCTGACGACTTCCACGGTGCACGACCCCGCGCGCATGGCGCTTTCGGTGCGGCGGATGATCGAACGCCGGGTGGAGGGCGTGGCGGTGGTCACGTTCGGGATGGAAGAGGCGCTGTTCGATGATTTGAAGTCTCGCAATGTGCCGCTGGTGTTTATTGACGTGGGGCCGCCGCTGCCGCGGATCAGCACAATCAAAATCGATTATTTGCACGGGCTGCGGCAGGCAGTGCAGCATCTGGCAGCGCTGCGGCACGAAAAAATTGCTTTTATTTCCGGACCGTTGGCGCTGAAGACGGCTCTGGCGCGGCAGCACGCGTTCATGCAAGCGATGGGAGAGATCGGTCTGACCGTGGATCCGCAGCACCTGGTGGAAGGAAATCACACGATGGAGGGCGGCATCGCGGCGATGCAGAAACTTTTGGCGAACGCCGAAATCCCCACGGCGGTGATTTGCTCGAACGACATGACGGCGCTGGGAGTGATGCGCGAAAGTTATGCGCAGGGGATTCACGTTCCCAAGGAACTTTCCGTCGTGGGGTTTGACGACATACGCCTGGCGCAATTCGTGATACCTCCTTTGACCACGGTAAAAATGTCGCAGGCAGAAATTGCCCGCCTGGCATTTAACGCGCTTCTGACGGAAGTGCGGCGCAAGTCTCCATCGCCAACGGGAAGCGAATACATGCTGCGCACCAGCCTGGTTCTTCGCGATTCCACTGCGCTGGCCCCGAAAACCGCGCGCCGGCGAAAACCGAAAGCCGCCAACAGCGGCGGTGAGTGAAGCAAATGAAAGCTGCGATTTGCTGTTTGATGCTTTTTTCTTTGGAGTAAACGTTTGCTGCGGCGTGGCGGGCGTTATGATTTTTTTAGGAAGTAGCGCGGGCAGGGCCGCGGTTGGTCGACTGCGTTGGGAAAAGCACTGGCACGGAAATTAAAGATCAGGGGCGCAGATTTTTATGGCGATCGTCGCAGGCGTGGATTTCGGGACATTGAGTGTGCGCGTTTCGATCGTGGACAGCGAGAAGGGCGCGCTGGAATCCGCGGTCGCCGAATATCCATTGCACCGCAAACGCGAAGACCCGGAATTTGCGACGCAATCGCACGAAGATCACATGCGCGCGCTGGCTCTGGCTACCCGCGAGGCTTTGAAGAAAGCGGGAGTGCACGGCAAGGACGTGAAAGCGATCGCGCTGGACACGACGGGATCTTCGGTGGTGCCGGTGGACGCAAAGATGGCGCCGCTGGATGAATATTATTTGTGGTGCGACCATCGGGCGAAGGCGGAAGCCGCGGAGATTACGGAACTGGCGAACCGCGAGGGATTGGAAGCGATCCGCTGGTGCGGCGGCGTTTATTCTTCGGAGTGGGGATTCGCGAAACTGCTGCACTGGTTGCGCCACAATCCTGATAAGCGCGGGAAATTCGCGAGCGCTTTCGAGCATTGCGACATGGTGGCGGCGACGCTATGTGGCGTGACGGATCCAAGCAAGGCGAAACGCAGCATTTGCGCGATGGGGCACAAATGGCTGTGGCATGCGGATCTGGGCGGCTTACCTGCCGAAGAATTCCTGGTGAAATTGGATCCGCTGCTGGCTGGGGTGCGCGCGAAACTCGCAGGGGAGTACGAAACCTCCGACAAGATTGCCGGAACTCTGTCGCCTTACTGGGCGGAGAAGCTGGGATTGCGCGCGGGAATTCCGATTCCGGTGGGAGCGTTCGATGCGCACTGGGATGCGATCGGGGCGGGCACGCAAGAAAAAGACGTGGCGAACGTGGTGGGGACTTCTACATGCATTATTGGAATATCGAGCCAGACGCAACTAGTGCCGGGAGTTTGCGGTGTCGTCAAGGGCAGCGTGCATCCGGGCTACACGGGGATCGAAGCTGGCCTTTCCGCTACCGGAGATATTTTTGAAGCGATCGCGCGGCGGACGAATACTACTATTTCGCAATTGAGCGCGGGGCTGGAGAAATATCACGCGGGCCAGACTGGGTTGCTGCGCATGACCTGGGACAACGGCGACCGCACGGTGCTGGTAAATCCGAATCTGCGAGGGATGACGCTGGGCTGGAACCTGCAGAATACGGCGCAGGACGAGCTGTTTGCGGCGATCGAGGGAACGGCTTTTCACACGCGGGTGATTCTGGACCGCATGGCAGAATATGGCACGAAGATCGAGCGCGTGATCAATGCGGGAGGGATTCCGCAGAGCAATCCAGTGTTGAATCAAGTGTACGCAAA
>Ga0209624_10003754_pt1 | contig 10628 bp, 5 predicted proteins | sample JacPinW_OM2H0_O1_FD_188565 | JGI IMG/M metagenome (GOLD analysis project Ga0209624, IMG submission 188565) | Forest soil microbial communities from Algoma, Ontario, Canada - Jack Pine, Ontario site 1_JW_OM2H0_O1 (SPAdes) (version 2) | ecosystem: Environmental > Terrestrial > Soil > Boreal... | reverse complement strand
CTCGGCGCATAAGAACCGGGTTCAGATCGGGTAGGAGATCAACTTGTCCCCACGACAGAAAAAACGGCTTGACACCGACCGGCCTTCTCATGGAAGGCCAATGCGCTCATTGAACCGAAACTGAACCTCGTTCGGTCACTTCCGAAAAGGGCGCTTATAAGCACTAATCCAGTCTGGGCGCGGTCTTCGGATATGGAAACGAGGCGGATGACTGCAAAGACCTTTCAGCCCCAAGTAGAGAGAATTACTTCCGGTATGCCCGTAATTAGCCCTGATTTTTAGCTGGTCTGGTAGGTGAAGATGTTTCTCCTGCTGCCTGCCAAGAGGCGGATTTTCGTAGTGTTGTCTTGCGGCAGGCAGAATGGTACTCTTCGGCAACCGGTGCGAAACCTTCTCTTTCCGCTCGCTGTCCTACTCTCCGTCGCCGCCTTCTCAATTCCCGCACACGCAGCCGACTGCCATGCGTTGGCCCAGAGCGCGCTGCCCGACACGACGATCTTGACTGCCGACGTGGTCAGTGACGGAAGCTTTACTCCACCCTATGGCGCACCCCTGACGGGATTGCCTGTATTTTGCCGTGTAAGCGGCATTCTTCACCCGACCTCGGATTCCGTCATACGATTTGAGGTCTGGATGCCGGCGAAGGGCTGGAACCATCGTTTTCTCGGGACCGGCAACGGGGGGTTTGCGGGTTCAATCTACTACGGCCAACTGGGAGACAGCCTGAAGCGCGGCTTCGCGACGGCCGGCACAGACGCAGGCCATCAGGCGGACGCGCAAGACGCGAGTTGGGCCTATCAGCATCCCGAGAAAATTACGGACTTCGGCTATCGTGCGGTCCACCTCACCGCCGAGCGCGCAAAAGCCATCATCAACACGTTCTACGGCGAACCTCCGACGAAGTCCTACTTCGACGCTTGCTCCGACGGCGGCCGTGAAGCACTGATGGAGGCACAACGGTTCCCTGCCGACTACGACGGGATCCTGGCCGGCGCACCCGCCAATAACTGGACAAAGATGATCGCGGCTGGGATGGATGTGACGAAGGTATTCATCGGCAACCCCGCTGGATATATCCCAAGCATCAAGCTTCCTGCAATTACCGCGGCGGTGCTGGCAAAGTGCGATGCGCTGGACGGGTTGAAAGACGGCATCCTTAACGATCCGCGGAGCTGCCATTTTGATCCCGCGACACTGTTGTGCAAACAGGGCGACGAGCTGAGCTGCCTGACCGCACCCCAGGTCGCCTCTCTCAAGAAGATTTACGCGGGCGGGACCGATGATGAGGGGCACATGATATTTCCTGGCCTGATGCCCGGCGACGAGGTGCACCTGTGGAAGAGCTGGCTAATAGGCGACGGACCCAACGTGAGCTTGTACCTGCAGAACTACTTCCGCTACATGGTGTTTGACGATCCGAGTTGGAACGTTTTGACCGCCAGCACGAATGCGGCTGCGCATGCAGCCGATGCAAAGACCGCTCAGGCACTAAACTCGACCGATCCCGATCTGAGCCACTTCGCAGCGCGCGGCGGAAAGCTGATCCTGTATCACGGCTGGAACGATCCGGCGATCTCGCCTCTGAACACCATCCAGTACTATGAGCAAGTGCAGGCGAAGATGGGTGACGCGAAGACGGCAGAATTCGTGCGCCTGTACATGGTTCCCGGGATGGGCCATTGCGCCGGAGGGGCAGGGGCCGCGGCTTTTGGACAACTTGGTTTGACCACAGCGAAGGGTCCAGAGTTCGGCATCTTCGACGCGTTGGAAAAATGGGAAGAGTTGGATACTGCGCCAGTCTCCATCATCGCGACCAAATACGGCGCTGCCAAAAAAGTGGAGATGACGCGGCCGATATGTCCATATCCTCAGGTTGCAAAATACAACGGCAAAGGCGACCCGAATGATTCGGCCAGCTTTACCTGTGCTGCGCCGCGCCATTGACCTGAGGTCAACTGCATTCTTCTTATTCGCATCGCAACGATGTGCTCGGATCAATGCGCGAAGCGCGTCGCGCTGGAATATAGCTGGCAAGAAAAGCGATACAAGCTAGAAGAGTCGGAACGGCGACAAACGTCACGAGGTCGGTGACTCCGACACCGAAAAGCAGCGAGCGCATCAATCGGCTAACCACCAGCGCACCCCCGATGCCGATACCGACTCCCCAAAAAGCCAGCGTCATCCCGCCGCGAACGATAAGTGCCATGATGTTCGCCGGTGAAGCGCCGAGCGCTAGCCGGATGCCCACTTCGCGGCTGCCTTGTCCGACCAGATAGGCGATGAGCCCATAAATTCCAATCACCGCCAGACCAAGCGAGATTGCCGCAAATGCCCCGAGCACCAGCATGGTAAAACGACGATGCGCCAGAGATTGGTCGAAACGCTCTTGCATAGGAATCACGTTGTAGAGCGGAAGATCAGGATTGAGTTCGTGAATCTGCTGCTTGACTGCGCTGGCCAGAGTGACCGGATCGTTGCTGCCTCGCAGAACGACGTTCATGGCGCGCGTCACGTATTGCGTTTGAGGAAGGTAAAACGCAATGCGCGAATCCGAGTCCAGTGTATATTGCTTGACCCTACCCACCACGCCGACAACAGTGATCCAGGGAGAGCTTGTCTCGCTGATGCCTCCGATGTGGAAGCGCTTGCCAATCGCGTCCTGGTTTGGCCAGAATTGTTGCGCCATATAGTCGTCGATAATCGCCACACGTGGTTTGTTAGCGACGTCATCGTCGTTAAAAAACAGGCCCTCGCGAAGGGGTATCTCCATTGCCCGGAAATAGTGTCCGCTGACCATGCGGGTATCGGCATTGATGAACTTCTCACCCGGCGGCGGCACACGTCCCTCAACGGTGATCGGTCCCCAGGCAAACATTTGGCTCAACGGAAGCGATGTGACGGCCCCTGCAGCGGTGACACCAGGCAAGTTTTCCAGCCGCCGCCAAAGCTCATGATAAGCAGCGAGGACCGCCTCTTTATCTTTGTATCGCTCCCCCGTCATGGTCAGTTCAAGGGTCAGGACATTACGAGGATTGAAGCCGGGATCTACGTCGCGTACGCGAACAAAGCTGCGAAGCAGCAGACCGGCGCCAATCAACAGCATCGCGCAAAGCGCAATCTCGGCGATCACCAGCGAGCGGCGAAGATTGTTTCCTCGTCCCCAAATTGCGCTGACGCCGGCCGAGGTTCGACTGGTGTCCTGCAGAACGGTTTGTACGTCGAGCCGCGAAACCCGCAGCGCTGGTGCCAGTCCAAACAGAATCGCCGACAAGACACAAACCATAAACGTGAAGGCAAGAGCGGCCAGACCGATGCCCACATCGTTCATTCTTGGCACGCTCTGCGGGCCAAGCAGCCGTACCCAGTGCAATGCGAGAAACGCCACAGCGATGCCCAAGGCGCCACCGGCGAACGCAAGCAACATGCTTTCGGTCAACAACTGGCGAACGATCCGTACCCGGGTTGCACCCAGCGCGGTGCGCACCGCAATCTCCTTTTGCCGGGCGACGGCACGCGACAGTTGCAGGTTCGCCAAGTTCACGCACGCGATCAACAAGACAAAGCCAACCGCTCCCAGCAGCAGGTACAACGTGCGCCGAACGTTGCCTACCACTTGCTCGAGAAGCGGCACGATACCGAACGTCAGTCCCCCGTTGGGCGGATACACCTCGGGAAACTCCTGCCTCAGTCGCGCAGTAATGGTATCCATTTCGGCCTGTGCCTGTTCTACGGAAACTCCCGGCTTCAGCTTGCCCAGTATGTTGTAGTCTTCGTGATCGCGATTCTGGGCGGCGTTGGCAGGGAGAGGCAGCGGCAGCAATATCTCAGCCTGTTCCGCGCCGTCCAACGTCGGCATCACTTCGCGAGGCAGCGAAAACAAGCGTGGCATAACGCCGACAATCTCATACGTCACGCCGTTCAGCATGATCTTCTTGCCAAGAATGCCGGGATCGGAACCAAAGCGTCGCGCCCATGTTCCGTAACTCAGCACAGCGGTGGCCGTTCGGCCTGGCAGGTCCTCATCGGGAACAAATAATCGTCCGAGAGCTGCCCGCTGTCCCAATATGGATAACAAACTCGACGAGACCCGGATCGTCCCGACGCGCTCCGGTTCGCCCGACCCCGTTAGGTTGTAGTTGCCACCAATCGCTATTGCGACCTGTTCAAACCCACGATGGCCGTTCTTGATGTCGAAGTATTGCGCGGTTGAAAACCAGTCTTCCAGTATGTTCAGGCCAGGAGAGCGGTTCCACAGTATGACCAGCCGTCCAGCATCTTTGTACGGCAATGGACGAAGCAACAGCCCATCTACGATGCTGAAGATCGCTGTATTTGCGCCGATTCCGATGGCCAACGAGAGTATCGCTGTCACGGTGAATGCGGGTGCGGCGGCCAGAGCACGAAGAGCCCGCCGCAAATCTTGTAGCAAAATGCTCATGCAGGCAATGATGGCCTCCCACGGCCAATGTACTCTAACGGACGGACAAGGTGTGACGGCGAAAAGCAGCCTGCAGGAAGTGGGCAGTTGAACTCTTGAACTCAGAAAACACTTCGGGGACTTAGCTGCATGCTCTTGGCAGAGTGGTTTGTTGCGGGTTAGTCTTAACCTCTTTTGATCAAAGGCCTTAAGGTTTGAGGCAATGAATCGACAAGGGTTCCGCTCCGGGGGAACCGGGACCATCTATGGACTGCACCAGACGAACCAATCTTTCTTCCTGCTGTTCGATAGATTCGAGTAGTTTGAATTGCGTCTTGCAGCGATCAAGGTTGTGTCCGTTCCTGTTCACTTTGTAATACGCGTCCCCCTGCAAATAGTCCGTCAGGAATCGGACGCCCTGCTCGAGTGTCATTAATTTGCCGGAGAAGACAAGGTGTCGCTTCTCGGCTTTCGTCAAAAAATCGCCAGTCGAAGCGAGATAACCGCGCACGAGGGCTTCGAACATGGAGAACTGCATGGTTACTTTGGAGAGATCTTGCTCGTCTTCCTTCGCCGGGCTTGTCGCCGTCCTTACCATATCGCCGAAATCGTGAAGTGCTAATCCTGGCATGACAGTGTCGAGGTCAATTACGCAGATGCCCTCGCCGCTGGCATCGTCGAGCATGACATTGTTGAACTTCGTGTCGTTGTGGGCGATGCGCTCCGGCAGGTTTGCGTCAAGCAGGACGCTTGTGATGGATCGATGCGCGAAGGCGTATTCAATCTCCGGTTTTGCAAGAATTGCGCGACCGGCTACATCGGAGGCGATTGCTTGCTCCAATGCCATGAATCGTTTCGGCGCATGGTGAAAGTCTTTGATGGTATCGTTCAACCGCGGCGGCGGCAGGTCGACGAGTAGTTTTTGAAATCGTCCAAACGCTCTGGCTGCCTGAAAGGCCTGGTCTGTAGACTCGACGGCATCATAAGTGTGTGCGTTCTCGATAAAGCGATATGTGCGCCAATAGTTGCCGCTTGCATCTAGATGCCAGGCCCGCTCATCGCGCGCGGGAATAAGTTTGAGTGCACGCCGACTTCGGTCCGGCTCACCTGACATCTTCGCTGCAAGATGAGACGTCACCCGCTGAACATTTTCCATGAGGGCGGGCGGGTTCTTGAAGACGCTCTGATTGATGCGTTGAAGCACGTAGCGGACGGGAATCCCTTCCTGGTTGAAGGTGACGCAGTAGGTGTCGTTGATGTGGCCGCTGCCGTGGGCCGTCGCACCCGCAAATTCACCGCCGATTTGAAACTGGCATGCTATGGCGCCGATATCGTGTTTGCTCATAGCCAAAGCCTGTTCGGAAAATTACCGCGGTCGATGAGGCCGCGAATGGTTTGGACGACGCGAGGGTGGTCTTCGCGGTAGGTAACGCCTGCCCATGAATCATTCGTGCGCAGGACCTTTACCCGCGCCCGACCAGCCAAAACCAACTCATTCACCGCATTTGGAAGATAGCTTTCCGATTCGATATCCAAGCCGTTCGATCTAAGAAATCTCAGAAAATATTCTCTAACCTGCCCAAATATGTGGGGAGTAAATCCCCACATATTCATCGAAACCACCTCGTTACCCGACAGCGTGGTCGTCTGGCCTGTCGAGTCAGTGTTCGTGGCATGCACCCCGTCGCGCTCAATATTTGTCAGCTCGACAACGCCTCGGAGGAAGCCGTCGTCATCAATTCGGCACACGCCACGCGACACCGTACCGAAGTCAGATAAAGTGTTGCGCAGAACAAATCCGACCATTGCGTAGTGCGCAGTACCACTCTGTAGATGTTGTCCCAATACGCGATAGCCCTCCGACCCGTAAAAATCGTCGGCGTTGATGACCGCAAAGGGCTCGTCGATCGTATCGGCGGCCGTCAGAACTGCATGCAGAGTGCCCCATGGCTTGGTGCGGCCGGCCGGGATGGAAAACCCCAGAGGAAGTTTGTCGAGTTCCTGAAAGGCGTATTCGACGGCGATATGTTTTTCAAACCGGGCACCGACGGCTTGCCTGAAAGCCTGCTCAATGTCCCTGCGGACGACGAACACGACCTTGCCGAATCCCGCGCGAAGTGCGTCGTAAATCGAATAGTCGATGATGGTTTCGCCGCCGGGGCCGACTGGATCAATTTGCTTGAGGCCACCGTAGCGGTTGCCCATGCCGGCGGCTAGAACGAGCAGAGTTGGAGGTGTTGTCGGTTTCATCAGCTTGCTTATCGCGGGGTAACATCGAGCGTGAGTACTTCGAACGGAGCGAGATGAAACTCATGCGCCTGTTGTGCGCCAAGCACAACGGCGGGTCGGTTTGCATCCTCCTTCCACGGGCTCTTTGCAAAGTACTCCTGTGCGGCGCCTAAGGGCAGCTCGAATGCATCCTGCAGCTTGATGCGGATCGTCTTCGCCTGATCGCTGGGATTGCGTAGTACGAGGATGCCTTTGCCTGGCGTCCATGATGCCCATCCATACACCTCTTGCAGCGCGGGATCACCGCCGACCCAATGCGTGTCTTTCAACACTTCGGCGTTGGCGCGTGACCACTTCGCCGCCTCGGCGAGGTCGTCCCAATTGGAATCACTCAGCAAAGACGGCGTTATATACATCTCCTGGAGCTGCGTGCCGGTGCCGAAGTACGATCGAATCTCGTTGCGGAAGTCATTTCCAGGATCGCTATCGAGTTGCTTGCGGTGCTGCGCATAGATCATGCCATGGAGCATGAGAGAGTTGAGCGGGAACAGAGGGCCATCTTGTACGATGCCGTGATATGTCTCTGCATCGCGATAGGTGATCCACCGTTCCCGGAAGGTTCCGACGCCAGCTATACCGTCATCCTCGCCGCCTCGCCAAATGGAATCTGCATAGATTAACCAGAAGGGTGAAGGCCATGTTCCAGTAGTCAGATTGATGTAGATGTCAGGTTTCGTTGTGCGAAGTTCGCCAATGAGGTGGATTGCCGCCGCGAAGTCACTGTCGAAGCTGCTGCCGGGGAAGACGGAGTCGACGTTACCCGTGCCATCGAACTTGAACTGGTTCACGCCATACTTGTGAATCATATCCATACAGACGTCGCGGAAGGCGGCATAGTACTTCGGACCAGAGAGAGCGTATCCGTTTTTGACGATCTCGTATCCGGCAGCTTTTCCGAACTCAATCCGTTCTTTCTTTGGGTTGGAGTAGCCGCCCCAGGGCGACATCCATACGCCGGGATCGGCGCCGTACTTCTCCACAGCCTCCTTCACAGGAACGAAACCATTGGGAAAACCATCATTGAACTTCCAGAGGGACTTGTGGTTGTCCCAACCGTCGTCGAAGAGGAAAGAATCCAGCTTCACACCGCGCTTTTGCGTCAATTCGTGTCCGAATAGGTTCACACGATCCAGCGCGCCAGCCTGGTCATAGGGCGTGAAATAGCCGAGATCGTACCAGGAGTTGTAGTGAAGAAAGGTTCGGTAGGGATGCGCCCGTTCTCTCTCCACATACGCAAGGAAGTCACGCCGCATCTGGCCGGCACGCGCAACGCCGATTACGGAAGAGTAGGTGATCGATTGGCCCGCGCGAAGAGGTAGGTCCCGATCCATCCAGGCGGTAGCTCGGTCGCCTGTAACTTTGCTTTGTGACAGCGGATGTTCGAATCCCACGAACAAATTCCCAGCAACAATGGGTGAGCCCGCCACCGATCCGCTTACATGGGCTCCCGGAAGAGGCAGATCAATCAGCTCCACTCGGCTAATTGGAACGTCCTGACCGACCGCACTGATTGCGACAAGCTGTCTGAAGTAAGTAGAGTCGTCAAGAAGAATGAGCGACCACACTGCTCGCAGAGAATGGTCGCTGCTTTCCAATGGAAAGTCGAACTCCTCGCCATGCAGTCTGTCGGCGAAGCGCGAGGCTTCCGGCTGCGGAGTGAGTTCGTGCTTCGTGGGTTGGCCAGTAAGCTTCAAGATGCTGGAATTGTAGACAGTTCCATCTCTTAGAAGGATGACGAAGGGCGCGGCGACGCGAAGCTCTGTTCTATGCATGCGGTCGCTGACAACCAGGTTGTTCACTTTTCCGCCTGTAACAGACCACTTCGCTCCGATCGCGTGATTTTCAAGATCGAAGCTGTCTCCAGCCCGCGTCGCGAGGACGGGACCAGGGTCGAAGTCTCGCTGAGTCTTCGACGCGATGGCAGAGGCGGGGAGCATTGCTAACGACAAGACAAACTTTGCTGTTAGGTCCCTGATTGCGGCCCAAGGTTGCATGCCTTCATCCATTTAGTTTGCTCGCTAACGTACCGCGAAGATTGTTAGTTTAGCGCACCGTGAAGGCGCAGACTATAGAAACGCAGGGGAATGAAACAGACATTGCTTAAGAAGACGTTGGAAAGTCGCCGACCAGTGAGGCGCGAGTGTACGGAATCGCTGTTACTGGCTCCTTCCATCGTAGTCAGCCGGTAGCATCTGATAACTGACGAAAGCAAAGTGCTGGCTGTCGGGGGCCCAGGATGGGACGTTTATGGTGCCGGATCCGCCGACAATGTTCACCAGCACCCTCACCTTTTTGTCGTCCATTGACATGATCCGCAGCACGACGTCCTTGTTCGCAGGGTGCCCAGTGACACCCTTTTCATAACTGAGGAAGACCATTGACTTGCCATCGGGTGAGGGGTGGGGCGTCCAATTCACGAGGTCGTCCGAGGTGACCTGCTCCGGTGCACTGCCATCTGGACGCATACGCCAGATCTGCATACTGCCGCTTCGGTCTGAGTTGAAATAGATGTATTTGCCGTCCGGAGAGTAATCCGGATCATCGCTGACGCCGCGACCCGAAGTCAAAGCCCTTTCCTCACCACCTTCAGCCGGGATGGCATAGATATTGAGGGAACCGTGGTCCGGGCGAGTGAAGACGATCGTCTTGCCGTCGGGTGACCAGCTGTGCCAGTAGGAATTGGGATTTTCCGTTATCAGGCGTGGCGTTCCTCCGCCAGAAGGTACGATATAAACTCGCGATTCCGGCTTGTCGGGCATGCTGCAGCTGATGGCCAGCCACTGGCCGTCGGGTGAGAGACCGTGACTCCCGTTGCAGCGGGTTGCGGCACCAACGTTAACGGCATCAGGCGTCCCCGCCGTCGCAGAAATCTTCATGATCTTGCCGTCCTGGTTGAAGAGTAAGGTGTTCCCGTCCCTGGTCCAGTTGGGCGCTTCGAACCGACCTCGTGCCGTATACACCACTGCTCTGCGAGAGTTATCTTCGGTCCCGATGGTCTGGAGCGTACTGTAGAGCGCGAGTGCGTCGGGCGTGGTCGGCGGCAGCGATTTGAGTTCGACATTTGAGAAGACAGCTTTTTCCGTGACCTTTGCGTCGTGGGAGCATACTCCGAGACCAACGTAGAACGGTTCGCGAAAATGAAGCTTGATCGACGAGCCAACCTGATGAATTGGCTCGCTGCCCATACTTAGAAACATGGTGATCGTGTCGCCGCGCTTCTCGATGCGCAGTCTTTTTGGAGAAGAGATGTCCAGTTCAATATCTTGAGTTGTGGCGCCTCTTGCCTGTCGATACTGTAGCGCGGTCAGTCCCGAGCCGTGCTGCGCCACGTCGGCGTAGATACCGTCGGCATCGAGGGTCTGGCGAAACATCAGAAGTGCCTTGCGGTGGGGGCTGGGATTGCCTGTTTTGACCGGGAAGGCGATATCGGCTGCAAGCGATATATCGCCGGACACCTTCTTCCACACGAAGTGAAAGGCATCGACCGTAGACCAGAGATTAGCGCCTGCAGCGGTAATGGTATATGTACGTGCTGCTGGGTCGTACACGAGAGATCCTGGAGGAGTAACGCTGCCGACGTCGGATTGGCCTTCGAAGATGCCCATGGATTCTGAACTGGGTTGTGGCGAGACTTTACTGCCTGATCCGGATGAGACGGTGATCTGGCCTTTGCTGAAAGCCGGATCCATCTCGGCGATGTCCACGCGAAAACTGACGGTGTCTGCAGTTGGAAATCCGGCTGGCACCTTCTGGGTCACTTTTCCGGTAGCTGCCCATTCTGTTCCTCGTTGAAAGGTCGTGATAAATCCTACGTCGCTCAACGCGGCGACATCGTGCCCCAATGTGGTATGGAAAATTCTTCCTTTTCCGTATCTGAGAGCCATAAGTATGGGCTCCTCGCGGCCAGTCCCCTTGTTATTCG
>Ga0209624_10003753_pt1 | contig 10629 bp, 5 predicted proteins | sample JacPinW_OM2H0_O1_FD_188565 | JGI IMG/M metagenome (GOLD analysis project Ga0209624, IMG submission 188565) | Forest soil microbial communities from Algoma, Ontario, Canada - Jack Pine, Ontario site 1_JW_OM2H0_O1 (SPAdes) (version 2) | ecosystem: Environmental > Terrestrial > Soil > Boreal... | reverse complement strand
GGCAACGTCTCTTACCGCGCGGGGCAAAAAGAGCTTGTCTGGGATGCGACGGCGGCCCGTGCAACGAACTGTCCCGAGGCCGACCAGTTTCTCGAGGTCCCGTATCGCACCGGCTGGAACCTGTGAATGCGTCAGGCGGTTGCCGGCGCGGTGAGCCCGGCGTGCTTGGACGGTTCCTCAATTCGGCCTTGGATGACCTGATAACCGATTGGGACCAAGAGCCGCGTCACCAGCATGTTGGCGGTCAATCCGCCGATGACCGCGATGGCGAGCGGCTGCTGCATTTGCGCGCCCGGCCCATGGCCCAGCGCCAGCGGAACGAGGCCGAAAATCGCCGTCAGGCTAGTCATCAAGATGGGCCGGAATCGCGTGCGACCGGCCACCAGCAGCGCCTCGTGCAGCTCCATTCCGCCTTCCCGCAATTGGCCGATGTACTCGATCAGGATGATGCCGTTCTTGACGTCCAGGCCAATCAACAGAATCGCGCCCATGAAGGAAGAGACATTCAGTGGCGTGTTGGTAATCCACAGCGCGAAGAGCGCGGCGGCGAGCGAAATCGGCTGGGCCAAGAAGATCAAGAGCGGCAGAATCACGCTCTTGAACTGTAGTCCGAGCAGCAAGAATACGAGCGCCGAGGCGACAACCATCACCGTCAGCAGGCTGCTGAACGATTCCTGCGTTGCCCGATACGTGCCCGCCAGCTCCCAGCGGTAGCCCGGCGGAAATGAAATGTCGGCCATCTGAGCGGCAAGTGCCTTGTTAACTCCCGCCAGGTCGGCGCCTTCCTTGAGTTCACCTTGGACGGTGATCACCGGTTGCTGGTTCTCGCGCCACTTTTCGTTGGCACTGCGCTTGAGATCGATGGTCGCCAGGTCTTCCAGCGGCACGAAATTGAGCACGCCGGGTGCGGGTGCGACCGCATTCGCGGCTGAGGCGGGAGTCGTCGCGGGCGTCGCGGCCAGGTAACTGATCGGCAGCTGACCCAGGTCCTTGCGGGCGTAGCGCACTTTGTCGGGGTAGCGGACGCGGATCTTGGTCATCCGGTCCTGCTCGGGGAGCGTGGTCGCCACCTGGCCGTAGAGGGCCGCGTTGAGCTGCGCCTCGACGTCCATTTGAGTTAGACCGAGCCGCGCGGCCTCGGCGCTTTTGGTGCGGACGACGATGTCGGGGTTGCCCAATTCGACGTTCGACTTGACTTCTCCCACGCCGGCCGTTTTTTCCGCGATCTGCCCTGCCTTTTCGGCCAATTCGCGGATTTGGTTGAAATCGGGCCCGAAGATTTTGATCTCGATCGGTTTGTCGACGCCCGAGAGGTCGTTGATCTGGTCGCGCACGAGCGGCACCAGCTCGAGAGTCGCCAGTTCGGGAACGGAGCCTTTGATCTCTGTTTCGATATCATCCATGATTTCTTGCATCTTCTCGCGCTCGCCGGACGGCTTGAGGCTCACGAGAATGTCGCCTCGATGGGGCTCGGTCGCGTAGAGGCCCAGCTCGGCCCCGGTGCGGCGGATGTACCCGGCCACCGCCTCGTTTTTTAGCAGGATGGCCTCGACGCGGCGGGCCACCTTGTCGGTCTGGCTGAGCGAGGTGCCCACGGGCATCCAGTAATCGACGACAAAGGCGCCTTCATCCATGTCGGGCATGAATCCCGTTTTGACGTTTTGCGAGAGCCACCAGACGGGAATCACCATCAACAGCGCCAGGACCACGCTGAATCGCGGGAAGCGCAGGCCGGCCCGTAGCAAGCCCCCGTACCCGTTGGCAAAGACCGCGTAAATCGGGCCGGTGGTCGGCATCGCGCGGCGCGCCAAGAAACGGGACGCCAGCACGGGGATAATAGTCAAGCTCACGACCATCGACACCAAAAGCGAGACCGACAGCGCCAAGCTCAACGACTGGAAGAATTGGCCGATCACTCCGTGCACGAAGGCCAGGGGCAAGAACACGAGGATGGTGGTGAAGGTTGAGCCGATCACGGCGCCACTGATCTCTTTGCTGGCGCTGTCGACCGCCGTGTCGCCCGTTTCTCCTGCCGCGAGATGCCGCGAGATGTTTTCGATGACCACCACTGTGTCATCGATGATCAGTCCAATGGCGATCGCCAGGCCGCCGAGCGACATCAAATTGAGCGTGTCACCCATCAGGTAGAGGACCACGAAGCTGATCAACAGACTCAAGGGGATCGCCAGCGACGCGATCAACGTGGCCCGAATGCTCTTCAGAAACAATAAGAGAATGATGACGCTGAACAGCGCGCCGTAAAGGATCGCATCGCGGACATTGGCCACGGCCGTGCGCACCAGGTTCCCCTGATCGTAAACTGGTGTAATTTCGATGCCCGCAGGGGTCGACTTCTTCGCGTCTGCCAGCACCGTGTTCAGCGTGCTCGAGATTGCCAGCGCGTTGCCGCCCGGTTGGCGAAAGACCGTGAGCGCGACGGCGTTCTTGCCGTCGGAACGGATGGCCTTGGTGCGATCTTCGTGCGACACGATCACGCGGCCCAGGTCGCGGACGCGCAGTGGCTGCCCGTTCTTCTCGACGATCACCACGTTTTCCAGATCGAGCGGAGCGTCGGCAACCGTGTCGGCGAGCACCTGGTATTGCAAGATTCCCTGGTCGAGCCGACCGACGGCCTTCAGCCGGTGCTCCCGGCCCAGCCGGTCGGCCACGTCGGCGATCGACAAATTGGCGGCGACCAGCGTCTGCGGATCGACCTCGACCACGATCTCCCGGATGTCGCCCCCTTGCACCGTCACATACGAGACGTTCGGAATGCGGCTGATACGGGGGCGCAGGTCGTAGTAGGCGTAGTCGTAGAGGGCCGACGGGTCTTTGGCACCGGTGATGACGAAGGAAATGATCGGGAAGATCGAGGGCGTCTGCCGCTCGACGATCGTGCTGGTGCCGGCCGGCAATTGCGAGCCCAGCTCGGCCATTCGCGCGCGGACGTCGTTGAGCGCCTGGATCATGTTGGTGCCCGGCGCGAAGTCGACGCTAAGTTCACTCGCTCCGCGGACCGATTTGGCGCGGACGCGGATCACGCCGAGCACGATGCTGACTTGCTCCTCGATCGGCCGCGTGATCGAGATTTCGACATCCTTGACTGCCAGCCCGGGAGTCTGCGCCACGACCGTGATCCGCGGGAAGGCGACCTCGGGGTAGATGCCGCTGGGCATGTGCAGCATGGCGACCACGCCTAGCACGCTCAGCAATGCCGAGGTCAAGACGATCAGGCCGAAATACGGACGAGCGGCGGCGACGAGGTTCAACCCGCGCCTCTTCACTTCCGGAAGTCCGTCACCGAGATGCGTTTCGATCCGAGGAGGCCGGACCGACTCCAAAGGAGGGGCCGTCACTTGCGCTCGTCCCCTTTCGCCTTTTCTTTCTCGTCGGCGGGTTTGTTCGCTTCAGGCTTGGCCTCCTTGGACTCGACCGGCTTGGCGTCTTTGGCTTCCTCAGCCTTGCCCTCTTTCGCTTCGCCCTCTTTGGATTCAGCCGATTTTGGCTCGGCGATGATTGTGGCCTCGACCTTGTTATCTTCCACGCCGTAAGCGCCCTCGACGATGACCGGCTCCCCCTCCTTGAGGTCGGTCTTGGTCACTGCCACGTTGCCCCCGTCCGAGGCGCCTAGCTCAGGATGCAAGAGCCGGATCTTTCCTTCGCGGACGACGGCCAACAGCGGCCCCTCGCCTTGATCGAAGATTGCCGCCTCGGGAACGGCCAATTGTGGCTCTTCGGTTCGCAACACGATGGTCGCTTTGACGACCTGTCCCAGCCGCAGCCGCCCGCCCTCGTTGTCCATCAAGATCCGCACGGCGTAGTTGCCAGTCTGCGGATCGGCCGAGTTGCCGATGAAGGCGACCTTTCCGCTCACGACATCGTTGTCCTTCTTGGACGATTCCTTCTCGGGTTCCTTCTCCTTGGCGGACGATTCCTTTTCCTTGCTCGCCGGTTCTTTTTCTTTGGCGTCTTTGTCGCTCTCCTTTGCGGACGTTTCGGCGGCCGGATGGCTGCCGTCGGAGAGATCGACCTTGGCGACCATCCCCGGCTGCAACAAACGCGTGATGCGGGCGGGGAAATAGATCGTGACGAACAGCCGCCGGATATCGATTACTTCACCGACGGGAGTGCCGATCGTCAGCGTCTGACCCGGATGACAGTTGAGCGATTCGACGACGCCGGCAATCGGGGCCCGCAGCGTATGCAGCGCCAGCGATTCTTGCGAACTGGCGACGGCCTGCTCGGCCATGACGATCTTCGTTTGAGCCTCGGCGACGGCTTCGGGACGCGGGCCGGTCATCAGCAGTTTCAGCTGCGCCTCGGCCGTCTGGAGCGTGACCTTGGCCTGCTTGAGCAGCACTTCCTCGTCGTGGAGCACCTTCTCCGAGACGTCTTTGGTCGCCAGGAGCTTGCGCAGGTTTTCGACCTGCAACTCGTCGTGCTCGACCGAGATTTTCGCCTGCTCGACGGCTAGCTCGGCGGCACGCCGCTCCTCGGGGCGCGGCAGCGACTCGAGCAGTTTGCGCGCGGCGACGAGGCTGTCCTTGTTGGCTTCCTTCTCCGCCAGGGTGGCCTTGGCCACCGTGGGATCGAGTTGCAGGATCGGCTGGTGGGCCTTGACGGTGTCTCCGATGCGCACGAGCAAGTCGTGCACATGTCCTTCGACGGCTGCCGTCAGCGAGCCAACGCATTCCGGCAGCGGCTCCGTCCGACCGAGCCCTTCCACGGTGATTGCGAACGGCAGGCGTCGGGCCGTCACGCAGCGGACGTTGACGTGCCCGGGGATTTTCTCTTCCTGCGGTTCGTCTTTCTTGTCGTCCGCTTTTGGGTCATCGCGTTTCTTATCGTCGTCCTTCTTAGCACGGGCCGGTTCATCTTTGGGGTCCTCCTTGCTGGCCGTAGCTTTGCCGTGGTCGGATTCCTCTTTGCCCCCCTTTGCGGTGGCGTCCGCCCTAGTAACGCCCGCGGGCTTGGCCGCCTCGCCTGGCTGTGAAACTGAGCTCCAAAAGGCCGTTCCGCAGCCGGGCGCGAAGCATGCCAGCGGAATCCCGACCAGCAGAATCGCAAAACGGGCGCTTATCGTCACTGTGCGTCTCATTGCTTTATTAGGAATGCCTTACCAAATCAGAATATCGCAATCCCGACGGGCGGAGGGCGAAAAACCGGTGAGTTTTCTTTCACATCAAGATCAAGTTCCGCCGCTCGCCGATGATTGGCGCACGACGCCCCGGATCGAGGGGGTTTAAGCCGTTCGCGCGCCAAAGCAAAGGACTGATCCGCCGCGCGAAGGAGCCGCTGAAAGCGGTTCGAACTCACATCCGCGCGTCCAGAAAATGATCGCGTGCGTGCGAGATGTGCTGAGTCGGATCTCCAGGGAAGGCGAGCCGATGCGCAATTGCTCAGCGAGAGAGATCCTTCCTCTTATCGCAATTCTGGCGGCTGGGTTGGCCGGCTGTCAAAGCGCGGGAACGTCGCCCCCCAATGCCGACCTGCGGGCCGGCACCCGCTTCACTGGGAGCGCAAGCTCGCCGCCCCGAGTCGATCCGTTGCCGACCGACACTTTGCAGGCCGCCATTAACGCCCCCAATCCCGAGGCTCCGCAAGTCGTCGTAGCGACGAGTGGCGAACTGCCGGCCGCGCTCGGGACGGTTCCAGCCCCGGTCGCTCCCAGCCCAATCACGCCGGTGGCTGCTACTGGCGCCCCGAGCGTGGCGGCGGCGCCGTCCGGACCAGATTCGTCTGCCGCACCGAATGGGGCGGCCGCCGACCACTTCGTGGCCGATTTCACGGTGGCAACCACGGTACCAAAGCTGCCACCGTCGCCCGATTCATCCTCGACTGGTCTGTCTGGTCGGGGTGGCTATTCGTCGGGCGGTCCGGGACCGGCCATCGCGAGTGCTCCGTCCGGACCGGGAGGATTGGGATCGTCGGTCGACTCAGGTGGACCTCAACTGTCGCTCGACGCGGCGATCGCCACGTCCTTGGACCGCAATGACACTCTGGTCACCCTTCGCGCAGGCGAACCCGTTGCCCAAGCGATGTTGGACGTCGCAGAACATTACCCGTTCAACCCAACCATCAAGGCCGAAGTGCTCCCCTACGCCCGCGACCCCACTGGCAACTTGCTGGCCGTTAGAAACTCGGTCTACATTTTGCAGACCCTCGAGCTCGCGCACCAACAGAGGTATCGAGAGGCCAGCGCCGCCGCCGCGCTCAACCAGATCCGTTGGAGCGTCATCGCCGCCGAACTGACCACCTTGGCCACGACCGAAAAGCTCTTTTTTACGGCGGTTTATCAGCGAGACCTCCGCGATCTCGCACAGCGGGCGGCGAGCCTCAACGAAGAGTTGGCCGCCGATGTCGAGCGCCGCTTCAAATCGGGACTCGCCAAACCCGGGGAAGACACAACCGCCCGCGTTTCGTTGCGGCAAAGCCACAAGCAAGTGGCTCTCGCCGAGGCGAACTACAAACTTGCGCTGGTGGCCTTGGAACGGCAACTCAACCTTGTCGGCGATCGGCCGTTCGAGCTGGTGGGCCGCCTCGAAGACTTTCAGTGGTTGCCGATTGACGGAGCGGGCTCTGCACCGGGCGAGGTTCAATCCTCGGCCCAACTTGCAGAGACCTTTGCGGACGAGCGGCCCGACGTGCGTGCGGCCCAGGCTGGCACCAACGTGGCCCAATCAAACGCGGACCTTGCTCGGGCAAACACCGTGCAAAACATTCAGTTTGGTCCGTATTACGAACGCGACGAATTCGAAACCCTGTTCTTCGGGTTCGCGGCGCAGATGAACCTGCCGATTTGGGATTCCGGAAAGCCGCTGGCTCGCCAGCGCGAGGCCGAATGCGCCCAAAAAGTCATTGGACTCAATGCACTGCGGATGAGAGCGCGCGTCGAAGTGCAGACGGCCCTCGAGCGCTACCAGCGCGCCAGAAATCTGGCCGAAAAGGAACACTCCAATTTAGTGCAGTCGCTGTCGGGGGACCTGGCGCGCGTCAAACGCCAATTCGACGCCGGTCAGGCGGACATCTTGAACGTCTTTGCCACGCAGACAGCCTTGCTGCAGGAACAGAAAGCCTATCTGGACCTGCTCAACGAGCTGGCTCAGTCCGCGGCCGATGTCACACTGACCGCCGGGCTTCCCCCCGCGCGAGTCACCTCGGGACCTCGAACCGAGGCACCCCCCCCTGTTCCTCCTCCCGCCTCGTAACCCGAGAGTGCACGAAGCGACTAACTCCAGCTGCCCCAAGAACTTAAGTGTCCCGCCCTGCCTGCCCGGCGATCTTCCGCAGTGTCCCTCAATTTCTCCAACTTGATTCGCATCCCCTAGCCGCCCGATTTCCACTACACTCGCGGCCCCTTTTTCTCCGGCGCTCCAAAATCGGGTTCGCGACCGACTCCTGGGCAAGGAAGCCGATGAGTTCCGCGCAACAGCTTCGCGGCTGGAAAACAGTTGTCACGAACAGTGCCTCTGTCTCGCACAGCGTCCCGTGCCGCGGCCGCATCGTCTTTCACGCAGACGATTTCGGGATGAACCGGGCGGTCACCGACGGCATCATGCGCGGCTTCGAGCACGGGCTGATCACGGCCACCTCGCTCTTGGCAAACGCTCCCGACGCCGCGCGCGCGATTCGCGAATGGCAACGTCTGCAGACGATCGTCGAGGCAGGTCGACTTCCCTCGACCGCTGTGCGACGGGACTTGCAGGAGCCGCACGCTCCTCTCGAATTGGGCGTGCATTTAAATCTGACGCAGGGACGTCCCCTGACACGCAGTTACCCATCCGAACTGCTCGATGCGCGGGGTTGTTTCCCGGGCATTGGCCGCCTGTTCGCGGCGCTTTACCGGCGTCGGCGATCCTACGAGCCTGCTTTGCTCGCCGAGTTGGCAGCTCAAGTCGAATTTCTCCGAGATCACGGGCAGCGACCCACGCACCTGAATGGCCACCAATACATCGAGCTGCTGCCCGGCTTGCGACCGGCCCTCCGCGAACTGTTGGAGCGACACCAGATCCCGGCCCTCCGGTTGGCGCGGGAGCGAGGCCTGTTGCAGAGCACCGTGCTTCACGAATTTCGCCCCGCGAATTGGTGCGTCGCGCGGGTCAAGCGTTACTACGCCGACCGTCTGGCGAGCGCAGCAAACGGTTGGGACGTCGCGCTGCCCCACGTCTACTTCGGCACCAGCCACGCGGGGCGGATCAATCTCGAAATTATGCGCGGCTTTTTGCATTCGGCGGGAAGCTGTCGGTTGATTGAAGTCGGCGTCCACCCGGCAACTGATGCGGGTCGCGAGTTTGGCGTCTTGGGGGAACAGCCAGATCCAGACGGCTGGCACGATCCGCTGGCACACCTGCGTCCACAAGAGCTGGGCCTGTTGACGAGTCCCTTGCTGGTGGAGCTGTTGCAGCAGTTCGGACTCTCACTGGGCCGGCTCAGTCCCTCGCACGCACTGCCGGCGGCCCAGGCCGCTTAGTGGCTCACAAGAAAATCCTGCGGAACACGACCTGAGACTGCCGCCTGAGACCGCCACCTGAGACTGCCGCTGCGAACAAGAGACTGCGGGAAAGAATGGCTGTGAAACTGCTCGACAACTCTCATCGCCTGACGCAGAATCCAGCCGGCCGCCTGGTGCACTGGCTGACGAGCCCGGTCGGCGCGATGCTGGCGGCCGTTGTGCTGATCGCCGGCTTTCGCCTGCTGACGCTCGGCACGTTTGCCCTCACCGACAACACCGAGGCCCGCTACGCGGAGATCGGCTGGCAAATGTGCCGTTCGGGCGATTGGGTGACGCCGCGTCTCTACATGTCGGGCGAACTGGTTCCGTTCTGGGCCAAGCCGCCCTTGTTCTTCTGGACGACGGCGATGTCGTTTGGCGCGTTCGGCGCATCGGAATGGGCGGCTCGTCTGCCGAACTTTTTTTTCGCCGTTCTGATGGTCGTCGGTACGATCGCCTTCGGCCGTGCCCTGTGGGGTAATCGCGTCGGTGCACTTGCCGGGTTGATTCTGGCCTCGTCTGGCTTGTTCTTCGTGCTGGCCGGTTCGTGCGTACTCGATATGGCACTCTCCGCCAGCGTCAGCGCGGCCTTGATGTGCTTTGCGCTCTTTGCCAAGGCCGCCGGGACTAGCGAACGAAGTTGCAGGTGGTGGGGACTTGCCTTTTTTCTTGCGCTCGGGTTCGGCTGCCTGGCGAAGGGGCCTGTGGCCGTCGTGTTGGTTGGACTTTCGCTCGGAGCCTGGATCGCACTGACCAAAAATTGGCGCCTTCTACGAGCGCTCCCCTGGCTGAGTGGGACGGTGCTCGCGAGCGTCGTTGCCGCCCCTTGGTACGTGCTTGCCGAGAGAGCGACTCCCGGTTTTCTGCAGTACTTCATCGTCAACGAGCACATCCTCCGCTACGTCCGCTCCGACTACGGCGATCTCTACGGCAATGGCCGCACGCAGATTTATGGGGCGAGCTGGGTCATGCTGGCGGTCACGTTTCTCCCCTGGTCGCCCTGGCTCGTGCGTTGCGGCATCGATGCCTGGCGGCGGCGACGCGAGGCGGATCGACCCCCACGCGACGCCTGGCTGATCTTCGCGCTCTGCTGGGGCCTGACGCCGGCCGTGTTCTTCACGCTGGCCCGGCAGATTCTCGTGACTTACATGCTCCCCGGCTTTCCGGGACTGGCACTGGCGACGGCCGTGCTCTTGGTCCGCTGGGCTGAATCGGAACGAGCGGCTGTGCTCTTGCGCGGCCTGCGAATCTTCGCGGCCGGATTGGGCGGATTGCTGGCCGTCGCCCTCGTGGGACAGATCGTCTTCGGCGCGTCGCCGGCATTGGTCGCGACGCTGATCGCCGTCGGACTCTTCGCCGCGCTGTTGTTTGCCGGCATTCGTCGCTCGGACTCTCGCGTACTGCTGACGGCAATCGGTTTCGGCAGTCCGTTGCTGATTGCCATGTTCACGATCATCGCAGCGCCGTCGGTCAACGAGGCGTTCTCGACTAAGGCGATCCTCGCCTCGGCCGCCCAACTCCCTGAGTCGGCGGGGCGCGAGGTCTTCTTTCCGCTGACGGACGAATACTCAGCCGAGTTCTATCAAGAAGCGTTTTTCGGCGGCCGCGTTGAGCACCTCCGGCATAAAGGCTTGCCGGTTCTCGTGCAGAAGCTGCAGGCTCCGACACCCGAGCTGTTTGTCTTCCGCCGCAATGCGTGGGAAGAGCTCGAGCCGACGATTCGTGCCGCGCTCGAGCCGGCGACGCGTGCCGGTACTGAGCACCATTTCAGCAAGTCGAGTCTTTGGATACGCAGCACTCAGAAGACCGGCGAGCTCGCCACGTGGTTGAACCATTGGCACGGGCCCGACCCGCCGTCCTACAGGTGCCGCGGAGGCACGCGACCGCGCGTTGTCCACGACATCTCTCAGCTCCTGAGCAAAACGGCCGTGGCCTTGGCGGGCGGCTTGGGCAGCCACTTGCAATGCGACGGAGTAGAAACGTTCGTCGTCGCCTTCGACATGGCTTCGAATCAGAGCCTTAACCTGTGCGGCCGTCGGCACGGAAGTTCTCCGGTGAGAAGGTACCATGAGTGTGGAAGCTAAGTGTCGAAGGCATTATCGTTCAGTGGATCGGCCCAGTCCCGGTCGATCGCCCCG
>Ga0209624_10003752_pt1 | contig 10630 bp, 10 predicted proteins | sample JacPinW_OM2H0_O1_FD_188565 | JGI IMG/M metagenome (GOLD analysis project Ga0209624, IMG submission 188565) | Forest soil microbial communities from Algoma, Ontario, Canada - Jack Pine, Ontario site 1_JW_OM2H0_O1 (SPAdes) (version 2) | ecosystem: Environmental > Terrestrial > Soil > Boreal... | reverse complement strand
GGCGCGCCGGTTCGATCACGTCGTCATCAGCCAGGACTGGCATCCCGCGAACCACGCCTCCTTCGCGGCGAGCCACGAAGGCGCGAAGCCCTTCGATACGAAGCGCCTCCATTACGGCGACCAGACCCTCTGGCCTGAACACTGCGTGCAGGGTACGCCCGGCGTAGCGCTGCATCCTGACCTGGCCGTCGATCTTGCCTTCCTCATCCTGCGCAAAGGCATGCATTCGGCCGTCGACTCCTATTCCGCCTTCGTCGAGGCCGACCGCAAGACCACGACCGGCCTTGCGGCGCTGCTTAAAGCGCGCGGGGTGAAACGGGTTTTCGCCTGCGGCCTGGCGACCGACTTTTGCGTCGCCCATACCGCGCTGGACGCGCGCCGCGAAGGCTTCGAGACGTTCGTGATCGAGGACGCCTGCCGGGCGATCGACGCCAACAATTCGTTGAGCGAGGCCTGGTCGCGCATGAACGCCGCCGACGTCTGGCGCATCCAGTCGGGGGAGATCCTCGACTAGCGGCGGCGCCCGCGCCGCCGGCAGGAAGCCCTAATGCAACCGGAAGGCGAGTTCAGCGCAAGCAAAGAAAACAAACGCAAATAAACGCAAGCAAAATTGCTTTTTTTTATTTTCATTTATTTACGTTTATTTTTTCGATTCGTGACTTTTCAATGGGTTACGGCCGACAAAAACAAAAAAATCCCCCGTCGCCTCGGCTCGCCTGTCAGGTTGTGTCTGAAACGGTCGCGCGGCCGCCTCTCCCTTCTCGACACTCGGGGTCTCCGGATTTCCATGAGCGAGAGTATACGGAAGGGCCGCCGATCAGACAAGGATTTGTCGGCGGCAACCGGCGCGCGGCAGCCGAAAGAGCGAACTTTGCCAAAGGCTTGGAGTCGTAGGGGCTGACGACGAGTGGTTACGGGGACTAACCAGGTTGTGGGCGCTGCTCGGTGAGGCCCAAGGCCCCGCGCCGTTAGGGGGTCGGCGCGGGGCGATGCGCGCTTGCGGAGGTGCTGCCCGAAGCGCGGACGCATCCATCCTGCAATTTGCGGGGGGCCAACGCCAATACACAAAAATGGAGAGACATTCTCGTGGCCGCCGAGCGGCCCTTGAAGGCATTGCGTCTGGCGCCGAATGGGTCAGGCAGCGGCCAGCGTTCTCCGGCGGGCCAATGCACGGCCTGAATTTCTTTGCCGCTACGCTTTTGTCGCGAGCAACTCGCTGAGATTCTTATCGAGCTGACCGATCGCATTCGGATCAGCGCCGAATAGCGCAAGATGACCATCGACCGTCTGGATCGGCCGGAACTCGGCGTCGGGAATGAGCCGCCACTCAGCCTGGCAATCGGACGGCGGGAAGAACATGTCTGAAGACATCGGCATGACGAAGGTCTTGGCCTTGATGCGGCCTAACGCGGCTCGCAAGTCGCCGCCCGTGTGCCGGCTTACGTCGCCGCGCTGCCATTTCCACGCCATGCACAGCAAATCGTTGGGATCCATGACGGAGAAATAGTTGGTCATGAAGTTCACGATGAAATCATCCATCGACGAAAAGCCCAGCGTCTTGTGCCGCTCTTTTTGGAAAAATTCCGTGCTCCAGCCCATGACCGCCCACATTTTTGCATGGCGCGACAAGCCCTCCCTCACATCGGCCGACGATGCGTAGAAACCCCTGTTGAAGCCGGGGTCGGAGGTGATGGCGTCGACCAGCGTTTCCGTGAACAGAGAATCATGGATGGTATTCCTCGCGGTGCCGGCGATCGGCGCGGCGCGCTTCACCATATCGGGATAGCGCACCGCCCATTCGTAGGTTTGCTGTGCGCCCATGGAGCCGCCGACCACGAGCGCGAGGCTCTTTAAATCGAATCGGTCCGTGAGAAATCGATGTTGCGCCACCACGTCGTCGCCGATGCGGACATTGGGAAAGTTCGCCATCCCGCCCGGCGCCGGCGTGTTGTGCGGCGAGGTGGAAAGACCACTACCGATCTGATTGACGACGATGATGAAATACTTGTCGGGATCAAGCGCGCGGCCCTGACCGATATAGACCTGCTCCATGATCTTGTTTGTGCCGGAGTACCAGGTGGGAATGAGGATGGCGTTGTCTTTCGCGTCGTTGAGCTTGCCGAAAGTCGCGTAGGCGAGCTTGCACGCACGAATGGTGCCGCCTTCCTCCAATTCGAGATTGCCAATGTCATAAAGCTCGTAAGGGCCGTGAACCTCCTGCGAGTAATAGCTGTTCTCGATCATGACCTCCTCCCGCGTCAGTTAGGTCGGGCGGTAGGACTGGCGCCCTTTCCGCCCGTTGTTCTTGCTTTTGCGCTGATCTACGCCAGTTCGAATCCCTCGTAGCCCTTGGCCGCGATCGCGTCGCACTTCTTCCTGTATCCGCCCACTCCCTCCGGCCCCAGATAAGGCAAGAAAGTGCGCGGTTTGCCGGGGATGTTGGCGCCCATGTACCAGGAATTGGCGCTGGTCATGAGCGTCGCATTGGCGATTTGGTTGACATGGGCGACCCATTCATCCTGTGCCGATGGCGTCGCTTCGATGCTGGTCTTTCCGGTCTCGCGCATTGCCGCAATGCAGTCGGTGATCCACTCGACATGCTGCTCGATCGATACCGGCATGTTCGACAGCACCGAGGGGCTTTGCGGACCGGTGATGGTGAACAAGTTGGGAAAACCGGCGACAGAGACGCCAAGATAGGTATGCGGGCCGTCCCGCCATTCCTGATCCAGGGTACGGCCGCCGCGGCCCTTGAGGTTCAGCGCCTTCAGCGGGCCGGTCATGGCGTCGAACCCGGTTGCGAATACGATGATGTCGAGAGGGTATTCCTTGCCGCCTGCGCGAATCCCGGCCTCGGTGATTTCTTCAATCCCGCCGTCGGTTGTTGCGTCGACCAGCAGCACGTTGTGCTTGTTGAAGGTCTCGTAATAGTTGGTGTCCAGCGGCTGGCGCTTGGTTCCGTAGGCGTAGCCCTTAGGGATCAGTTTTTCGGCGACAGCCGGGTCCTTCACAGTCGTGCGGATCTTGCGCTTGATGTAGTCAGCGCAGAGGTCATTGGCCTCCGGAGAGAAGAACATGTCCTGATAGTTGGCCAGCCAAAAGGCGAACCCGCCTGCGTCCCACATCCGGTCAAACACGCGCTCCCGCTCTTCGGGCGTCGCTTCCAGCGCAGACTTCGGAATGAAGTAATGCTCCTGGCCGAAGAAGGATTCGCGAATCCTCTTGACGATGCCCTCATAGTCGGCCTTTCGGGCGCTGACCACTTCGGGGTCCACCTTGCCGTTGCGCGCCGGGACGCAATAGTTGGCCGTGCGCTGAAACACGATGAGCTGCTTGGCCTGCTGCGCAATTTCGGGAATCGCCTGCACCGCGGTCGCGCCGGTACCGACCACGCCGACCCGCTTGCCAGTGAAGTCAACGCCGGTGTGGGGGAAGCGGCTGGTGTGATACCACTTGCCCTTGAATTTCTCCAAGCCCTTGGAGGAAGGAATGTTCGTGGCCGACAAAGTGCCTACGGCCGCGATGAGGTAACGCGCTGTAACGTCTTCTCCCTTGTCGGTATGCACCGTCCACAGGTTGGTTGTTTCGTCGAATCCGGCCCCGGTCACGCTCGTATTGAACTGGATGTCGCGTTTGAGGTCGTGGCGTTTTGCGACCTCTTCGAGGTACCGGAGGATTTCGGGCTGCTCAGGATAGCGCTCGGACCATTGCCACTCCTGCAGGAGCTGCTTGTCCCAGGTGAAGCAGTAGATGTAGGCGTCAGAGTCGCAACGCGCGCCCGGGTAGCGGTTCCAGTACCAGGTGCCGCCGACGGTTCCACCCGTTTCATACACGCGCACCTTCAATCCCAATCTGTCCCTCAGCGACTTCAGCATGTGCAGGCCGGAAAAGCCCGCGCCGATCACGACAGCGTCGAAATGTTGAGCTGTGCTAGCCATGTGCGTCCTCCAGTTTTTGCTGCTTGAATCAACGAGAGAGTTTCGATCCTCCTTGAGGAGTTCGGTAGCAGAGCCGCCTTAGCATCCGACAAGACGGACGCTGCTTTCGACCAGACATTTCGTCCCCGCCGGGGGTCCTTGGGTCAGGATGGCGCCTGAAATTGCGTCAGCTTGAGGCGATCGGCTCTATCGGCGAGGTCCGCTCAATCGAGGCCGCAAGGATTGCGGCAGCGCAATATCCTTGTCTTCCTCCCGTGTTGTTCATTGTCTGGCGTAATCTTTCACCCGGACGAGCGCTTTTGCAAGGACCCGACAGCGCCTCTGTTTCGGCTCTCTAAAACATCGTCGAAATGCCAGGCTCGCCAAAGGCCGACAGGCCAGCCCCGAGGTTAACCCCTGGTTAACCGGCATCACCGCATCTGATGGGGTCCGATGATGAAGTCCGGGCGGCTCGGCCGCTCCCATTCCCTGCCTGCTTTAAACCCGGGTCTCATGATCACGCTTTACCATCACCCCTTTTGCCCCCATTCCCGCTTCATCCGCCTCGTGCTTGGCGAGATGGGGATCGAGCCTCGTCTGGTCGAAGAAAAGACGTGGGACCGGCGCCGGGACTTCCTGTTGATGGCGCCCGAGGGTGCGACGCCGGTCATGCTCGACGACGAAAAGGCAAGCCTGTCGGGAGCGGAGGTGATCGCCGAATATCTTGACGAGACCCGAGGCCTGGCTCTCGGCGATCGCCGACTGATGCCGAATGAGCCGCTGGCCCGCGCCGAAGTGCGCCGTCTCACGCATTGGTTCAACGTCAAGCTCTTTAATGAATCAAGTCAATGGCTTGTGCAAGAAAAGGTCAACAAGCGCTTTATGAACGTCGCCCAGGGCGGCGGCGCCCCGGACATGCATGCTGTGCGCGCCGGGCGCGCCAATTTGCGCTATCATCTACGCTACATTGGGCATCTTATCGGAGCCCGTAACTGGTTGGCCGGCGACCGCCTGACTTATGCCGACCTCGCAGCGGCGGCTCACCTATCCTGCATCGACTATCTGGGCGACGCGCCGTGGGACGAGAACGAAACCGCCAAGATCTGGTACGCGCGAATGAAGTCGCGCCCGTCGTTCCGCCCGCTTCTGGCCGAGCGCCTGCCGGGAATGATTCCGAGCGTCGCTTACGCCGATCTCGACTTCTAGCGGGCTTGCGCGAAAAAGCACGCGCGCTCGGCTTCGGCGCCTGCCGGGTCGCGTCGGCGGAGGCGCCGACAGAAGCAGGCGAGCGCCTTGCCGCCTGGCTCGCCGAAGGCGCGCATGGCGACATGATTTGGATGGCCGAGACCTTCGAGCGGCGGGCCGATCCTCGCAAGCTTATGGCCGACGCGCGCAGCGTCGTCATGCTGGGCCTCAATTACGGGCCCGAGTCGGACCCACTGGCGGCGCTCGCGCGCCCTGAGACTGGGGCAATTTCCGTCTATGCGCGCCATCGCGACTATCACGATGTTCTCAAAGGCAAGCTCAAGGAACTCGCGGCGTTTGTCGTCGCCGCAGCGCGGCCGGAGAAGGCGGACGTAAAGGTCTTCGTCGACACGGCGCCGCTGCTCGAGAAGCCGCTGGCCGCGCGCGCTGGGCTCGGTTGGCAAGGCAAGCACACCAATCTGGTGTCGCGCGAATTTGGCTCCTGGCTGTTCCTGGGGGCGATCCTCACCGACCTCGATCTGCCGCCCGACCCGCCGGAAACAGACCATTGCGGACAATGCCACGCCTGCCTCGACGTGTGCCCGACCGGCGCGTTCCCGGCGCCATATCGGCTCGACGCGCGCCGCTGCATTTCCTACCTCACGATCGAGCATGAAGGCCCGATTCCTCGGGAGCTTCGGTCCGCGATCGGCAATCGCATCTATGGCTGCGACGACTGCCTTGCCGTCTGTCCGTGGAACAAGTTCGCGAGCGTCGGGCGGGAAGCAAAGCTGGCCGCCCGCGCCGACCTCGAGGCGCCCCCCCTTGCCGAACTCGCCCGCCTCGACGATGCCTCGTTCCGGTCTCTGTTCGCTGGCGGCCCGATCAAGCGCGTCGGCAGGGCGCGCTTTGTGCGCAATGTGATGATTGCGATTGGGAACTCGAAGGATCGCGCGCTCGCTACGGTCGCGGCGGAACGATTGGACGACGAGAATTCACTCGTTCGCGGAGCGGCCGTATGGGCGCTGGCGCGACTGATCTCTCGAGAGGAACTCTCGTCCTTCGCATCGGAACGCTTACGAAGGGAGAGCGACGCAACCATTATCGAGGAGTGGCGCGACGCTCTGTCCGCGCCGCTCTGACGGTGATCGTTGTCTTAACGCCGACTCAGTGCGACGGCGCGGGCTCGGTCTGGTGCTTGAGCCTCTCGATCTCGTCCTTCAGATGAAGTTTCTTACGTTTGAGTTCGTGGACCTTGATGTCGTCTGGCGCTGGGTGGTTGACTTCGGCTAGGATCGCTTCCTCAATGGCCTGGTGGCGGCGCACCAGTTCGCTGAGATGCGAATCAATCGACATGGGACAGCTCCCTCATGTTCTTGGCGACGAAATTGTGACATAACCAGCGACCGACGCAAGCGGCAAAGTGGCGCCGCGCTGTGAATCTTGGCCCCGAAACCCCGACATTTGGGGGGAGCTTCGGCCGCGTCAGGCGCCCATACTGTAATAACCTTAACAATGCGTTGAATTGACCAGCCCGAGGAGCGGCGGTCGGAGTGGAAGCCGCGTGGCGAGCGTTGAGAGGGGGGAAAGCCTGGCGTAAAGTGCGCCAGGATGGATGAGAAGGGGCTCACGCCGGAGGAACGCGCAGGGCTGGTCGCCCAGCTTGAGCGGCTGCGCGAGGAGCACCGTGATCTCGACGCGGCGATCGAGGCGCTGCGGGCCGCCGGCCAGGCGGACCAATTGCAAGTGCAGCGGCTGAAGAAACGAAAGCTCATGTTGCGCGACAAGCTGGCGAGACTCGAAGACCAGCTCACGCCGGACATCATCGCCTGATCAGCGCGCCGCAGCGTCGGTTGCTCGCCTCATTCCCCTGATTGCCTTCGTACCGTTCCGCTGCAACCGTTTCCGGTCGAGCGCGTTAGGGGCCTAACCCAATGGAGGCGCCCCCATGCCTTATGACGTGAACGCCGATCTCCCGCCGTCCGTCCGCTCGCATCTGCCCGATCATGCGCAGGACATTTTTCGCGAGGCCTTCAATCACGCCCATTCCGCGCACGCGCACGACCCTCGCCAGGAGGAAGCCGCCTTTCGCATCGCCTGGGCGGCGGTAAAGCGCGAGTACGAGAAGGTTGGCGACGGGTGGGTGGCGAAGCGGTGAGGAGCGCCGTCTGACGACGCAGGGGATCGGCGCTCAGGCTCCCCTGGGCTCGCGCGCTTGCAAGCGCTTGACCACTTCCTCGTCGGTCAGCCGCGCTTCGTAGATCGAGCGCCACTCGATCAGGCGCGCGGTCACGGTGGCGATGACGATCGCGGTCAGCATCGGCAAGGCCAAGATGCGCGCCTGGCCGGTCAGCTCCATCATCAGCACCAGCGACGAGATCGGTCCTTGCGTGGTCGCGGCCAGCATCGCGCCTCCGCCGAGAAGCGCGAAAAGGCCGATGTCGCCTCCCGGATGAACCTGGAGCCACAGCTCGCCCAACGCAGCGCCCGCGAGCGCGCCGGCGGCGAGCGAGGGCGTGAACAGGCCTCCGGGCGCGCCGCTCGCGACCGAGGCGACCGTCGCCATCGGCCGAACCAACACCAGCGCCGCCAGGACGACCGGCTCGAGCGGATGCAGGAACAGGAGCTGCGCGATATCCTGGCCGTTGCCGAGCAGCTCGGGAAACACGATCGATACGAGTCCAATGACGGCGAGCACGAGCGGGGGCGCGATGAACCGGCGCCAGTCTGAGGGGCGGACGCGATAGGCCCAGGCGATCGCGCGGACGAACACGACCGACCACAGACCGAGGAACGGCGAGGCGACGACCGCCCAGAGGTACACGTCGGGCGAGATCGGGTAGAGGGGAACGGTATAGAGCGGCGCGTTGGGCACGATGAAGCTCGCCGTCGTCGTGGCGATTAACGCCGCCGCAAGCGCGGGAACCACCAAGCGCAAAGCGAGCGCCCCACGCAGCACTTCAAGCGCGAACAGGGCGCCGCCGAGCGGCACGCTATAGACCGCGGCCATGCCGGCGCCGGCGCCAATCGCGACGACCAGGCGCCGCTGCTCGTCCGACAGCTTCTGAAGGCTCGAGAACAAATTGCCGAACACCACCCCGAACTGCTTGGGAGCGCCTTCGCGGCCGAGCGGAACACCCATCGCGACAATAACAATTGACAGCACCGCTGTGCCGAGCGTTCGCCATGGCGGCATGCGGCCGGCTTGGAACAAGATCGCGGCCGTGACGTCGATGCTGTTGCCGCTGGTGAGCCGGGTCAACAGCCATTGGCTCACGCTGATCGCGAGCCCTGCGGCGAGCAGCAAACCGAGATGGCGCTCAGGGCTGGCTTGCCGCGCCGCTTCGAACAGCGCCGCAGGGTCGGCCGCGCCCCAGGCTAGATCCTGAGCCACGTCGAACAGCACCGTCAGGAGAGCGGCCCCGAGACCGGCGCCTAGCCCGGTCAGAACGACGGCGGTCCAGAAGCGGATCGCCCCAGGGTCGCGCAGTGTCGCGGGAACTTTCGCGCCGTCTGCGGGCTCAGCGGCGCCGAACGTGGCGGACTTTGATCCCGTGTCCAATGCGCGCCTCCGCGTGCGGGCGCCGGATCGGGAGGCGCGCCCAGCAAAACGCCTAGCGCGCGACGCGGACGCCGCAAAGGTCATTTGCGTCAACTTGCGCCGCTTTCGGCCTTGCTTTAAGCGCAGGTCACATGAATCGCGTCGACTCGGGCCTGTGAGCGGGGCGCCTGTGAGCGAGGGGTCGAAGCCTGTCGCCATCATCATGGGCAGCCAGTCCGATTGGGCGGTCATGCGCCGCGCCGCCGAGACGCTTAACGCGCTCGGGGTCGGCTACGAGGCGCGGATCGTCTCCGCCCATCGCACCCCCGACCGGCTGGTCGCCTTCGCCAAGGGCGCGAAGGCCGCGGGTTTCAAGGTGGTCATCGCCGGCGCAGGCGGCGCCGCGCACCTGCCGGGAATGACCGCCTCCATGACCACGCTTCCCGTTTTCGGCGTGCCGGTCCCCTCGAACGCGCTGTCGGGTCAGGATAGCCTCTACTCCATCGTTCAGATGCCGGCCGGCGTTCCGGTTGGCACGCTGGCGATCGGGGAGCCAGGCGCAGTCAACGCTGCGCTGCTCGCCGCAGCCGTGCTGGCGCTGGGCGACGAAGCGCTCGCGGCTCGACTCGAGGCGTGGCGGGCGCAGCGCACGGCCGAGGTCGCCGAGAGCCCACGCGATGATGGCCCGAAGTCCGAGACGACCGGGCAATGATCCTAAGCCCCGGCGCGACGATTGGTATTCTGGGCGCCGGCCAGCTTGGGCGCATGCTCGCCATGGCGGCGCTGAAGGTGGGATTGCGCACCCACATTTTCGCACCCGAAGACGCGGCGCCGGCCTATGACGCGGCCGCGGCGCGGACCATCGCCGCCTTCGACGATGAGGCGGCGCTTTCCCGCTTCGCGGAAGCGGTCGATGTCGTCACCTTCGAGTGGGAGAACGTGCCGACGTCGACGGTTGAATTTCTTAGCCAACGCTTGCCGGTTCGTCCGGGCGTCCGGGCGCTGGCGCTCACTCAGGACCGTTTGACGGAGAAGACCTTCTTGCGCGATCTTGGCCACAAGGTCGCGCCCTTTGTCGGCGTCGACGATGCGGGCGCGCTCGTGCGCGCCGTCGCCGAGCTCGGCCGCCCCGCCATTCTCAAGACCCGGCGGTTCGGTTATGACGGCAAGGGCCAGTCGCTGATCCGCGAAGGCTCCAACGTTGCGGCGGTTCATCGCACGCTGGGCTCGGCGCCGATGATCCTCGAGGGCTTCGTCGCCTTTGAGCGCGAGGTGTCGGTGGTCGCGGCGCGCAGCCTGGAAGGCGAGCTCGCGGCCTACGACCTCTGCGAGAACGAGCACGAGCGCCACATCCTCGCCCGCACCCGCGCGCCCGCGCGCGTCAGCGCGGAGACGGCGGCCGAGGCCAAGCGGATCGGCGCGTCGGTGCTCGAAGCGCTCGATTATGTCGGCGTGCTTGCGGTCGAGATGTTCGTCACCCGCGACCATCACGGCCGCGAAGCGCTCGTGGTCAACGAGATCGCGCCGCGCGTCCACAATTCCGGCCACTGGACGCTTGAGGGCGCGCAGACCTCGCAATTCGAGCAGCATATCCGCGCTATCGCCGGCTGGCCGCTTGGCGCGACGATGCGGCGCGGCCGGGTCGAAATGCACAATCTGATCGGCGAGGACGCTGAGGACTGGCGCGACATCCTCGCCCAGCCTGACCTCGGCCTGCATCTCTATGGCAAGCTCGAAATCCGCCCGGGCCGCAAGATGGGTCACGTCACGCGCGTCTTCCCCGAGACGCCGAATCACGACTGAATTCGCGCACGCCCCGCGCCTTGACAGGGTCGTGCGCCGCTCCTTATAGGGGCGGCTCGCCTTATGCGGCCGGTTTGCCTTGCACGCTGTGAAGGCGTCGATAACGGCGGGATAGCTCAGCTGGTTAGAGCGGCGGAATCATAATCCGTAGGTCCCCAGTTCAAGTCTGGGTCCCGCTACCATG
>Ga0209624_10003751_pt1 | contig 10632 bp, 10 predicted proteins | sample JacPinW_OM2H0_O1_FD_188565 | JGI IMG/M metagenome (GOLD analysis project Ga0209624, IMG submission 188565) | Forest soil microbial communities from Algoma, Ontario, Canada - Jack Pine, Ontario site 1_JW_OM2H0_O1 (SPAdes) (version 2) | ecosystem: Environmental > Terrestrial > Soil > Boreal... | reverse complement strand
TCTTGCAGGAATGTTCTTGCAAACACTCCTGCACCTCGTGCACCAGCATGCTGCTGGACTGCTTACAACGCTCGCAACTTGGTCTTACTCCACCGGCCCGAAGCCGGTACGTAAACCAAGGGCTCGCTACAGGATCTAAACACTTTACTATTGAACTACATTTGCAAGCGAAGAAGCAGGCTCGCCTACGAAGAGATGCCTCGAAGTTACGGGGACTTGGGCTTGCCTGTATAGCGTTTATGCACCTTAAAACTTATATTTTTATCCGTTCGACCCTTCGACGCTCAGGGCGAGCGAAAATAAAACTATAGTGTCTTCCCATGAGGCTATCCGCACCAGCTCGAGTGCGTTTTGAGCACGAGATGCGGGAGTAGAGCCGATTTGCAGCAGTCCAGGAGCATCCTGGCGCGCGGGATTGCAAAGGGTGTTTCGCGCAAAACGCCCTTTGCCGCTTTCGCCGCGCAGGCGAATATATTTTAAATGAAAATTGGTTCTAAATTAAACATCTCCATTCGCTTCTTCCAGAAGCTCCATCGATGCGAACGGATTAAATAATAAAGCCGTATAGGCAAAAATATTTTAAGCGATTCAAAGTGATATTAGGGTTGCAGGGATATTGATCAAAATATCCCTGCAAAAAAACATATTTGACGTTCCCAGAACAAAGATGCTATACCTATCAACATATGATTTTAAAAATTAAAAGGATAGAGAATGCAGGCATTTAAAACGCAACGATTGGTGCTCACCATCGGTATCTTATCTGCCCTGGGTAATCATGATATGCTTAATGCCTGGGGAACAAATCAACGCAATGACCCATTCCCTTCATATACCAGTATCGATCCACAATACTTTTTACAGCAACGTGAAAAGGATTTAATCCTCGGCCTTGCCGATGAAAAAGGAACGCCTGAGCGAGTTATGATCTCTATCTCTCCATTTGGCCAAAATGCTGATCAAGCAAAAACACTCGGTGCCACCTATTGCCAATATACAGCAGCAACGTTTCCACAAGGTCAATGTGCTGCACTCTGCGAATATTCAGCAATTCAATTTCCGGCTTGCTGGAACGGCGTTAATATCGGTGATATCGATGGCCGCTGGAATTTGCTTGGCCTTCTTGCCGGCCCATTGCCAGTCGGATTTAATCCAGCAACTGCGCCACTCCTTGTTGCTGCAGCAGCAGCATTGTTTCCTGGCATACCGTTGGGCGATATCAGTGCCCTTAATATTCAGGTTCCTACTAACGATACAGGAATACCAGTAATGCGTACAGCAGGATATGTTTCTGTGCCACTCAAATACAGAAAACGGGGCGTGCGGTGGGATATTGAAGCACAAATTTGTGGTGATTTTGGATTACAATTTCAAGGCGGGTTTGTTGAAATTACGCAAGTGCTCAATCCAAGTTTTATAAATTTAACTACGGCGGATATTGTAACTTGTACCGAGACTATCCCTCTAAAAACTTATGAGTGCAACCTTTTCGACCCACTCGTGCAGATTGCTGCCGAGCTAGGTCTTAATATCTGCAATTTTACCAACTGGGGTTTTGAAGATTTATATCTTGCGCTTTATTGGCGCCATGCGCACGTCATAAACTTTAATCGGGATTTAAGTTGGGCTCGCTTTCTTTTAATTCCTTTTGCACGGATCGCCGGCGGCCTTGCTACGGGCAAACCAAAACATTATAATTATCAATTTTCATTACCATTTGGTAACAATGGCAGCAACAGCATCAACGTGTGTGCAGGTATGAACTTTGATTTTGCAGAGACAGTAGAAATCGGCGGTGAGCTTGGTTATAGCCATTTCTTTAAAAAAGATTTTGCTGATTTTCGTGTGCCCACTAATCCATTGCAAAGTGGTATCTATCCATTCGCTACGAATGTAAGTGTGCGACCAGGCCCAACTGCTTATTTTGCAGCAAAGCTTGCCGCGTATCATTTTCTTGATCGGCTTTCGTTTTTTTTCCAATGGGCTTTTGTACATCACAGATTTGATCACATTGAGCTACTTTCCACTGATACTGCATTTGACGTAACCAAATGCCCAAACACTGCATGGCGCGTGCAATTAGGTAATTTTGCATTCAATTATGATCTCACACCAAATGTATCGCTCGGCTTCTTATGGCAGCAGATGTTCCACGTGCGCAATGCGTATAATAGCACCACGATACTGTTTACGGTGAATTTGATTTTCTAGCTTAGAGCGCTCGCTTTTCATCTGATGGAAACTCATAACCAGCTTCATCATTTTCAAGTGCTACTGCATATGGATTATTTTGTATGGCTTGCTGAAGTTCCCATTGAAAGTCCTGTTGTATATCATGCCTATGATCCCACCAAATATATAAAAGTCCTCCTATTACAACACACCGTGATAATACTGCAAGCCTATTGTTATAGGTATGAATTACTCTTAACCTTTGCTCCGCAATATTTCTTGCTTCTTCTAGAGTTTTATTCTGTAAAAGTGACCCAACTATCATGTCTTTCCTACATGCTTCATTTATTTTTTTAATTAGTTTCCAGTGCCGCTCGGCATATGCAAAAATTCCCATACCAATTCCTATCTCGGCTACACGAAATGGATCCATGAATGACTTTACAGCAATCTTACCTTTTGTTCCCAATACTTTCAGCCATGCTTTTATCTTATCAAGCTTATCTTGTTTAAACACAGAATCATTGAAGCGGTTGCCCGATACGATAATCTTGGTAGCATTAAATTGACTCGGATCTTGTATGCAAAGCAACTTGATCGGATTGTTGCTTAAATCAATCTCTTGCACACTCGCATCAATATTTTTATTATCAACCAGATTAATGTGATTATCTGAAAGGTTCACTCTCTTAAGATCAGGAAATATTTGCTTGAGTTCTTCAATACTAAAATCTTTAAGCTCGTGCCCGGAAAGATCGATAACTTCTATATCTTTAAGATTAGGATCTAAGGCAAGAATCTCTTGCAATCCCTGCAATGATTTTATTTTGTGTGCTGGTTCGAGTGTTCCTTTTAATTCCTGCTCAAGCGTTTTATAACTTAAATCTAATGTTGGCTTATTTGTTTTAGCAAAAGCACCATTTTTTTCTTCATAAATATTCAGATTGGGCTTTAACACATGCTGCTTCAAAACGCCACGGCGTTTTTTAACCAAGCGCTCAACATCATTACACGCAAGATTACTGTGCACAGCACTATATAATGCTTTATGCGCATCAAGCTCTTCTTGCAGCCGTTTAACTTGCTCGGATTCAGCATTCCAAAAATTCCACATGCTCGGTTTGCGTGCATTGAGCTCATTTTCAAGCGTTGCTATTCTCTTTTCCATTGGTTGCACTATCCGCTCTGCTAATGCTGCTATTACTTTTTGCGGCGCTTGTACATAATTGGCAACCTTAAATAGCTCTACAAGTTCTTCTTCATTGCTCACGCCATTAGTCATGGCATCCACATCTAAGCCAAGCATCGGCCCATCAGTAATAATTCGCATGAGAGCAAGAATATTATGCACCGTTAAAAATGGCTGGGTATTTTGAAAATCTACCACTCCTGGCATCGCACCAACACTAAACTGTGCAAATGCTTCTTGCTGCGCTCGATTCAGCGTTACCTCTTTGCCATTGCAATCGATAAACGATGGTTTTTCCATTGCCTTCATGCCTGCTGGTACAAGTAAAAAGACAAGCATCAGCACTTTAAGTATTTGTTTTGAATAATTCATGGTTTTCTCCATTTAAAAAAAGTTAGTTATTTTTTACCAAATAATTTATACGTATACGGCGATGGAAACTCTTTTACACCGCTATCAGTCTCTACTCGCACTGCATATGGATTATCTTGCGCAGCTTCATTTAAACAATGAGTAACATAGCCACTTAAATAAGAACCCAAGCGTTCTAGTAAATATGGAACTACTCCTAATGCAAATACCACGCCATATCTTTTATTCTTCGCATCTTGTACATATTGTTTTAAGGATGCCATTAAAAATTGCTTGAGCCCTTTTTGTAAACCTTCTACTTCGAATCTATCAGGGATACCAAGCAGTGTACCAATCAAACAACTTCCCCACAGCAATAAAAATGTGGGTTTGCTTATATAAAAAAATGCAATCTTACCTTGCGCACCAAATGCCTTAAGCCATGTTAGCATCTTGCGCAACGTGGTTTGCTTAAAAATAACATTATCCAGAGTGACAGGATTATTTCTTGCTCTAATTTTTAATTTATTAAATTGGCTTGGATTATCTAAACAGATAGAATTAATATTATTTCCTTCTGCAAGTAATATTTTCAATTTTTGATCTGCAACACCAGAAGTTATTGCATCGAATTTATTCTTCCTAATCGATATTTCCTCCAAATCAGGGAATGCCTTTCTTAATGAAGTAATATCAATAGTAGACAATTGATTACCAAACAAATTTAACATTTTTATACTTTTAGCTTCTGGGATAGTGCTCACTATATCCTCAATACCATTAAGAATGAGCATTGGTTCGGTATCCCTACCTAAATAAAGCAGTGAATTGTCTTTTACTAAAATTTTTAAAGCATCCTTAGTCATCGGATCATTTTTGATTCTACGCACACGTTCAGAACCGTCGACACAGTAGGATAAATATGGTTCAACTGTCGCTTGCAATAGAGTAAGCTCTGCTAATTTCTCTTTTTTAGCTGGCCCTTCATTATATTCTTGCTCACACATTAATTTCATACTTTTAACGTGCCCATAAATGGCATCCGCTATAAGCATCATCTGCTCTTTGGGAACTCCCAAACAGTTAGCCAGCTGAAAAAGCTCTATTGCTTTTTCCATTTCATGCATAGCAAGCATATTAGAAACAGTGAATTCTTTAACCCCCAACGATTGCGAGCTTAATAGATCAAGCAACGCAAGAATGTTTTCTGTTTTGAGCACTTGCGATTTTGCGCCTTCAAAAGTAATCTCCGCCTTAGGGTTGAGCTCTTTAAACTCTCTTACTATTTCGCACTGCTCAAACGCTTCTTGTTGTGCTCGATTAAGTGTTACCTCTTTGCCATTGCAATCGATAAACGATGGTTTTTCCATTGCCTTCATGCCCACTGGCGCGAGTAAAAAAGCCAGAATCAATGCTTTAAGTATTTGCTTTGAATAATTCATGATTACCTTCATTTAAAAAAAATTAACTATTTTTACCAAATAATTTATACGAATACAGCGATGGGAACTCCTTATTGCCGCTATCGGTTTCTACGCGCACTGCATATGGATTATCTTGAACCGCTTGTGTTAGATCTCTTTTCAAATTTACCAATCGATCTATTACATACAGGTCCAATGGTAACATTATAAGTATCATCGGCATGTCGTACGAGAAAAAATTTCTAACAGTATTCCCACTCGCTCCTTTCTGTAAAACATTCCAACCAAGTAAGCTAAATGTACAAACAGGAGTCTCCATCATTAATATGGAACACCATTTTTCAGCATCTAGATCTTTTGCCACCATCACCACTTTACTTTGAGCAGCAAACGCTTTAAGCCATGTTAAAACCTTTTGCATCATATTTTCTGTGAACATAACATTGGTCAATGTAATAGGATTATTTTTTGCATTAATCACTAATCCTTTAAACCTGCTTGGATTATCTATGCAAAGTAATTTAATATTATTAGATGGCACATAAACATTGTTTAAATAAGGAAAAACTTGCATCAACTTATCAATATTAAGCTCAGTAATCTTATGACCCGCTAACCGCAAACAACTAGTTTGCCACGCTCTAGGCATAATTTCAGGAACCTTATTAATCATTTTAGTCGACGTTATTTTTTTCGCACATTCATCATTTAAAACAGAAAAATTTAAATTCAAGCTCTTTGTAACACCATCAAAGCCAATATCACTGGCTTTTTGCTGCAAAGCTCTCAAAAAATTAAGGCATGATAATTGCGCTTCAACAATAATAAGGCTTTCGCTCTCTTCTTTGTTATTCAGATCTTTTAAAGGCTGATATACGTATTCTGCTATACATTCCAGTAGTTTTTCAGATACCCCTAAGTAATCTGCAAGCTTAAAGAGGTTAATTAATGCTGTAGCATCTTTGGCAGCAAGTATATTCTCAACATTTTGAGTCTCATCCATAAGCGCAAGTAGTGTAACGATGTTTTGCCCAGTCAAGAATGGCTTAGTTTCAGCAAACGTAATCTCTTTACCAGGACAATGCTCTTTAAAATCTTTAATTAACTGCAACTGCTCAAAAGCCTCCTGCTGGGCTCGAGTAAGTGTTACCTCTTTACCGTTACAGTCAATAAACGATGGCTTTTCCATCGCCTTCATGCCAGCAGGAGCTAGTAAAAGGGTAAAGATCAGCACTTTATATACACTATTTGCAAAATTCATAAAAAAATACCTCCATTGAGAATTATGCCAAAATATAGCTTTTTTAACCATTATTTTAATTCTATCAGAAATTATTCAAAAGTAAAGGGGCAAAATAAGGCCTTTTCAGGGTAAATTTGGGGCTTTTAAGCCAAGCTCCTCCTAGACAGGATCCCTAATTTGGCTTAGAATACTAGAATAGTTGTATTAAAAATAACCCCCAAAAAAGAAAGGCCTGCGGATATATATGCCACGTAGATCAAATATTTCAGTCTATGTCAGTTCTAATGTTGAACGAGCTCTCAAGCAACTCAAGAAGAAAATCGAACGCGAAGGCGTTGTGCGCGACATGAAGCGTACCGTCTATTTTGAGTCTCCAACCCAAAAACGCCGCAAACGCTTAGTCCGCGCTATTAAGCAAAATCTTATGCGCTCCATCACTGGCAAACCTCAGTAATAGTACATGAGCATACAATCGATAAAAAAATCACAAAAAGAATCGCTGCTCTATAAAGCAATTTCTAACCTGATTGCCGCCACTACACGCGATGATAATCGTTTAGGCGGGATGATGGTGAATCGCGTTAAGCTTTCTGATGATAAAAGCGTTTGCACGGTATTTTTTTACACCGTTGGCGGACTGGCAGAATTTGAGCAAAAATTGCCTTTCTTATTGCTTTATAAATCATCGCTGCGCCGGGCATTGGCAAAGTCGATTGCCGCACGCTACACACCAGAATTGATCTTTAAATTCGACGATCAGTTTGAAAAACAGCAGCGTATTGAAAATATCTTAGAAAAGATCAAGGGAGAGTAACCATTCTTTTAGTAATGATTCTCTTGTTGCTTATCTGGGGCTCTTTTTTAAATGTTGTGGCATACCGCCTTGTTCAAGATTTAAGCATTGTTGCACCACGCTCATATTGCCCTCATTGCCGGCATACCATCGCCTGGTATGATAACATTCCACTCATTTCATGGGTAGCTTTAGCAGGTAAATGCCGCTCGTGCAAAGCTCCTATCTCGTTGCTGTATCCAGGTATTGAGCTATTAACTGTCATCGTTTTGTCAGCCCTTTTTTATCTGGTAGCCCCCGCTTATTGGTTTGGCTATTTCATCTTCTTTTCTGCCTTAATTGTGACTATACGATCCGACCTTGAGACCATGCTTATTTCCCGCTATGTCACGCTCTATGCCGTTCCCCTGGGCTGGCTTTTAAGCGTATGCGATTTACTGCCTCTTTCTTTGCTCTCGAGCCTGCTGGGTAGCATACTCGGCTATTTATTTCTATGGGCAATTGCCAAAGGATTTTCCAAAATTACGGGCAAAGATGGTATGGGTCAGGGGGACCTCGATCTACTTGCCTTTATCGGCGCCTTTATCGGCCCATTTGGCTGCTGGGTCACCCTTATGCTCAGTTCAACTATTGGCGCTCTGTGTGGCGCAACTTATTTAATCTTTTTTGCACACAACAAAAAAAGTGTCGCCATTCCATTTGGACCATTCTTAGCACTCGCTGCGATGGTTTATATTTTGTTCTCTGATTTCTTTTCAAATCTTTTTTTATAAGAAAAAAGGTGATAGAGTACAAAATCAGGTTAACAGTCTTAAACTAAGGAAGTTTATGAAGCAAAAAATATATTGTATTCTTTCTTTGCTTCTATCCATAACCATATGCAGCATAGGGGCTATGGATCAAACAAACACAGAAAAACCAAATCAGCAATCACCAGATATGTGTAGCATTTGCTGCACCGCTATCGCTCGCTCACCAGTCTTTACTTCATATAAGCCGGCATATCACTTTCACTGTGAAGATCTTATTGCCAGTGCAGAACACGATTTAATGACAACAATATGGTCTACCAATGCTGATAGCACTATAACAACTGCATATTATAAGCAGGCGCTGCAGGAAGTCCATCAAAAATGTATCGAAACGGGCTATCCATGCATCAAAACATATAGAGAGAAAGAAGGCGAACAACGTCTAGCCTCCTTATTCGCTGCAACAAAAATAGCCGCAGCTCTCAATCCAAAAAATTGTGTTATTTGTAGTGATAATAGTAAAGAATCTTTAAATCAATACAATGCGCATGAAGAATGCCAGTTTCTTATTAGTGCCGCAGAAAAAAATTTAGTAGCATTCATCCACAAAAATTATACCAAATTTGGCCGGACTACTGCTGATGCAGTCTACACCAGTGCTTTACAGGCAGTAAAAAAAGAATGCTTGAGAAAAGGCTCTTTATCAATCAAGGCGTACCTAGAAAAGCATGGGCCAGACGAACTAGAAAATCGTTTTACATATGATGGACAAAGTGCAGCAACTGAATATGCTTGCGATCACAAATTAATCGGCAACAGCCCATTCGAAGCTGCATAAGCATGAGGATTGCTATTTAGTGCGTAGAGTCGCCAATGTCGGCAGATCGCTGAGCATAGGATTTTCAGGGTGAGCTACTGCATAATCAAGTAATCGCTTTCTAATCGGTTCTTGCTTTAAAAGTTTCTCTTGTTTTCTTGCAAGCCGTTCCTCTTTTAATCGTGCAATGTTTTCAGGGGTAAAAAGATGTCTAATTTCCTCTGAGAGAGACTCTTGAGCATGCTCAAGAACAGTCTGTCCAAATATATCTTTTATATCAGTGCGTGCACCACGTGCAAGCAACCATTTGATAAGGCCAATTTTATTGTGAAATAATGTACTATGCAATAATGTTTGCCCATTACTGCGACCTTGAAAATCGATACTTTCACCTTTTTTCAAGCATTCTTTAATTGCTTTTTTATCGTTGTTTATTACGTGATACAGAATAGTCTTTTCATAGGCGCCATTAGCCTTTCGAGTACGCAAACGCTTATTATTCATGGCATTAAGGCTTGCTATTGAAAATACGCCGACTACTAATAATAATTTCTTTAACATTGTATTATACTCCATCATTTTTTATTCGTTCTTGGCGTGTCACTGCTAAGACATCAATATTGTTATAAGCGGGTTCATAATTCTTAAGTCTTTGTATTTGAAGCTGATCACGCTTAAATTTTTGTCTTGCACGTCCTGTTGCTCTTAATGCCTGTATGCTATCGTTTGAGCAAAGCTCAATCAATGCTTTATTCTTACAATCTTGAAGATAATCAAGTGGCGTTAATCCAGAATCATTTCTAACGTAAATACTTGGCGCATATTCAAGTAACAATTTTACCATCTCAACAGAGCCCATCGACATAGCCAAATGAAGCGGAGTCATGCCCGCCGTACTTGGACTATTAACATCAATATCACTTTCCAGCAGTAATTGAACTTGTTTGACATCGTTATCTCTAATTGCTTTAAAAATATTTTTCTCATTTCTTTTAAGCTTAGATATTTGAGGTGGTTTAGCATGCGAAGCTTTAGCGGCTAAACAGTTATTAATAAGTTGCTCCGTACTTTCTCCATTAGTACTCAGTAAAGTAAGCGTTTGTTCAAGGAATACTCGTCTTGTAGCTCTATTTGTAGCTCTATCTCTCACGCTATCAACATCAAGCAGATCCAGATGTCTATCCAATAGCCCTTTAACTACATCTGCTTTTTTTGCAAATACTTCCAATTCAATAGTTTCTTCTTTTGAGAGTTTACCCGAAGCGCTGGACTCAGAAATTTCCATCGCTACTATTCCGTCACTTGTTTTCCTTTCAACTGCTTCCAACTCTTTTTCAGATGTTTCTGGTTCTTCTGGGTATATATTACCACAGCCGTCAGAATAAATTCGCGCTCGTTTTCTTTGATTGCCATCACCTTCAGGCATTTCCATAGCGCATACTACGGAAGCAAGAGAACAGAGCAATAACAACAATTTTACATTAACAATAAAAATCTTAGACATGTAACCTCCAAATTCACAAAATAACTTTATATTTATATGCTAATGGACATTTAAACTAAAGTCAAGGGGCACCCTCTGACTCTTAAAACTAGATCAGAAGGATCATCCTACCCCCTTCTTAAAAGATCTCAACAGAACAACCTGTATTTTAAGATTTTTACGAACCGAGGCCATCCTGGACATTTATAATGTTATTATTTTGATCCACACTCCAGATATCAGGAATACCAGATTTACTAACATCTCCTGCCGCATAGGCCAAAAAGCCACTATCATCAGCATAGGCACCACTAAAATAGCTGCTTGAGGTCCCTAATTTGCCGGTACAATAGTTTTGGCCTTCTGAACCTGAAAAGCCATAGGTATAATAAAACTTTTCCCCTGATC
>Ga0209624_10003750_pt1 | contig 10633 bp, 9 predicted proteins | sample JacPinW_OM2H0_O1_FD_188565 | JGI IMG/M metagenome (GOLD analysis project Ga0209624, IMG submission 188565) | Forest soil microbial communities from Algoma, Ontario, Canada - Jack Pine, Ontario site 1_JW_OM2H0_O1 (SPAdes) (version 2) | ecosystem: Environmental > Terrestrial > Soil > Boreal... | reverse complement strand
TTTGAGGAACGGCCGTTCGCGTTCTTCGGGCACAGCTTCGGCGGTATGCTCGCCTACGAGCTGGCGCGTCGCTTGACGCGCGAGGGCGGACCGGTGCCGCGCGGGATCATCATCTCCGGCTGCCCTGCGCCGCACGCCGAGCCCAAGCGCTCGTTCATGCTGCACGCGCTCCCGCGCGACGAGTTCATCGCGGAGCTCGCCAAGCTCGACGGGATTCCCGCGCAAGCGCACGATAACGAGAAGCTGCAAGCGCTGATCGAGCCCGCGCTGCGCGCCGACATCCGGTGCCGCGAGCTGTGGGCGGCCGGCATGCGAGCCGCCGGCGTCCCCGCCGATCCGCTGCCCGTTCCGATCTACCCGATGGGCGGCACGGCGGACGCGTTCGTATCGGCCGGCGATTTGGCGCAGTGGCGCCGCTATACCACGATGATGCGGCCCGCCGCGCTGTTCGACGGCGGGCATTTCTATTTTCTGCAACGGCCGGCTCCCGTGCTGGCGAAGCTCGCCGAGATCGCTGCGGAGCTCGAACCCGCGTGCAGCAGGTAAGCCTCGACGACGTCCGGCTGCGAGACCTCGCGCTCGACGACTTGGACGCGTACGTCGAGTACTGGCACGACCCGGCGAACACCGCGCTCGACGCGCTCGGCATCGATCGCAGCAAGGTCTACCCGGCGAAGAAGATGCGCGAGATGCTGGCCTTGACCATCGCGAGCAACGCGAAGCTGGAACGTTCGCAGCAGCCGATCGTGTGCATCGTCTTCCGGGGCCGAACGGTCGGTGTCCACGACTTGACGGACCTGCGCCCCGGCGATTCCGCGGTCATGCACGCGCACATCTGGAACCGGGAGTTTCGCGGGCGCGGGATCGGCCTGGTGTCCTACGTCAAGGCGCTGGAGCTCTATTTCGAACGATTCGATCTGCGGACGGTGCGCTTCGAGACGCCCAAGTCCAACGCGGGCGCCAACCGGATCAAAGAAAAACTGGGCCTCGTCGCGCGTGGCTCCGGGGTGTTCGATCTGCCCATGCTCGAGCGCGCGGTCGAAACCAACACCTACGTCGTCGAGCGCGAGATGCTGCCGGTACTCAGGCGGAAAGCCGGTGCGCGCGGCTGAGCCCCGGCCGCCCGGTCAGCGCGGATTGGAGTTGAGGAACTCCTTCCCTTTGGTCGTGTGGGTTCGCATGCGGTTGAGGTGGTAGTCGTCGCGGCCCGAGACGAGCACGCAGCCGAAGTTGTCCAGCGAGAAGCTGCCGCCCAGCTCGTGCACTTCGTTGGTCTCTTTCATCGCAGCATAGACGCTGGTCGACGTCGGCAGGTAGCGGCCGGTGAAGCCGAGCCGCATCTCCTTGGTCCGGCCCAGGTGCGGCAGCGACGCGTGCATGAGCGTCGACCAGAAGACGATGAACTGGCCGGCGCGGCACGGCACCGACACGGCCTGGGACTCGTCGGGTTCCCAGTCGGGATCTTTCTGGATCTCGCGCCAGTCGTAGCCGAAGAAGCCGCGCAGCACGCCGTTCACTTCTTTCTGGTTGACGCGGCTGGGATCGTAGTGCATGCCCTTGCTCTCGTCGAAGTACATGCTGCGCTGCGTGCCCGGGATGAACTGAAGGCAGCCGGTTTCTTCGCTCGCCTCGGTCAGCGCCACCCACGCGGTGAGCGAGCCGCCGAAATCCGAGCCGTGCGGCCAGACGATGTGCGGCACGCCGTTGCCGCCGCCGAACGTGTCGGCTTGGTGCCAATCGGTGCCTTCGTCGCCGGGATATTTGGGGAAGAACTCGCTGCGCCAGCAGATCACGTCGGGGCCGAGGATGCTCGACATCCGGTGTACGATCTCGGGCCGGCAGACGAGCTCCGCGAGGAAGTCGTTGTCGAGGTGACGGTCGTAGTCGTAGACGCCGGTGCCCGGCTTGGCGTCGGGATAGGGAACGTGGCTGCGGTCGAAGAGCTGCAGGCGCTCGCGTTTCCAGCGCGCCTTCATCTCGTCCGGTTCGAACAGCGTGAACGGACCGAGGTAACCCTTCGTGTAGAAATCGGCCAGCTCGTCTCTGGTCAGGAAAAAATCACTCGCCTGCACCTGTGTCGACATTACACCCCTCCCATCTCTTCCAAAGCACTCTGCGCCATGTCCCTGATCGTTGCGCCGTTCACCACGATGGCCGTGGGCAGGTCCGCGCCGACGCGCTCGGAGAGCTTGGTGACGACCGCGATGAGCGACAGCGACGTGCCGCCGAGCTCGAAGAAGTCGTCGTCCAATCCGATCTCCGCGGGAGCGTCGTCGCCCAAGACCTCGGTCCATATCGTGCGGAGCGCGTCCTCCGTTTCGGATAAGCTGATACCGGACTCATCGGCCGGCGCCGTCTTGCTCGTACTCATAGGTCCCGTTCCTTTCGAATGCGGTTCACCAGCGTCGCGATGGTCGCGCTCGCGTCGAGATCGTCGCCGCCCAGCGCGACGCCGCAGCGCGAGCGAACGCGCTCGAGGATCGCCGCGACGTCGCGTTCGGTCGCACCGGCGGCGGCGAGGCTTTCGTTGATGCGGTTCGCCCTCGCGGCCGGCAGCGCGCCGGCCCAGATCGCTGCAACCGCTCGTTCCAGCGGCGTGCGCGCGCTTTCCGCCGTGCTCGACGCGAGCGGTTTCCACTCCGGTCCGGGCAGTGCGCTGCGGTCGACCTTCCCGTTCGGCGTGAGCGGTATCCGGTCGAGATAGACGAACGTCGCGGGGATCATGTAGGAGGGCAGCGTCTTGGCGAGCGTCTCGCGCAGCTCGACCGAGCCGGGAACCTCGCCGCTCGTGCCCACGACGTAGGCGACGAGCCGTTTGTCGCCCACCTTGGCGGTGCTCCCGACGACCACCGCTTGCGTGACGCCGCGGCACGCCAAGATCGCGGGCTCGATCTCCGCGGGCTCGACGCGGTAGCCGCGGATCTTCAGCTGCCGGTCGGCGCGGCCGAGAAAATAGATGTTGCCGTCGTCCCCGAGCGACACCAAATCGCCGGTTCGGTACAAGCGCTGCGCCGTGCCGCCGCAGTCGACGTCGAGGAACTTCTCGGCCGTCAGCTGCGGCGACCCGAGGTACCCGCGCGACAGCCCGTCGCCGCCGATGAACAGCTCCCCGCTCTCGCCGTGCGGCACGGGGCGCAGCGCTTCGTCCAGAATATACGCCTGCGAGTTCGCGACGGGCGTCCCGATCGGAATCGACGCGCCGTTCAAGCTCTGCGGCGTGATTCGGAAGCAGACGCTGAACGTGGTGCACTCCGTCGGGCCGTAGCCGTTGATCAGCCGGCAGCCGGGATTGCTCTCCATGACTTTTCTGACGTGGCTCACCGAGAGCGCGTCGCCGCCCACGAGCAGTTGCTCGAGCGGTGCGAAGATCGACACGGACGTCTCGGTGACTTGGTTGAAAAGACCGGCCGACAGCCAGAGGATGGAGACGCCGTTCTCCGCGATGATCGACTCGACGCGGCGGATGTCCATGTGCGGGCGGTCGTAGAGCACGAGCTCCGCCCCGTTGAGCAGCGCGCCCCAGATCTCGAACGTCGAGGCGTCGAACGCGATGGATGCGAGCTGCAGAAAGACGTCGTCCGCGGAGATGTCGACGTAGTTGGTGTTGATGACCAGGCGCGAGATGTTGCGATGCTCGACCGCCACGGCTTTTGGAACGCCGGTCGTGCCCGAGGTGTACATCACGTACGCGATGTCGGTCGCCGCGCGCTCGAGGCGCGGCGCGCCGGCCGGGGCGGCGTCGATCGAGGCACGGTGCTCGTCCAGATCGAGCAGCGCCGTGCCGGAGTCTTCGAACGGCGCGAGCTGGTGTGCCGTGCCCAAGATCAGCCTGCAGCTGGCGGTTTCGACCATGTAGCGCAAGCGCTCGGCCGGGTAGTCCATGTCGAGCGGGAGGAACGCGCCGCCCGCTTTGAGCACGGCGAGTATCGCGACGATCATCTGCGGCGAACGCTCGATGCACAGCCCCACGATCGACTCGCGCCCGCACCCGCGGCGCGCGATGTAGCCCGCTAGACGATCGCTGGCCTCGTCGAGCTCGCGGTACGTGACCCGTTCGCCGGCGTGCACGAGCGCGATCGCGTCGGGCCGCTCCGCCGCCCGGTCCGCGAAGATGCGATCGATGCACGTATCGCGCGGGTACGCGCGCCACGTATCGTTGAGGTCGTCGACGAGAACGCTGCCGTGCTGCACGTCATCTCCCCCGAAAGATGGTCAGTCGAGCGTGGTTCGACCGCGGCGGCGGTGCGGCCCGCGAAGAGTCGTGCTGCAGCATGCAACTGCGTCCCGGGACACACATCACCGGCCGGTCGGAATCGGCGGCTCTTGCATCGGGTCGTTGCGCAGCGTTCCGGCCGTCACTGCTCCGGCCGCGGCGGACGAGACGAGCTGCACGTACTTGGCGAACACGCCGCCGCTGTAGCGCGGCGCCGGCTGAACCCACGCCTCCAGCCGGGCGCGCAACTCGGCTTCGGACACGATCAGGTCGATTCGTCCCTTCTCCGTGTCGATGTCGATCGCGTCCCCGTTGCGGACGGCCGCGATCGGACCGCCGACGAACGCCTCGGGCGCGACGTGCCCGATCATCAAGCCGCGCGTCGCGCCGCTGAAGCGGCCGTCGGTGATCAGCGCGACGTCTTTGCCCAGGCCTTGGCCGATGAGCGCGGACGTCACGCCGAGCATCTCGCGCATGCCCGGACCGCCGCGCGGGCCTTCGTACCGGATCACGACGATGTCGCCGGCCACGATCTCGCGCGCGTTGACCGCGCGCATGGCATCCTCTTCGCGCGCAAAGACTTTGGCACGGCCGCGGAAACGCGCCGGTTCGGTGCCGGCGATCTTGAGGACGGAGCCCTCGGGTGCGAGGTTGCCGCGCAGCACGCGCAGGCCGCCGCTCGGTTTGAACGGATGGCCGGCGGTGGAGATGACGGTCTGCCCGGGCGTTTCCGTCACCGGCACGAGCTCCTCGCGCAGCGTCTTGCCCGACACCGTCAAGACCGAGCCGTCGATCAGGCCGCCTTCGAGCATCCGTTTGGCGATCAGTTGAATGCCGCCGGCGCGGTCGACGTCGCGGGCGACGTATTTGCCGCCGGGGCGAAGGTCCGCGACGATCGGCGTGCGGCGCGAGATGCGCTCGAAGTCTTCGAGCGCCAGCTCCACTCCGGCCTCGTTGGCGAGCGCGAGCAGATGGAGCACGGAGTTCGTGGAGCCGCCGGTACCGGCCGCGGCGGCGATCGCGTTCTCGAACGCCGCTCGCGTGGCGATGCGCCGCGGCGTGAGGTTCGAGCGGAGCATCTGCATCGCGATGACGCCGGTCCGGTACGCCGCTTCGTTCTTGCGCGGATCGGCGGCGCCGGGGCTCGCGCTGCCGACCATCGACAAGCCCAAGAACTCGAGCACCGTCGCCATCGTGTTCGCCGTGAACTGCCCGCCGCACGCGCCGCGGCCCGGGCAGGCCGCGTACTCGATCTCCTTGAGCTCGGCGTCGTCGATGACTCCGGCGGCGTGTTGGCCGACCGCTTCGAACACGTCGCCGATCGTCACATCCCGCCCCGCGTACCTGCCCGGTTCGATCGACCCCCCGTAGAGGACCAGGCCCGGAAGGTCCAGCCGCAGCAGCGCCATGCCGGCGGCGGGAATGGTCTTGTCGCACGCGGCCAGCACGACGACGGCGTCGAATCCGTAACCGCGCGCGAACAGCTCGATCGAGTCGGCGATGGTCTCGCGGGAGACCAGGGACGCGCACATTCCTTCGGTCCCCATCGAAATGCCGTCGGAGATTGCGACGGTGTTGCACTCGAGCGGCGTTCCGCCGGCGTCCCGTATCCCGGCTCTGACGCGGTCCGCGAGCTCGCGCAGGCCGATGTTGCACGGCATGGCGTCGGTCCACGTATTGGCGATGAGCACGAACGGCTTGGCGAGGTCTTCGTCCGTGAGGCCGACGGCATGAAAATATGCTCGCGCGGCGGTCCGGTCGCGTCCGTCGACCACGACGGAGCTTCGCGCGCGCATCCGGGCGGCGTCCTGCGTCAGCGACACGGCGCGCCGCTATCCGAGGTTTCCGGTGCTCTTCTGAAGCACTGCCCACACCTCTTCGCCGAACTCTTTGCGCTGCGCCGCGTAGAACGGTTTGAGCTTCTCGCGGAACGGCGCGGTGTCGACGCGGTTGACCTTCATGCCGCGGCGCGCGAGCTTGTCGGCGAGCGACGCGTTCGACAGCTCGGTTTCGGAGCGGTTGGAGAGCGCGTACTTGTTCACCGTGTCGCGCAGGATCTTCTGCAGGTCGGGCGGGAGCGCGTGGAACGCGGCCGCGTTGGAGACGACCCAAAAGTTGGACCACATGTGGTTGGTGACCGACAGGTACTTCTGCACCTCGAAAAGCCGGAACGTCTCGATGATGGTGAACGGGTTCTCCTGAGCGTCGACGACGTGCGTCTGCAGCGCCGTGTACATCTCGCTCGCCGCGATCGGGGTCGGCGCCGCGCCGAGCGTGCGGAACATGTCGATCCAGATGCGCGAGGGCGGCGTGCGTATCTTCAGCCCGCCCATGTCGCCGACGGCGTCGATCGGCCGCACCGACGTGGTGACCTGGCGAAAGCCGTTGACCCACGTGCGCTCGAACGTGACGAACGGCCCCTTCTCGTCCATCTCTTTGCGGACGAGCGCTCCCAGCGGTCCGTCGAAGGCTTTGAGCGCTTGTTTCTGATCGCGGAAGGCGAACCCGACGCCCTCGATCCCCGCGAGGGGCGCGACGCTCTGATAGATGCCGCCGTAGCCGGAGTAGATCTGCATCGCGCCCGAGCGCACTTGCTGCAGCATCGCCGGGTCGCCGCCCAGCTGGCTGTTCCCGAACAGCTGGATCTCCAGCCGCCCGTTCGACCGGGCGAGAACTTCGTTGCGCACCCGGACCGCGTTGACGTTGAGCGGGTGCTCGGCTTGGGTGGCGTGGCCCCACTTCCAGGTGAACTCGGCCGCATCGGCCCGCGAGCGCACGAACGCGATCGAGGCGAGCGCCGCCGTTCCACCCAGCAGGAACGAGTTGCGGTCGAGAATTGCCACGGACACCTCGCGTACGTCGACGGGGAGTTGCCCGGCAGTATACGCGTCACGAAATCAAAGTTCAAGCTGGAGACGCCCGTGATTCTCAGCGCGTATGACGTTATATTTGCCGCGCCGAAATCTCGTTTTACGGTGCGGGCGGCGGGGCTTTCGAGTAGTCTTTCGTGAAGGCGACGAACCGCTCGACCAGGATGCGGTGATCGTCCTTGCGGTGTGCGAGGATCAGCGGGATCGTCACCGCCGGCGCGGTGCGCAAAGGCCGGTAGACCACGCCGGGCCGCTTGCCGTGCGCCATGACGTCGGGCACGATCGAAACGCCCATCCCGGCTGCGACGAGCGCGATCACCGCGTGGATCTCGTCCGCGTAGGCGACGACCTGCGGCGAGAAGCCCGCATTGGTACAGACGCCGATGACCATGTCGTGGAGCTCGGCGGCCTGGTCGCGCTCGAAGAGCACGAAGCCTTCACCGGCGAGCTCGTGCACGTCGATCGCACCGGTTCGGCGCAGCGGGTGCGACGAGGGGACGGCGACGGCGAGCCGGTGGCGCTCGACCTCGATCTGCTCGATCTGCGGGTCGCCCGAGAACGGCCGCATGAACCCGACGTCCAGCTGCCGCGCGAGAAGCGCCTCGCGCTGCACGCTGTTGGTCCACATGTGCACGTTGACGTCGACGCCCGGGTGCGCGCGGCGATATGCCGCGACGAGTGCGACACAGCTGCCGTACGTGGCGGTCCCGATCACGCCTACTTCCAGCTTGCCGAATTCGCCGTCGCCCGCTTCGCGAACCACGGAATACGCCGTCTCGAGGCGGTCGAGCACGGCGCGAGCTTCCGTGACGAACTGCCGGCCGGCGTCCGTGAGATGGACCGACTGCCGGTCGCGCTCGAACAGCGCCACACCGAGCTCTTCCTCCAGCTTCTTGATCTGCTGGCTGAGCGGAGGCTGCGCGATGCCGAGCTGCGCCGCGGCGCGGCTGAAATGCAGTGAGTCGGCCACCGCGAGGAAATACCGGAGTCGTTTGAGCTGCATCGTGCCGGCGGTTCCGCTACTGCAACCAGTGCGTCTTGCTCGAGCCCGGTTCGCGAACGCGCGGCGCGGCCGGTCGCAGCGGATAGCCGAGGTAGATCATGCCGGCAACGCGTTCGCCTTCCCGAACGCCGAGCGCGTCCAGAATGGCGCGTTCGCGAGCGAGCCGGCCGGTTCGCCAAAAGCCGCTCATGCCTTCACGGTGCGCCGCCAGCAGCAGGTTTTGCGTTGCGGCGCACGTGGCGGCGTAGTTCTCCTCGCGGTCGACGTCGTCGTCGGCCCCGAGCGCGATCATCGCGACGACGACGGGAGCCCGCTCGAACTTGCCGCGCTCTTTTTCGCGCACCTTCGCCAGCGCGTCGGGCGGGATGCCGTCGACCTGCAGGGTGTCCGCGGCGATTCCCCCAAGGGTCGCTCGGGCGCCGCCGGCGATCACGACGAACCGCCAAGGCTCGCGGACGTGGTGGAACGGGGCCCACGTCGCCGCGTCGAGGAGTCGCTCGATGACGGCGCGGTCGGGCGGCTGCGGACTCACTTGGGCAATGCTGCACCGCGCACGGATTGCTTCGTAGACGTCCATTTTGGTTCCTAAAGCGGCGACGAGTAACCTAGACCCCGGGCAGGTCGCGACCCGCAATGGCTCCTCTGCACTATATAGCATAGTCCGCACCGTGGCTTCGTGCCTTCGGCCAGGCTGCGGCCGGGATCACGCCACGCCGGAGAGCGCGGCCCGCGGTTGCGGGTGAAACCGCGAATCGGTCTCCACACGGTGCACAGGAGTGACGCGCGATACTGTGGATAAGGGTCGCAACCACGCTTGCCGCCCGTGCTTTGGCTCGTTCGAAACGGAAAAATAACCGGATCGTTACGCACGGCCGGACAAGCGAACGACGCATTCGCCGGATCGGGCGCGGTCGGCCGGGCAGGCGAGCCCGCGCCCGCGAGCGCGCGGCGCCGGCCGGCTCAAATACCCGTGCTTGGCACACCAAACGGGGCCGCGTCGCCGCTGCTCGCGAACGCCGGATGCTCGTCCCGACGCGGTTTTACGACCAAAAGCAAGCGGGCGCGCGGGACGCCTGTGTACGCGCGGCTCGTCGCTCGAGAGGCGTGCGCGGTCCGGGTTCGTCGCGGCATCGATAGATGAGAACCATTGTCAACTAACTGGCAAACGCCGCGCGCCGCTCGTGCTCGCAGGGGTTCCCGCGCCGCCTCCCGCATCCGGTCCGTCGGTATGAAGAAGCCCTTCGTTCTCGCATGCGCGCTCGTCCTGGCCTTCGCCGGCTGCGCGAAATCGTCCGACACGTCGACCTCGTCCTCGACGACGACCACCACGTCGACGGCGGCCAGCCCGGCCGCGTCGACCGCGGCGCAGTCGAGCTCGTCCGGCGGCGCCAAGAAGATCGGTGTCTCGATCCAGAATCGCGAGGCGTCGTTCTATCAGGACATGGAGCGCGGCATGAAGACCGAGGCGGCCAAGTACGGCTACACGGTCACGGTCGTCGACGCGTCGCGCGACAACGCCAAGCAGCAGAGCCAAGTCGAGGACTTCATCTCGCAGAAGGTCGACGCGATCGTGCTCACGCCGTACGACTCGCAGGCCATCGGCAGCGCGATCGTCGAGGTGAACAAGACGAACATCCCGGTCTTCACCGCCGACATCGCGAACGCGTCCAAGGACGGGACGGTCGTCGCGCACATCGCGAGCGACAACGTCCAGGGCGGCGCGCAGGCCGGCAAGCTGATGTGCGACGCCCTGCCCGGCCACGTCGGGACGATCGCGATCATCGACGAGCCGGCGGTGACGTCGGTGCAGGACCGCGTCAAAGGCTTCAAGCAGGCGATCGCCGCGGGCTGCCCGGGCGTGACCATCGTCGCGGACATCGACGGCGGCGGCGAGCGCGCGAAGGCGTCCTCGTCGATGGAAGACATCCTGCAGTCGCACAAGGACCTCAAGGGCGTCTTCGGCATCAACGACGACTCGGCGCTGGGCGCCGCCAAGGCGATCCAGTCCGCGGGGCTCGGCGGCAAAGTGGTCGTGATCGGCTACGACGCGCAGCCCGAGGCGAAGACCGCGATCGCGAAAGGCCAGATGTACGGCGATGCGATCCAGCACCCCGACCAGATCGGCGCGAAGACGATCGACGCGATCCACGACTACTTCAGCGGCACCAAGCCGCCCGCGAAGATCGCCGTCCCCGTCGGAACCTACACCAAGGCCGACGCCGGCAAGTAACGCAGCGTGACCGCCGCGGCGCAGAGCGCGCCGTTGCTGCGCATGTCGGGGATCGTGAAGACGTTTCCCGGCGTGCGCGCGCTCGACGGCGTGTCGTTCGAGGTGATCGAGGGCGAAGTGCACGCGCTCGTCGGTGAGAACGGTGCGGGCAAGTCGACGCTCATGAAGGTGCTCTCCGGCGCGCAGCCCGCCGACTCGGGCGAGATCGACGTCGACGGCAAGCCGGTCGCGATCGACGGCCCGAAAACCGCGGAGCGGCTCGGGATCGGGATGATCTACCAAGAGTTCAACCTCGTGCCCGACCTGGGCGTGATCGA
>Ga0209624_10003748_pt1 | contig 10637 bp, 9 predicted proteins | sample JacPinW_OM2H0_O1_FD_188565 | JGI IMG/M metagenome (GOLD analysis project Ga0209624, IMG submission 188565) | Forest soil microbial communities from Algoma, Ontario, Canada - Jack Pine, Ontario site 1_JW_OM2H0_O1 (SPAdes) (version 2) | ecosystem: Environmental > Terrestrial > Soil > Boreal... | reverse complement strand
TTCGCGAAGGGACAAGAAGCGAGGCGGCGCAGTCTGAGGGGTTTGAATGAGAACGCATGCGCGGGCAGTGGTGATCGGCGGGGGCGTGGTCGGCGTGTCGACGCTTTATCATCTCGCCAAGAAGGGTTGGGCCGACAGCGTCCTCATCGAGCGCAAGGAGCTGACGTCGGGTTCGACGTGGCATGCGGCGGGTCTCTTGCCGCTGTTCAACCTCAGCTATTCGGTCGGGCAGATCCATAAATATTCGGTCGCGCTCTACCAGACCCTCGAACAAGAGACGGGGCTCGACCCCGGTCTGCGCCAGGTGTCGAACATCCGTCTGGCGCGCACGCGCGACCGGATGGACGAGTACAATTACTACGCGGGCGTCGCTGAGACTATCGGCGTGAAAGTCAAGTTCCTGAGTCCAAGCGAGGTCAGGGAGATTTGGCCGCTCTGCAACGTCGAGGGGATCATCGGCGCGATCCAGCACCCCGAAGACGGCTACATCCAGCCCGCCGATCTGACGCAGGCGCTGGCGCGCGGCGCGCGGGAACGGGGCGCCGAGATCAACCGCCACACGACAGTCACCGCGATCGAGCGGCTGCCGAGCCGCGAATGGAAGGTTTTAACCGACAAGGGCGACATAACTTGCGAGCATGTCGTTTCGGCGACCGGAAATTTCGCACGGGCGACGGGCCACATGGTCGGCATCAACGTGCCGGTGATCCCGGTCGAGCACCAATATATCGTGACCGAAGCGCATCCCGAGATCGTCAAGCGCAAGGCCCAAGGCCTGCCGGAAATGGGGGTGTTACGGGAATCGGATTCTTCCTGGTACATGCGCGAAGAGGCGGGCGGCTTGCTATTGGGTCCTTACGAAAAGGGCGCGCCCGCCTGCTATGTCGACGGGCCGTCCGCGGACAGCGAATACGAGCTCTTTCCGGAGGATCTTGATCGTCTAGCGCCGCACATCGAAACCGCGATGGCGCGGGTTCCCGCATTCGGCGAGGTCGGCGTCAAGAAAGTATACAACGGCGCCATTGCCTACACGCCCGACGGCTCGCCGATCGTCGGCCCCGCGCCTGGTGTGAGGAACTTCTGGCTTAATGAAGGTCATTCATTCGGCGTCACCGCGGCCGGCGGCGCCGGCTGGCAGCTCGCCGAATGGATCGTCGAAGGCGAGCCGAGCATCGACATGCTTGGCGTCGACCCGCGCCGGTTCGGCCCCTACGCCGACACCGGTTATCTCGTCGAGAAGAATGAGGAGGCCTACGCCAAGGTCTTCACAGTTCATTATCCCGACGAAGAGCGTGTCGCCGCGCGCCCGCTGCGCCAGACGCCTTGTTATGGGCGGATGAAGGATCTGGGCGCCGTGTTCGGCTCCGTATATGGCTGGGAGCGCCCGAACTGGTTCGCGCCTCAAAGCTACAGCTTAAGCGAGGCGGAGCTCGCCAAGCCGGATGTGCTTCTGAACGATAACCATCCCCCCGTTGGCCCAGGCGAGCGGCCGCGCGAGAAATGGAGCTTCCGCCGTTCGAACTATTTCCAGTTCGTCGGCGACGAGTGCCGCAATGTGCACGACAATGTCGGCCTCATGGATATGTCAGCCTTCGCCAAGTGTGAGGTTTCTGGTCCGGGCGCAGAGGGCTGGCTCAATTCCATCCTCACCAACCGTGCGCCCACGGTGATCGGCCGCGTCACCCTGAGCTATCTCCTCACCGCACGCGGCGGCGTGCGGGCGGAGTTTACGCTGACACGCATCGGGACCGAGCGATTCTATCTCATCTCAGCGGGGGCGCTCGAGACGCACGATTTCGACGTGCTGGAGAAACTCCTTCCGGCCGACAACAGCGTACGCATCGACAAGGTGACGACGCAGCGCGGCGTGCTGGTGCTCGCAGGACCGCGCTCGCGTGAGGTGCTGGCCAAGGTTGTCGATGTCGACGTCTCCAACAAGGCGTTCCCGTGGCTCACTGCGCGGCGCCTGTCGATCAAGGCCGCGGGCGTCATCGCCATGCGGGTCAATTTCGTTGGCGAACTTGGCTATGAGTTCCACCACCCGATTGAGATGCAGAATGCTATTTTCGACGCGTTGATGGAGGCGGGCGCGCCGTTCGGAGTCAAACCTTTCGGGATCCGCGCGATGGATTCGCTCAGGCTGGAGAAGTCCTACAAGCTCGTTGGGCGCGAACTGTCGATCGAATATGCCGCGCTCGAGTCGGATCTCCAGAGGTTCGTCGATTTCGACAAAGGTCCGTTTCTCGGCCGCGACTCGCTCCTTGCGTGGAAGGACAAGGGCTTCGAGAACAAGCTGGTAACGCTCGAAGTCCAGGGCGTGACCGACGCGGATGCGCGCGGCTCTGAGCCGGTGACGAGGAACGGCGCGATGATCGGGCGCACCACCTCTGGCGGCTACGGCTGGAGGGTGAGCAGGTCGCTTGCTCTGGCGATGGTGAAGCCTGAGTTCTCGCACATTGGTGACGAGGTCGATGTGCGCATCCTTGGCGAGATGCGCCGCGCGATTGTCATCCCCGACAGCCCCTATGATCCGAAGAACGCGGCGTTGCGGAGCTAGCCTACGGAAGCGAACCGGCCTCTAAGCCTCTCCTGCGGCGCGGCGCTGCTGGAGCAGCGCGCGGTAGATTTCGTCGTCGCCGCACAGCCCCGCCATACGGCCGAGGTCGTCGACCAGCACGATCGGATTGCCCGATAGCCTGCGCAGCGCGATCGCTGAGCGCATCTTCAGGTCGAGAGGCGCGACGACGATATCAACGTCCTCGGCCCGCGCCGCAACCTCGCCTGTAGCGCGGTCTGCAATCGCAATCGCGCCTGCGTTTCCATCAAGGGTCACGCCGACCGGCCTGTCTTCGGCGTCGAGTTGCACACGGACGCGACCGCCTCGGTCGAGCATCACTTCGTTCTCGCTCCGGCGCAGCGACGCCGCAGGCGTCATCAGAGCGCCGCCGCGCAGCACGTTGAGCGGATTCATGTGTTTGACGAATTCCGCAACATAGGCGTCGGCGGGGCGCAAGAGGATGTCTTCCGCTGTCCCGCATTGAACGATCCGCCCGCCTTCGAGAATCGCGATCCGGTTGCCGATCTTCAGCGCTTCGTCGAGATCGTGGCTGACAAAAATGATCGTCTTTTTGAGATCCTTCTGCAGCAGCAGCAGCTCGTCCTGAAGCTTGTCGCGGATCAATGGATCGAGCGCCGAAAACGGCTCGTCCATCAGAAGAATGTCGGCGTCGGTCGCGAAGGCGCGCGCCAAACCCACGCGCTGCTGCATGCCGCCCGACAATTCATGGCCGAATTTGCCGGCCCATTGGGTCAAGCCCACCATGGCGAGCTTGTCCGCGACAATTTTATCCATCTGCTCCTTCGGCATGCGCCGAAGTTCGAGCCCGAAGCCGACGTTCTCCTTCACCGTACGCCACGGCAACAGCGCGAATTGTTGGAACACCATGGCGATGCGGCTGGTGCGCAGCATCCTGAGTTCGTCGGCGCTGCAATGGGCGACGTCGATGGCTCCCTCGCCATGACGGACCAGCACCTTGCCCCGCGCCACTTTATTGAGGCCATTGACGGCGCGCAGGATTGTCGACTTGCCCGATCCCGAGAGGCCCATCAGGACGCAGATTTCGCTCGGCTCGATGGAAAGAGTGACCCCGGCTGCGCCCAGAACGACTCCGGTCGATTTGAGGATCTCGTCGCGCGTTGCGCCGCGATCGACCATCGAGAGCGCTTCGGCCTGTTTGTCGCCAAACACGATGTCGACGTTGTCGAAAACGACCGCTGACATCTTACGCGCTTCCTTTTCGCTCGGGGTTGCGGAAGACGCGATCAAGCACGATCGCCAAGAGCACGATCGACACGCCAGCCTCGATGCCCATTGGAATGTTGACGGTTCCGAGCGCGCGCACCACCGGCACGCCAAGCCCCGCCGCGCCAACGAGAGCCGCGATGACGACCATCGACAGGCTCAACATGATGCACTGGGTCACGCCGGCCATGATCGTGGGCAGCGCGTAAGGCAATTCCACTTTCCATAACAATTGCCGCTTCGTTGCCCCGAACGCTTCGCCCGCTTCCTTCAGTGGCGTCGGCGCCGAGGCGATACCGAGGTAGGTCAGCCGGACCGGCGCGGCGATGGAGAAAATAACGGTGGAGATCAAGCCCGGCGCGGAACCGAGATGAAATAGGACCAGGGTCGGAATCAGGTAGACGAAGGTCGGAAGCGTCTGCATCAGGTCGAGCAGCGGCCGTAATAGAGCGTAGAGCCACGGCCGATGGGCCGAGGCGATGCCGAGCGGTACGCCGATAAGCACGCTCACGATGGTCGCGAACCCGACGAGCGAAATCGTCTCCACCGTCGCTTGCCAATATCCCAGATTGGCGATGGCGATGAACGCGACGACCACGAACGCCGCCAGGCGCCATGACCGGTGCATCCAATAGGCGAGCGCCGCGAGGGCGAAAACGACAACGAGAAAAGGGATGTGGAGGAGGATGGCGGTGAAGCCGTCGACCAGAAAGTCGATCAGCGCCGTCACCGCGTCGAAGAATCCGGCGGCATTGTCTTGCAGCCACGTGATTCCGATCTTAACCCAGCGTCCGAGCGGCACTTTGGGCTCGGTGAACCAACTCTCCAACGCCGCCCCTCCAACAAGGATACCAGCGAGCCCTCTTAAGGACCGTCCGCGCGTCGCGCGGACGGAGAGGGCTCTCAGGAGTCGTTCGTTACACTTACAAACCGAGGCTCTTCTTGACCGCGTCAAGACCCGGCTTGCCGTCGAAGGTCGTTACACCGTCGAGCCAGGTTGTGAGTTGGGGCGGGTTGGTCTTCAGCCATTCCTGGGCTGCTTTTGGCCCCTCGTCACCGTCAGTCAGAATCTTGTTCATCACAAGGTTCTCGATATCCACGGTGTAGATGAGATTGCTGATGAGCTTGGCGGCGTTCGGGCATTGCTCCGCCCAGCCGGCGCGCTCGTTGGTGTAGACAATCGCGCCACCGAAATTCGGACCGAAGCTGTCATCGCCGCCGGTCAGATATTGGATCTTGAAATTGACGTTCATCGGATGGGGCGCCCAGCCGAGGAAAACGACATCTTCCTTGTGACTAGTCGCTCGCTGCACTTCAGCCAGCATTCCTTGCTCGCTCGACTCGACGAGCTGGAAGTCTTTTAAGCCGAACTTGTCGCCCTTGATGAGATCGAGGACCAGGCGGTTGCCGTCGTTGCCGGGCTCGATGCCGAAGATTTTGCCCTTGAGCGAATCCTTGAATTTCCCGATGTCGCCGAAATCCTTAAGGCCCTTGTCATAGGTGTATTGCGGAACCGCAAGCGTATATTTCGCTCCGACCGGCAGATTAGCGCCGGTCACGATGACCGACTTGTCCGCGACATAGGGCTTGCGGTCGTTCTCCATCGACGGCTGCCAATTGCCGAGAAACACGTCGATGTCCTTATTCTTCATCGAAGCGTAGGTCACCGGCACCGAGAGGACCGTGACCTTGGGGGCGTAGCCCAGACCTTTGAAGATTTCGTTGGCGATTGCGGTCGTCGCGGTGATGTCCGTCCATCCGACGTCAGAGAACCTGACGGTCTTGCAACTTTCCGGATCGCCTGCGAGCGCCGCGCCCGAGCTGGCGAGCGCAACCATGCCCGTAAATGTTAGAACTGCTGAAAGTCTCATAGTCCTCTCCCTTAATTCGTGCGGTCGACCTCCGCACGGAACTGAGCTTGAACGAGTATCGGCGGGAGGCGAACCGCGGTCAAATCCAATAATTTCAACAAGCCGGCCCGAGTTCCAAACCGTTTGAGCTTCCGGCGGTGAGCCGCTAGAAGCGGGCCACCCGCCCCTGGGAGCCCCGATGGCCGAACCCCTCAACCCCACGCCTCAGCAGCAGTCCGAAATCCTGATGCAGGCGCTGCCGCACATGCTGCGCTATGACGATGCGATCGTCGTCGTGAAATACGGCGGCCACGCGATGGGCGACGAGGATAAAGCGCGCGACTTCGCCAAAGACATGGTGCTCCTGGAGCAGTCCGGCATAAACCCGGTCGTCGTGCACGGCGGCGGTCCGCAGATCGGCATGATGCTGAAGAAGCTCGGCATCGAGTCGCACTTCTCCGGCGGCCTCCGGGTCACCGACAAGCCGACGATGGAAATCGTCGAAATGGTGCTCGCCGGATCGATCAACAAACAGATCGTCGGCTCGATCAACGCCGAGGGCGGGCGCGCGGTTGGCCTCTGCGGCAAGGACGGCAACATGGTCACCGCGCGCAAGGTCCACCGGCCGCATGGTCCCGGCGAAGACGTCGTCGATCTCGGCTTTGTCGGCGAGCCCGACAAGGTGGATTCGACCGTGCTCGAGCAGATCCTTGGCCGTGAGCTGATCCCCGTCCTGGCGCCGGTCGCGCAAGGCCCCGATGGCCAGACCTACAACGTCAACGCCGATACCTTCGCCGGCGCCGTCGCTGGCGCGCTCGGGGCCAAGCGTCTCCTGCTCCTGACCGACGTTCCGGGCGTTCTCGACAAGAACAAAGGCCTCATCAAGGAACTGCGGATCGACGATATTCGCGGCCTGATCGCCGACGGCACGATCACCGGTGGCATGATTCCCAAGGTCGAGACCTGCATCTATGCGCTGGAGAGGGGCGTCGAAGGCGTCGTGATCCTCGACGGCAAGGTCCCCCATGCGGTGCTGATCGAGCTCCTGACGGACTATGGCGCGGGAACACTCATCACGAGGTAGGGGGCCTTCAAGGCGGCAGATATGCGTATTCTTGCGATCGACACGTCTTGTGGAGCAGCGTCGGTCGCGGTCGTAGAAAGCGGCCGACCCGAGCCGCTGGCGGTTATGAGCCGCCCGATGGCGCGGGGCCACGCCGACGTTTTGGCCCCGATGGTCGAGGAGGCTATGCGCGGCATTGACGGCGGCTTTCCCTCGCTCGCACGCATCGCGGTCGCAATGGGCCCCGGCTCCTTCACTGGCATCCGCATCGGCCTCGCGATGGCGCGGGCGATGGGCATGGCGCTCGCGATTCCCGTGGTCGGCGTTTCGACTCTGGCCGCATTCGCTGCGCCGCTCTTGAGCGAGCCCCGGACTGGAATCATCGCCGCCACAATCGACGCTCGACACGGCTCGGTCTATTTTCAGTTGTTTGAGGCGTCGGGCCGCCCGCTAGCGCCCCCTCGTTGCGATACCCCCCGCGAATGCGTGCGCGCGATTGGCGCTGGACCGGCTTGGTTCGCCGGCGACGCCGCCGCTCTTGTCGCGAGCGAAGCCCAGCGAGCCGGACTGCCTTACGACCTGGACGCCGCGAGAGTAGCGCCCGACATTGTCGCTCTCGCTCAAGTTGGTCTCGCGGTCGATCCTTCGACCAGCCCCGCGCGCCCCGTTTACGTGAAGCCGCCGGACGCGCGGCCCGGCGCGGCGGAGGCCATCGCCAGGGCGCCGGCCTGAGCGTCTGATCAAGCCCATGATCTTCGGCCTGCGCCGATCCTCACCACCGATTATTCGTCTTCTCCGACCGGATCGGGCGCAGGCCTGCGCGCGCCTGCATGGCCAGGGTTTTGCCCACCCTTGGTCGCCGGAGGAGATGGCTGGGCTCATCGCCAGCACGTCGACCGTCGGCGCGGCGGCGCTCGATCCGGTCAGCGGTCGCTTGCACGGCTTCGTCTTGTCGCGTCTCGCGGCGGACGAAGCGGAGATTCTGACCATCGCCGTCGACGCCGCGCACCAGGGCACGGGGGTGGGGCGGGCGCTTCTCAGCGAGAACTTGCGTCAGGCCGCGAACGCGGGGGCAAAGGCGATGTTTCTCGAGGTCGCCAAGGACAACGGGGCCGCTTTGGCTTTATATGAGCGCTTCGGGTTCGTCAAAGTCGGAGAGCGCGCCGGTTATTATCGTCGCGCCGACGGAACTCGCGCCACCGCCATCGTGATGCGCAAGGCGCTGGGGTAAGTGCCGGGCCACAGCGGCAATAACACTAGTCACAGTGTAGCAATGTATATAACATCGACTGGGGACCGGGCGATCTCGCTCACGGGCTATTTCCCCGCGACCGGAAAGCGCCTACATTGGGGGCTGGATCCCTCTGGAGCCCCTAATTGTCCGAATTGATTGTGCTTGAAGACGCGGATGGGATTGCAAGTCCCTCACGGGAATCGTACCCACGGGCGTTCATCAAGTCATTCGGCTGCCAGATGAACGTTTACGACGCCGAACGCATGGGCGATCTCGCCGCCGAGGCGGGGTACCGCGAGGCGATCGGGGTCGAGGACGCCGATCTCATCGTCCTCAACACCTGCCACATCCGCGAACGCGCCTCACAGAAAATCTACTCCGAGCTTGGCAAGCTGCGTGAGCTGAAGGAAGAGCGCGCGCGCGAAGGGCGGCGGACGATGCTGGTGGTCGCGGGCTGCGTCGCCCAGGCCGAGGGGGCGGAAATCCTGCGCCGCCAGCCGGCGGTCGATGTCGTCGTCGGCCCCCAGAGCTATCATCGCTTGCCGCAGCTCCTGCGCGAGGCGCGCATCCGTCCAGGCGTCATGGACACTGAATTTCCGGCGGAGGACAAATTCTCTCGACTGCCGGCCCCGCAGGTGGACGCCATTCGGCGGCGCGGCGTTACCGCCTTCGTGACCGTGCAGGAGGGCTGCGACAAGTTCTGCTCGTTCTGCGTCGTGCCTTACACGCGTGGCGCCGAGGCCTCCCGCCCCCTTAACGACGTTCTCGACGAGATCGCGCGCCTTGCCGATGCGGGCGTACGCGAGGTCACCCTGCTCGGCCAGAACGTCAACGCCTATCATGGGCTCGACGCTCGCGGGCAAGCGATCGGGCTTGCCGGTCTGATCCGCGCCGCCGCTTCTGTGCCCGGGATTGGTCGCGTGCGTTATATGACCTCGCACCCCAATGACATGAGCGAGGATCTCATCCAGGCCCATAGCGACGTTGCAGCTCTGGCGCCTTATCTTCATCTGCCGGTCCAATCCGGCTCCGATGCTGTGCTGAAGTCGATGAATCGCCGCCATCGCGTCGCAGACTATCTTGACGTTGTGGCGCGCGTGCGCGCCGCGCGCCCGGACATTGCCTTCTCCTCGGACTTCATTGTCGGCTATCCCGGCGAAACCGAAGGCGACTTTGATCAAACACTCGCGCTCGTGCGGGCGGTGGGCTTCGCCTCGTCCTACGCCTTTAAATATTCACCCCGGCCCGGAACGCCCGCCGCGGAGATGTCCGGCCAGGTTGACGAGACGACTAAGGTTCGCCGCCTCGCGGCGCTTCAGGACCTCATCGAGGATCAGCGGCAGGCCTTCAACCTGGCCAGCGTGGGGCAGCGCCTCGAGGTTTTGTTCGAGAAGCCCGGCCGGCGCGAGGGCCAGCTCATCGGACGGTCGCCGACCATGCAATCGGTGTTCGCCGAGGGGCCGCAGTCGCTGATCGGTGAGTTCATGCAGGTCGAGATGGTCGGCGTCGAGCCGCGTTCGCTGCATGGGCGCATTGTCTCGCCAGCGTCGTAAATCGAGGTTTTACTGGCGTGAGGGATGATTCTGAATCTGAACAGGACACAACGGAGAGAACAAATTTGAAGCCGCAGGACACGTCGCCAACGCGTATCGCCGCCGCCCCTCCGGTCATCAATCCGACGCTTCGCGAATCGAAACCTGCCGAACTCTCCATTGCTTTCGCCGATAACGCCGCCGCCTCGGTGGTTTTCGGTCATTACGACCAGAACATCGCGCGCATCGAGCGCAGTCTCGGCGTGTCGGCCTACGCCAACGGAAACCAGATCGTCATCAAGGGCCCGCGCGAGGCCAGCGAACAGGCCCGGCGCGTGTTCGAGATGCTCTATGAACGTGTGAAGAAGGGCCAACCAGCAAGCGAAGGCGACGTCGAGGGCGTCATCGCGGAGAGCGCATATCAGGGCCTTCTGTTCCCGGGCGAGGAGGCGTCCAAGGACAGTTTCGGCGTCGTCAAGACGCGCCGGCGCGGCGTGGTGCGCGCTCGTAGCGCGGCCCAGGACCAATATCTGGCGGCCTTGCGCAAGTATGAGCTGGTGTTCGCCGAGGGACCCGCCGGCACCGGCAAGACCTGGCTTGCGGTCGGACACGCCGTGTCGCTGCTCGAACAAGGTTTGGTCGAACGGCTGGTGCTGTCGCGTCCTGCGGTCGAGGCTGGCGAGCGCCTCGGCTTCCTGCCTGGCGACATGCGCGACAAGGTCGATCCCTATCTCCGCCCGATCTATGATGCGCTTTATGACTTCATGGACGGGCGGATGGTCGAGCGTGGCCTCCAGACGGGTATGATCGAGATCGCGCCGCTCGCTTTCATGCGCGGCCGAACTCTCTCCAAGGCCGCCGTCCTTTTGGACGAAGCGCAGAACGCGACCGCGATGCAGATGAAGATGTTTCTGACCCGCCTCGGCGAGGGTTCGCGGATGATGGTCAACGGCGATCCAAGCCAGATCGACCTCGCGCCCGGGCAGAAGTCGGGGCTAGGCGACGCGATCGGGCTTCTCAAGGCGAACCCGCGCATCGGTCATGTCCGCTTCACCCATGTCGATGTGGTCCGCCATGATCTCGTGCGCCAGATCGTGGAGGCCTATGAAAGCGCGGGCAAAGAGGGGCAGCCGACCCCGGCCAAATGAAGTTGTCC
>Ga0209624_10003747_pt1 | contig 10639 bp, 8 predicted proteins | sample JacPinW_OM2H0_O1_FD_188565 | JGI IMG/M metagenome (GOLD analysis project Ga0209624, IMG submission 188565) | Forest soil microbial communities from Algoma, Ontario, Canada - Jack Pine, Ontario site 1_JW_OM2H0_O1 (SPAdes) (version 2) | ecosystem: Environmental > Terrestrial > Soil > Boreal... | reverse complement strand
CAGCCGCTTCAGCACAAACAGCCAGCGGGCAAAGTTCGCATCAATGACAATGTTCTTGCCGCCCATCTGGAGGAAAAAACTGGCATGGCCGATGAACGTGACACCCAATTCTCCGTTGGTTGCGAGGCGTGGCTTGTGCGTCTGGCCGCATCGGGGGGTTACTGCCGAATGGCGCACCAATCGCCCGAACTGTGCAGCGCGTTTCCGCAGGGCCGGATTGTGAAGCGTAGATCTGATCATTCGCTGTAGCGCTCAGTGAGCAAAAGCAATTTCAACCCAGAAATTCATCTACCTAGTCGAGTTAGATGAGTGGATCGAGCTTCTGGCTCAATTTTAGCGCTTGCCAGGAGACTGTTGCGAGAGCAGCGAACCAAGCTATGAAGCAAAAGGATACCTTTGGTAATCACTCCTAAAAACAAAAGCCACCGGCGGAGTCATCCGGCGGCTTTCAGGGCTGTCAACTCACGTTAAGAAGAACCCATTATTCCTCGGGATTCGGAATCCAGCGCGACTGCGGAATTGGACGCTCGCCTTCATCGTCGTAGAAGAACTGCATTTCGTGGTCGGACTTCGCGCCCGGTACCGGCCGGTCTTCAGCGGAACTGAAGCGTGGCGCATCGTATGCCACCGCCAACGGCGCCTTGGTTGTGCCGATGGCTTCACTGAATGTCGTTCCGACATTTGCTTGCGCCACCGCGTACACACCGAAGGGATTTCCGCTGACGTAAGAAACGCCAACGTAGTCGGCGACCATCGGTCCGTTATCGGAAACTGGCAACCATGCCAGCTTCATCGGTCCGGCGATTTTTGCGCCTGTGGTCCATGTTGTGCCGCCGTCGGGGGAACTGGTGAAGCCCACGTCTAACTGGCAGGTGCTGGCTGTACACTTCGCGGTTGGGTAATAGTAGTAAACGATTGTAATGTGCGCCCCCGTGCCCGAGGTCGTCGGATCAACTCCGATGCCGGGGATGAAGTGATCGACCGTGCTGGTCGTGGCATCGATGGGAATGCGCGCGACCGCGCTCCAGGTTGTGCCATTGGCCGAGGTGCTCATCACGATGTCGTTAGAGCTGCAACTGGTGCGGAAGCGGCAATCGGACCACACGACGTAAACATTTCCGGCGCCGTCAATGCTGGCCGAAGGCAGATTGGGGTTACGAATCCCACCGGCTACGCCGTGACTGGTAATGCTTGCGATGGCTTTGCTCTTGCCCCAGCTTTTGCCGCCGTTTGTCGAACTGAACACGTCGATCCCGCCGCCTTCAAAAGGAACAACCACAGTGCCATTCGGTTGCACGACCGGTTCGCCGCCCAGTCCGCCCGCGTGGTCAGAAGATGCCAGACCTGCGCTCCATGTCAGGCCGCCGTCGCTTGAGACACTCATCAGCACGTCGCCACTACCGAAGGCCTGGTCCCACTCGGTGTAGCAATTCCCGTAGAAAGGACTTGTGGTTGTGTTGTCGCAAACGCTCCAGTTCTTATCGTCGAGATGCGTTTTGTCGATGATGATCGGATTGCCCCAGGTGAGACCGTTGGTGGAGCGGCTGACGGCGACATCTCCAATCTCACCGGAACTCGAGCTCAGGCCAGCGAGAGGCAGCGTAGAGATCAGCCATTCGCCATGCTTCGCGTCATATGCCACCGATGGATCCGCAGCTGCCCCGTAGGTCCCGCCCTTGTAGTTAATCGTCAATCCCGGAAGGTCGCCATATTTCCACGTCTTGCCGCCATCCGTCGATGTCGAATAGCCCACGTCTCCGCTGCCCCACCCAATCGATCCCGGCCGGCGCGCCACGTGAAATGCACTGACAATCGTGTTGCCCCACGCGAAGCTGTCAGGTTCGACTTCAGTTTTGTGATCGCTGTCGGTGTTGGTCAGAGTGTCGGAACTGATTCGAATCGTCGAAGTCTGCCCGAATGCTGGCAAGGCAGCGAGTGTCCAGAGCACGATGGAAAAGATAAGAAGGGCAGTTTTTTCGCCAGAGAAAGTCCGTGTCATTAGATGTTTCCTTTTGTGAGGTCTTTACGTTCGCAGAAGTAGGCGGAACTAGGAGACAGTCACGGCCCGCAACGCACCGTCCGCGAAACTATATCCGATAGTGGTGGGCATGTCGATGTGCAGGATTTTTCACATCCCACGATGACTGTCGCGATTCTTACGGGGGCCACGCAGTACGCTCTGGAGCTTCACAAATAGCTTAACCACCAATCTTTACGGCGCTGCTTGAGGCTGGCCCACCAACGGCAAGGGAAATAAAGAACAACAACGGCGGTAATCCAGATCAAGTAAATAAAAGGCAGATCGTGACCGTAGCCGTCGGGGATGTCGTTCAGGAAAAATGCGCCGTGCAGCAGCCAGCCATACGGCTGATGAAACAGCATCGCCACCACCACGGCGAGCGCATGGATCAGATAAAGGTGCAGGATGTAATAAAACATGGGAACCCGGCCAAAGATGAGCAGCGCAGACGTCACCCACGAAGTTGTTGAATGCTGCGAAGTCCACTTATCGAGCCAAGCCAGCAGTAGAAGGGAAGGCCCCAGGGTCATAAGCAAAAATTGCAGCGAAGGAGGGTATTTCTCGACATCGAGAAACAGGATCGCAGTCTTTTCGAACGTCGGCTGAACGTGCCAGTCACCTTGAGATACGCCTCCTTGTCCAGCCGGCGGATTCCCGTAAACGTTGGTCAGGCGAAGCAAGACAAATGCCAGCGTGAGAACCAGGCCAAGACGAATAATCAGCTTCCGGCGACGCTCCGCATCCAGAAGGTAGACGCTGCCAAACGCGTAGCCAGCGCCCATCACCGCGACCCAGGGGACGATTTGGAAAAGAACAAGCTCTGGAGTGTGGAAAGGCAAGAATACGAAGCCGCGAACGTGAAGCACGGTCCAAAACCAGCCCAGCGATCCGAATCGCTTGGGACGAATGTCATCGAGAAGATTGTGGGTCGCGATCATTAGAACAGACAATGCGCCAACCCAGCGCACAGGAAGCCGCACTAACGCGGCCATCAGGACCATGCATGCCCCAAGCGCCCAAATAACGCCCATCAGATTGTGAAACAACTGAAACGTCCATGCCGTTCCCACTACCGTGAACTCCAGAACGATCAGCCACAATCCGCGCGTCCAGAGAAACCGGCTCAGTTGAGCGGGCGTTCGCCGCCGGCCGTAAAAGAATGCGCCGGTGCCCGCCAGAAAAAAGAAAAGCGGCGCGCAAAAATGGGTGATCCAGCGCGTGAAAAAAAGCGCATACCAGGTCCTGGCGAGGTTTTCCGGTTCGAAATGAAGATTGGAAAAAAAGTCGCGGGTGTGGTCCAACGCCATGACGACCATGACCAAACCGCGCAGAATGTCGATGGCGTCAATGCGCCCGGAGATCGGAGACTTCGGCGCGCGAGTGTCGGAGGGGATTGACTGCGTGAGAGTGGACATCCACTCCCTCCTCTGTTCTGGTGGTTGATGCAGACGCCTTCGTTCGCCGCGATCGAACTCTGGGCTCTTCTCTCACCAGACGCCGGATATAGTATCAGCGAAACCTGACGCAGAATAGTTCAAGAGTGAGTGAGAGCGCCGGACGGGCAATTCGTGTCATTTTGGGTATTGTGGATAATTCCTCTGCACTTTGCTTGACCGTAATCCCGCTGCTCATATCTAATTCGATGGTTCTCACCAATGGCGCAGGAGAAGTTTTACATGCGAGTTGCTTTCTTGGGTTTGGGAATCATGGGTCATGCGATGGCGACGAATGTTGCCAAGGCGGGTCACGAAGTGACGGTGTGGAATCGCACGCCGGGCAAGCAAGTCGAGGGCGCCGCGATTGCCCCAAATCCCGCGGCGGCGGCGCAGGGCGCGGAAGTGGTGTGGATGTGCGTCTCCGATACGGACGCCGTCGAGAGCGTACTTTTTGGTCCCGAAGGAGTGGAGCAATCGTTGGCGGAAGGCATGATTATCGCGGATTCCAGCACGATCTCCCCCAACGCCACGGTGAAGTTTGCCGAGCGGGTCCGGGACAAAGGCGTAGCTTACGTGGATGCTCCCATGACCGGATCGAAAATCGGCGCGCAGCAGGGAACGTTGATTTTTATGGTCGGCGGAGAGGAAGACAAGGTCGAGCGCCTTAAGCCGTTGTTCGCCGCCATGGGCAAGAAGATTTTCCGCATGGGCGAAACCGGTAAGGGCCAGGCCACTAAACTGGCCATGAATCTGCAAATTGCATTGATCTTCGAAGGCTTCGCCGAAGGCTTAACGCTGGCCGCAAAACTCGGAGTGGATTCACAGCAGTTGGTGTCTCTGGTCGAAGCTACGATGGTGCGTTCGGGAGTGGTCGAATATAAAGCGCCCTTCGTCCTGCAGCGTGATTTCACTGCCAATTTTCCTTTGCGACTCATGCACAAAGACATACGGCTTGCGCTGGAGGCCGCAAAAGAAGTGCGCGTCAAACTGCCCGCGCTAGAAACGGTGGAAGAGATTTATGAATTGGCCACCGAAGAGGGCCACAAGGATCTCGACTACGCCGCGACTTTGACACTGCTAGAAAAGTGGGCTGGCATTCAAGTGAAGGGGAAGGCCGCGTAAGTCGGCAACTGCGAAAATCGTTCAACGCCGAGCCTGCTGAAAGCACCGAGAAAACTAGGGAATCTCTCATCGAATCGCCTTGAAAACGAATCTCTCGGCGATCTTCGCGATCTCCGTGTTCCATCGACCTGGCATGAACAGGCTTCAATCCGCCAGCACCCGCGCAAAGACATCGTGGTCCACGTTCCCGCCGCTCGCCACCAACCCCACGCGCTTTCCTGTTAGCTGCGCCTTTTCCTTGAGAGCCGCCGCCAACCCGCTCGCTCCCGCACCCTCAACCACGTTGTGCGTGTCGGTAAAGTAGATTTTCATCGCGGCGCCGATTTCTTCCTCGCTCACCCGCACCACACGCTCCACATTTTTCAACACCACATCCAGCGACGCCGGATCCGGCACGCGACAAGCCATGCCATCGGCCAGCAAGGTGGTGACCGGAGCAGAGATGCTGCGCCCCGCTTCAAAAGACAGCGCATACGCAGGAGCCCCTTCCGCGACAACTCCCACGATTTTCGTTTTCAGATTCATTCCATTGCGCACCGCGCAGCAGGAGCAGATTCCCGAACCCTGCCCAATGGGCACGTACACAATGTCGAGATCCGGCACTGCCAAGAAGAACTCCAGCCAATATGTCGCCACCCCTTTCACAATGTCAGGATGATACGAAGGCACGTAATGCCACCCATGCTCCTCCGCGAGCCGCATCGCGTGCTCCTTCGATTCCTGATAGTCGTTGCCAAACTCAATCAGGTTCGCGCCCTGCGCCCGCATGGCAGCATTCTTTTCCGCGCTGTTACCGAAAGGCACCGCGATATGCACCGGAACATTAAATCTGCGTGCCGCTAACGCTACCGATTGCCCGTGATTGCCCCGCGTGGCCGTGATCAATCCCTTGACACCGCTCGACCGGCGAAACAGTTCGGCGGCATAGACAATTGCGGTCCTGGCTTTGAACGCTCCAATCGGCGTGTGATTTTCATGCTTCACCCACACTTCTGTCCCCAGCCTTTGGCACAGCAGGGGCCAGGATATCTGCGGCGTGGGCTGCATCACCGAATAGACAAGCTCTTGCGCTTGTTTGACTTCGTCGAGCGTCGGCAGAGAAGCGTGCGTCATAGTCTCCACAGGATCGTCTCCATTCCGAAAGCGCGGTGAGTTGTTACAAAGGTAATTAGCGGAATCTCCTATTACATAAGTATTACACTCGCCGTCCGATGATGCTGGTAGCGTAGAAAAAGTACAGGACAACGAAAGGGGGACCCCTTGGAAATGGAACTGGAAGACCTCGAACGACCGCAAGCCGCCAAAGACGAAATCAACTGGGTTACTGCAATCTTCATGGCGCTGTTTCATGTCGGCGCAATTGCCGCGCTATTTTTCTTCACCTGGAAGGCTCTATTTGTCGCGATGTTCCTGTGGTGGGTTTCGGGCAGCCTGGGCATCGGCATGGCGTATCATCGCCTGCTCACGCACCGCGGATACAAGACTCCGAAGTGGGTAGAGTATGTTATTACTGTCTGCGCCACGCTGGCGCTCGAAGGCGGACCGATTTTCTGGGTAGCCACGCACCGCATTCATCACCAATATTCGGATCAAGAGGGCGACCCGCATTCGCCCATCGACGGCACCTGGTGGGCGCACATGGGATGGATTCTGATGGGCAAGTCGATGCACCATGACACCACCACTCTGGCCCGCTACGTTCCCGACCTCGCCAAAGATAAATTCCATGTCTGGATCACGAAATATCACTACGTTCCGATGATTGTTCTCGGAGTCGTCCTGCTCGCCATTGGCGGGCTGCCGTTCCTGATGTGGGGCATCTTCATGCGCACCGTCGTCGGCCTGCACGCCACCTGGCTGGTCAACTCGGCCACGCACTCCTGGGGTACGCGCCGCTTTGCGACCCGCGATCTTTCGACCAACAGCTGGTGGGTCGCATTGCTGACTTTCGGCGAAGGCTGGCACAACAATCACCACGCGCATCCCACCGCGGCGCAGCACGGTTTCCGCTGGTACGAAGTCGATATGAACTGGTACGGCATCTGGACGCTGAAAACTTTAGGTTTGGCCTGGGACATCAAGCGCGTGAAGCTGGGCGAAATTGAGCAAGGACTGGTCGCTTCTCCGAACGGAAAGTTGATTACCATGCCGATGCCCGAAGCCTCCGTAGCGGGCGATTAGATCTGCGAAACTTCTGAACCTAGCCCCGATCTTGACAGGTCGGGGTCTTTTTTTGTTCTCATGACGAAGCGGCGCATCAGGGTCAGCATTGAACTTCCGATCCCTTGGTTGAGTGCGTTCCACCCGGAACGCGGTAAAATCCACTTGACTCGCCATGCGCATCACCAGCCGCCGCGGAACCATCGTCTTCTTTCTTTGCCTGGGCATCGGCCTGGTCGCGCTTGCCGTTGCGCTTAACGTTGGCTGGATCATCCTTAACTGGCGCGAAGGCGTGCTACTGGTTTTCGGCATCATATTTTTCGCGCTCATCATTGCCGGGCTCATCGTTAACACAAGTTTCCTGCTGCGTGAAATTCGCCGCAATGAGCAGCAGGATAGCTTCATCAACGCCGTCACCCACGAACTGAAAACGCCCGTTGCGTCCATCCGCTTGCATCTGGAAACGTTGCAGCGCCGCAATCTGTCCGAACTGCAAAAGCAGGAATTCTACCGCCTGATGTTGAGCGACACCGATCGCCTGACAGAAACAGTGGAACAAGTCTTGCGCGCGGGCAGCGCGGGAGACAAGAGAGCAGGCCGGCAAAAATCCGAAGTGGACTTTCGCCAGTTGGTGCAGGAGTGCATGGACGCGGCGCGCACCCGTCACCATCTGCCGCCAGAAGCTTTGCGTTATGAGGACTCCGTGAATGGAGCGGGAGCGCGGGTTATGGGGAGCAGTGAAGACCTCCGCACCGCGGTGTTTAATGTTCTGGACAATGCCATCAAGTATTCCGGTGAAAACGTCGACGTGCGCGTGCGGCTCGCCGCACCCGATGAAAAGCGTATCGTGCTCAGCGTGCAGGACAACGGTGTGGGCATTCAGTCCGACGACGTGAAACGCATTTTCCGCCGCTTCTATCGCGTCACCCACCGCTCGCTGGCACACATCAAAGGGACAGGCCTGGGATTGTTCATCGTCAAGGCCATTGCGGAAAAACATGGAGGCAAAGTCTTCGCCGAAAGCGAAGGAGAAGGACAAGGCGCAACCTTCACCATCGAGTTGCCGAGGTCGCGCCAATGAGCCGCGTGTTGGTGGTCGAAGACGAGGCGCACCTTGCCCAGGGATTGCGCTTCAATCTCGAAGCCGAAGGATATTCTGCCGAAATCGCTGGCGACGGCGAAAGCGCGACCGAGCGCTTGTTAGAGAACAAAGAAAACTTCGACGCGGTAGTTCTCGACATCATGCTCCCCGGCAAAGATGGCTTCAGCGTAGTTTCCGAGTTGCGTGCGGCACGCAATTACATCCCAGTCCTTATGCTTACCGCGCGGGGCCGTCCCGAAGATGTGCTGAAGGGTTTCGCCTCGGGCGCGGACGACTATCTGCCCAAGCCGTTCGATCTTTCGATTTTATTGGCTCGCTTGCAGGGCTTGTTGCGGCGGCGAGAGTGGCTGCGCAGCGCCGATGCAAGCGCAGCTCCGGCGGAGACTCCGTCCGATCCCAGCGTCATCGGAGACTTTGGCAAGTTCTCTTTCGCGGGCAAGACCATCGACTTCGGCACGCTCGAGTTGCGTACCGGAGAAGACGTAATCCAACTTACGCTGATGGAATCGCAACTGCTCCGACATCTCGTGCAGAATGACGGCCGCGTAGTGTCGCGCAAACAAATTCTGGAAGAAGTCTGGGGGCTCCACGAAGATACGGACACACGTGCCATCGATAACTTCATTGTGCGCTTGCGCCGTTACATCGAAGAGGATCCCGCTCAACCGCGGCATTTGCTTACCGTGCGCGGTGTGGGCTACCGGTTCCTCGCGCATCCGAAAGAGCCGGAGAAATAGTCGGCTTCTACGCGCGGCAAAGTTCCGCCACCAAAGTCTCCCTGCGTTCGACGGCGATCCCGTCCATGCGGCGCAGAGTCAGCCCGTAAATCGAAATTGAAATCGCCGCCAAACACAAGAAAATCAGAACCGCGATCCAGTAATTGCCCAGCACGCGCGCGAGGACGAAGATGCCGATGCCGAATCCTATCAACACAATTTGCACTCCGAGGCTGGCCAGCACCGTGGTCTGGGAAGCGCGCTGGCGGCCGAAGGCGGAGTAATCGATTTTTCTCGGCGAATAGAGTGAGAGCAGGTTTCCGATTGTCAGATTCAACGGCGCGGCGAAGAGCACGCCCGCCAGTGACGCTACCGCCACGTCGAACCGGGGGCGACCGTAGAGAAAGATCACGGCCAGCCAGGCGATGGCGATGTCGCAAAGCAAAATCGCGGTGTGGGTGAGATTCTTCGCCAGCACGATCTGGCGAAAACTCACCGGAGCCGCGTAAAAGAATTGTATGCCTCCCGCATCGCCGCCAAAGTTGTTGTAGACGAGGTTAGTCAGCAAAAGCAACGTGTAGCCCGCCGCCACAGGGAATGCCATATCCGGCGCGCGCATCAGGAAGCTCGAGTGCCGAGTGGCACTCGCCCCTCCCAGACGGAACACAACAAGCACAAAGATCGGCATGACCAGCGTCAGCATCATGGGCCCGCTGCGCGCAAGATAACGGACTTCTTTTTCCACCACGGCGGAAATTACCGGCGGTAGCCCGGGCAAGCTCCATCCCCGGCGCAAGCCCGTAATTTTTTCTTTCCTGGAATTGGCCGGCGACTCGTTCAGGTTTTCTCCGCGATACTGCGCCCGCAAGCGCAAGTGGAGCAGGGAAGCCATTGCCATCGCGAGCACAGTCAATAGCACAAACGAACTCCAACCGGCCATAAGCTCGGAGTGTGCAACTCGCGCGATAGCGTCCGCGGCCAATCCCGGCGGCAAAATTTGCTGCACGGGCTTCACTATTTCAATCCAGCGCTGCACTTGCGGTTTCGCGCGCCCGCTGAAGTGGCCAATCGCCGGACCAATCAACTGAAAGCTCAGCATGAACACGATGAACAAAACGCCTAGCACCTCCCGCGTACGTCGCTGCGCCAGCCAGCGTTCGACCCAGGCAAATATCATTTGCAGGAAGAACACATTGAATGCCGCAAAAATGATCAATACCAGCGCGGCCCAGGGGAACAGTATCGGCCGCGCAACTGTAATTCCCAGCAGGATGGCCGTCAGCCACAAGCCACCCAAAGCCGTAGCGGGATCGAACGAGCCATACGCCACGCGCACCAAAAAATAGGAACGGTAGTCTAGCGGGAAGCGCAGAAGATCGGAAGAATCGGGATTATTGGTGAAGGCGGTCGCCATCACTGGAAACGCCTGCCAGAAGAAAAATATCAGCCACAGCAAGACCGCCAAATGTCCCGGTTTGCCTTCTGCGATGAAATACCCGGCGGCGATTCCCATGAAGACACAGCCGCCCAGTCCACCCAGCGTGAACGCGAGCAAAACAATTACCCGCGAGACCAGTTCCGCCTTGCCCCGCCGCGTGCGCAGCGAATTGACAAAGAGCCTCCAGCGCAAACTGACGATGGCAGCCAATTGTCCGCGCGTGCTAAGCATGGGAGGAGTCTCAGTCATATTCGGATAGGCCTCTCCTCACCCCAGCCACGATAGCTCCCGCTCCATTTTCCGTTCGCCGCCGACTGTGCGCAGAAAAATCTGTTCCAGAGTTAACTTCTCAGCCGGAGCCGTTCCATCGCCCGGTGTTTGCGCCTCCACTCCGGCGCGAAGCTCCTCCAGCGATCCTTGCGCCACAAGTTTGCCTTTTTGAATGATGGCGACATGGCTGCACAGCCTCTCGACAATTTCCAGAACGTGCGATGTCAGAAAAATCGTCGCGCCGCGGGCGATCATGCCTTGCAACATCGACTTCAGCGTGCCGGCAGCGATGGCATCGACGCCTTCAAACGGCTCATCGAGAAACAGAACTTTGGGACCATGAATTACCGCCGCGGCCATAGCCAGTTTTTTCTG
>Ga0209624_10003744_pt1 | contig 10650 bp, 5 predicted proteins | sample JacPinW_OM2H0_O1_FD_188565 | JGI IMG/M metagenome (GOLD analysis project Ga0209624, IMG submission 188565) | Forest soil microbial communities from Algoma, Ontario, Canada - Jack Pine, Ontario site 1_JW_OM2H0_O1 (SPAdes) (version 2) | ecosystem: Environmental > Terrestrial > Soil > Boreal... | reverse complement strand
GTACGCGCAACGGCATTCGCATCCGGCGACTGAAAGACAAGCTGGGCACCCGCTCGGTGGCCTCCGGCGAGGTGGAGCTGGTCGACGCGGAGGCCTTCCTGCTGTCCGGCCAGCCCGACACCGATCAGCCCAGCACCGACCAGCCCGGCACCGACGCGCAGCCCTCGGACGGCAAGGGTCTGGGCCGGATGATGGAGCTGACCAACGCCGCACGTCTCGGGATCGCTCTGTTCGCCCTGGGCAACGCGCGGCGCGCCCTGGTCGAATCGCTGTGTTACGCCCGGCAGCGGCAGGCGTTCGGCGACCGCCTGCTCGACAAGCCGTTGATGCGCCGCAAACTCGCCGAAATGATCGTCGACGTCGAAGCCGCCCAGGCGCTGGTGTTCGACGGCGTGGGCCTGGCCAACCACCGCCAGCCCAGACGGGTTCGGCAGCGGATTGCCGTGCCGGTGACCAAGCTCAAGGTGTGCCGGCTCGGTATCACCATGGCCTCCGATGCGATCGAGATCCACGGCGGCAACGGCTATATCGAAACATGGCCGGTGGCAAGGCTTTTGCGCGATGCGCAGGTCAACACGATCTGGGAGGGCGCCGACAACATCCTGTGCCTCGACGTGCGGCGGGGGATCGAGCGCATCGGCGCTCATCAGCCGCTGCTGGAGCGGCTGCATGACGCGGTCTCGGTGTCCGACGACGATGACACGACCCGGCTGGTGCGCCGCCGCATCGAGGATCTCGAGGCGGCCATCACCGCCTGGACCAAACTGCCCGCCGATGTTGCCGAGGCGCGGCTGTTCCCGCTGGCCCAATTCATCGGGGATGTGTACGCCGGCGCCCTGCTGACCGAGCAGGCCGCCTGGGAGCACGCCACCCGCGGCACGGACCGCAAGTCCCTCGTGGCCCGGCTCTACGCGCGGCGTTACCTGGCTGAGCCGGGTCCGCTTCGCGGTATCGACGACGAGCTCGACGAGGGACTGGAGCGGTTTTCCGAACTCGCCGACGGAGCACTGACGGTGGACTATCCACAGGGCTCGCACGACACGAGTGGATCGCCAGCGCCCTAAGGCATCAAGATTCCGTAAAGAACCATTCGAAACGGCTGTGTACAGCGGTCTCAGCGCGCGATTCCTAGCTGAAAACCGTAGGCTTTGGCGAGCTCTGGATATGTTTTTGTAAAAACCCTAGAAATTACGTGAGGTATTTGCTATGTCACAGCTGGCCGGCGAGCTACGGATATCGTCGTCGTTCTCCGACCGGTGTAAAAGGGTCTTCCTCGGAAGGCCGATGATCACCGACCAGCTTCAGCACGAACGTTTGTCCAACCCCGTCGCACTCGGCGTGCTCTCGCCGGACGCCATCTCCTCGACCGCTTACGGTTCCGAGCAGGTGATGATCGAACTGCTCCCGGCGGCCGGAATGGCCGCATTCGCCTTACTGCTTCCGATCACCGGCGTCATCCTGTTGATCCTGGTCTTGGTGGCCGCCTCGTACCGCCAGGTGGTGATGGTTTACACCCGTGCCGGCGGTTCCTACGTGGTCGCGCGGGAGAACTTCGGACCCAAGATCGCCCAGATCGCCGCCGCGTCGCTGCTGATCGACTACATCGTCACCGTCGCTGTGCAGTGCGCGGCCGGAACCGTGGCGGTGGTGTCGGCGATACCAGTACTCGGTCCCTACAGCCTGGAAATCACCGTCGGCATTGTCCTTCTGATGTGCTTTGCCAACCTGCGCGGATTGCGCGAAGCCGGGCTGCCGTTTGCGCTGCCGACCTATCTATTTGTCGGCATGGTCTCGTTGACCATCGTCGTCGGCGTCATTCGGGAATTCTTGGGGAGCCTGCCGGTCTACGACCCGATTCACACCGACGGAGCGGTGCCGGTGCAGCACGGCAGCGGTCTGATCATGGGCGCCACCCTGCTGATCGTCTTGCGGGCATTCGCCAACGGTGGTTCATCGCTGACGGGTGTCGAGGCGATCTCCAACACGGTCAACGCCTTTCGCCCGCCGGAGAGCACGAACGCGCGTCGAGTGCTCACGATCATGGGCTGCATCCTCGCGTTCCTGCTGGCCGGTGTCGCCTGGCTCGCGCACATCACGCACGCCTTCCCCTACGCCAGTGGATATCCGTCGATGCTGTCCGAGATCGCACGGGCGGTCTTCGGCGACGGCGCAATCGGCAAAGTGCTGTATTTCCTCGTTCAGGCGGCGACCGCACTGATCCTCTACACCGGCGGTAACACCAGCTTCAACGGCTTTCCCGCATTAACAAGCTTCGTCGCCGAGGACAGTTTCCTGCCACGGCCCCTGATGAAACGTGGCCACCGGCTGGTGTTCTCCAATGGCATCATCACGCTCACCGTGCTGGCGGTGGTTCTGCTGATCGGGACGGGCGGCTCGCTCAACGCGTTGGTGCCGTTCTATGCGATCGGGGTGTTCACCGGGTTCTCGATGGCCGGCTACGGCATGACCAAACACTGGCTCACCCAGCGTGGGCCCGGTTGGCGGTCCAAGCTGGCGATCAACTTGTCGGCGGGAATCCTGTCAACCATCGTGGTGGGCATCTTCGCGATCGCGAAGTTCACCGAAGGCGCCTGGCTGGTGGTCGTGGTCTTCCCGATCCTGGTCTTCGCGTTGATGCGGGTGAACCGGCAGTATCGCGCCGAGGCGTCGGTGTTGGAGACATCGGCTGCCGAACCACCTGACCTGGTCGAGCATGCTCGGCACCGGGTGCTGATCTTCATCGACTCGGTCGACCTGGCCGAGGTCGAGGCGGTGCGCTATGCGAGGGGCCTCAAGGCCGACGAGTTGACCGCGGTGCACTTCGTGCTGGACTCCATGCATGCGGAGAGCCTCAAGCGCCAATGGCAACACTTCGGGCACGTCACCGGCCTGCGGACAGTCGATTGCTTCGACCGCAATCTGGGTCGGGCCGCGCAAGAACTCGTCCAGCAGATCATGGCGGAGGATGCGGACACCAAGGTGACGGTGTTGCTGCCTCGTCGCGAGTATTCCCAGCTCCTGGGCCGTTTACTACACGACCGCACCGCAGACATGATCGCCAAAGTGATCAGCCGAATTCCGGGCGCAAGCGCACAGATTGTGGCTTACGACATCGCGACCCGGATCGCGATGGCGAGTGCGGCCACCAACGGATCGGCGGCCAGGTCGCGCCCCACTGATATTCCGATAGAGTTACCCGGACCGCAGCTGACCCACGTGGATGACTTGACTCCACAGGTCGCGGACTCCGGAGGAAAGTGATACGTGGTTACAGCACTGCAGCGCGACGCGGGGATCCGGCCGTCGTTCACCGACAGTTGGAAGCGCATTTTCCTCGGTAAACCGCTGACCAGCGAGCAGCTCGAGTCCGAAAGATTGTCGAATCCTGTTGCGTTGGGCGCTATTTCGCCGGATGCGATCTCCTCGACGGCTTACGGTCCCGAGCAGGTCATGATCGAGTTGCTGCCGCGGGCAGGGATGGCCGCGTTCACGTTGCTGATGCCGATCATCGGCGTGATCCTGTTCATCCTGCTGCTGGTATCCGCGTCCTACCGCGGGGTCGTCATGACGTACACCCGGACTGGTGGGGCGTACATGGTGGCACGGGACAACTTCGGGCCCCGGATAGCCCAGATCGCCGCCGCGGCGTTGCTGATCGACTATGTGGTCACGGCAGCGGTGCAACCTGCGGCCGGGACTGTAGCGGTGGTGTCCGCTGTGCCGGCGTTAGGGCCGTACCACCTGGAACTCACCATCGCCATCCTGGTCCTGATCTGTATCGCCAACCTGCGCGGATTGCGGCAATCCGGCCGCATTTTCGCGGCCACCACCTACTGGTTCGTCGGCATGATTCTGCTGACGATCGTGACCGGCGTGATTCGTGACCTTTTCTGGGGTCTGCCGCAATACGATCCGGCGCATATCGATGGTGCGGTGCCGGTGCATCAGGGCAACGGGCTGGTGATGGGCGCGACGGTCCTGGTGGTCCTTCGCGCGTTTGCCAACGGTGGTACCTCGCTGACCGGTGTCGAGGCGATTTCCAACACCGTTAACGTCTTTCGGGAGCCTCAGGGCCTCAACGCCCGCCGGGTGCTGACCCTGATGGCATGCATCCTGGGGATCTTGCTGGCCGGTGTCGCCTGGCTCGCCCACGTCACCCACGCCACCCCGTACCTGGATGAATACCCGTCGATGCTCTCGGAGATCGCCCGCGCCGTGTTCGGCCAGGGGCCAGTCGGGAATGTCCTCTACTTTTCGGTGCAGGCATCCAGCGCCGCAGTCCTTTTCGCCGGCGCCAACACCGGCTTCAACGGGTTCCCGGCACTGGCGAGTTTCGTGGCCGAGGACCGTTTCTTGCCACGTCCGTTGACCAAACGCGGTCACCGGCTGGTGTTTTCCAACGGGATCATCACGCTGACCGCGCTCGCGGTGGCACTGTTGCTGGTCACCCGGGCCAAGGTCAGCGCGTTGGTGCCGTTTTTCGCGATCGGCGTGTTCACCGCGTTCGCGATGGCTGGCTTCGGCATGGCAAAGCACCACTACACCCGTCGCGAGCACGGCTGGCGCCGCAAAGTCGTCGTCAACTTCTCGGCGGGCCTGATGTCGACGATCGTGGTGGGCATCTTCGTGGTGGCTAAGTTCACCGAGGGCGCCTGGCTGGTGGTCATTGTCTTCCCGATCTTGGTCTACGGGCTGATCCGGCTGAATCGGCAGTACAGCGCCGAGGCCTCCGTCCTGGAGATGTCGCGCACCGAGCGCCCCGAGCTGGCCAAGTATGCGCGGTTGCGGGTGTTCGTTTTCGTGGACTCGGTCGACCTGGCCGAGGTCGAAGCGCTGCGCTACGGAAAAGGCCTGCACGCCGACGAGCTATGCGCAGTGCACTTCGTGGTCGACGCCGAGCATTCGGCCAAGCTGCAAGAGCGCTGGCAGCACTTCGAGCACGATACTCAGTTGCGGGTGATCGACTGTCCGGACCGCCATTTGAGCCGGTCCGCGCAAGAGCTTGTGCTGCAGGTGAAACGAGACCACCCGGAGACCAAGGTGACGGTGCTGTTGCCGCGCCGGACGTACTCCGCGATGCTGGGCCGGCTGTTGCACGACCGCACGGCCGACAAGATGGCCCGGGCGGTCAGCCGCATCCCTGGTGCGACCGCGATCATCGTGCCCTACGACGTGGAGTCGCGCATTGCACGGGTTGATCCCGACGCTCTGACTGAAGCGGGTCGCACCTAGTACAGTCGAACGGCTGCGACGCTGAATCTCAGAGGAGGTGGTCGTGACAGCCGAGGTCGACGAGCAGGACATACCTCCGTCTTTCTCCGATGTGGTCAAGCGCGTATTCCTGGGCAAGCCGCTGATCAGCCAGGAGTTGTCCAACGAACGGCTGTCGAACCCCGTTGCGCTGGGCGCACTTTCGCCCGACGCGATCTCGTCCACCGCCTATGGTCCCGAGCAGATCCTGACGGAACTGCTCCCGCATGCCGGGCTCGCGGCATTCATCTTGTTGCTGCCCATCATGGGCGTGATCCTGTTGATCCTCGCGCTGGTGGCCGCGTCGTACCGGCAGGTCGTGATGGCTTACACGAAGGCCGGCGGCTCCTACATTGTGGCGCGGGAGAACTTCGGGCCCAAGGTGGCGCAGGTGGCCGCCGCGGCACTGTTGATCGACTACGTCGTGACGGTGGCAGTGCAGTCGGCGGCGGGCACGGTTGCGGTGGCGTCGGCGCTGCCTGCGCTGGGGCCCTACAGCATGGAGATCACCGTCACAGTCGTACTGCTGATCTGCTATCTGAATCTGCGCGGACTGCGCGAAGCCGGGCTGCCGTTTGCGATCGCCACCTACTCGTTTGTGGTGATGCTCATCGTGATGATCGTGACCGGCGTTGTCCGGCATCTCGTTTGGGGCCTGCCGCAATACGATCCCGGCCACGCTGCCGGAGCCGTACCGGTGCATAACAGCAACGGTCTGGTGATGGGCGCGACAGTCTTGGTGGTGCTGCGGGCGTTCGCCAACGGTGGCTCGTCGCTGACCGGGGTAGAAGCCATTTCCAATACCGTCAACGTCTTTCGTAAGCCCCAGAGCGTCAACGCGCGGCGAGTGCTCACCGCGATGGCCTGCATTCTGGGGCTCCTGCTGGCCGGTGTCGGCTATCTTGCCTATGCCACTCATGCCGCGCCGTATCTGAGCGAGTATCCCTCGGTGCTTTCCCAAATTGCCCGAGCGGTCTTCGGCAACGGGATCGTCGGCGACAGCATGTACGTCTTGGTTCAGATATCGACCGCGGCCATCTTGTACACCGGCGCCAACACCAGCTTCAACGGTTTTCCCGCGTTGGCGAGTTTCGTCGCCGAGGACCGCTTTCTGCCCCGCCAGCTCATGCAACGCGGTTATCGGCTGGTGTTCTCGAACGGGATCCTCACGCTCACCGCGCTGTCGGTGGCCCTGTTGGTGTTCACCGGCGGATCGGTCAACGCGCTGGTGCCGTTTTACGCGATCGGGGTGTTCACCGGTTTCTCGATGGCCGGCTACGGAATGTCCAAATACCACCTGACGAAACGGGAACCGGGCTGGCGGCACCGATTGGCGATCAACTTCTCGGCGGCGGTGTTGTCGACGATCGTGGTGGGAATCTTCGCGGTGGCCAAATTCACCGAGGGCGCCTGGCTGGTCGTCGTTGTCTTCCCGATTCTGGTGTTCGGGTTGATTCGGCTCAATCGCGAATACCGGGCCGAGTCAGCGATCCTGGAAGCATTCCGCACCGACCGTCCGCAGTTGACCAAGTACGCACGCCATCGGTTGTTCGTCTGCGTCAACTCACTTGATCTCGCGGTGCTCGAAGCGCTGCGCTACGGCAAAGGGCTACGCGCCGACGAGTTGATCGCGGTGCATTTCATGATCGACTCTGACCATGCCGCCGCACTGCGAAAGCGTTGGGATGACTTCGATCTCGACATCCGGCTGCGGGTGATCGACTGCCCCGACCGACAGATCGTCCGCGCTGTGCAAACGCTGGTCGTGAGGGCTCGAAACGAGTATCGCGACACCCACGTGACGGTGCTGCTGCCGCGCCGGACGTATGCGCCGGTACTCGGGCGACTCCTGCACGACCAGACCGCGGACAAGATCTCCCGGGCGGTCAGCCGAGTCCCGGACGCGGCGGCCACCATCGTTCCCTACGACGTCCAGTCCCGGATCCGCGAAGCATTCCCGGACATCTTGGAGCAGCGCATCGCTTCCAAATTCGAAGAGATCGAGATGCGGATTTGGCGGGGCGAAGACGAGCCCGCCGACGAGTACGAGCACCCGGAAAAGCCCGCTGCGGTGATCGACGTGAAGAGTTTGATTCCGGGGCGGCGCGCCACGGTCGAAGGCCGCGTCAGCCAAGTCGAAGACATCACCAAACGTGGAAAAACGTTCCGCTGGATCGTGGTCGGAGATGGCAGCGGCGAGGTCCGGGTGACCTTCCGGCCCGGGCACGGCGACGACATTCAACCCGGCCAGGTCCTGCGCCTGACTGGAAAAGCGACCCAGAGCGGCAACAAGCAGGTGGCGATGAATGATCCGACGTACGAGGTGGTCGAGACGCCCGAGGAGTCTTAGGGCGGCGACGTAGGGTGCAACCCGTGCACGTCCGCCCCGAAGTTTCCGACGCGCTGGCTGCCGGCCGCCCGGTTGTCGCCCTGGAGAGCACGATCATCAGTCACGGTCTGCCCCGACCGGACAACCTGCGCGTCGCACGCGAGATCGAGGCGGCGGTGCGATCCGGCGGGGCGGTGCCTGCGACGATCGCGATCATCGACGGCGAGCCGCACATCGGGCTGGACGATGCGGCACTGCGACGCGTCGCCGAGAGCGACACGGTGGTCAAGGTGAGCGTCCGCGACGTCGCGGTGCTCGCCGCCCGGGGCGGAGATGGCGCGACGACCGTCGCCTCGACCGCGCATCTGGCTGCGGCAGTGGGCATCTCGGTGTTCGCCACGGGTGGGCTGGGCGGCGTTCATCGCGATGCGCGCAACAGCTGGGACGAGTCCGCGGACCTGATGACCCTCTCGCGCACCGGCGTGCTGGTGGTCTGCGCCGGCGTCAAGTCGATCCTGGATGTCGGCGCCACACTCGAACGGCTGGAGTCGCTCAACGTCGGCGTGATCGGCTATCGCACCGATCGGTTTCCGGGCTTCTACCTGGCCGATTCGGGTCATCCGGTGGGCTGGCGGGTGGAGTCGCCGCAACAGGTCGCCGATGTGTTGCACGCCCGACGGCGGCTAGGCACCGACGGTTATGGGCTGGTACTGGCCAACCCGATCGCGGCCGCGGACGAGATGGACCGCGCCTTGCACGACCGGGTGCTGGCCGCTGCGCTGACCGCAGCCGAAACCGCGGGTGTTTACGGCAAGGACGTCACGCCGTTCTTGCTCGACTTCTTCCATCGTGAGACTCATGGTGCGTCGCTGTCGGCCAACGTCGCGCTGGTGCTGTCCAATGCACGGCTGGCCGCGGAGATTGCGGCGTTGGTGGACCCGTCTACGGCGTGAGGATGTAGTCGTCGTCTTTCGGTTGACTCAGCATGCGGGTCAACCGCTTTCGGTCGAACGGCCACAGGTCGATGTGGTTGTCGTCGGCGAAGTACCAAGAGTTGCAACCGGTGTTCCACACCGTCGGCACCATCGCCTCGGCGACGTCGTCGGCGAAGCGGTCGGTGGCTTCCTCGGTGACTTCGACGGTGGTGACTTCGCCGTCGCGGAAACGCTGCAGCCAACGGGTGATATAGCGCGCGGTCAATTCGGCGACGTGTTGCAGCGACATAGAGCCAGTCGGCGAATTGGGACCGAGCACCATGAACAGGTTGGGGAATCCAGGGATCGCGGTCATTCCCCAGGCCCGAGGGCCTTTCGCCCAGGCGTCGTCGATCGACAGTCCGTCGCGGCCGCGCAGCGTCATCGGACGCATGTAGTTGTGCGCCGCGAAGCCGGTGGCGAGCACGATCGCATCCAGATCATGGTGGACGCCGTCGGTGGTTCGGAGCCCGCTTGGCGTGATCTCGGCGATCGGCTCGCTGACAAAGCTGGCATTCGGCTTGGAGATCCGCCGGTAATAGTCGCCAGAGAGCACCTGCCGTTTACAGAACGGTTCGTAGTCAGGGGTCAACTTGGCGCGAAGATCCTTGTCCCACACCAGGGCTCGCAAGCACATCCACCCGTAACGCTGGGCCGCCCGGCGCCGCCACGTCGGCCGGATGACCAGGTCGACCAAGTAGTCGGAGCCGACGAATTGCGCGAGCCTGACCGTCGTGTCCTGCCTCGGCAACCTTCGCAATAGCCGACCGACGATGCGGGGTTGCCGCAGTCGCATCGGCATCCACATCACCCACTGTGGGGTGCGGACAAAATGGGTGATGTGCGCCGTCTCGGGCTGTAACGCTGAAAACACCTGTACCCCAGTCGAACCTGCGCCGATCACCGCCACCCGTTTGCCGCGCGCATCGATGTCAGTCCACCGCGCGGTGTGCACCACCGGTCCGGTGAACGACTCGAGGCCGGGGAGGTCCGGGATGAACGGGTGGTGCAGGATTCCAGTTGCTGCGATGACGAAGTCCGCCTCGATGTCTTCCCCACTCGCGGTGGAGACCCGCCATCGGTTGTCGGTGAGCACCGCCTCGGTGACCTCGCAGTCAAGCCGCAGATGCGATTTCAGCGCCAGCGCCTCGATGAGGTCGCGGTGGTAGCGCTGGATCTCGTCGCCGGTCGCCCACACGTGTTTCCAGTCCGGCTTAGGCGCGAAGGCGAATTGATAGCCGTAGGACGGCACATCGCAACGCAGACCCGGATAGCGGTTCCAGTGCCAGACGCCGCCGACGTCTGAACCCTTCTCCAGGATGGTGAAGTCGTTGAAGCCGGACTGTTTCAGCACATGAGCGACGGCGATCCCCGCCATGCCGGCGCCGACGATGACGATCCGAGGATCCCGCGGCCGGGTCGTGGCGGTCATGGGAGAACGGTATGCCCGCCGAAAGTACCGCGGCAAGAGCTATTGGCCCGTCGTCACGTCCGTGCGGACCGCGCGGCGACGATCAACTGTGCGCGCCCGGACAGTACACGCTGATGGCGTCTAACAAGAACGGCCGTACCTGCGGACCCGGCACGCCCTGACCTTCCAGTTTGGCGGCAAGTTGCAACATTGCACTGCTGAATGGGCTTGGCTGCGCGCCGAAGTGAAAGGTGAAGATTTGGGAGCGAGGAAGACTATCGTCGGTGCACCGTTCATGCGCAAGCGCGATCAACTGCTCTGGAGGGCCGCCGTTAATTCCGTCCCTCGACAGCAACCCCAAAAACTGATCATCCTGCGGGTCGGCGTGAGCAATAGCACCCGTCATGAGTACAGCGGCGGCTGCGAAGGCCGGAAGAAATGAGTCGACGGTCATGGCTAAGAGTGGCACTAATCGCTGACGACCGCGAGGTCGCGGCATGTTTGAGGCGAAGACAGCGCCCAACTCACTCCGGCTCGTCGTCATCTTCTTCCCGTAGCAGTTTCTCGGGGTGGTGGAAGGTGTTGGTGCGGGGTCGGCCGTGGTCGAGGTGTGGTGGTGGGATCCATTCGGTTTGGCCGTGGCTGTTTTTGCGGGTGGTCCAGCCTTGTTCGGCGAGTTTGTGGTT
>Ga0209624_10003743_pt1 | contig 10653 bp, 9 predicted proteins | sample JacPinW_OM2H0_O1_FD_188565 | JGI IMG/M metagenome (GOLD analysis project Ga0209624, IMG submission 188565) | Forest soil microbial communities from Algoma, Ontario, Canada - Jack Pine, Ontario site 1_JW_OM2H0_O1 (SPAdes) (version 2) | ecosystem: Environmental > Terrestrial > Soil > Boreal... | reverse complement strand
TTTCTCAATATCGCATTTTCGAGTTTCCTCGATACCGCACGTTCGCCCAATCCTTTCCCAACACGATCCCGTACTCCGAGGGTATTGGCTTCATCGAACGCGTAAAGAAACCGACGGACATCGACTTCACCTACTTCGTTACTGCCCATGAACTCGGCCACCAGTGGTGGGCCCACCAACTAGTCGGCGCTGACGTCGAAGGTTCTAACATGATGTCGGAAAGCCTGGCCGAATACTCTGCTCTGCAGGTCATGGCACACAAGTATGGCCGCGACCTCATGCACCGCTATCTCCGTCACGAACTGGATGCCTATTTGCGGGGACGCGCCGGCGAGATTCGGCATGAACCGCCACTTGCTCTGGTTCAACGAGAGCAATACGTCTGGTATCAAAAGGGTGGCCAGATCCTCTACACTCTCGCGGATTACATCGGCGAAGATAGGCTCAATCTGGCGTTGCACAACTTCCTCATGCAATACCGCTACGCCAACGCCAACAACCAGGGTGACGCCCACGACAATCCTCGGACCGCCAATTCGCTCGAGGAATCCTATCCCGACACCCGAATGCTGGTGGACGCTATCCGCGCTCAAACCCCTCCCGAACTTCAATACCTGGTCAGCGACGGCTTCGACCGCATCGTTCTCTACGACAACCGAGCCATCTCAGCCACGTCGCAGAAGACTCCCGACGGAAAGTACAAAGTCACGCTCGAGGTGGAGTCGCGCAAAGCGCAGGCCGATGGCAACGGTGCAGAAACGCCCCTCCCGCTCGCAGACTACATTGAGATCGGTGTCTTCAGCGGAAAGAAAGATGAGGAGAAGCCGCTCTATCTGAAGAAGGAAAAACTCACCGAAGAACACCGGACCTTTGAGATCGTCGTCGATCAGCCGCCGACCCTTGCTGGCATCGATCCTTACAACAAGCTCATTGACCGGAATGCTGATGACAACATGATCGACATAACACAGAAATAACCATCAGCAGTCCGGGCCGCTTACTTCGGCGATATCGCGAGGGTTCTCCACCGTGCAGCATTGAACCGCGACGCTTTTAGTCCCCAGCTTGATTGAAGATTAGTTGGCCAGCCTCGAATTCCTCAGCTTCAGCCGCGGCGGGCTTCCGGAGGATCCTGCCCGGACAAATCGCCTGCAGCACCGGGCTCGTCATAAACGTGGTGGTCAAGGCCATCAGCACCATCATCGAGAACAATGTCGGAGAGATCACCTTAATATCCAGCCCGATATTCAGGATGACCAGTTCCATCAGTCCGCGCGTATTCAGCAGCGTGCCCAGTCCCGCGGCCTCTCGCGCAGGCATGCCGGTCCACCACGACGCCAGCATTGACCCGCCGAGTTTGCCTATTGTTGCCACGAGAATGATCAAACCACAGTACATCCACATCTCCAGCCCTTTCACCAGACCCACGTTGGTGCGCAATCCGGTGAACGCAAAGAATAGCGGCAGCAGCAACGTCACTACGATCGCCTCGAACCGGTCGAGAACGTAGCGCACGAACTTCTGCTCCTTCGGCATGATCGCTCCCATCAGGAACGATCCAAACAAAAGATGAATTCCCAGCCACTCCGTGCACAGTGCGGAAGCCAGCGCCAGCAAAATCATCAAGGCCATGGCGTTGTCGCTGAGTTGCCCGCGCCGCTGATAGGTGGATTCAAAGCGCCGCAGCCATCGCTGCACGCCATAAATCATGATCAGCGCGAATGCGATCAGTCCTCCCACCGTAAGCCAGATCGGATTGCCAGTATTCTTCGAACGGATCAGCAACACGATGTAAGCCAGGATGCACCAACCCGTAACGTCGTCCACTGCCGCGCAGGCAATTGCGACGGTTCCTAACCGGCTCTGCGATCAGCGGCCCAATCTTCTTTGCAAAGCTCTTCAGTTCCTCCGCCTCGGCGGGTGTCGCTACCCGCGTTCTTTCTAACGGATTGCGTTCGACTTGCTCACCACTGAGCTTCGACCCGGACTGTATGTCGCTCTTGGTGAGCAATTCTTGCGAAATCTGCATTTCGCCTTCTCCTTCCGACGTATTCCCATTCGCCAAAAGCAACCGCCCTAAGCGATAGTGCGTGCGTTCGATCGTCCTCGCGAGCTTGACTCGGTTAACCCGTTACCAAGATGACACTGGCGTCATCGCGCAGACCCGAACCGTCGGCGAATGAGCGTACATCATCCAGCAGTGTCTCGGCGGAAGCGTCCGTTCGCGAAAAATGCTTTTGAAGGCGCAACAATCCGTACTCTTCGTCCGCTTGATTTTCCGCCTCGGTAATGCCGTCGCTGTAAAACACCAACCGAAAACCCAAAGGAAGCTTCACTTCTACCTCCGAGAAATCTCCCGGTCCCAGGCCCAGCGGAATTCCTTGTTCCACGTCAAGGAAGTGAGCTGAATTTTCGGTTATCAGAAGCGGACGCAGGTGACCTGCATTAGCAAACGTCAGATTCCGCTTTGCGGGATCAAGCACGGCGTACACCATGGTCACAAAGCGGCCGGCAGGAAAGTCCTCGACCAAAAGACGATTCAGCTTCGCCATCACTTCACGCGGAGTGCAGGCGGCCTCAACCAGCGATCGCAAGATGCCCCGAGTGGCGGACATGAGCAGCGCGGCAGCAGTTCCCTTGCCGGAAACGTCGGCCAGCACAAGACCCCACCGGCCTTTGTCCATGGGGATGAAGTCGTACCAGTCGCCGCCCACGGCGCCCACGGGTATGGAGAGCCCGGATACCGTAAAACCAGGAATCAACGGAGAAGTCTTCGGGAAAAGCGCTTGTTGAATGATGCGGGCCTCCCGCGCCTCATCAGTCATTTGTTCCCTTTGCCGCAGTTCGCGTTGAAATCTCCGGGCGTTGTGGACGGCTACTGCCACATCGCTACACAGGGCTTGAAGCAGCCGCAATTGGCAGGGTTTGAAAGCATCCAGTTCGTTGTGGGAGGCAGTGAATACCCCCACCAACTGTCCTTCTACGTGAAGGGGAATCGCAACTTCCGAGAGCGTAGATTCTTCGCAGCCAACGTAGTAGGGGTCTTGGCGCACATCAGGCGCGTAGTACATCTGGCCAGTGGATGCGACGTATCCGACCACTCCTTTGACAATTTTCAGGCTGTGGCCGGGCCCATGGAGCTCGCAGCCGGTGCAGCCATGGGCGCACATAAGCGAGAGTTCACCGCGCTCTTGGTTGTGCAAGTAGATGTCAGAATCCAGGCATCCGAAGGAGTGGGCGACCTCGTTGACGACCTTATCAACGAGTTGATCGAGGTCAAGGATCGAGCTGATTTTCTGAGCGGCCTTTTGCAGCTTCAGGAGGTCCTCCACCTGATCCAAATTTAGCTGGGGAGAAGTCGAGAAGGCCGGTGCCGCGAAGTTCGGATCGGCTGCCATGAGATGTGCTCCAAATAAAGACCTTATTACGGAAAGATGATTCATTCCGTGGTTCGGACTCTTTTTTCGCAAAACCTATCGGCGCTCGGAGTTTGGACCGAAGAATCTTGCCTAGTTTCCAGAGTCAATTAATTTCAGTGGAGTTTTCCGCGTTTATGTTTAGCAATCGGCGTTAGATTTCGCGAATTAGTTTCACACCCACAAGACTCTCATCCGGCGTAGAATTTACGACACGTGATTTGAGGAGAGATCTCTGGCAAGATGGCCGCCTTCTCTAATTTCGAAGCAAGTTGGCAGGATGCCCGCTACGGGGCCCGCTTACTGCGGAAGAATCCTGGCTTCACCGCCGTCGCCGTCCTGACTCTTGCTCTCGGCATCGGCGCCAACACCGCGATTTTCAGCATTGTGAATGCAGTGCTTTTGCGATCGCTTCCCTATCCTGATTCCAATCAACTCGTCCTGATGTTCAATGTACCGTTACAACAGCCAGATGCTTTGTCGAGTATTTCCTATAGAGACTTCACCCTGTGCCGCGAGCAGAATCGCGTGTTTAGCGAGATCGCAGGAAATGCGTTTCACGATCTCACATTGACAGGGGCAGACGAGCCTTCCATTGTGAACGCCGCGGCCGTGACGCCGGAGATATTTCCTCTGCTGAACGCAAAGCCTCTGGCGGGCCGCACACTCCTGCCCGAAGATGGGAAGCAAGGCGCGGCGCCCGTCGCTGTTCTAAACGAAAATCTCTGGCGCAGCCACTTCGGTTCGAATCCGACTCTTATTGGCCAATCCATCACACTGGATAAGCGTTCATTCACGGTTGTCGGAATCCTGCCGGCAAGCTTTCGCTATCCTGACGGCGCTCCGCGTCAGGACGTGTGGATTTCTGTCGCTCAGGACCCGCTGTTCGGACCTCTGATTTCACAACCCGGTGCGCGCCTTGTCGTCGGGATCGGCCGGCTTAAACCAGGCGTTTCTGTGACACAAGCTCAGGCCGAGATGGACACCCTGGGTGCGCGATTCGCGAAGGACTTCCCCGCACAAGACTCAGGATTCACCATCCGAATTGAGCCGTATCGGCAGGCAGTGGTCGGGAACGTGAAATCCGCGCTGCTTATTTTGCTGGGCGCGGTCGGCCTGCTCCTATTGATCGCTTGTGCCAATATTGCAAACCTACTTCTGTCGCGGGGCACTTCGAGGGCGAGAGAGATTGCAATGCGGATGGCGCTTGGGGCGGGGCGCGCCCGTATTGTCCGGCAATTGCTGACCGAGAGCGCTCTGCTGGGATTGCTCGGCGGATTTGCCGGTGTGCTTCTTGCGGCCTCGAGCGTCTGGAGTCTCCGGCCTTTCTTGCCGTCCGAAGTGATCCAGATCAGTCCGATTCATGTTGGAGGAGCGGTCTTGGTATTCGCGCTGTTGTTGTCTCTTGTTGCCGTTGTGGCGTTCGGACTGGCACCCGCACTGCTGGCAGCTCCGTCCAACTTGCAGACGAACTTCAAGGAGGGTGGCGACCGAACGGGCCAGCGTAGCGGCCAGCACGTCCGGAGTTGCTTGGCGATCGCGGAAATTTCACTGGCCATGGTGCTTTTGGTTGCAGGTGGCCTCTTCATGCGCAGCTTTGCGCTGGTCACGTCGGTCAATCCAGGATTCGATTCAACAAACGTCACAGAGGCCGAAGTTTCGCTTCCGCAATTTCAATATTCCACGCCGCAGCAATGGACAGCGTTTTCCAACGAGTTGCTGGCGCGCCTTCATGCGCAGCCAGGTTTGCGAGATTCCGCTCTCGCGGCTCCGCTGCCGATGGATCGCCAAGGCCAAGCTAGCCTCGCGTTCAGCATTGTTGGAAATCCCCCGCTCGCCCCCGGCGAATCCGATTCGGCAGATTACACGACAGCAAGTCCCGATTATTTTCGTGTGATGCGAATTCCGCTGCTGCGAGGCCGTTTTTTCTCCGAGCATGACACTGCGTCCAATCCGAATGTAGCGATCATCAGCGAAACGCTGGCACGGCGTTATTTCCCGAACCAAGATCCGATTGGGAGGCAAATGAGATTTGGATTTTCTCCAAACAGCAACGTGCCTCGCGAAATCATCGGCGTCGTGGGCGACCTGCGGGACGCGGCACTTAGCCGGAAACCTGGCCCGATGATGTATGTGCCCTTCGCTCAAGCACCTCTTTATGGAGGGGAGGTCGTTGTGAGAAGTTCGTCGAGCGCATCGAGCATTGCCGCCGGTATTCGCCAGACGGTTCACTCTATTGACAAGGACCTGCCGGTGACGGATGTCGAATCGTTCCCGGATGCAGTCGGCGCGTCTATCGCGCAAGAGCGATTCCGCACTGTGATGATGAGCTCATTCAGTGGAATTGCTCTGATTCTCGCGGCTGTTGGAATTTTCGGCGTGATTTCTTACTCGGCCTCGCAGCGCACGCACGAAATCGGCATCCGCATAGCTCTCGGAGCGCAGCAGCGCAACGTGTTGCTGCTAATTTTGGGGCAGGGTGCGAGGCTTGCATTGCTTGGCTTAGGCATCGGCGCCGCGGCCGCGCTTCCGCTCACACACTTGATGGCCGGCCTGCTCTATGGAGTTTCAGGGACAGATCCTCTAACCTTTGGTACCGTGGGCATCGTTCTGTTCGGTGTTGCGGTGACTGCTTGTTACATCCCTGCTCGCCGCGCAATGCGCGTCGATCCGATGGTCGCCCTGCGGCATGAATAGTTCGGGTCCCGATCATCCGCATTCCTCCGGCTCATTGAACTGAGCGACCAACGAGTCATGACGGTTGCGGGCTCGGACTTCTGGTTCGGATCGCGACCCCTCAGGCCGAAGCAAGAAAGCTCTCAAGAGCGAGAAGCGCAACGAGCCAGCGAAATTTCCCGAACCTGGTCGTCGTTGTTAGAATCATCCATCACTTCGCCCTGAGGAGTTCCATGCGCACATCTCTGCTCGCGATCGTCATTGCTCTCGGCTGCTGTATCTCCGCCGTCGCACAACTGGACGACATTCTGAAGAAAGCTGACGCTACGCTGCAGCAGCGGGACACGTCGTCGCTGAGCGACAGCAAGATCGTTGCCGGGCTCAAGCAGGCTCTGGAAATCAGCACCAGCAAAGCCGTCGCTGCAACCGGACGGCCTGATGGATTTCTGAAGAACGAAGCGATCAAGATCAGCCTTCCGCCGAAACTCGAAACCGTTAGCAGAGGCCTGCGACTGCTGGGGATGGGCGACAAAGTCGATGAACTTGAGACCGGGATGAATCGCGCGGCCGAGCAGGCGACTCCGCAAGCGAAGCAGATATTTCTAGCGGCGCTTCGAAAGATGACCTTTGAGGATGCACGGCACATCCTCACTGGCGACGACACCGCGGCAACGGAATACTTCAAGCGCACCAGCTCCGCGGATCTCACGACAGCATTCTCACCGATCGTCCACACTACGATGGAACACGTCGGAGTCGTGCAGCAATATGATCGAGTAATCAAGAGCGCTCCGGGAGGCAGCACCATCGCCAACGAATTCGATCTCGACAAGTATGTCGTCGGCAAAACTCTCGACGGCCTCTTCTATATGCTCGGGCAGGAAGAGCAGAAAATCCGCAAGAATCCTGCTGCCCAAACCACCGCACTGCTTAAGGAAGTTTTCGGCAGGAAATAGATCATAGCGGCGCCGCTGGGACGTGAGTAATCGGGCTTTGCCAAAAACAGGGGCCTTAACCCTATCGTTTTGTTCTCGAAAAGAAGCAGCCGTGGCAAATTTCTCTCAAAGACGAAGCATCCGGGGGTAGCAGGCCCTTGGCATTTCATTGCTGCCGAACCGACGCCCTCGGCCACATCTAGGCCCGGAGACCTCTAACGTGCCTGTCGCAGATTCCGGGCCAAGGCACCTTCCGGAAGATTCCCGTCGTTGCCTCGGCCCAGATCATTTTATTCATTCAGTAATCCAGTTCGGCGCAACTAGCAACCGGAGAACGAAAAGAAATCACCCAGCGGGTTCGGTAGGGTGGGCGTGAAGGGCTGGAAAGGATAAGACTTCGAGGTGTCGAAGCCAGCAGCCGCGGCGGCATTGACGTCGACAAACGGCAGCAGCGCCGATACTGCCTGGTCAATGCGGTTCCAGCACTGCGTCCTCTCGTAGCCATTGTTGTTGGGGGGAGCGACGCTTTCTGGGATTCCCTGTAAGCCAGTGATCATCGTAATCGGGCCGCCATCCTGCGGAGCGACATCCGGGCCGATCACGCGAGCGAGTGTGCGGTGATCGCTTTCAATCCCCATAATGCGTGCCGCCGAAACCCGCAGTTCGAGGGTGCTGAAGTCGCGCACTCCGACCAGATAAGCCGCGATGAACGCATCTTCCAGCGTGACCAGGGTATTCAGCGTGGTCTGCGTGTCGGCGAACATGTTCACGGGATAGAAGAACGATGTGAACGGAGTGTCTTGCCCTGTTACGGATTGCTCCAGCAGGTAGTGCGACATCTCTTCCTGCAGAGCTCCTTTGAGGTAGCCTTGATCGTCCGAAGGTATCCGCGCGAAGAACGGTGAGGTGTTGATAATGTTGGAATAAGTCGTGACGGCCAGCGCCTCGGCAATCTCGGCAGCCACGAGGATGATTCGATCCTTTACCGCGAGGCCACTACCGGGTTGAGCCGTCCCGGTAAGCTTTGCCGCAGGCTTGGTTACAGCCGAAGCCAGTGTTGTTAAGCCTCCGGCGGCGATCAGGCTGGTTGCCCCGATCAGCGCACTGCGCTTAAAGAACAACCGTCGGGTCAAGTCGGACAGACTTTCTTCGTCCGGGGTAGCGATCTCTTCTGTCGTTTCTATGTCTTTGGGATTCACCTTAAATCTCCTGGAAGGAATTCAGGCGTTGGCGTAACTCTGGGCCGTGGGTGGTTGGTCAATTCGTCAACTTGCCTGTGCTCAGAGTACGGAGAGGCCCCCAAGACGGATTGGGTCGTAACATTTTTTTTTACAATCCGCTAGAGGCGGGCCGGCGAACGACCGGCAGCCTTTTCAGATCTTTCCGCTGAATCGGGATGATGTGATTTCTTATGGAGCGAGCTCGAATTCCGGCTCTGATGGATTAGTTGTCTGAGTCGCGGAACCAAATTGTGTTTGAGGAGGCCGTAACATCTACAGGTTCGCCCGATGTCTCCGAATCTGAGATTTGATGCGGGCTAGAAGTTCCAGCCGATCAAAGGACCCGAGCACGTAGTCGTTGGCTCCGAGGCTAAAGAATCTGAGTTTAGTCGACGCATCATCCGGACCAATCACAATAATCGGGAGAGTGGCTCTCTTATGCTTAATTGTCGAGCAGATGCCATATGTTTGAACTTCCGAGCCCGAAACGAATAGCAGGACAATCTCCACGTCATCCGAAGAAACGCGCTCCAGCTTGTCTTCTTGTATGACCTCTACTTCATATCCAGCTCCACGCAACGTCTCGCAGAGCTCTCTTTCTGATTCGAAGTTAGGCTGAACGATTAGGATGGCTCCTCTAGAGGTAGTCGCAAGAAGAGCTGGTTTAGCTGGCAAGATAAATGTTTCCCTTCCGCTCCTCGGTTGTCGAATACGGGGAGAGTAAACATTGCCAAACACATTGTTTCTAGGTTAGTAAGCGGATTTGATTGTCATCCGGCGGTCAGCTATTTGTAAAAGTTCGACGGTCGCGACTATCAGATTGCTCGCCCAGAACGTTTACGAACCTGCTCCCCGCTTCGCACAGCTCAGACCCGTCCCCAACAAGCGGGATCGACTTACGGTGCGATGCTGAAAACTGTTCCGTCGCCGTGAACCCCGCCATCGCCGGTGGTTCCGTATAAGTTACCGTTGGTGTCTTGAACAAGAGCCCCAGCCGGGTATTGGCCGTCCGCACAGCCAGGTTGCGAGCAAAAGCTATACAGGGTCGTCAGCGTGCCGCTCACGGTGATCTTGAAGATCGTGCCACTGCCGTGGGCCCCACCCACTTGCATGATTCCGTACAAATTGCCGTCGGTGCCCTGGGTCAGTCCCGCATACAAGTAGTTGCCATCCGGGCAGTCGCTTTGCGAACATACACTGTATAGCGTGGTTAAAGCGCCACTCAGACTGATTTCGAAAATAGTTCCAGAGCCGTGATGTCCACCCAGGATCGTTGTTCCGTACAAGTTCCCGTTAGTGGCCTGGACTAGTCCGGTCTGCGGAAACTCACCGTCCAAGCAACCGCTTTGGGAACAGAAGCTATGAAAGGTGGTGAACGTGCCGCCCGGGGAGATCTTGAAGACGGTCCCATCGCCGTGTGCTCCACCTGCGAGCGTCGTCCCGTATAAGTCTCCATCGGTTGCCTGGATCAAGCTTGCGAAGGGATTTTGGCCGTCTGCACAGGCAGTTTCCGAGCAAAAGCTGTGCAGCGTGGTAAACGCACCAGTCGGAGTGATTTTAAAGATTGACCCTTCGTTGTGAGTCCCGCCGATATACGTAGTACCGTAAAAATTCCCATCGCTCGCCGAAACTAGTCCCGCTAAAGGCTGAGAGCCGTCGGTACCGTCGAAGCTGTGCAATGTCGTGAGCGTGCCGCTTGGTGTTACCTTAAAGACCGTCCCGTTGCCCTTGGATCCACCGAGGTATGTTGTCCCATAGAAGTTCCCATCGATGCCCTGCACCGGGACCGCGTAACTATACTCACCGTCTGTGCAGCGGGCTTTAGAGCAAAAGCTGTGGAGCGTCTTTAGCGTTCCAGACGTTGTGACTTGAAAGACCTCTCCATCGTTCTTCGAACCGCCAAAGTAGGTCGTCCCGTACAGGTTCCCGTTAGTGGCTTGCACAAGTCCCGCAAAGGGCAATTTGCCATCTGTTCCGCTGAAACTGTGCAACGTGGTGAAAGTCGTTACACTGTCTGTTTGCGCCTCGATCTGAGAGGCTGGCGCGAACAGCCACAGCGCCGCTAACATCATGGGAATTCCAGCTCTTTTAATGGACATTTAGATCTACTCGCTCAAGAACGGAATTGTTCGGGAACCGAACTATATGGAAACGTTCCCGTTACGGCGTCATTGGGATGTAAAGAGATTGTTGTTTGTTTGTCGTTGAGAATGTTCCAGTGGAACTGTTTCGACCAGACCCATCCGCCGGCTTCTACGGCGTCGTTTTCTTGCAGTCCCCCGGGGAATCTGTCGCAGTTCCGCCATGGCGCGTGCATGGCATTTGCCTCGTCTCTTTCCTTGCGTCTGGACTTAGAACTTGACCATGATGGCCATTCGAAGACTGGGTTCATCCTTGCGCAGATCG
>Ga0209624_10003742_pt1 | contig 10655 bp, 12 predicted proteins | sample JacPinW_OM2H0_O1_FD_188565 | JGI IMG/M metagenome (GOLD analysis project Ga0209624, IMG submission 188565) | Forest soil microbial communities from Algoma, Ontario, Canada - Jack Pine, Ontario site 1_JW_OM2H0_O1 (SPAdes) (version 2) | ecosystem: Environmental > Terrestrial > Soil > Boreal... | reverse complement strand
TGTCCGCGCCGCGGCCTACGAGTCGACCGGACTGCAAATCCTGAGTGGAAGCGGAGAGTGGCTCTGGCGGCCAGTCTCCAATCGGGACACTCTGCAGATCTCGGCCTTCTCCGACGTCAATCCGCGGGGCTTCGGCCTTCTGCAGCGCAGCCGCTCCTTCGACGCGTTTTACGACGACGAGACGCATTGGGAATTGAAGCCGTCGCTGTGGATCGAACCGATCGGCGACTGGAAAGAGGGTGATCTCCGTCTCTTGGAAATCCCGGCGGCGTCTGAGACCAACGAGAATATCATCGCCCAATGGCGCCCCAAGACGAGCATGCCCGCCGCCACGACCCAGTCGATCGCCTTCCGGCAGTTCTGGTGCTGGTCGCCGCCATCGAAGCCGCCGCTAGCGTCCTGCGTGTCGTCGCGGCACGGCAAGGCCGGCGACCGCCAGCGTTTCGCGGTCGAGATGGCAGGCGATCTATTCGCCGACCCGGCGAAAGCGGCGGCGGCGCGCGCCGATGTTCAAGCCGCCCCGGGAAAAATCGTATCCGTCCAGCTTTTTCCTTATAAAGACAGGCATTCGGTGCGAATCGTTTTCGATCTTGACCCAGGATCGGAAACCTATTCAGAGCTACGTCTGACGCTTAAAGTCGACAATCAGGCGGCGAGCGAAACATGGCTCTACCGTTGGACAGCCTGACGCTCATACCCTCCGAAGCTGCGCCGGGCGACACCGGCTCGTCGCTTGGCTCGTCCATGCCGAGCTTCGCGCCGCTCGCCATGCCGGCGCAGTCCTTCAGACGATTTTCGCCCCGCGATCGCCGCACGCTGGTCGCGCCGCGCCTCGCCAGGCCGCCAATTCTGACTCGTCTCGCAGTGTTTGGCGGCGCGATGGCCATGACCGCATATGGCGCCTACCAGATGTTTAAGGTCGTTTCGATCAGTACGGTCACGCCGCTAGAATGGGTGATCGCGGTCTTGTTCGTGATCACCTTTTCCTGGATCACGCTCTCGTTTTCGTCCAGCGTCGTCGGTTTTGTCTGGCTTCTCGCCCGGCGCGGCCGGCGCGGGCCGCCGCCGTGCCTGCGTGAGCGAACGGCGGTCGTGATGCCGATCTACAACGAGGCGCCCTCGCGCGTATTCGGCGCCATGCAGGCGATCTTCGAGGACGTCGAACGCACCGGCCAGGCCCACGCGTTCGACTTCTTCCTCATCTCCGACACCACCGACGCCAATGTCTGGATCGCGGAAGAGCGCGCGTTTCTGGCGATGCGCGCGCGGTTGCCGCAAGCCCGCCTCTATTACCGGCGGCGGCGCAAGAATTTGAGTCGCAAAGCTGGCAACATCGCCGACTTCATCTCCCATTGGGGCGGCCATTACCCGCACATGGTCGTGCTTGACGCCGACAGCCTGATGACGGGGGAAGCGATCGTGGGACTGGCGGCGGCGATGGAGGCGGACCCCGACGCCGGAATCATCCAAAGCCTGCCCCTCATCGTCAACCGCAACACGATGTTCGCGCGCCTGCAGCAATTCGCCGCCCGGATCACCGGCCCGGTCATCGCCGCGGGCTTAAGCGCCTGGATGGGACATCAGGGCAATTACTGGGGTCATAACGCGATCATCCGCACGCGCGCGTTCGCCGACTATTGCGGCCTCCCCGACCTGCCAGGCAGACCGCCGTTCGGCGGCCACATTCTCAGCCATGATTTCGTCGAGGCAGGGCTCATGCTTCGCGCCGGGTACACCGTCTACATGCTGCCCGGCCTCGGCGGCTCTTACGAAGAGAGCCCGCCTTCGCTCATCGATCTTGCGGCCCGCGACCGGCGATGGTGTCAGGGCAATCTCCAGCACGCGCGCATCATCGGCGCCCGAGGCTTCACCCTGGCGACGCGGCAGCATCTCGCGAACGGCATCATGGGCTATCTCGCTTCGCCCTTATGGATGGCGCAATTGCTGGTCGGCATCGTGCTGGTGCTGCAGTCCCATTACATCCGGCCCGAATATTTCACCAAGGACTTCTCCCTGTTTCCAGCTTGGCCGCGCTTCGACTATGAGCGCGCGCTGCTGCTGTTCGCAGTGACGATCGGAATCCTGCTTGCGCCCAAGTTCCTCGGCCTTGCGATTGCGGTTATGGAGCCGAAAACGCGGCGCGGATCCGGGGGCGCTCTGGCGCTCATCGCCTCGACGTTCGTCGAGATCATCATGTCCGCCGCGTTTGCGGCGATCATGATGCTGATCCAGTCCGGATCGGTGGCGCAGATCCTGTCGGGACGGGACACCGGCTGGAATCCGCAGCGCCGCGACGACGGCTCGATCCCGTTCAAAAGCATCGCGCGTCGCCATCGCGCGCATACTCTCTTGGGCGTCGTCACGCTGTTCGCGGCGGCGCTGATCTCGCCCTCTTTGGTCATCTGGATGTCGCCGACGATCTTCGGACTCATCTTCTCCATTCCGCTCTCGTGGGCGAGCGGAAATCTGTCGCTCGGCCTCACGATGCGCCGCATCGGGCTCTTGCGCACGCCGGAGGAGACTTCGCCGCCCCCAGTGATCGGGCGCGCCAACGCGCTCGCCGCCGAGCTGGCTCTAACTGGGGGCGACCACGACGACGCGCTCCAAGCGATCTGGGCGGACGCGGCGCTGCGGGCTGCGCACGAGTCCTTCCTCGGCGAGGCGCCTCGCCGTCGGCGGGGCGACGTCGATGTCGAAACGGCCGTCGCGACGGCGAAGCTCAATGACGCTCAGACGCTCGAAGACGCCCGCGCTTGGCTCAACTCCCGCCAACGGCTCGCCGTCCTCAGCGACCGGGCGCTGATCGCCATGCTGGCTCGCCTGCCAGGCGCGACGGCGCAGCCGAACGCGGCCTGAGCGTCGTTTCGCCGGGACTCAGGCGGCCCCAGCTTCTGCCATTTCCGGTCGCGTTTTGAGCGATTCCAACGCGTTGCGGCGCCATTTCCTTCCGCCCACGACCGACGGCGCGAAAGGCATATTTATATAACATATTTACTAGGTATATTATGGATTGAGGCCTGTCGCGTTCTCACGGGCGCGGCCGCGGCTGGATGCGCTCGAGCGCGGTGATCGACAGGAAGCCGCCGATCCAGGACCCCAGCGCCGCGAACAGCACATAGGCCCAGTTCGACGTGTAGCTGATGACCGCAAACGCCGCGAGAAGATACCAGACGCTGCTCCAGGTCGCCGCCGCGAACCGCCGGCGGGCGGAAACGGCGGCGTTGAAGAGCACATAGACCGCGTCGGTGAAGGCCGTCGTCACAACGACCCCCCCGGCGATCAGTGGATCGATGGTCGGCAGAATCATTGTTCCCCCAGCGTCTGTGCGTCGCGCGGCCTCCCCGCCGAACTCATCGCGGGTCCGGCGAGGCGCGGGCGCCAAATGCGATCAAACCTCCATGGAGTGTGGGTCCGGCGCAAGCTCTCCGCTCATCGGCGGGGCGCGGAACGGGCGATCGAACAGCGGAAACAGCACGAGCCCGGCGAGAAATCCGCCGAGATGGGCGACCCACGCCACCGGCATCTCCGAGAAACCAAGCGTTTGAGCTCCGGCGCCGAAAATCAAGTTCGTCCCGAACCAGATCAATATGAAGATCAGCGACCGGCGCTCGACAAAAACTTGGCCGAGGCTCGCGGCCGGAATCGTCTCGATCTCCGGCCGACCGACCGAGCCGAACGTTCCGAGCGGCGCTCCTGGCTGAAACATGAATCGGGTCGCCGCGCCCATGAGCCCGGAATCCGCTCCCGACACGCCAATGAGCGGGGAGAAATCCATCGACGAGATCGCCCAGTGCGCGAGCGCGCTGGCGATTGCCGTCACCGCCATGAACAGAAGAAACCTCGCGGAGCCGAACCGGCGCGCGATCGGCGGCCCGAAGGCGACCAGCCAGACGCAATTCAGCAAAACGTGAGTCCAGGACCCGTGCAGAAAGGCGTAGGTCAGCACCGTCCATGACTTCACGCCGCCACTCAGCACATGCAATTCCCGGATCTGTCGCGCCTGCTGCAGCGCGGCAGGGTCGGTATTCACCCGGTTGAGCAGATCGACCAGCCGATCAGGCCAAATGGCGATGGTTAGCCGGCCTGGAATGAATGCGTAATCCCGGATGATCCTGTCCTGGACCGCCACGGGGGCCCAATTGTAGGCGGCGTAAATGCCGATGAGAATGGCGATGAGGCCGAGGACCACAATTGGCGCATTGAACATCGGTTCGCTGCGCCGCGCGATCCGGCGCGGTTCGTTTGCGTTCATACCCTTCGCAGCCTTTCGGTCACCAAGCCCAACGCCCCGCTCGTCGAAGCCGGGACCGACGCCGGGCAGGATATTCCGCCCCAGGATATCCGCGGCCCGAGACAAGTCTAAACCGGCGCCATGGCTTTGGCGAATTTTGGGCCGTCCAATCGGCCGCGAGGCGCGCCCCGCAGGCGAAATGCGCGGAGCAGCCGAAACCCATCAGCGGGAACGACAATGTTGCCGGCCGAACGGAATGCGCTTAATCGCGCTCGAGATGACGATTCACATACCCGCCGGACCGCTAACGGACTTTTGCGCCGAGATTTTCGCTTGCGTCGGCTGCCGGGCCGAAGAAGCGAACAGCGTCTCCGCCTCGCTCGTCGACGCCAATCTCACTGGCCACGACAGCCATGGCGTGATCCGCGTGCCGCGGTATGTCGACTGGGTCCGCACTGGCGACCTCATTCCCAACCAATCGATTGAACGTATTGTTGACACGTCAGTGATCGGCGTCGTCGACGGCCGCTTCGGCTTCGGTCAGATCATGGCGCCGATGGCCGTCGACATCGGCGTTGAAAAAGCGAAGGCGAGCGGTCTCTCCGCGATTTCGCTGCGCAATTCCGGCCATGTCGGCCGCGTCGGCGAATGGGCGGAGCGCGCCGCCGCGGCGGGTTTCATCTCGATTCATTTCGTCAACGCCGCGGGCTCGATTCTTGTCGCGCCGTTCGGCGGACTCGAGCGTCGGCTGTCGACAGCGCCGTTTTGCGTTGGCGTTCCCCGGAAGGGCGCCCCGCCCGTCGTGCTCGATTTCGCGACATCGCTGGTCGCCGAAGGCAAGGTCAATGTCGCGAGCCACGGCGGCAAGCCGCTGCCGCCCAACGCGTTGATCGGTCCGGACGGAGCGCTCTCCGGCGACCCCGCGCTCCTCTATGGCCCGCTGACCTCGGCGGGTCCGCGCGACCACAGCCGCGGCGAGGGCGCAATCCGCGCCTTCGGCGAGCATAAAGGCTCCGGCCTCGCGCTCATCTGCGAACTGCTCGGCGGCTCGCTCACCGGCAATGGCGCAACTGAGCCGGACCGCAAATTCGCCAACGGCATGTTCTCGCTCTACCTCGACCCGGCCCAAGTCGATCCCTCGCATGTCTTCGACGCCGATATGTCGCGCTATCTCGATTGGTTCCAACAAGGGAAAGCCATCCCGGGCGAAGCGATCCTGACGCCCGGCGAACACGAGCGCGCCGCGCGCGCAAGTCGCACGAGGAGCGGTGTGCCGTTGCCGGGCGAGGCGTGGGCGTCGATCGTCGCGGCGGCGCGGAGCGTTGGAGTGAACCGGGATCTCTCATTCTGATCCCCTCGCCTCACGTCCGTGAATGTGCCGATTCTGGACTGGCCATGGAATTTTAGGGTTAGCCGAAAGTAACGGCCAGAGCGCCTGTCTCGGCGAAGCGCGGGAGCGCCGCTTCCGTTGCGGAATGGCATGGTCCCTGCCTCATCTCAGACAAGCCCACGCCGCGGGCTCGATTGCGTCCCGTTCCGGGACAGCGTCAGGGAACTGGGTCGCGGGGAATTCAGAGTGAAGCTCGCTGTCACGATGGAACTCTATGCCTATTGGAACCGATTGCGGGGCGCGCGCAGCGCGCCTGAGCGCAACGACGTCGACCCCGGCGCGATTCGCGGCGTGCTGGCCGACACGTTCGTGCTCGATTTCGACGAGAAACTTGGCTTTCCCTTTCGCATTGCCGGGGCGAGGGCCAACGCAATTTTCCTCAAGGAGCTGAGGGGCCTTCCTTTTCTCGAGCTATGGCGCGACGCCGACCGCGGCGAGATCGATTCGGTTTTGCATTGCGTCGCCGATGAAGCGCAGGCGTTCCTTATCGGCGCGGAGGCGCGGTCGCCCGGTCTTGGGGCGGTGGACATCGAAGCCATTCTGCTGCCGCTTCGCCACCATGGATTGACCCATGCCCGCGTCCTCGGCGGCTTCGCCATCCATGCCGCGCCCGCGTGGATGGGCCTCATCGGGGCCGGGCCGATTAGCTCACCTCACTGCGCGCGCTCGATTCGTCGAGGCAGGAATCGCTGACGCCGGAGAGCGCGACGCCGGCTGGCTTTTCGGTTCGCGATACGCCCAAGCGTTACAAGCATCTATTTGTCTATTCGGGCGATCAGCCCGCAACCTGACGTTGCGACATGCCCAGCGCGTAACAGCGCCTTAATCCCTAAGGCTTATGGTGACCGCGCTTGCCGGCCTGATTGCGATTCCCTGGTGGCCTCAGCGATCGCATTCGGCCCGGCGTCAGAGAATCCGAGGAGCACGCCGCCGTGGGCGCTTTGGCATGGAAAATCGTGGAGCCGGCGCGAGTCGAACGGCGGCACGACCAGCGCGTCGAGGTGCGCCTTCTGGGACGATTTATGCGCTCCGATCGCAAAGAGTTCGACTGCGAATCGATCGACGCATCTCCATACGGCATCGCGTTTTCCTCCGACGCGGGGGTTCAACCCAACGAGCGCATCGTCGCCTATCTCAACCAGATCGGACGAGTCGAGGGACGGGTCGCGCGGATCTTCCCCGGCGGATTTGCGATCCAGATGAACGTGCCGCCAGCCAAGCGCGACAAGCTTAACAGCCAACTGACGACGCTCGCCGACCGCCAGTCGCGCGGGTTGCCCGATGACCGGCGCCACGACCGCATCGCGCCGCGCGACCGGTATACGATCCTCAAGCTCGCGAACGGGCGCGAATACACCGCGACCCTGATCGACATCTCGATGTCAGGCGCGGCGTTCAACGTCGATTGTGAGCCCCCGATCGGCGCGCGCGTCGTTGTCGGCGCGTCGCCGGCCGAGGTCGTGCGCCACGTCAACTGCGGCATCGCGGTCGAATTCCTCAGCCCCTTGCCGGCCGAGGAATTCGGCGAAAACGCAACAATCTGACTCAGCGACCCAGCGCGCGCGTCCTCAGCCAGCGTCGATCGGCTTCATCCCCACGGCGAACCGGCGCCAATTGTCGACGTAATGGGCGGCGGACAGACGCAGCTTCGCGACTGCCTCCTTGTCCAGCGTCCGCGTCGCTCTGGCGGGCGACCCCATGATAAGCGAATGGTCGTCGAAGGTCTTGCCCTCGGTCACCAGCGCGCCAGCGCCGACTAAGCATCCGCGCCCGATCCTGGCGCCGTTGAGCACGATGGCGCCGATGCCGATCAGCGAGCCTTCGCCGATCGCGCAGCCGTGCAGGATGACGTTATGGCCGATCGTGCACTCCTCGCCGATAGCGAGCGGCGACCCCATGTCGGTATGCAGGGTGCAGGATTCCTGAATGTTGGCGCGCGCGCCGATGTTGATCTGCTCATTGTCGCCGCGCAGGACCGCGCCGAACCAAATGCCGACATCGAGCCCAACCACGACATCGCCGATCACGCTGGCGTTGGGCGCGATCCAGAAGAAGCCTTCAGGCGGCAGCGTCGGCCGGCGGCCATTGAGCGAATAGAGCGGCACGCCAGAGCTACTCCTCGCCGTCGAGATCGACGTCCAGGATCGCCATCTGCAACGTGTAACTCGACGCCTCCGGGTCGTCGGCGGAGATGACGCCGAGAAAATCCGGGCCATTGTTGAGTTCGACCGAGTCCGTCTTCTTGAGCCGCCCGGCGACCGTCAATTTGTCGTTCTCGAACAGGCGGCGAAGATAGTCCTGCAGCACGGGACGGCCGACCGGCACTTTCATCGCGAACGCGAACGAGCGGTCGCCGTCCTCGTCGTCGACCGTGATCGTTCCGAGCTTGCGCTCGCCGAGCGACACGTCCGCCGTTTCGCCGGATTTTGAATTCGGCGCGACCTGAAGCGCCGGCGCGCCAAAGGAGCGGCGCAGGAACTCACGAAGTTTCACGATCTCGGCTTTGTCCATCGTTTCTCTCCGGCTCGCGAGCCGCGCGACGAGGCTTGGCACGAAGAGACACCGCGTTGCAATACGCTGAATTATCGGCAATCCTCATTTTTCAACAAGGATAAACGCGCCCGCTTTGGCCGCCGCCAATCCGACCGCCGCCGCTGCGAATTTAACCGACGACGACGCCCTACCCCTCGAATGCCTTCTCAGCCAGGATCTGGTTCATGTCGCGCGCCGGCTCGGCGCAGCCCGCTTCCCCGACGATGCGCGCAGGAACGCCGGCGACCGTCTTATTGTGCGGCACGGGGTGAAGCACCACCGAGCCCGACGCCACCCGCGCGCAATAGCCGATCTCGATATTGCCGAGGATCTTCGCTCCCGCTCCGATCAGCACGCCATGGCGGATCTTGGGATGCCGGTCACCGGTCTCCTTGCCGGTGCCGCCGAGGGTCACACCCTGCAGAATCGAAACGTTGTCCTCGATCACCGTCGTCTCGCCGATCACGAGGCTGGTTGCGTGATCAAAGAACACGCCTTTGCCAATGCGCGCGGCAGGATTGATGTCCACGCCGAACGTCGCCGAAGCCAGGCTCTGCAGGCTGAGAGCGAAATCGCGCCTGCCCGCTTTCAAGAGCCAATGAGATAACCGATAGGCCTGGAGCGCCTGGAAGCCTTTAAAATAAAGCAGCGGCTCGATCATTCTCAGGCAGGCGGGATCGCGATCGGCGACTGCCATGATATCGGCATGAAACGCCTCGCCGATCGATGGGTCTCGAGCGATCGCCTCTTCGAAGGTCTGGCGGATCAGAGCGGCGGGAAGGTCGCGATGATCGAGCCGCGACGCGACGCGATGCGACACCGCCTCCTCGAGGGTTTCGTGATTGAGAACGTTCACCGATAGAAACAGCGCGAGCTCAGGCTCGCGCCGCATCGCTTCTTCCGCTTCCTGCCGGATGCGGGCGAAAAGCGGATCGGCGCCAGCGATCCCGACGACCCGAGCGGTCAAACCTTGCGCCATGATGAAACTCCTAAACTCGGCCGGCTCGGGGGCAGTTTAGCACAACGTCCAGCCAAGGCGAAGACCGCGGCCGGACGCATGGGCTCTGCCCCATCACGGGGAATTCAGGAGCCGATTGTTACAGCCTGCCGTCAATCCGGGCAGTCCGTCGTCTGTCTTGTGACGCTCGCGCCCGTATTGTTGTTTGTCGTCGTCGTGGTCCGGCTGTTGCACGGGGGGCCAACCGGGGCCGGGGCTACAACGACCGGGCCGGGCCCAGAGGCCGCCCCGCCAATGACACCGCCGGCGACGCCACCGACCGCCGCGCCAACCGGGCCGCCCACGACCGCGCCCGTAACCGCGCCGCCAGCCGCGCCGGTTAGAGCGCCGTCGCCGTCGGCAAAAGCGAGGGTCGGCAACGTCGCGATTGCCAGAGCTGAAAATCCGATGATCATGCCACGCATGACTTTCTCCTCGATCCAATTTAGAGACGGGAAGAAACACGCGGTCGAAGGAATGGTTCCGACCGCTCGCCGCTGCCTAGTTGTGAGACGAGCGGAACGTCCGTTGTGTTAAAATATGAATGCGCGTCGCGACGAACGGAACAAGCGTGGTCGCGCAGTCATTATGTTACGGGGTAGTCGCCCGAACGACCCCAAGGAATACGAAGATGCGCCTCTTGCTCGCCCTGATCGTTATCATCTATCTGGTTGGCGTCGGCGTTGTCCTTTCGCCGATCATTCGATCCACATGGAATACGGAGCCGGCATCGGTGTTAGCGGACCATGTCGTCCAGGCGCTTCCCGACGCTCTCACTTGGCCCATGAAAGCCGCCCGCGCGTTCGCCGGCTCCTGAACGCCCAAGCCGATCCGTCTACGACTCGATAATCGCCACCGCCCGAGTCCAACCTGCGGAAGCGCGCTCAATTTTGGTGGGGAAGCAACAGACGGTGAAGCCGAACGACGGCAAAGCTTCGAGGTTGTGCAGTTTCTCGATATGGCAATAGCCGATGTGGCGGCCGGCCTTGTGACCCTCCCAGATGAGCGTGGCGTCGTGCGTCTCGGCGTAACGCCTGGCGGTGTGGATGAAGGGTGCGTCCCAGCTCCAGCCGTCGGTTCCGGTGACCCGGACGCCCTGTCTTAAGAGATGCAATGTCGCCTCGACGCCCATGCCGCAACCCGAGGCCACATAGTTGGGGCGTCCGTATCAAGCCGGCGCTGGTGTTGACGAGGACGATGTCGAGCGGCTTCAGCGTATAGCCGATGCGCTTGAGCTCTTCGTCGACGTCGGCGGCGGTTGCGACATAGCCGTCGGCAAAATGGCGGAAGTCGAGTTTCACCCCAGGCTGGAAGCACCACTCGAGCGGCACTTCGTCGATCGTCCAGGCGCGCTCCCCTTCGTTCATCGTCGGATGGTAGTGCCAGGGCGCGTCGAGATGAGTGCCGTTGTGAGTCGAGAGCGCCACGCGTTCGACCGCCCATCCCTGCCCGGCCGGCAAGTCCTCCGATTTTAGGCCCGGAAAGAACGGCAGGATTTGCGGCAG
>Ga0209624_10003741_pt1 | contig 10656 bp, 8 predicted proteins | sample JacPinW_OM2H0_O1_FD_188565 | JGI IMG/M metagenome (GOLD analysis project Ga0209624, IMG submission 188565) | Forest soil microbial communities from Algoma, Ontario, Canada - Jack Pine, Ontario site 1_JW_OM2H0_O1 (SPAdes) (version 2) | ecosystem: Environmental > Terrestrial > Soil > Boreal... | reverse complement strand
TTGCGCCACTGCTTGTGGTGGGCTGGGTGGTGGTGGCGTCGTTTGGGCGGACTGTGGTGCTGCGACGAGCGGATGGGCGGCTGCATAGCAGGGTTGGGACACTCATTGTGCTGCAGTCCTTGCGCATCGCGGCACTTCTGGGAAGTTTTGCGTTGTGGTTCTGGTGCATCGAGCGGGTTGGAGAATGGACGGTGACGGGGCCGTTGGCGATGGCCGGAGAGCCTAACCTGGTGGGATATTTCGCGTTGGTGATTGTGGCAACGCTGGGCCTGTTTACGGCGTGGGCGGTGGTGAGTTGGGCCCTTTCTGTGGCTCCGCTGTTGGCGATGCTGCGGGGCCTGGGAGTTGCCGGGAGCCTGGCGGCGGCCTTTCGGTTAGGGCCGCTGAAAGCGAAGCTAGTCGAGATCAACCTGGTGATGGGGATCGTGAAGATCGCGTTGATCGTTTTGGCGATGGTGTTTTCTGCGACTCCTCTACCATTTGAGAGCGTGACGACGCCGGAGTTTTTGATGTGGTGGTGGATTGGGGTAACTGTGCTTTATCTTGTGGCTTCGGATTTCTTTCATGTGGCGAGGCAGATTGCCTATCTGCAGCTATGGCGCGCCTATGAATTCTCAACTGATTTAGGGTAGTGAGCCGCGGCGGCGGGAACATTTTTTCCGCCGCAAGTTCAGAATCTGCATCTTACTCCGAGGGTCTTGAGACTCCTGTCAGGAGATGGCTATGTCATTTGGACTCTATGCACTGGGTTATCTGATTCTTATTGCGGGTGTAGCTTATCTTGCTCATCTGATTCATATTCCACCGCATTACATCGTGGCTATCGCGGTGATTATGCTGGGCATCGGAGTCGTCACCGGGGTGCAGAGCACACGGCAAAAAGACCCTAACTAGACTCGCAGGCACCTCGTGGCAAAGACGAAGCGGATTGTTGTGGCATTCTTCCGTTATTCGTTGATACTGGTTGCGATGCGAGGTAACGACCAGCAACAGTTTCGCGCTGCCGACACGGTTGGTATTGAGATCAGGTCTTCGGGGTCGGGGACGGAGCGGCTCCCCTGGGGACAGCTGACGCTGACTTTTTTTGTGCTGCTTCTGTTTTCGTGGCTTGGGATTGCTCTCTCGCGTCAATCCGAAGGAGTAGCGACGATATGGCTGACCAACGGCATGTTGTTCGCAATCGTAATTACCCGGCCGCGTCGGGTCTGGCTCCATTTCTTTGCGGTGGGTCTGCTGGCGGATACTCTGGCGGACGTTTTGTACGGCGACCCAGTGGCTCTTGCGCTGGGTGTATCGGTGGCGAACTCAATTGAGGTCATCCTTTCGTCGTTCGTGCTGACCTATTGGTTCGGAAACCCATTGAACCTTTCGAAGCGAAGACCCCTGCTGGGATTCCTGGGAGTGTCAGTCCTGGGTGCGACAGCGATCACAAGTGCGATTGGGGCGTCGTGGACGCTATTGTTTGTGGACGCTGGACCTTGGTGGCAACTGTTCCGCACCTGGTATCTGGGCGACATTCTGGGCATGGCGATCATCGCTCCGCTGGTATTTATTCTTCTTCGTCCCGGGTTCTTTGAGGTGCTGGGACGAAAGCAGCTGGTAGACACGCTTCTGCTTCTGAGTGCCCCTGCGATCGTCACGGTGCTGGTCTTTACCCACGATAAAGATCCGCTGATTTTCTTTATCTTTCCTGCGTTGCTGCTGGTGGTTTTTCGGATCGGGTTTCCGGGGGCGGTTCTGGCGGTTTGCGTCATTGCGCTGCTTTCGATCAGCCTCACGGTTGCGGGACATGGACCGATGATGCTGATCGCGGACAAGCATATGCAGCATCGGATCGTCGTCGTGCAGATATTTCTTGCGGTGGCATTGTTCACGGCGTTTCCGGTGGCAGCGCTGCTGGAGGAGCGTAAGGCGCTGGAGGAGTCGTTGCAGAAGAGTGAGGCTCGCTACAGACAACTCGCAAACGCCGATGGTCTAACTGGTCTGGCCAACAGACGGTGGTTCGATGAGCGGCTGGAAGAGCAGTGGCAGCGGGGATCGGAGGAAGCGCGTCCGGTTGCGCTGCTGTTGATCGACGTGGACCTGTTCAAGGCCTATAACGACCTGTTCGGGCATATGAGTGGCGATTCCTGTCTGCGCCGGATTGCCGGGGTGATTGCGGAGGCGTTGCGTGAGAGTTCGGGAACTGCCTCGCGGTTTGGGGGAGAGGAGTTTGCTGTGATTCTGCCGAATACGGAGGGAGAGGCGGCCTTCGCGGTGGCGGAGAATATTCGGTGCGCTGTGGCGGCGCTCAATCTTCCGCATGGAGGAAGTCCTTGGGGGATTCAGACGATCAGCATCGGCGTCGCTGCTATGGTGCCGGATGGCTTAGAGTCGGCGATGTCGTTGTTGAACGCAGCGGATAGCGCGCTCTATTGTGCGAAACGGCTAGGGCGCAATCGGGTTGAGGCGGGTCTGACGAGCACGGCTCTTATGAACTGACCAGGTTGCCGAGGGATTGCTCACAGCAGGGCATTTACACTGGATATGTGGATACCTCAACGATCGTCATTCTGGACTTTGGGTCGCAATATACGCAGCTGATTGCGCGTCGCATCAGAGAGTTCAACGTATTCTCGGTGGTTCTTCCCTGTACTGTCTCTCTGGATAAGGTGAGGGCGTTGAAGCCTAAGGGCGTGATTCTGTCGGGCGGACCTTGTTCGGTGTATGACGCGGATGCTCCGGCGGCGAATCCGGAGGTTCTGGAGCTTGGCGTTCCGGTTCTGGGGATCTGTTATGGATTGCAGTTCATTGTGCATCATCTTGGCGGGAAGGTTGTTGCTGCTCCCGCGCGAGAATATGGACACGCGGAGGTGAGTGTTGTTGCTGAGACTCCGCTGTTCACGGGATTGCCGGCGAATCTGGATGTCTGGATGTCGCATGGAGATCATGCGGAGACTTTGCCCAGCGGGTTTGAGCTAACGGCTAAGACGGCGAATGCTGTTGCTGGAATTGCCAATGAGGCGCGACGGATTTGGGCTGTGCAGTTTCATCCTGAGGTTGCTCATACGCGACAGGGAATGGAGTTGCTGAAGAACTTCTGCCTGGATATTTGCGGGGCGAAGCAGGATTGGACTCCGGAACACTTTATCCAGTCGACTGTTGAGCGTGTGAAGGCTCAGGTTGGCGAAGGACATGCGATTTGTGGACTGAGCGGAGGCGTTGATTCTTCGGTTGCTGCGGTTTTGGTGGCTCGAGCGATTGGGGATCGTTTGACTTGTATCTTCGTGAACAACGGAGTGCTAAGGAAGGACGAGTTTGCGAAGGTGCAGAAGACGATGCGGGGACAACTTGGGCTGAATGTTGTTGCGGTCGATGCTTCGCAGAGATTCCTGAAGAAGCTTGAAGGAGTGACTGATCCGGAGACGAAGCGGAAGGTGATTGGGAACGAGTTTATTGCGGTGTTCGATGATGAGGCTGCGAAGATTTTCAAGGCTGAGAAGTCGGCGGGCGAGGAGATTGCGTGGCTGGTGCAGGGGACTCTGTATCCGGATGTGATTGAGTCTTCGAGCGTGCATGGGCCTTCGCATACGATCAAGAGCCACCACAATGTGGGTGGGCTGCCTGCGGATATGAAGTTGAAGCTGATTGAGCCGCTGCGAGACCTGTTCAAAGATGAGGTTCGGCGGATCGGGCGGGATCTGGGGATGCCGGAGGAGATACTGGAGCGGCAGCCTTTTCCGGGGCCGGGGTTGGCGGTGCGGATTCTGGGTGAGGTTACGGCGGAGCGGGTGGCGATTCTGCAGGAGGCCGATGCGATTGTAGTGGAGGAGATCAAGCGGGCTGGTTTGTATCGCAAGGTCTGGCAGAGTTTTGCGGTGCTGTTGCCGGTGAAGTCGGTTGGGGTGATGGGGGACCAGCGGACGTATGCGAATACCTGTGCGATCCGTGCGGTTGAGAGCGAGGATGGCATGACGGCGGATTGGGCTGCTTTGCCGTATGAGGTGCTGCGGACGATATCGAGCCGGATTGTGAGCGAGGTTCGGGGGATTAATCGTGTGGTGTATGACATTACCTCGAAGCCTCCGGGGACGATTGAGTGGGAGTGAGTGCGAATTCCAGTTAGGAACTAAAAGGCGCTGCTTTTGGCAGCGCCTTTTTGGTTTTCTATAACTGTGGTTAGAGTGTTTCCGGTGTTGAGGAGGCAATCCAGCCTTCACGATGGAACTTTGAAGGATAGGGCACCCGACAGATCCGAATACAGGGATCCTTCGCTCCGCTCAGGATGACGACTCCAATTCTTTTGGTACAGCCTTGAAGCCGTCTTCACATGAGGGGCGACGTTATTTGGTCTGGACTTTTTCGTGCCAGGAGTGGGCGCCTTTTAGGGCGTTGTTTACGTTGTTGATGTTTTCTACTCCGGTGGTGTTGAGCCAGTCTTCGAAGGCTTTTGGACCCTGCTTGGCGTAGATGGGGATGCCGTCTTTCCAGGTGGCGCGGCCGCAGAGGACTCCGTTGAAGCTGGTGCCGGATTCGACTGCGAGTTCGAGGGTTTCGATGAAGACTGGGTTGGAGACGCCTGCCGAGAGGTAGATGAACGGCTTGTGGGTCATTGTGGCGGCGTCGCGGAAGTGTTGCAGGGCCTCGGCGCGGGTGTAGGCTTTCTCGCCCTTGAAGGCTTTGGTGCCTTCTACGAAGGACATCTCGATGGGAACCTCGACCTTAAGGACGTCGACGTTGTAGCGGGCCTTACCGAACTCAGCCATGGAGCCGGAGACGACTTCGGGCTTCTGTTTAGCGTAGGCGAGGGATTTTTCGTCACCGCCGTCGACGGCATAGCCGACGAACTCGAGAAAGAAGGGGATGTCGTGGGCGACGCACTCGTCGCCGATGCGTTCGATCCATGCCTGCTTGAGGTCGTTGACGGAGGATTTTTCGAAGGGGGTGTAGTAGAGGAGGATCTTGATGCAATCGGCTCCGGCTTCCTTGAGACGGCGAACGCTCCAGACGTCGAGGAGGTCGGGGAGGCGGCCGGGGGTGGTGGCGTCGTAACCGGTCTTCTCGTAGGCGAGGAGGAGGCCCTTGCCGTTGCGGTGCTTGGAGGCGGGCAGACCAAACTCGGGATCGAGCAGGATGGCGGAGGCGTGTTTGGTGAGGACGCTGGTGACGAGGGTCTTGAACTCCTCGAGATCATGGGCGTCGGCTGCGGCTCCGCGCTCCTTGGCGAGGGACTTCTGGAGGGATCCTCGCTGGTCCATGGCGGCTGCGGCGATGACTCCGCGATGGTCGGAGACGGCTTTGAGTCCTGCGAGTTTTCCTGGTGTCAGCTTTTCCATTGATTGCGCTTCCTTTGACGCGATTTGTTTTGGGTTCGAGGGTCATTTTACGACAGTTGGAGGGTTGGCGGTTGTGGGGAAGAAGAGAGGCCCGGGGCTGAAGCCCCTCATTTGGGAGCTGATTCGTGGGGCTAAAGGCCCACGCTTCCTCCCAAAAACAACGACACCGACCTTCTCAGCAGCTTCTAAAGCCCCACGCTTAATCCCAAACGACCACAACCATTCCGTAGCACTAATCGAACCGGCTTTCGTCGTCATCCTCTTCGGCCTCATCCTCGTCGTCTTCTTCGTCAACGGGGTCCCAGGTGAGGTAGTAATCGGGTTCATCGTGGACGCGGGGTTCGGCGAGGTCGAGTCCTTCGGGGGATGGTTCTACGGTGCGGACGGCGGCTGAGGTTTCGGTGCGGAGGCTGGTGGCGTTGTTGCTGGCCAGCTGGAGGCCGTAGAGGAGAGCGGTGGCTCGTTTGGTTTCGAGTCGGCCGGTGGCGAGGGCGTTGATTACGCAGGAGAGGGCCAGTTGGACGGACTCGCGGTCTTCGAGGGCGGTGAGCTCGATGTGCTGCCCGGGCACGAGGTAGCCGCGGGTGGCTTCGGTATGGCGGTAGGTTTTGTGACGCTCGTGAAAGCGGTGGTGGAAGTAACACCAGGGGCCTCCGGTGAGGGATGGGGCTTTGCAGGGTATTCCGTTGGTCTTGACGTGTCGGCAGAGGTCATACTGCATGGTTTCTCCTTCGGTTTCCGGGAGGGTGTACCCCCCTCCCCTATTACCTTGGTATAAGTTGAATGGTTGCAGTCACTTAGCGGAGGTGTGTTCCGCTAAATTCGTGCAACCATTGGGTTTACGGCCAAATTCGTGCCAGCAAAGGACTTAGTGGTTAAATGCGAAAGCCCCGGCAGGCGCCGAGGCTGTTTTTCAATCTATAAGTTAATTGTAGCGGATTGGATGTAACTAAACTGCCAGTTTGGGTGAACTTTCTTCTGGTGGTGGATGTTGTTTTGTTTGATTTAGTTAGGGGGTTTTTGGGATTGATTTTCCGGGTTGAGGGGCTTGACAAGCGGTTTTTGGGCTGTTTTCGAAGAAAAAAGTTGTAAGTGATTGTTGATATTGGAGATGGCGGATTAATTTGCGAGCGTTAAGCAAAAAGCAGATCCCCTACGGGGATGACAAGCAAGAAAGGCAACGGCAACGACAAAAGCAATAACAAATGCAACCCACCCTTCACGATGAAACCGTGGAGGGTGGACCACCCGGCCGTCAAACGGTCTGCTGAAGAGAGGGGCTGGCTGGGGTGTGCTGCCTCGATTTCAGGAGGGTGAAGCCTATTGGTATTAGGACCAGGTAGCAGATGGCAGAGATGAGCATGGTTGCGTTGATGCCGAGCGACATGCTGATCATGACGCCGAGGACTGATGCGAGGACGCCGGCGGCGCCGTTGATACCCCAGAACCAAGGGGTGGGCTGAGGATCGATGGCTTCGACGAGCCGCATGCCTGTGGGGAAGGCGAAGCCGAGCAGGAAGCCCAACGGCATGATGACTGCGATGGAGATGATGATTCGGATGAGGCGAACGTCTGCGGTGGTGTGCTCGAAGAGTGCGGGAAGGAAGAGGACCAATGCGATGAGATAGAAGACCAGAATGGCACCCCATGCGGCCAGCTTGCCTCGCGAGTTCAGCGGGAGCTTCTCCGATGCGAGACTGCCGAGGCCGGACGCTAGGATGAGGCTGAAGAGGCTGACGCTAAGGGAATAGATAGGGTGGCCGAGGTAGACGCTGAAGCGCTGGAGCAGAGAGATTTCAGCGAGCATGAATCCAACACCGATGAGGGAGAAGTAAAGACTGCCGCTAATCGCGAGGGGTCGAGGACAGTCGGTGGCAGCGCGCCGAAGGGGGATGAGGATGGTGAGAATGACGGCGGCTATGGAGATTAACAGGATGAGGATGAGGACGGCAGAGGCGACAAGATTGCCGCGCAAGACTCCGGTACCGAGATTCCTGCGATTCATGGCGGCGTTTGGGATGTTGTGGAAGCGCAGCTGGTTGAAGAAGAATGGGCGGTTGTCCGTAGAGACGGAGAGGTCGAGGTAGGTTCCGTCGACGACGCGATTGAGAGTGGCCCGATCGGGGCTGTCGACGATAGCTCGCAGGAGAGGCGATTGTGGGGGCGTGTCGGGGGCGAGGAGCACATGGAAGCCGTACTGCTGTACGGTGTCGTGCAGGATTTTCAACTGCTCCGGAGTAAAGGGCTGCTTGGAGAGGACGAGGGTTGCGATCTGGTTGGCGTTTGCAACGAAGAGCTGCTGCCGTACGTCTTTGACGCCTGAGTCGAGGAGGACCGCGGTGGCGAGTGCGATCATGCGGCCGGTCTCGTCGATGTTGTCAGGGCTGTACCAGCGGCTGACGGTGAAGATGCCGTTGTCGTTGAGGGGCCGGAGGAAGGCGTGCCAGCCTTCGAGAGTGTAGAGCCCGTTCTCGCTGAGACTGAAGGCTCCTGCTCCAGTGGCGGCCCAGGTGTCGATCATACTCATCTGAAGGAGGTCGAATTTTTCGGGTGTGCTGGCGAACCAGCTGCGGGCGTCGTCGACGTGAAGCTTGAGATTGGGGATCGCAGTGATGTTGGCGAAGGCCTTATGGGCGGGCTCTTTGGTGAGGAGGTCGACGAAGATGGGATTCAACTCGACGCCGGTGATATCGGGTACGCCGAAGAGATGAGCGGTCATGATGTCTCGACCACCGCCAACGCCGACGACTGCGGATTTTTTGATTCCCGGGAGACGATAGGCGAGGGTGACGATGTCGTATTTGAGGAAGGAGATGGAGTCAGGTGTGCCGTCGTAGTGAAACGTTGCAGTGCCGGCGCTGCCGTCGATGTTGAGTCTCACAAGATCGATGTGCATGTCCTTTGGCAGGAGAGGAGAAGGACCCCAGAGCTGAGGAGCACCGCGGAAGGGGCCGGTGGCGAGGATGCGGGAGTAGGAGTTCCACTTCTCATATACGCCCAAGCCAGAGCGCTCAAAGCGGTTCTTCACCAAAATTGGGCGAACGCCGACCGGAAGCAGCGAATTGAGGATTGCAAAGAGTACCAACGCCGTTGTGATCGGGCCCGGACGACGCCACCAGGGGTTTAACTTCAACCGCTGCTGACCTTCCAATGTTGCACTCGACGCAAAAGCCATCGCAGACATACCACATACAGCACCTGACGCAATGCCTGCGGTCGGGCCATCGAGAACATTCAAGAGGACGATTACGCCCATACATCCCAGTGCAGCGCCCATCAAATCCACCCCATAGACCTGTCCGGTGGGGAATGGGCTTCGAGTAAGCGCCAGACTTACGACGATTCCGGAGAATACGTACGGTATCGCCATCGCAATCAGCAGCAGGCTCCACGAAATTACTGTGGTCAGCGCAAGCGACAGCGTGGTTATCAGGCAAAACTGCACCATGATAGACGCCGGCATAGCCACTGCTGCCGCGAGGGCAAATTTGGTAAGGGTGACGGGCAGCGGCGTCAATGTCAGCCGATCACGCTGCAGATAGACCCAGACCGCGCCCACCGTCATCCCCAGCATGGCTACGCTTATCGCAAAAAAAGCCAGGTAATACCAGGCGATCACGGACAATATGCGCGTTTGAATGATCTGAAAGGTAAGTAGAGAATAAGTGAGGAGAAACACTCCAGAAAGGAAAGGACCTTTGCGCATAGAAGCCAGGACACCCTCCAGCACCTTTTTAAGGTACAAGTTCTGGGCGAAGTGTAACAGGAAAGCTATGAGCCGGAAGAGAAAACCAGGTCGCTTGGCAGTCGCATGGAGAAATTCGACGGCTGTTCGCGGCGACGAGGGAAGGTCGCTGGTAAGCGATGCAGTGCGTGGAATGTAAAACTGCCCCAACCGAAGAAGATTTTATTTCGAGACAGAACCACAGGAACTTTCGTGGTCGCAGAGGCGCAAAGCTCTTATGCCCACTCGCAATCAATCTCCGGTATCGCTCGCAACAGTCTTACCGTATCAAGCGAGTCACCGGAAAGCTCAGTAGGATCGTAGGACATAATCCGAAACTTCTCCATCTTCCAGACACCGTCAACCGTGCGGCTCCATGTACCCACGCCGCTGACACGCAGCGTCTTGTACATATAGCCGCCAAGTCCCTTCGCAAGATTCTCGTCCGCCTCGCAATAGAAGATCTCGCCGTCGCTGCGACGCAGCCAGATCGGAACCGTCTCCTCCAGACCGCCAACTCTGCGAACCTCTCCCGTCAGCTCCCCGGCCTCACGAATATCGGCGTACGACTCATCTTTGGCCAGCCTTCGCCCCGGGAACTGAATAATCTCAGCGCCGCGCATCGAATTCACGATCTGCGCGATCGCATTGTCTTCACGAAGCCGCGCATCGAAACGCTTGTAGGCATCGTTCGCCTGTTCGGGTGCGGCGGCCTTTTGCGCCTGTCGAATACGAGTGGTTATCTGCTCCACTTCGCCGGCCTCAACCAGGAACACCGGCATAGCTCCACCCTCTTCCATCCGCATCAAATGGACGGATGCCTTGTTCCCCATCATCGTCGCCATGTCTCGAAGGTATTCGAGCAGGCGTTTCAAAGGGATAGTTTCGGGCGTCATCTCCACGCCTTCGATAGTGCCTTCGATACGCAGTCGAAATTCTACGAAATCGGGCATGGCGAACCTCCTCGTACATCGCTTACAGGAGCGTTGTGGAAACGTCCTAGTTTGTAAGCTTATGGCCGGTTGAAAGGTTTTGGGTGAGACCTTAGTTGGGGACCGAGTACAACTTTTGGGGATCGCCCTTTTCGAACAGAAGGCCCGGCAATTGCCTGCCATCAGCTTCGTCACCCTCGCCTTTTTTGTGAGGTCGTCATCCTGACCCTGAGCGTAGTCGAATGGGGAAGGCCCCCTGTATTTCGCCGCCGCTTGTCCCCCGAATTACGCCGGTCCGCACAGAAGTCCGGCATGCGTCGAGCCGTGCTCAAAATAAACTTCAAAACAGTGTCCTGCTTTCAGACCCGACAAAAAGTGGCGTCCCGCTGTCCACGTTTACCACGCAATTCACCACAACTTCACCACGATTTACCACCACGATGCACACCGAAATCGCCAAAACCCTCAGCAAAAAGCCCCTTCCACCATCCGAAACTTTTCCTCCCATTGAAATCCAAAAAAAGAGGATGTATGATGACAGTTGCAGACGATTTTGTTCCGTCGTAAGAGTAGGCCGTGACCGCACCGGCGATTTGACGGAAGAGATGAGTGGGCCAAAGCCCACTTTTTATTTGCTCTAAAGAACATCCTGCAAATGCATCAAAAGAATCGAACAGCTTATGGC
>Ga0209624_10003739_pt1 | contig 10657 bp, 9 predicted proteins | sample JacPinW_OM2H0_O1_FD_188565 | JGI IMG/M metagenome (GOLD analysis project Ga0209624, IMG submission 188565) | Forest soil microbial communities from Algoma, Ontario, Canada - Jack Pine, Ontario site 1_JW_OM2H0_O1 (SPAdes) (version 2) | ecosystem: Environmental > Terrestrial > Soil > Boreal... | reverse complement strand
AAATCCGGCTCGCCGACCGAAAGCGAGATCACTTCCCGTCCTTTGGCTTTGAGGTCGCGCGCCTTCTGCGTCATCGCGATGGTCGCGGATGGCTTAACGCGAGAGAGGACGTCGGCGAGGAAGGCCATGGGGGGACTGGCGCCTTTCGGTTGCGGCAAAGAAAATTGAGCGGCGCACCTATAGTGAGGCGAAGGCCGCGCGGCAACCCCCCGGTGAAGGGCGGATCCGGCCGGCTTGGCAAGAAATTGTCGCTTACCTCATCGAGTAGCCGGCGCTGAGGCGCAGCGATCGTCGCGTTGTTGTCGTTGGCGCCGATCAGGCGCCGGCATTGAGTTGGGGATTGAGTAAACTGTCAGCGTGATCCGCCGTAGTCCACCGTAATCACACCGTAATAAAAATTGTCACCGTAATCATTGTCGATTCACGCGACCATGCGACAGGCATCCATTCCGCGAACGGCGATCCGGACCGAGGGGGGTTCCGTTAGGCCGCGGGATGAGGATCTCCCGGCTTCTGGATTATCACAGGGCGTTGTTTAACCTCGTATTGAACCTCACTGTTGGCCGCGACCTGGGCGCCTGCCGCCGGGGTCTGCCCCACGATGTTCGACGGAGAGGCGACGTCAGCCACGATCACCTTCTCGATACCGACAAGCCCTACCTTCCTCAACGCGACCAACCCATTTGCAACTGACATGCCTACTATGTTCGGCACCGTGACCTTAGGAACCACCACGGCCTGAGGAGTCGCTTCGATACCGTAGGTGACCGAATAATCGGAGTTTGCGCCGCATCCATCCGCGCTGTCCGTTCCGGGGTAGTCAATGATGATCTGCCAGGAGCCTGTAGCAGCGTACTGCAACAACTCGGTTTTTCCGATCGTCATCGCTCCAGTAACAACTGTTCCGTCACAATCGGCGAACAGGATGCTGAGGCCCTCCAAAACGGCAATTATAGCGGCGCCGACGGCTATTACATAGGGAAGCGCCACCGAAGCTGTCGATGTCGTTACGGCCGCCGTGGTGGCCGTTGCCGCCTGCGTAACGACAGTCGCGCCCGCGATTGTGCCCTGGGCCAAAGCTCCCAGAACGGCGGAGCCTGCGAGCCCCATGGCGTCAATGGCTTTGCTGTCCCAGTCCCATCCACCTTTGTTCACCACAACGTAAGAGATGGCTATTGACCCGCCGTCAGGCACGGCGATGCCTGTCAGAGACATCTTGGGGTTAATCGATAGGCCCTTACCAAGATTGCCGAGAGATTGGGCGATCGGCCCGTACTGTTTGATCACGGTATTGTCGGCGGCCAGGACGCTAATCGCCAAGTTCGCAAAATCGGTGTCATCGAACAAGGACCGAGGATTTTTCACCGTCAACGACGAAACGGTAAAGTCGAATGTCGCAGGCTCAAGCGGCGGCTCTAAGGGAGCAAGGACGCCCGAGACAGGAATTTGCACGGGTGACACCTTGCTGACGGTTTCGGACTCGACAGCCATGGCATTGTCCTTCCCTTTTGCTTGTCTTCATTGCCCGGGCGCGCAGAGACTACGTCTTCAGATGAAATGACCCCGTCCCGGCTAATAAAAATACACATGCAACAGGACTCGACCCGGCGCTGTGACGCCGCTCACACACCGGTCGTTTCCCCAAAACGCCCGTGTCTATTGCATCGTACCAAAGCTACGAGGGTTACGGGGGTTACGGTGGGGGTTACGGGGTTACGCGGGGTTACGGCGACACTTTACTTAACCCCGAGTACGGTGGCGCTTTACTCAATCTCCAAATGCACTCGGCGCTGGTCAATCCTCGGTTCCGGACGGTTCAGGCGTGGCGAGGCTCCCGGATCACCGCCAGAAAGGCGGGCCCGTATTTTTGCAACTTGACCGCGCCGACCCCGTGAACGCCGGCCAGTTCGTGAAGGCTGCGGGGCCGCCGCTTCGCGATTTCGATGAGCGTCCGGTCGGGGAAAATGACATAGGCCGGCTGCTTCTGCGCCGACGCGATCGCGCCTCGGAGGGCCTTGAGCGCGGCGAGAAGGTCTGCGTCCGCGTCCCCTGCTGCGACCGCCTCGGCCACGCGGCGCCGGCGCGCTTTCGGGCTCACCACATCCTCTCTCAGGGCGAACGGGGCCTCGCCGCGCAGCACGCGCCTGCCCTCTTCCGTGAGCGTCAGCCGGTCGCGGTCGTCTCCGTCGCGCCCGATCAGGCCGCCCGATTGCAACTGCCTGAGCACGCCGCGCCACTCGGCGGGCGCGCGATCCTTGCCCGCGCCGAAGGTCTTGAGCGCGTCGTGGCCGTGCTGAAGCACCGCCTCGGTCGCCTTGCCGGACAGGATATTCGCCAGATGGCCGAAAAAGAACCGGCCCGAGGTGCGCAGAATGGCTGACATCGCCTTTTGCGCCTCGACCCGCCCGTCGATCAGCCGAACCGCGCCCTGGCAGACGTCGCAATGCCCGCATGGGGCCGAATCCTCGCCGAACATGGCGAGTAGCGTCTGGCGGCGGCAGCGCGCGGTTTCGCAAAGCGCAACGAGATCGTCGAGCTTGGCCGTCTCGACGCGCTTGCGCTCCTCGGGCGCCCCGTTGTCGAGAATCTGGCGCCGCCTGAGCTCGATGTCGCCGGCGCTATAGAGCGTGAAGGTGTCGGCGGGCAGGCCGTCGCGGCCAGCGCGACCGATCTCCTGATAATAGGCTTCGATCGACGCGGGCATATCGGCGTGAAAGACGAAGCGGACGTCAGGCTTGTCGATCCCCATGCCGAAGGCGACGGTCGCGCAGACAATGCAATCGTCCTCGCGTTGAAAAGCGTCCTGATTGCGCGCGCGCAGCTCATGATCGAGCCCGGCGTGATAGGCGAGCGCGCGCCGGCCGGCTCTTGTGAATTCGGCCGCGAGCTCCTCCGTCCGGCGCCGTGACGAGCAATAGACGATGCCGGTTTCACCCCGGTGAGCCTCGAGCCGGTCGAGAAGCTGGCGGGTGGCGTCCGCTTTCGGCCGCATGGCCAGAAACAAATTCGGGCGATCGAACGAGCGCACGAAGATCCTGGGACGGCGGACGAACAGCTTCTCCGCGATTTCCGCCCGCGTCGGCTCGTCCGCGGTTGCGGTCACCGCGATCATCTGGACGCCCTGGAACGCTTCGGCGACCTCGCGCAGGCGCAGATATTCAGGGCGGAAATCGTGACCCCATTGCGAGACGCAATGTGCCTCGTCGATGGCGAGAAGATCGACATCGACCTTCCTCAAGGCGGCGATCATGTCGTCGCGCAACAGCCGTTCAGGCGCGATATAGAGAAGTCGGAGCGTTCGCTCGTCGAGGCCGCGCGCGACCCTGCGGCGTTCGTCGGGTTCGGAGGAGGAATTGAAGCTTGCCGCCTCAACCCCGGCCTCGCGCAATTGGGCGACCTGGTCGCGCATCAGCGCGATCAGCGGCGAAACCACCAAAGTGAGGCCGCCGCGGACGATCGAAGGAAGCTGGAAGAGAAGCGACTTGCCGCTGCCCGTCGGCATGACCGTGAGCACGTCCTCGCCCGCCAGCGTGGCGGCGAGGACGTCCTCCTGTCCGGGACGAAAGTCCGAGAAGCCGAAGACGGTCGATAAAGCCGACCGCGCCTTCGTCATCAGCGAGGGATCGGGCGCCATCAGCCGGACCCGTCGTGGCCGCCGACAGGCGCCTGGCCGAGGCCTAGCGCGGCGCCGGTTCCGTCCGGCATTGGGGCGGCGTCGCCGACCGCGCCTCTGAGCGCCCCGATGAGATAAAGCGAACCGGTGACGAGGAGCCAGGCGTTGGCTTGGCAAGCCAATTCGAGACCGCGCTTCAAGGCTTGTTTTGCGTCCGACTCGACCTCGCTCGTTAGCCCAAGCGAATTCGCGAGCGCCTGCAGCTCGGCCGGCGAGCGGCCCCGGCTCGATCCCGGCAAATCCGTGAGGACGATGGTCGAGGCGCGCTTGGCCAGTTCGGCCACGAAACCCTCAGCATCCTTGTCGGCGGCGAGCGCCACGATCGCCACGCACGGGCCGGAAAGATCGGGCACAAGGGCGAGATCGCGCAACACGGCCCCGATGTTGAACGGCACATGCGCCCCGTCCATGATGACTGGCAGGCGTCGCGGCCCGATTTCGATGTCAAAGCGCTCCATGCGCCCAGGCAGACGCGCGGCGGCGCGCGTGTCGGCGTCGAGAAGCGCTGCGCCGACCGGCTCCCCGGAGCGCGCGCTCACCCCCTTGCGGCGAAGCTCGCCCAGCACGGCGGCTGCGAGCGCGAAATTGACCTGTTCGATCGGGGCCGACGCGTCGAGCCGCGTGCGCTTCACACGCGCGCCGAGTTCGTCGGCTCGGCTCTGCAGGACATGGCCCGCCTCGTCATCGGCGCCGAGCGTGGTGATGAGCACGGCGCCCGGCTTGAGGATACCCACCTTTTCCCCGGCGATCGCCGCGCGCGTATGCCCCAGGATTTCCGTATGCTCGAGCGCGATGTTGGTGACGACGGCGATTTCGCCGTCGACGATGTTGGTCGAATCGAGCCGTCCGCCCAAGCCGACTTCGATCACCGCCCACTCGCGTTGCGCCTCAGTGAAAATGACAAAGGCGGCGGCGGTGAGAAGGTCGAACCAGGTCGCATCGGCAGCGGCCGTGCCGGCCTTGCGCGCCGTCTCGTAGGCGTCCAGCGCCCGATTCAAGGCTCGCGCGAGCGTGGGCTCGTCGACATCGTGTCCCTGAACGCTCACACGCTCGGTGATGCGCTCGACATGGGGGGAGGCGTAGCGGCCGACACGAAGGCCAGCATGCGCCAGCGCCGCTTCGATCAAGGCGGATACCGACCCCTTGCCCTTGGTGCCCGCGACATGGATCGAGCGAAACGACTTTTGCGGGTCGCCGAGGCGCGTGGCGAGTTCCCGCATCGGCTCGAGGCCGACGCGCATCGTGTTCCGCGGCCGGCGCTCCCAGTCGGTCAGTGCGTCGAGGCGCGTCATTGCGTGCGCGAGGTCATGATTCTCGGCCATGGCGCGGTGATACCTGAATCCACCGCCTTCCTGAAAGCGGGGGCTTGGCTCCCTGCCTCATTTCAGCTCGCAAAACCGGGCTGCCGTCGGCGGGCGCCCGGCGACTCGGGCCGACAGAGGAAAACGAGGCAAGGCCGTATTTTCGTTTTCAATTGAGGCAGCCTTGTCTTAAGGTTGCGGCGGGCAAGCTCAGAATCGTCAGACACCGGCGACGGGCGCCGCAGGGGCGAGTGGTGGACATTTTCGCGGCGCGGATCGCCGCCTCGCCTTCAGGGCGCGGCAGGTCGTTGAAACGGTCGTTTTCCGTTTTGGCGCTCCTGTTTGTCGCGTTCTCCCTCGTCGCCTGCGCCTCGCGGCCGGAGACCGGTTTTCTCAGCGCCGTAGCCTATAGCCCCCCGGGCGCCGTCGAGCATACGCTGCTTGTCGCGACGACGCGGGAACGGGACGACCGACCGGGCACGCTTTTCAACGGCGACAGAGCGAGCGCCACTGACTACGCCGAGATCACGGTCTCGATCCCGCCGAACCACAAGCAGGGCGAAATCGAATGGGCGAGCACGCCGCCCGGCGACCCGAATGTCGATTTCGTCGTGCGCGACGAAAAATATCTCGACGGCGACACGGCGTTCGTTCAGGCGCTGAACGCTCAACTCGCGCTCCGGCCGCCGGGAAGCCGCAACGTCTTCCTGTTCATTCACGGCTTCAATACGATGTTCGCGGAGGCGCTCTATCGCGGGGCGCAGCTCGCTCATGATTCCAAGGCCGCCGGCGTCCCCGTGCTGTTCACCTGGGCGTCGCGCGGAAAAGCGACGGCTTACGTCTATGACCTCAACAGCGCGACCATCGCCCGCGACGGCCTCGAGCACACGCTGCGTCTCCTGCTTCGCAGCAACGCCGAAAAGGTCAATGTTCTCGCCCATTCCATGGGCAATTGGGTCACCGTCGAGGCGTTCCGCCAGATCAGAATTTCGGGCGACCTGCCTCCCGCCAACAAGATTGGCGACATCTTCCTCGCAGCGCCCGATATCGACATCGACGTGTTCAAATCGCAGTTGCGCCGCTTCGGCAAGCCGCGCAAGCCGTTCTATGTCGTGCTTTCCCAGGACGATCGGGCGCTATTTCTCTCCAAGACCATCGCCGGCGGAGTCACCCGAGTCGGCGACACCTCCGATACCGCGGAGCTCACGTCGCTGGGGGCGACCGTCATTGATCTGAGCGATGTCAAGGCGACCGACGCCACGAACCACGACAAATTCGTCCAGCTCGCCTCCGTCGCGCCCGAGCTGCGCGGCGTTCTCGCCCGGGGCACACCGAAAGATCACCAGGTGGGCGACGCGAGCCAAACCGCTATAACCGGCGTTGGCTCAGTCGTTGCGTTGCCGCTCACGCTGCTCGGCGCGCCGATCAGGATTCTCGCCGGCCAGTAGGCCTGTCGCTAAGTTTGCTTGCGTGGAGGCGGCGCACCTTTATCCGCTTTCCCGGCTCGAGGCGCTTAGCGCGTGGCAATCAATCGACGCCGAGGAGCCTCAAGCCGAGCTGAGCTGCAGCTCTCTGCATGTCGCGATCGAGGGTCGCCAGCGGCAGCGCGCGCCTCTGCGCGAGCTCGACATACGCGGCGTCATAGACCGTGAGGAGGAAACGATCAGCAAATTCGAGCGTCGCGTTCCAGGCGCGCGAGTCCGTTTGAGCGTCGACGATAATGTCGAGGTCGCCCAGATCGGCCAGCGCCGCACGCCGGAACTGATGGTCGACCCTCCCGCGGCGGACGGCCACGGTTAGACTATTTGCAATTTCAAGGCGCCACAGTGAAGGAACAAACGCGCCTTGCTCTGCAACCGTGTCGAAGACTCGGCGGATCGGCTCTGTCGCTTCGTCGTCGTATATCCAAGCCAGCGCCGCGGAACTGTCGAGAACAAGGCTCACGGCCGCCCTTCGTCGCGGTAAGCCTTCCATTCCGCCCAGTCGAAGCGGCCAAGCTTCGCCGCCTCGGCGCGCTCGCGGATGCGCTGAATCGCGGCGCGCGCCTGGTCTCGCCCGGGCCTTGAGCGCGCCGGGACAATTCGGGCGACGTCTTTGCCGTGTCGTGTGATCGTGACTTCCTCCCCCCGCTCGACGAGGTCGAGCAATTGGCCGAGCTTGTTTTTTGCTTCGAAGGCGCCAACGACTTTCATGGGACTTTAAGCTAGATTAAGCTAGCTTAAAGTCAAGGATCGCCCTGCGACGCCGCGCGCCTTCGCCTTCGCCCACCTTCTCCGCTCGGCTCCTTGCGCGGGGGAAGCGCGATCCGATTGGCCAGGTTCGGGAAGGCGTCCTCCTTGTTGGGAAACGCCATCGCGGCGATGAAATGGCGCTGGAAGTCAGGCTCGATCGCCGTTTCGATCTTATCGATGCTTCTCACGACGCTCTCGATCTCCGCCCGCGCCGCGAGGTTGAGGAGCGCAATCCGGGCGCCTGTTCCAGCCGCGTTGCCGGCGCTCGCCACCTTCGAGAGATCGCAATCGGGAATGAGGCCGAGCGTCATGGCATAGAGAGGATCGATGTGGCTGCCGAAGGCGCCGGCGAGCGTGACGCGCTCAGGCGCGGCCCCGGCGCGCTCCATGAGCAGCTTCGCCCCGGCATAGAGCGCGGCCTTGGCGAGCTGGATCGCGCGCACGTCGGTCTGATAGATGAGAAGCCGCGGGGCGCCCTCGTGCAGCACATAAGCGAAGGTGCGGCCGACCTGTTCGACCCGCGTGGTTCGGCCCGCGAGTTCGCCGTCGATCACGCCGTCCTCCGAGACGATCCCGGCCAGGAACATCTCTGCGATCGCCTCGATGATGCCCGAGCCGCAGACGCCGGTGACGCCGATCGTCGCGATGGCCGCAGCAAAGCCCGGCTCGTCGGACCACAGATCGCAGCCGATCACCTTGAACTTGGGCTCGAGCGTCGCGCGGTCGATGCGCACGCGCTCGATCGCCCCCGGCGCCGCGCGCTGGCCGCAGGAGATCTGCGCGCCCTCGAACGCCGGGCCGGTCGGCGATGAGCAGGCGAACAGCCGCTCGCGATTGCCGAACACGATCTCGGCATTGGTGCCGACATCGACCAGAAGGGTCAGTTCGTCCTTGAGATACGGGCCCTCGGCGAGCACGACTCCGGCCGTGTCGGCGCCGACATGGCCGGCGATACAGGGCAGCGCATAGACAAACGCGCCGGGCGCGACGTCGAGGCCAATTTCGCGCGCGCGCACTTCGTAAGCCGCATCGACCGTCAACGCAAACGGCGCCCCGCCGAGTTCGGTCGGGTCGAGGCCAAGCACGAGATGATGCATGATCGGGTTGCCGACCAGCGTGACTTCCAGGATCTCGCCGCGCGTGACGTCGGCCTCGCGCGCGGCTTCGCCGATCAGCGCGTCCATCGCCTCGCGCACCACGCGCGTCAGCTCCTTGTCGCCGCCCGGGTTCATCATCACGTAGGAGACGCGGCTCATGAGATCTTCGCCGAAGCGGATTTGCGGGTTCATCGCCCCGACTGCGGCGACGACCTCGCCGCTCGTGAGATCGGTCAGGTGGGCGGCGATGGTGGTCGAGCCGACATCGATGGCGACGCCGAAGGCGCGCTCGGCGAATCCCGGCATGATGGAGACGATGTCGCGGCCTTTGCGGAGCGCAACCGTGACCTTCCATTCCCCCGCGCGCAACGCCTTCTGCAGCTGAGCGAGCGTCGCGAGATCGGCGTGCGTTTCGCTGAGATCCCATTGCTCGCGCAGAGCCTGCTGCAAACGACGCAGATCGCTCGCAGGCTCGTGCATGTCCGGTTCGGCGACCTCGACATAGTAGAGGCGAACGACCGGATCGATCTCGATCGGATGCGCCTCCGCGCGCTTGCGGACGACTTGCCGATGAACCTGGCTTTCGGGCGGCACGTCGATGACGAGATCGCCGCAAATCCTGGCCTGGCAGCCGAGCCGCCGGCCAAGCGGAAACGGCCCGCGCTTCGAGGCATAGCGGGCCTCGACCTCTCCCCAGGGCGTCACGTGATCGGCGCCGGAATGAATGGCGTGCTTGGCGAAATCGCCCTCGGCGACATCGACCTGACAGCGGCCGCAAATGCCGCGTCCGCCGCAGACCGAATCGAGATCGACGCCGAGCGCGCGCGCGGCCTCCAACAGGGTCGCGCCTTGGGCGAACTCGCTGCGCTTTCCAGAAGGCGTGAAGACGACGCGATAGGTCAAGAGGTCAACCGGTCTAGAATCTTTCAGTCGAACGTCGGCCCGGTCGTCTTGTCATGCCCCGAAAGCGGGCACAGAGGAAGCCGCGACATCCCGCGCGGAGTAGTTTAGCGGCCGCCCTGGACCCCGCCTTCGCGGGGTGACACATGCGCGGCCGGCACGCAACTCGCGGGTCACGCCGGGTTCTCGCGCCCATCGTGCTTGGCCAGAACGGCCAGGCGGTGCGTATCGTATTCCTTCTCCAGCCGCTCGGCGGCGGCCGTAGCTTCCTCTTCCAGGTCGTCGCCGCAAGGGATGGGGTCGCCGCGCCGCCACTCGGCGAGATAAGCATCGTCGCTCTTGGCGCCGGCGTGCATGGCAGCAGCGTCGATCGCGCGAATGAAACGCTCCGACAATTGGCGCTTGGCCGACGCACGTCCGGCTTTCACGATGACCTGGCTCGGGATGTCGCGCCAGTAAAGGATGGTCAGGCTGGCCACGACGCGTCCTTCTTTTGCGTCGCGCCCCCGAGAAACGCGCGTATCCCGTCGAGGCCGGTGAAGCGGCGCTCATAGGCCAGACCGAGCCTCTCGGCCGCCGCCTTGGCCTTCATCTCCATATCGGGATCGTCGAACTGCGCCAGATGCACGACTCGTCGGTAGTTGCCGAAGTAATCGGCGCGCAACTCAGGAAACCGGTCGAGGCCGAGACCCCGAATGATCAGCGCGTCGAAATGGCGGACGAGAAAATCGGTAAGGTAGAACGTGCCCGGCTCTTCTTCGGCCAGCTCCGAGAAAGCCTGTTCCCCGGCATAGAACGCGTAGCAATGCGCGCCCTCAATGCGGCTCACACCCTCTTCCGCCAGCACGCGATCGAGCTCGCCGCCGGTTCCGCAATCGCCGTAGAGGCAGAGGATTTCGTCATAGGCTTCGCGATTAGCGCGGATCTTCGCCCGCATCGCCTCCGGGATTCGCTTGGGATGGTTGTGAAGTTGCGCCGGCAGGCAGGCGACATCGATGGCGTCGAGCTTGAGCGCGAGCACTTCGCGCGCCAAGGCGCCGCAAGCGATGACCAGGACGCGACGCGCGACGCGCGAGGACGCGCGGTAGGTCGGCTCGGCATCAACCTCCTCCAAGGATTCCAGCTGAGGAGTCCCTTCTCCCTCGGGGAGGTGGCGCGATAGGGCGTTCGGAAGAACGCCCGTCGCTCGACGGGCTACGGCGCCGGATGGAGCGCACCGAAGGCTCCGGGCGGATGGCGCGCGAGCGCCCTCACCCCCAACCCCTCTCCCCGAGGGAGAGGGGAGTCCCGCGCGCAACCGTCTCCGGGTCACGCCGCCGATCCGGCCTGCGCCTGCACGGTCCCCTGCCGGCGAGCAAGCAGCGTCCTTGCCGTTTCGACTGTGACCGCGGCGTCGCGGCAATAGGCGTCGGCGCCGATCGCCTCGGCGAAGCCTTCGTTGAGCGGCGCGCCGCC
>Ga0209624_10003738_pt1 | contig 10658 bp, 9 predicted proteins | sample JacPinW_OM2H0_O1_FD_188565 | JGI IMG/M metagenome (GOLD analysis project Ga0209624, IMG submission 188565) | Forest soil microbial communities from Algoma, Ontario, Canada - Jack Pine, Ontario site 1_JW_OM2H0_O1 (SPAdes) (version 2) | ecosystem: Environmental > Terrestrial > Soil > Boreal... | reverse complement strand
GCCGATGCTCGCCGAGTGGGGTCATATTCCGCCCTGCTATTGTTACAGGTGTCCGTACGGACTTCGTTTTCCAGAATGCAACGTGGAATGCGCGGACGAGCTTAATCGCATGCTGGAACGCGATGGGTCTGAGGATGTCGCTGCGTTTATTTTCGAGCCAGTGGTGGGGGCAACACTGGGAGCAGTCGCGCCTCCGGAAGGCTATGTTCAACGAATTGCGGAAATTTGCCGCCAACACGGAATCCTGTTAATTGCGGATGAAGTGATGACCGGCATGGGGCGCACGGGGAAACCATTTGCGGTGGAGCATTGGGGCGCGACGCCGGACATGATTCTTGTGGGCAAAGGAATTGCGAGCGGCTACGCGCCGCTGGGAGCGGTGATCGTCAGCGGACGTGTTGCTGAAACAATTTCCCGCGGGTCCGGCACGTTTCTTCACGGATTTACTTATAACGCGCATCCTGTCGCCACGGCGGCGGGAAATGCGGTGCTGGATTACATCGAGTGTGAAAATCTATTTGCGCGGGTTGATGTTGCGGGGAAGGAGATGCGCGCAGCACTGGAGCTGCTGAAGAAATTCTCGGTTGTGGGCGATGTGCGGGGCATGGGATTGCTGTGGGGAATCGAATTTGTGCAGGACAAAAAGACTCGAGAGCCTTTTCCGTCCGATGCGCGAATCGCGTATCGAATTCAGGAAGATGCGCTGGAAGCCGGAATCATGTCGTATCCGATACAAGGATGCGTCGATGGAACTCGGGGTGATCACATTCTGTTGGCGCCGCCGTTTACGATTACATCCGCGATGATACAAATGCTGGCCACAGGACTCGAGAAAGCGATTGCTCCGCTTGAAAAAACGCATCTTGCGGGAATCGGAGGCTCATCTGTTCGGAGCTAATTGCAAGGGCTACCGTTGGACGCTTGCAGCGTTAGTTTTGGCTATGTTTGTTGGATTTGCGGCGTTCGCCAGCTCTGGCGATAAGGATGCACTAGTGGGATTCTCCGCGCGCGGCGCGGCGGAGGAAATATCTATCGAGCAAAGATTCCGGTCTCTGGCTTCTACCGAGCAAATTTCCAAATTTCATCGCTATCTTACTTCCGAGCCGCATCCGGCGGGGTCTGTGCGCAACAACGAACTCGCGCAATGGGTGGCGGAGCAATGGCGTTCGCAGGGTTTGGAAGACGTGATCGTGCACCGATACGATGTGCTGAATTCACGGCCACGCGAGATTTCTCTCGAGATGGTGCATCCCGGACATTACCGCGCGAGTCTGCGCGAAGATCCTTACGAAGTGGACCCGGATACCAAGAATCCAAAAGCCGATGGGGCATACTTGGGATATTCGGCGTCCGGGGAAGTGACGGCGCCGGTGGTTTATGCGCACAGCGGCAACCCGGAGGATTACGAATATCTTCGCGCGCATGGAATTGATGTGCGAGGAAAAATTGTGTTGGTGCGCTATTCGAATCCCTACAGCTATCGGGGATTCAAGGCCTTGACCGCCGAACGGCTGGGAGCCGCAGCGATCCTAATTTATTCCGATCCGCAGGAAGATGGTTACACTCGCGGAAAAGTTTTTCCGGATGGCCCGTGGGGACCGGCGAGCCATATTCAACGTGGGGCAATCACGTATGACTTTCTCGAGCCTGGCGATCCGTTGACGCCGGGGTGGGCTTCCGTTCCCGGCGCGAAACGAATTGCCGCCCAAGACGCAATCTCGCTGCCGAAAATCATGGGCGTGCCGCTTTCCTGGCGCGACGCTAAGCCATTGCTCGAAAAGTTAGACGGGCCGGTGGCGCCGGATTCGTGGCAAGGAGGCCTGCCGCTAAAATATCGGCTCGGTGGGAAGCGCGTGCAAGTACATCTGAAAGTTGACATGGATACGAGCGTGCAGCCTTATTACGTGACGGAAGCGCGCATTCGCGGCAGTGAAGCGCCCGATCAATGGGTAATTTTGGGCAATCATCGCGACGCCTGGGTGTATGGCGCAGTGGATCCGTCCAGTGGAACGGCCTCGATGATGGAGCTGACACGGAATCTCGGCGAAATGTTGCGCCAGGGGATCAGGCCGAAACGTACTCTCGTGATTTGTAGTTGGGACGGCGAAGAGTATGCGCTGACCGGTTCCACAGAATGGGGTGAAGAATTTGCCGACGAACTGAAACAGAAAGCTGTCGCGTATTTAAATGTGGATGAGGCAACTTCCGGGTCAAACTTTCAGGGCGATGCCGTAGGTTCGCTAGCACCGATGCTTGTTGATGCAAGCCGGGCTCTGACGGCGCCTTCCGGCAAGACGCTTTATGATGAATGGAAAGTCTCGCGGCAAGCGGAGCTGAAAGAAAAACAACCGGTGCCGGACCTCGAGCTGGCGAATACTCGTATCGGCAGCGGCTCGGACCACACGGTATTTTTGAATTTTCTGGGAGTCCCGACGGTCGGGCTTACGTTTGTGGGACCTTACGGCGTGTATCACTCCTTATACGACGATTTCTACTGGATGAATCATTTTGCCGACCCAGGATATCGGTATCATTCCCTAATGACCCAACTTTGGGGAACCGTAGCTCTTCGGTTGGCGAACGCCGAGCTTCTTCCGTTTGACTTCGAATCGTACGGCCAGCATATACGGCAATTCCTAATCGAACTCGACGAGTCGAGCCATGTTGCATCACATATCGATCTGGGATCGTTGCAGAAGCACGCCACTGAATTTCAGCAGAGTGGACAGGATCTAAAACAGAGTGAAAGCCGCGCGGTGGCGAGCGGGCGTTTGAACGGCGGCGTTGCGTCTAACATAAATCAGGAACTGATGCGGGTGGAACACAATTGGTGCACTCCGGAAGGGATTCCGGGGCGGCCGTGGTTTAAACACTCGCTTTATGCGGCGCGCTATACCTATGCTCATCTAGAGCTTCCTGGACTGACCGAAGCAGCAGAGGCGGGCGATTGGAAGCGCGCGGGAGATCAAGCCAGGATCCTCGAAGATGAGCTCGTGAAAAATACCATGTTGCTGAAGCACGTTAGACAGGAACTGGACTCTTCTGCGGCAGGCGAAACACGATGAAGAAATTAGCTTTTTCTCTTGCGATCATTCTCGCGGTCTCGATGCCCGCTATCGCGCAGAAATCTTCGAGCGAGGCCGGCGATGCTCGCGCGCGCGATCTCGGAGTACCATTCGAAGGCAAGCCGGGGCCGCTTAACGCGATTACCGACGTCAAGGGTGTCGAAGTCGGCTATCGCACACTCATTTCAGGAAAGGGCAAACTGCAAGTGGGAGTTGGCCCGGTACGAACCGGCGTCACCGCAATTTTTCCGCGTGGGAAGAACGCGGTGGATCCCGTCTTTGCCGGCTGGTTCACCGAAAACGGCAATGGCGAAATGACCGGGACGACGTGGGTGGAGGAATCTGGATTTCTGTACGGGCCTGTGATGATTACGAATACGCATAGCGTGGGAGTTGTACGCGATGCCGTGATCGCATGGCAATTGAAGCACGGTACGCCCATACCCGAGGACGATTGGTGGTCACTTCCCGTAGTGGCTGAGACGTGGGATGGTTATCTGAACGATATCAACGGGTTTCACGTGAAACCGGAAGACGCATTCGCCTCGATGCAGAATGCGCGCTCGGGTCCGGTTGCCGAGGGGAATGTTGGCGGCGGGACCGGGATGATTTGTTTCGAATTCAAGGGCGGCACCGGAACTGCGTCGCGGCAACTTGCCGCGGGCCTCGGAGGTTATACCGTCGGCGTGCTTGTACAGTGCAACTTCGGAACGCGTCATCTGTTGCGAATCGCCGGCACCCCGGTTGGATACGAGATCACGGGGAAACCGATATGGGATAGTGATACCGGCTCAATTATCGTTGTGGTCGCCACGGACGCTCCGCTATTGCCAAATCAGATGAAACGCATCGCCAAGCGGGTTACGTTGGGTCTCGGACGACTTGGCAGCGTTTCCGGAGACGGCTCGGGCGATATCTTCATAGCATTTTCCACGGCGAACCCGGGTGCGGGACTGGAAGGAAAAAGTACGGTGGACGTACGAATGCTTCCCAACGATCGAATGGATGCGCTATTCGAAGCTACGGTGCAGGCCACGGAAGAAGCAGTCGTGAATGCCATGGTCGCCGCAAGTACTATGACGGGTCCGGAAGGCCACACCGTGGAAGCTCTGCCGCACGACAGGCTGCTTGAAGTTCTCAAGAAATATAACCGGCTGGTCGAAGTAAAATAGCTCCGGCGGTTTCATCATCTGAAAGCGGGAGGTAATCTAATGAGGCATTTTTTCACGGGAGTTTTCATAACGCTTTTGATAATCGGTATCGCTCTTTTCTTGGTAATCAAACAAGGGTACGTGGATTTCAGGGCAGACCAAGATTCATCCGTGATGGAGAGGAAATTTGCGATGCAAGCGGTGGACTCTTCGACGGACCGTCACGCTCCGGACCAGAAAAATCCGATTCCAGCGAATGATGAGAATTTGGCGGCGGGCGCCAAGCTTTACATTAGCCACTGCGCGGGCTGCCATGGCGTCCCTTCGAATCCCAATAGCCAGTTCGCACGATCGTTCAATCCTCCGGTGCCCACGTTCTTCACGGACGCTCCGGACATGCCTGAGAACCAGAATTTTTATATCATCCAGCACGGTATTCGCTGGACCGGCATGCCGGCCTGGAACAAGACGCTTAACGATACGCAAATGTGGCAGCTCGTGACATTTTTGAGCAATATCGAGAAGCTTCCGCCAGCCGCGAAACGCGAGTTTGATCAGGCCGGGATATCAGCGCCTGGGAACGCGCCGGTCGCAGCGCCGCGGGATGCAATGCCAATGAAAGATTAACTGTCCAAGCGCAAACGTCAGGCTTAGCGAGAAATACCCTGACCGGGGACGAGTAGTCCTGCTAAAATTTGGCTAGTCCGGCTGGAGCCCTTTAAGGGCGGTTTCGGGATATATTTGGCTTCCGGCAGGACGGCGCGTTGATGGAATCTAAGTCCAGCGGCACCTTGGGGGGAGAATTTGACGTCTGATGTCGTCGCAGAAAAGGTAATCACAACACTCGCATCGGTAAAGCGGATTCCAGCCGACAAGATCACACTGGAAACTAATTTGCAGGACCTGGGCATCGATTCGCTGGACGTTTTCACCTTGCTCTTCGAGCTCGAGAATGCTTTCAAGATTTCCATTCCCGACGATGATGTCCGGTCTCTACGTACCGTGAACGACATTGTGACAGGCATTAAGAAGATTATCGCCGCCACGCCGCCCGACTCGACTGTGGGTTCGCCCACGCCGGCGGACTAAGAATGGCGCCACGCCGAGTTGCCATAACAGGCCTAGGAATTATTTCCCCTCTGGGAGTGAATCTCGCTGACTCCTGGGATTCCCTCAGCCACGGTCGATGCGCCATTCAAGCCTTGAAGGGTGTCGATCGGTCACGCGTAGCCCTCAAGATGGAAAATGGGGCCGAAGTGCGCGGCTTCGACCCAACGCAGCACTTCGAAGGCGGCAAAGAAGCCTACCTCGACCGCTTTGCGCAATTCTCCGTGGTTTCGGCGCGGGAAGCCATGCGTGATTCCGGCCTGAATCTAACGCCGGAGATCCGCCACAACGCCGCCATTGTTTGCGGTTCAGCAGTGGGGGGCCAATCCGCTATTGAAACCGGCTTCGCGGATCTTTACGTATCGGACCGCGGCCGCGTGCATCCGCTAACGATCCCCAAAACGATGGCCAATGCTGGTGCGAGTCATATTTCCATGGAACTGGGCATTACCGGGCCCACCTACACTGTATCGACCGCCTGCTCTTCTGCGAATCATGCTATTGGCCAGGCGTTTCGTCTGGTGCGCGATGGAGAAGTGGATTTGGCGGTGACCGGTGGAAGCGAGGCGCCGTTCGCGATCGGACATCTGAAAGCCTGGGAGGCAATGCGCGTGATTGCGCCGGATACCTGCCGGCCGTTCAGCAAGGATCGGCGGGGAATGATTCTAGGCGAAGGTGGTGCGATGATGATACTCGAGCCGATGGAATCAGCTCGAGCGCGCGGCGCGAGAATCTACGCGGAAATTTGCGGGTTCGGAATGTCCTCGGACGCCCACCATTTAACGCAGCCAACAGTCGAGGGTCCCTCACGAGCGATGCGCGGCGCGTTGCGTCTTGCCAATATGGCGCCTGAAGAAGTCGGTTATATCAACGCTCACGGCACCGGCACACCTGGCAACGATCCAGTCGAGAGCCGCGCCATTCGCGAAGTTTTCGGCGCCCATGCGGACAAACTCGCGGTTAGTTCGACTAAGTCGATGCATGGCCATGCGCTCGGCGCGGCAGGTGCGCTCGAGGCCATCGCTACCGTGCTCGCTTTGCATCACGGAATCCTGCCGCCCACTGCAAATTACAACGAACGCGATCCAGAATGTGATCTGGATTACATTCCAAACCAGCCTCGCACCCAGCAGGTTGGAGCCGCTCTTTCGAATTCCTTTGCATTCGGAGGACTGAACGCCGTGGTCGCTTTCCGCGCCGTGCCGCGCTGAATCTTCGGCTGTTCGTTTTCCCCACGCTTCATATGCCCGAAAAATAGCAGATTTGATCTTTTGATTTCGCTGACGCTTACGGCAGCTGTGGCGAGGTTTATGACCGTTGCGCTGGCCGGTCAGTGAAGATGCTTGAAAAGTTGGTGGAATATGGGCCGCGAGAAGCGAGTGATTAGAAGAAACGCGTGAAGAACGGCAGCAGGGCGCCCCAGCCGCTCGGCGTCGGAGACCAGTGCCGCGTCAGTTCGTCCGCTAGCGTCAACGTAACCAGGATAGCGAAGAACAAAACTCCCGCGAGGATGAAAACTTTCGTGAGGCCGCTGCTGTACTTTACGTGCATAAAAAACAAAACCACTAGAAGCATCTTCACAACGGCAATGGCCAGAGCCGCAACGGTGTTAAATGCGCCGAGGTCGACGTAGGCGACTCCCGTAGTGAGCGCCGTAAGCAGGAGAAGCGCAACGAAGATCCCAATGTAGACTCTCAAGGGAACAATGTGCTCGGACATTAGTGCCCAGCCCCCATGTAACGCCCTCCGATGAGATAGAGAAGCGGAAAGAGAAATATCCACACAATGTCCACGAAGTGCCAGTACAGTCCACTTACCTCAAGCGGGCTGTAATACTGAGGATTAAAGCGGCCGCGGTGCGCCATGATCGTGAGCACCGTAAGGATGCCGAGCCCGATAATCATGTGTATCGCGTGCAACCCGGTCATAAAAAAATAAAAACAGAAGAACATGGGAACATGCGCGCCAGCCGCTCCCCATTCGGGCCGAATCACAAATCCGAAGCCCGGCACCAGGTGTTCGAGGTAATCGTGATGCCATTCAAACGTAAACTTAAAGAATAAAAACGCCGCACCCAGAATCATCGTGGTGATAAGAAACCCAACTTGCGCGCCCCGTCTCCCAACTTGCGCGGAGCGTATGGCTAGCGCCATAGTCAGGCTGCTCCCGATAAGTACCGCGGTATTCAACGCGCCGAATTTCACTTCGAGCAGATGGCTTCCGATTTCGAAAGATGGCAGATAAAGCGCGCGATAAATAATGTAGCTGGCGAACAGCCCGCCGAAAAACATGAGTTCGGTCAGCAGAAATACCCACATCCCGAGGCTTCCGGCCTCGCGCTGCTGCTCCATGTCTTCAAACTGGTGCGCGAACCCCGGCGGATGCGCGTTGTGGACAGCCATGTCAGCCACGAGTCACCGTGCTGTGAGCGTAGTCATAAGCATCTTCGGTTACCACGGGAATCTCCTCAAAATTTTCAGTGGGCGGCGGCGAGGGCGTGGTCCATTCCAACCCCTTGGCACCCCAGGGATTCGGGCCAGCCGTCGGACCGTATCGCATAGACCATGTCAGGTAGATGAGTGGGATCAGATAGCCGATACCCAAGATCGACGCGCCCGCGGACGACATTACATTGAGCACCTGAAACTCCGAAGGGTACACCGCGTATCGACGCGGCATCCCGAGGTATCCAAGCATGAATTGTGGAAAGAAAGTGAGGTTGAAACCCACAAATATTACCAGCGCCGCGAAACGCGCCCAGCCGTCGGGATAAAGACGCCCGGTAATTTTCGGCCACCAGAAGTGAATTCCTCCCAGGTAAGCCATCACGGCGCCGCCAACCATAATGTAATGGAAATGGGCCACGATGAAATACGTGCCATTCAGGTGTACGTCGGTGGCGAGCGACGCAAGAAACAAACCCGTGAGCCCTCCCATGGTAAAGAGGCCGATAAAACCCAGGGCGTAGAGCATGGGAGCATCGTAAGAAATCGATCCTTTGTAGAGCGTGGCCGTCCAATTGAAAACCTTCACGGCGGAAGGAATCGCTACCATGAAACTAAGCACGGAGAAAGTCAGGCCGGCGTAAATCGACTGGCCGGTGACGAACATGTGATGTCCCCAAACCAGGAAACTAATGACAGCGATTGAGAGGCTTGAAAAAGCCACGAAACTATAACCAAAAATCCGTTTTCGCGAAAAGCAAGTGATCAGCTCGCTCATCACTCCCATTCCCGGCAGAATCATGATGTAAACCGCGGGATGAGAATAAAACCAGAAGAGATGCTGAAAGAGGATCGGATCGCCGCCGATAGCGGGATCGAAAATCCCGATGTGCAGCAGGCGTTCCAGGCCCAGCAGGAATAAAGTGATGGCGATAACCGGTGTGCCAAGAATAAAAATAATACTGGTGGCATAAATGGCCCAGATAAAAAGCGGCAAACGGAACCAGGTCAGTCCCGGAGCACGCATTTTGTGAATGGTGACGACGAAATTGAGCCCAGTAAGAATCGAAGAGAATCCGGTGATGAAAACTCCGAGCGCCGTGGGGATCACCGAAGTGTGGGAAAAGCTGCTGCTATAGGGCGTGTAGAAGGTCCAGCCGGTGTCAACTCCGCCGGAAATCACGGCGTAGAGCGTGAAGATGGCGCCGATGATGTAAATGTACCAGCTGAGAAGGTTGAGGCGTGGAAAAGCCAGGTCTCTCGCGCCGATCATCATGGGCACGAGAAAATTCCCGAGCGTGGCAGGGATGGACGGCACCAGGAAAAAGAAAACCATGATGACGCCGTGCATGGTGAACAGCTTGTTGTAAGTTTCCGGCTGGACCAGCGCGCCTTGCGGCTCGATCAGGTGCAACCGCATTAGAACGGCAAAAGTGCCGCCGACAAAAAACATCAGCGTAATGGAAAAAAGGTACAGAAGCGCGATGCGTTTGTGGTCAGTGGTCAACAGCCAGGACTTCACGCCATATTGAGCATTCAAATAATTGACGCGCGACCCGGTTGGGATTTTGTTGATATCGCCCGTACTCATTTGCCGTTCGAATTCCTTTCTTCCGACGCGAGCGATTTCACGTATGCGATGAGCTGCAATACTTGCTCTTCGTTGATCTGGCCCCGGAAGGTGGGCATGATCGGCGGATAATTTTTTAAGACTACAGAATTCGGGTTGATGATGGCTTGGCGGATGAAGGCTTCGTCCACCAGGCGCTTCTCGCCGCTCTTGAGGTCTTCTTCTTTGCCGTAATCTCCCACCAGCGACGGGCCGCGGCCCGTGCCATCCGGTTGATGGCAAGAGGAGCATCCGAGCTTATTAAATATTTTCTCGCCGGTTTTTTCCATAGTCTCGCTGGGTGTTCCGCTTGCGAGCCACGTTTCATAATCTGCCGGCGACATCACGTACACCCATCCGAGCATCTCGGCGTGGTCGGCTCCGCAATATTGTGCGCAAAACAAGTGATAGGCGCCCACCTTCGTGGCTTGAAACCAAAGCGAAGAATACCTGCCGGGGATCACGTCTTTTTTTACGCGAAAAGCAGGGACATAAAAATCGTGGATCACGTCTTCAGAAGTCATAGTCAACTTCACCGGCACACCTTCGGGAACGTGCAGCTCGTTGATTTCGCGCACGCCTTCAGGATGTTGGATATGCCACATCCATTGCTTGCCGATCACGAAGATTTCCGTGGAGGCTGAAGGCGGGCGGGAGTTTTCGAAATATAAACTCGAGGCCCAGAGAAACAATCCTGCGCAGATCAGCGTGGGGATAATGGTCCAGGCCAACTCGAGTGGAAGGTTCTCCTCGGTATCCGGCGGAATTTCATTTTCAGCTCGCCTGCGATACTTCACCATGAAAAAGAAAATCGTCGAAAATATGGCGATGGTGAAAAACAGCGTGATGAAAGTGAGGACGAAATAGAGATGATCCACTCCCTCTGCGATGGACGAAGCTGCCTCGGGGCGTAGTTGCGGCGCTTGGATCACCGAAGAGAGAAAGGTCGAGCCGAATGTAGCGAGTCCGATCATATTCGAGTTGCTAGTTCCTCTTGCTTACGCAATTTCCGGCTGCCGATAAGGTTGTCACGCTCTTCGTTCCGGCAACGCGTAATTTTCTTTTCGGTAAAGCACCAAAACTAGCCCGGCAATGGCCAACACGGTTGCAGCTGCGGCGGCTTGAATCAGGCGCGATATCAACAGCCCATATTTCCCGGTCGAGGCATCGTAGTGATAGCAAAAGAGCAGCACTTGATCGACCGGCGTACCGATTTTCCCTTCCGAAGCCTCCACCAAACCGAGCCGAATGTCGCGCGATGGATATTGGATTCCGTAAAAGT
>Ga0209624_10003737_pt1 | contig 10660 bp, 8 predicted proteins | sample JacPinW_OM2H0_O1_FD_188565 | JGI IMG/M metagenome (GOLD analysis project Ga0209624, IMG submission 188565) | Forest soil microbial communities from Algoma, Ontario, Canada - Jack Pine, Ontario site 1_JW_OM2H0_O1 (SPAdes) (version 2) | ecosystem: Environmental > Terrestrial > Soil > Boreal... | reverse complement strand
AGCGTCGCTTGAGCCCAGGTGCTCGTTTGTGCGGTCGGGGATCACTCCCTGCCCCACCCAGGCGACGAAATCCTGATTCATGACGTGACTCGAGATCAGGCGTCCGGTGTCCGGGTCGATCACCGGACCTCGCCACGCCGGAATCTGCTCCTGCACATAAGGCTCTCGGCCTTTGGGAACCCGGCTAAAGCACCAGGTCACGCTCAAGGTGTTCTCGTCATCAATCGGCACGCGCCATTCGAAGTGGTCGCCGGTGAAAAGCGCATTGGGCCACAGGCACACGCGCCCCACCTTCCACATGGGATCCTCTTCGCTCATACCCTCGCGGATGCGGCGGTAGACGATGCCGTAATCAAATTCTTCAAACGCCAGCTTCAGATGCCGCGGCGAATACGGCCCGCCCTTGTCCTTCAGCCGCACGCTCCAATTCATGTGCATCCACTCGAAATGCAGGGGATCCACGGAGTTTTCCTGGCACTGCAGCCAGTTGCACGGAACATCGGCAAAAACGATCTGAACGAACCCGTTTTTCCAGGTGAACGGCTCCCAGTTCGGCACCAGAGGCGCAGGCTCGGGGCCCAGATAGGCCCAGATCAGGCCTGCTCGAGTCTGGACCGGGTAGGCGGTAATGCGGATTTTCTCGCGGAATCGTGCCTCGGGTTGCGCGACGTCCTCGTACGGCTGCTCAAGACACCGGCCATCCCGATCAAACAACCAACCGTGATAGTTGCAACGCAGGCCGCATTGCTCGACGAATCCATAGGACATATCGGCGCAGCGATGCGGGCAGTGGCGGCCCACCAGGCCGAATGTGCCGCTCATGTCCTTGTACAACGTGAGGTCCTCGCCCATCACGCGCACGGGCTTGATGGAAGTGGACTCAAACTCGCTTACTGCCGCGACGGGCAACCAGTAGCGGCGCAGCAGATTGCCCATCGGGGTGCCGGCTCCCACGCGGGTGAGGAGCTCGTTCTTGGAGTGCTCAAGCATTGGACTGGGCGGGATTCTAACCCAACAGTCGTCGGGCACCAAAGCCGAACTACGGGCGAAGCCCCGGTGAAACATTTTGGCCGCAAACGGCGTATCTTGCTGTTAGAGAGGTGCGGAATGGACCAACCAAGGCCACCGAGACATCATTCGTTCGTGGGTCCCATTATTTTGATCGTGCTGGGTGCCTTGTTGTTGATTTGGAATGTCTATCCAGGCTTGAATCCATGGCCGATCCTTTTTCGGTTTTGGCCGCTCATTTTGATCGTGATCGGACTGGGAAAAATCTGGGACAGCTACTACATCCACAGGCACATAGAGCGGGGCGACGGGTACGCCGAACCGTGGATTTCGGGTATGGGGATTGCCTGGATCCTACTGTTGATCTTCTTCGTTCTGGCGATGTGGCACGGACGGGGGCGATGGAACGACGACAACTGGCACGACAGCTGGAGGTGGCACGGCAGAAGTTTTGCCGATGAGTCACATGACACGCAGGCAGTCGAGTTACAGGGAGCGACGTCGGCGGACGTGGATCTGGAGATACCGGCGGGGGAGCTGACGATTGCAGGAGGCTCGAGCCATCTGATGGACGCGCAGTTCAGGTATGCCCCTAGCCAGGGAAAGCCGAATGTCAACTACTCGGTCTCGGGCGGCCGCGGAGAGCTGCGTGTAGAACAGAATGAGAACACGTGGCACACACATTTTGGAAACGAGGACAACGAGTGGAATATGCACCTGGCAAACGATGTCCCGCTTGATCTGCATGTGCAGATGGGTGCGGGCCACAGCAGCCTGCGGCTCAACGGCGTGAATGTGAAAAATCTGGAAATCCATATGGGCGCGGGCCAACTCGACCTCGACCTGAGCGGCGAACGAAAGTCCAACGTAGAAGGGACGATCGAGGGCGGTGTCGGACAGGCAACGGTCTACTTGCCGAGAGACGTGGGCGTACACGTGGATGCGACCGGCGGAATCGGATCGGTGAGCTCACGCGGCCTGAAGCAGGACGGAAGCTCCTATGTGAACGAACAGTACGGGAAGACGCCGACGAGCATCGAGCTGAGCATTCATGGCGGCGTAGGGTCGATCCGACTCGTCGCGGAGTAACCGAATTCGAGCCCCCAAGGGGGAGGCTCGAGTTTGCCGTTTGCCACCCCGGGAGCCACGAGCTACCGGGCCCACTTGGGATTCCAGCGCCAACCCATAAACGACCACCGCCAGGACGAACCATGCGTTACTGAATCGCGCCAGACGCGACGGATGGCTTTGACAGACGCACAGGGGTCCGTTAGCGTCGAAGTCAGGGGCGTGGCTTTCCCTCCGCATGCCCGGAAGTTCATAGGAGCCAACCTTGGCGCGGCCCATCATTACGCTGACGACGGATTTCGGCACCAACGACCACCTGGTCGGAGTCATGAAGGGCGTGATCCTTACCATCAACCCGGAAGTCAATATCGTCGATATCACGCACAGCGTTTTGTCCTACGACCTGCTCGACGGGGCGCTCGCGATCGGACAGGCCTACAAATATTTTCCGCCGAAGACGGTTCACCTCGTCGTCGTGGACCCGGGTGTGGGAACTGAACGTCGACCGATCCTGGTGGCCGGGGACACGCATTACTTCGTCGCACCCGATAACGGGGTGCTTTCATCGGTGTACGACCAGTCGGAGTCGCTCTACGTCTGGAACATCATCTCGGAGCACTATTTTCGGCAACCGGTGAGCAAGACGTTTCACGGCCGCGACATTTTCGCGCCGGTGGCATCGTGGCTGACGAAATCGTGGCAATCATCCGCATTCGGCGAGGCGATCACCGACTTCACCCGGTTCGCCCTGCCCAAACCCAAAACGGCGGGCAACACAATCAAGGGTGTGGTGCTTCGCGTGGATCCGTTCGGAAACCTGATCACCAACCTGCGTGCCGAAGACGTGCCGGCGTTTTCGTCTGCGGACGGGGAATTTACGATCCGCGTCGGGAACGCGACAGTGACGAAGCTCGCTGCGACCTTTGCGAATGGGGCCGCTGGCGAAGTGATTGCATTCATCGGATCGGGCGGGTATCTGGAGATTGCCGTCAACAAGTCCAATGCCTCAAAGACGCTGGGCCTGGGTCGCGGGGCGGAAGTAGCTGTTGAGGTAGGCTGAGAATCAGGCAAGGGCCGATCGCCGAGGTGCTCGGGCCCGGGCCGGTTTGGCAGAGCAATATCCTCGCAAGCGCATCAGTCGATCTGGCTGCAAGTAACACCCATTCCTGCAACAACCCCCTAGCGAGCCAGTGAAGTCACGATCAAGTAGGAACGCATGCGGGGATCCATCCAGTCCCGCAGAGCGTCGCCGAGAAGGTTGAACGCCAGCACGGCAACCATGATCGCAAGTGCAGGGAAAATCACCATGTGCGGAGCATCGAAAAGATGGCTGCGCGCGTCGTTAATCATGGCTCCCCAGCTTGACATCGGGGACAGGACGCCGACACCGAGGAAGCTGAGCGTGGACTCAGCCAGGATTGCGCCGGCCATGCCTATGGTCGCCTGCACAAGCACGGGCTGAAGAATGTTCGGCAGCAGGTGCCTGAGGAGAATGCGGGCGGGCGACGCACCGAGTGAGCGTGCCGCGAGCACGTACTCCATCTCCTTGGCTTGCAGAATTTGCGCGCGGGCGAGCCGGGCGTACCCCGCCCACCCGGTCACAATCAATGCGACGATTACCTTACCGATGCCAGGGCCAAGAAATGCAGCGAAGGCGATGGCGAGTAGTATCCCAGGGAAAGACAAGAATGCGTTGATGACCACAATGTTCACGACATTATCGATCCAGCCACCGCAATAGCCGGACAGTGCGCCGATCGCAAGACCCACGATCCCTGCGCCCAGAACCACACAGATCCCGACCAGCAGAGAAACACGTCCACCGTACAGTGTGCGCGAAAGCATGTCGCGACCCAGTTCGTCGGTGCCCATCCAGTGAGCGGCACTGGGACCAGCCAGACGTGCGGGCAGATTCTGCACGTTAGGATTGGCAGGCGAGAGCCACGGCGCGGTGATTGCGAGGACGATCAGGGCGAATGACAGAGCAAAACCGACACGCCCAATGCTGCTTCGGCGAAGGAATTCGCGCAGGCCGCTCATCGAAGGCGTACCCGCGGGTCCACCAGCGCATACACCGCATCCGTCAGCAGATTCACGCAAACATAGGACACGGCGATCAAAATGACGCAGCCCTGCAACAGAGGATAATCCCGAGCGCCGATCGCCTGGACCGTCAGGCGACCGATTCCCGGCCAGGAGAAAATGGTCTCGGTCACGATCGTGCCGGCCAGCAACGTGCCGAACTGCAGACCCAGGATGGTCAGTATCGGGATCAGCGCGTTGCGAAAGGCGTGACGGAACAGCACAGCGGAGGGTGAAAGACCCTTGGCGCGCGCGGTGCGAACATAGTCGCTCGACAACTCCTCAATGACGGAAATGCGCACCATGCGCGTGAGGATGGCGGCGAGGGCAGCTCCCAAAGTAACCGCCGGCAAGATCAGATGAAGCGGGCCACCGCGCCCGGAGACGGGCAGCCATCCCAGAACCACGGAGAACACCAGGATCAGCACCGGACCGAGTGCGAAATTGGGGACCGAGAGTCCAAGAAGAGTGAAAAAACTCACAGCCCGGTCCGTCGACGTGCCCCGCGTCTCTGCCGCGAGCAATCCAGCGGGAATGCCGATCGCGACGCAAACCAACAGCGCCACGATCGCAAGCTCAAGGGTCGCGGGATAGTGAGTTAGCACCACCCGCGTTACAGGCTGGTGGAAACGAAACGACTCACCGAGATCGCCGCGAACAACCCCTGCGAGATAGTGCCGGTATTGCGCAAATACCGGTACGTCCAATCCGAGTGAATGGCGAAGCTGCTCCAGGTCCTCGGCTCGGGCGCCTTCGCCAAGCATCTGCTGCACGGGATCGCCAGGAACGATGTGAGCGAGCATGAACACCAGGGTGACGATGAGCCAAAGCGCGGGGATGGAAAACAGAATTCGCAGCGAGATGTAGCGGATCATTTGCGGCGGCGCCCCTTGGCAGGGCCGGCCGGAGCCAGATGCTCGACCGCGACCGGCGCGGCAGGCACACTGGGATCCGACGGCGGGTTGACGGGCGGAGCCGGAGCCGGAAGAGCCTTGATTTTCACGCGCGAAACGCGGCGGCGTTCCATTTCCATCACGGTGAAGCGATAGCCGTCGGACTCAAAGCTTTCGCCTCCGCGAGGGATAAACCCGAGCCGGCTGAGGACGAAGCCTCCCACGGTTTCATACGAAGAGTCGTCGGCGAGTGTAATGTTGTACTGCGCGGCCAAGTCGCGAACCTTGATTCCCGCGTCGAAAATCATGCCACCGTCGGGAAGCACCAGCGGCCGCTCAACCACGTCGAACTCATCGTGAATTTCGCCCACCATCTGCTCCAGGATGTCTTCGAGGGTGACCAGGCCGAGGATACTGCCGAATTCGTCCACCACCATGGCCAGGCCCGTGCGGCGCGTGCGGAATTCAACCAGAAGCTCGCTTGCGGGCTTGGTCTCCGGGACGATGAGCACGTCGCGGAGGACGGTTCGCAGGTGAAACTCCGGACCGGGGCCTTGTTCGCCTGGGCGGCTCGTGCGATCAATCAAAATCCAGATGACGTCCTTGATGTGCACGAAACCGAGGATGTGATCAAGCGAACTGTCATATACCGGAAGCCTGGAGCGCTGCGTCGTGGCAAACATCCGCATGGTGTCTTCCAGACTCGCCGAAGCCGGAAGCGCGTGCATATCAGGGCGCGGCACCATCAACTCGTGCACCTGGACCTGACTGAGCTCCATGGCGTTCTGAATGAATTGAGCTTCGCTTGCAGGAAGCAGACCGTGATCGCGCGCCTGCTGAATCATGACCTGTAATTCCTCGGCGGAATGCACGAGGGTATGACTGTGAGGGGCTACGACGCCGAGCGCCCCTACCATTCTTTCGGCCGTACCATCGAGCAGATCGATGGCCCACCGAAACGTGTTGAGGAACCAGTGAAATGGCCGTGCGATCAGCAGTGCGACTCGCTCGGCGTAGGCCAGGCTGAGGCTCTTGGGCACGAGTTCGCCGAAGATGACCTGGAGCACGGTCAGGAGGCCGAACACAATAACCAGGGCCACACCGTGAGCGACGATTGCAGCCCACGGGCGCGCCACCAATTCGACAAACGGGCGGACGATTGCCGCGAGCGTGATCTCGCCCAGGTAGCCCAGCGAAAGGCTTGCAATCGTGATGCCCACCTGCACGCCGGAAACGACCCGGCTGAGATCGCTCACGAGCAATTCAACGATTTTTGCGCGCGGGTCGCCCTTCTCGACGAGTTGGCGAACTCGGGAAACCCTGACGGCCACAAGCGAAAACTCCGCAGCGGCGAAAAAGGCGTTCATGCCGATCAGGAAAACGATGCCGAACACGTGCAGCGCGCTCATCGCCTGGAGTCCCTCACCTCGCTTGAACCGTCATCGAATGGATTCTAACAAGACAGGCTCGGCAACGGGAGAAATCCGCGGAAGGCATTGTTCATTGCCGGAGATGCTTTTCGATGGCCCCAAGGCCTGCCGGCGTCATGAATTGGCTGGTGAATTTATCGTAGTGCCCGCAGCTTTGCGGCTATTTGCTCTGGCGATTCGTGCAAGAGTTCCAGGAATACCGCGTTCGTCCATCCGAATCCGGTGACGTTCTGGCTGTATCCCGCGACGATATGCGTGACCGAGGATTGCGTGACCACGTCGTATTTTTCCCGGATGGTGTGATCACGCCGAAAATTGCGAAGAATCACGGCCAGAAATTTGGATGTAATCCGGTCAGCGTCGGCGTCGTATCCGTAGCGCCGCAACCCCTCAACGGCCAACAGATGGATGGGGGCCCATCCGTAGGGATAGTCCCATTGCGCTTCGGTCTTGACCCGGCTCATGGCCAGACCACCGGCTTGTTCAAACAATGCCAGATTTTGCGCGACCGCTCTCGCCTGTTCCTTCGAAGCTAGACCGACCCACAGAGGGTAAAAGGTAGCGGCAAACTCGTATGTGGATTGCGTAGATTTTGCGAAGTTGTAATCGAAGAACAGCCCCCGATCGCCGTTCCATAAATACTTGACCACTCTTGCCCGCCGGAGCTCCGCCTTATGCGCCCATCCGGTTGCCTCATCTGGACGGCCAAGCAAGAGGCTCATCCGCTCGAGATCCTTTTCGGTTTTGTAGAGCAGGCTATTCAGGCATACCGGAGCGAAGCGGTGAGTGTCGGCACTGTAAGGGCCAAAGCGAAACGAGACGTCAAATCCCGATTCGCGCATACTTCGATCGCCTTTGTAGAAGTCGGCGGTAAGCGAAAACCGATTTTGCAGCGAGCAGTTCGCCTTAGATGCTTGCGTCGATTCGGGCTTGCAATCTGGAAGCTCGTAGACATCGCCGACGGCTGGCGACGCTGGGTGGTCTGCGTTCTCGCGGACCAGATGCGGGCTGTTTTCGCCTTCGTGCATCAGAAAATACTGCGCGACACCGCGGTAGTAATCGCTGGGATCGTTCATGATCTCGGGAACCGGACCATCACCCTCATCAAAGTAGCGGGATAGACCGGTATTACCGGCAAGATGGGGCTCGCGATTCCATTGTTCGTAATCCTTGATCGCGAACCGATACGCCTTCTCGAGCCACCTCAGGTCGGGCTGGCCCGAGGCTTTGTCTGCATCAAAGACCGCCAGGATCATGGAGGTCAGAAAAGGCGGCTGCGAACGGCCGAGGTAATAGGTGCGGTTGGCATTCAGGACGCCCCCGTAATGCTCGATCTCGTAGAAGAAATTCTCGACCATCCCTTTTGCCAGGTCACGGCGATGGTCGCGGAGCAGACCGCGGATGATGAAATAGCTGTCCCAGCCGTACATCTCGTTGAATTGACCGCCCGGGACCACATACGGATTCCCGAGATACAGCAACCCGTGCCTCTCGATCTGGCCCAGGGTTTGCTCGGAAATCGCGGCCGGAAGATGTTCGACATCGACATGGCAGCGCTGCCGCATGTCGCTTAAACCGGCAAGCGCGCCCACATCGGCGGGAAGATATAACATCGGCTCACCATCGGTTTTGACATCCTCGAATGTCTTGCAATCTGTGAGCGAGCGTTTCAGGTTATCCCAATCTTCGGAGATGTATTGCAAGATGTCGTCGAGCGACGAGAAGGATTGCTGTTCGAGTGAAGGCTGGGGTTTCGGGTCGCCCGAGGCGTCGTGGGTACGGTTTGGCATAATCAGCAGACCTGCAGCAAGCAGAAGGGCCAACAGACGGGAGTGCCCGGTTCCCCGAAGCATGGTCGTTCCACTTCCCTTTCATCCGACAGCTGGTTCAACAATAAACTCGTTTTGGCCCGAGCGAAAGGTGGTGAAACCAAGGCGCACGAGCGGGGCGACGCGAGGCAGCTTCGGCTCACAGGTTGCCCATTTGAAAAATATGGCTGATCACAGGGAGCGGAGTCAACACTTCGCGGACCCTGAAATGGTCTCAATCTGAGAAAGGCAACGGAGCCTGCCAACTTTTGATTTTCCAGACACCCTCGGTTATGCTCGGCTCGCAACGGCCGGCAGGTTCAACCTTTGGCCTGCGATTCCGATGGAAACCCCTGCGATCGCCGCGTCATCGCACACAAGCGCGACTGCAGCACCGGATCGCCCCGTGTTGCGCTCCAGATTCCTCTGGATCCTGCTGCTATTGGTTCTGGTGTTTTGCACTGGAATCTATCTTCTTCGCTACGAGCTGCGCAGCTATGTCTTTCTGGTTCAATTTCTCGATCCCAGTGCTTCTGGACTGCTCGTGCGTCTGGAACGGCATGAACTCGATACCCAGGAGATCACACTAACCACGAGACAGGGCCTTGCGCGAGCGCGGCTCTATGTGCCGCGCGGCGTTGTCCATCCACCTGGGATGGTTCTGGTTCACGGGATTCACCACCTCGGAATCGACGAGCCTCGACTTGTGAACCTTGCTCGCGCGGCTGCCAGCAACGGTCTTTCCGTGCTGACCCCGGAGGTTTCAGCTTTAGCGGACTATCACGTCGATGGCGCTTCGGTCGATACGATCGGGGAATCCACCGACTGGCTGCAGCAACGGCTCGCGACCGGCCCGGTCACAGTAGTGGGAGTGAGTTTTGCGGGCGGCCTCTCTCTGCTTGCCGCGTGCGACCCGCGCTACGCGCCGCATATCCGCGCGCTGGTCCTGATGGGCGCCTACGACAACCTCGCGAGGGTCGCGCGATTTCTTGCCACCAGCCAAGCGGAATACCCCGACGGCGGCCAGCAGCCCTACCATGCGCACGACTATGGCGCAGCGGTGTTTGTGTATTCTCATCTGGAGCAGTTTTTTCCGGCAAGCGACCTGGTCGTCGCGCACGACTCCTTGCGGGACTGGCTCTGGGAGCGGCCCGGCGATGCCGAAGCACTTTTCCCGCAGCTGAGCCCTGCGGGCCGCGCCACGATGGAGAGTCTGGTCGCCCGGCAAATCGACCGCCTTCGCCCGAGGCTTTTGGACGCAATTCAAGCGGATGATTTACAATTGTCCGCGATTTCTCCAGAGGAAAAACTGGCCGCACTTCACACGCCCGTCTTTATCCTGCACGGTTCCACGGATGATATCATTCCGTCCACGGAAACCCTCTGGCTGGAAAAGGAAATTCCGAAACCGTATCTACGAGAGGCGTTGATTACTCCTGCGTTTTCTCACGTCGATCCCGATAAGCACCCGGCGTGGACCGACCAGTTCCGTTTGGTCGACTTCCTGTCCGGGGTTTTGCGAGCGGCGGATTAACACGCTGCTGCTGTACCACGGAGCTACGCCCCTGCAGCAGTGGTTCTATATTCCGTGGTTCAGGAGGGGCTATCCGCTAACAGCGCGACAGCCTGTTTGGACCTTAATGGTGCGTGGATCTCGGTGGATGAATCATTGTGGTCAGCCGGAAACAATGTGCGGCAACTCAACGTTTGTTAGCCAGAAATCGTTAATGCTCTGCATGAGTTTCTTGAACGCGTCCAGTTGCATGGGCTTGACCAGGTAGCAGTTCGCTTGGAGTTTGTAACTTTGCGCAATATCGTGAGCATCTTTGGAGGTGGTCAGGACAAACGTCGGGACTGACTTCAAGTCTACGTCAGCCTTAATCTGCGCCAGAACCTCACGGCCGTCCATCTTAGGAAGGTTCAGGTCCAGCAAGATGAAGTCCGGGCGAGGAGCGTTGGAGAAGTCTCCCTGATGTCTCAGAAACGCCATTGCTTCCGAGCCGTCGCTTGCCACGTGCAGTTGAACGGACGGATTAACCTCGCGGAATGCTTCCCGTGTCAGCCGAACGTCGCCGGGGTTGTCTTCGACTAAAAGCACCTGTATTGGCATGGTATCTCCTCGTGCTCACACTCTGGGCTGGTCAGCGGTCACTGGTAACGCTTGGAAGGGGGATCTCCAGTGTGACCGGTTCGGCGTCAGGATCAAGCACAGCGAACACGATTCGCGCAATCTAGTTAACCAAGCCTCCAACGCCATTGGCTCGTAGCACACCTGATTTCCAACATGTACTGCAGTGAGCTGCGGTTTCTTCCGCCAGAGCCTTGCGACGCCGACACGGTGAACGAGAAACACAAAAATCACCTTGGCAAC
>Ga0209624_10003731_pt1 | contig 10669 bp, 9 predicted proteins | sample JacPinW_OM2H0_O1_FD_188565 | JGI IMG/M metagenome (GOLD analysis project Ga0209624, IMG submission 188565) | Forest soil microbial communities from Algoma, Ontario, Canada - Jack Pine, Ontario site 1_JW_OM2H0_O1 (SPAdes) (version 2) | ecosystem: Environmental > Terrestrial > Soil > Boreal... | reverse complement strand
AGCGCTCATTTGTCGCGGATTCTCGACTACCGTGGGTACAGTGGTGCTTGCGAAAAAATAGATCGCGAGCGGCGTGCCGGATGCGCAGCCGACGCCGCATGCCGCGGGGACCGCGCCCGTGACGTCGCGGCCGCTCGCCATGAAGCCGTCTTGGCGCGCACTGTTGAATTGCCAGTAACGCTCCGACCCGTGCGACTCGCCATTGATGTCCGGCAGGAAATTCCAGACGCGTAGCAAATGCGGCATCGAGAGCGCATCGATCAGATCAAAAATCTCGCGATAAGCAGCCTCGGTCGCGCGCTGTAGCGTGCTGCCGTTTGCTGAAGCCGGTGCGACGTCGCTCTCGGCGATGCTCACGCGACCAAAGAGCAAGCCATCAGCACGTCGATACTGGATGCGGCCCCGCACTCCCGACTGCGCGTCATGCGCGCTCCGCCAGACTTCATAGCGCTGCGTGTTGCCGCCGAGCACAGGAGTCTGCACATTGATGAGTGGAACATCGGCGCGGGGTGGTGCGGGCGCCGCGGCGTCAAACGCGGCAACGCCGAGCACACTCTGCCACCACACTGCCGGGCGTTCGGCAAGTTCGGTGGATGACAGATAGTCGAGTGTGAGAACGGGCTCTGAACACATCAATTGGCGGTCATCCGCTCGGGCTCGACGGGTCTGATATTCGCGGCGCGCTTCCGCAGTGCACCGAGCGAACGCCTGAGATTGGCCAGACCGACGATGTAATACAGCAGTTTAAAGGCGAACAGTGATGTCCAGATCGGGGTCTTGCCAAAGATATCGCCGGCGAGCAGCCCGAGGAGTGCCTCCTTCATTCGCAGAGTATTGCGCGGGGCGAGAAACAACTCGCGCATCGTCGGATTGGTGACGCGATAGATGAACCAGGAATAGGCCTCGGGGCCATGACGCATGAGGTGCTCAAACGCGCGTAACGCCTGCGGCGCGCGTGCCGGTTCGCGCAGACATTGATCGACCGTAGCCGCGCCGGCCATGCCGCTGTTCATAGCCAGCATCACGCCCGAAGAGAACATTGGGTCGATGAATGCGAACGCATCGCCGATCAGGATGTAATTTTCCCCATGAGCGCGGTCGCAGACATAAGAGTAGTTGCCGGTGGCGGTGACGTCGGCGATGAGCTCCGCGTGGCACAAGCGCTCGGCGAGCGGCGGGCATAGCGCTATCGTGGCCAGGAAGAATTCGCGCACCGGCACCGTGCGCGTCTTGGTGTAGTAGGGCCACACCACCGCGCCGACGCTCGTCGTGCCGTCGGCGAGCGGGATAAACCAGAACCAGCCGTGCTCAAACCAGTAAATCGAGATGTCCCCGGCGCGCTTATCGGTATGCCTGCGCGCGCCGCGGAAGTGGCCGTAGAGGGCGGCGCTGCTGTGCTTGGTGTTGCGCCGTTTGAATTGCAGGCGCGTGCCGAGAAACGTATCGCGGCCGGAGGCGTCGATCAAAAAGCGCGCGTGCCAAGATGCGCTACGGCCGTCATCCATAGTGACCTGCGCCTGCACACCGGCGTCGCCAGGCAGGCAGGCGACTTCGCGGACCCGACAGCCTTCGATCACCTGCGCACCTGCGCGCGCTGCGCGGCGAAACAAGATCTCGTCGAACTGCGAGCGGCGTACTTGGTAGGCGAAGGGCAGGTTCTTATTCCATCCGTGCGCGAACTCAAAGGTCTGATGGCGACCGTCCCAGGGAGAGATGAATTCCGCGCCCCACTTTTGCATGCCGATCGCCTTGATCTCGTCCGCGACGCCCAACCTTTCGAAGATGGGCAGATTTGCTGGCAGCAGCGATTCGCCGATATGAAACCGGGGGTGATGCTCTTTTTCCAGCAGCGCAACGCGATAGCCGCGCTCCACGAGGAGTGTTGCAGCGGTAGAGCCGGCCGGGCCGCCGCCAATTACGAGAACGTCGGTGGTATTCAAGGGTATGGTGAATTACAGACAACCCATTGAATTCTATCGTCGGAGTTTGCGCGGGTCCAATTCCATGAGCCGCGCGCGCGTCGCGCGGCACTGTGAAATCAGCGCGTTTATTTTCAGGTGACCCACTATCATGGCGTCATGGAGCCACCAGCGATCACTCGGCACAGACGGCCGTTTCTGGCGCCCATTTGGCTTCCTGCGCTTGCCGGCGCAGTTGTATTGGCGCTCGCCATCTTCATCTTGCACGACCTCAGCACGACGACGATCGTCATCGTCCGCCATGCCGAGAAGGCGCTCGGGACGATTGAGGATCCGCCTCTTTCGCCCGAAGGGGAACAGCGATCCGAGCGCCTGGCGCTGATGTTTGGCGACGCAACGGGCCCGGGGCACCTCGATGCCATCTACGTCACCAATACGCGTCGCGCGCAGCAGAGCGCAGCAGCGCTTGCGGCGCGCCTGCATCTCATCCCAGTCGTGATGTCTGCGTTGGATGTCGGCGCTATGGCGGCGCGTGTGCTAAAGGAGCACCGCGGCGGTGCGGTGCTCATCGTGGGCCACGTTAATACGATACCAGAGCTCATCCGTGAGCTTAGCGGTAAGGAGATTGAGCCGATTGCGGATACGGACTACAGCAACATCTATGTGTTGAGCGTGCCGCACTTCGGGAGTGCGAGCCTCGTGCGCCTGAAATACTGACGCCGCTCCAAGGCGTTCAGCGACCGCTGGTGACCAGAATCCGGCGGATGAAGTCCATATGTCGCGAGATGCGAAAATCCGCAAGCATCGTGCCGCGGATGAAGCGCGCCGGGTCGATTAGATACGTCGCGCGGCGCACGCTGAAGCCGAGCGGCCCGTTCACAGCATACATTTCGATCACGGTTTTTTGCGTATCAGAAAGCAGCGTGAAGGGCAGGCTGTAGCGCAGGCGAAATGCGCGGTGACGTTCCGGGGAATTCGGGCTGATGCCCGCGATGTTCAGCCCGGCGCCCAGGATCTGCTCGTGAATATCGCGGATTGCGACGGCCTGACGAGTGCACCCCATCGTGAAATCAGCCGGATAGAAATAGAGGATCAGTGTTCCGCGATTGAGCAGCGTCGAGAGCGACGTGTCGTGTTCGTCCTGATCCGGCAGCGTAAACTCCGGTGCCCGGGTGCCGACCTTGAGCATATGCCTTGAGTCTTAAGGGGCGACGGGCCCCATCATAGCCGTCGCGCCACTGGCGGGTGAGAGTGGCACACATCAATTGGTCGTGCTGCTGTGCGATGCTAGAATCGCCGCCCGCGCGTGGGGCGGTAGCTCAGCTGGGAGAGCGTCGCGTTCGCAATGCGAAGGTCGAGGGTTCGATCCCCTTCCGCTCCACATCCTTCCTTTCCAGAGTTGTTCACTCACGTCTATCGACGTCCCGTCGCTTGAGCTTAAAATTATAAAAACCAATGACTTATAGTCAACAAGAGTCTATCGGGTTCTACCGACGCCTGACGGTGTCGAATGTTTGTGGTGGGGTACTTTGTGGGGTATCTTGACCTCTGGAAACTCGGTACCCCACTTCATCGATGAAACTCACAGAACTCGGCATCAAGGCTGCTTGCGTTCAGAACAAGGCCTACAAACTTTACGACGAAAAGGGGCTTTTTCTGCTGGTGAAGCCGACTGGGAGTCGTCTATGGCGTTTCAAATATAAGTATGGAGGCACGGAGAAACTCATATCGCTTGGCATCTATTCTGATGTAAAGCTTAAGGACGCTCGAGCAAAGCGCGATGAAGCGCGGCGCCTAATTGCTGGCAACATTGATCCGAGCGCGAAGAGACGCGCTGAGAAGAACGCTCGCGCGAACACGTTCGGTGCGGTCGCGCAGGAATGGCTCGAGGGAAAAAAGGCGAGCCTAACTTCGGGCACGTGGAAACGAGACCGCGATCAGCTCGTGAAAATCGTGGGCCCTTATCTCGCATCTCGTCCGATCGCCGACATCGAGGCCCCGGAGCTCTTGGCCATTCTCAGGCGCCTTGAAAGAAAGGGTATTCGTGACACTGCTCATCGAGTTCGTGCCGTCTGTGGTCGCGTGTTCCGGTATGCCATCGCTACCGGTCGAGCGCGCCGTGACATCAGTGCTGACTTAAGAGGAGCGCTCGCACCTAAACGTACACAAAACTACGCATCTATTACTGACCCGATTCAAGTCGGTCAGCTGTTGCGCGCGATAGCAGAATATGATGGTCAGCCCGCTACTCATGCTGCCCTTCGACTTGCTCCTTATGTGTTCGTAAGACCCGGGGAGCTTAGGGCAGCAGCATGGCAGGAGTTCGATTTCAAGCGCAACGAATGGCGAATTCCCGCAGAGCGCATGAAGATGGGTGAGCTGCACGTGGTGCCGTTGGCTCGCCAAGCGATGGAAATATTAAAAGATTTGCAACTTCATACCGGGCAGGGTCACTACGTGTTCCCGGCTATTGGAGGCCAGCCGCGCCCCCTAAGTGAAAACACGCTAAACGCGGCACTTCGACGGATAGGATACGGACACGAAGAGATGACTGCGCACGGATTTCGAACGACGGCAAGCACGCTATTGAACGAGCTCGGATGGAATCCAGATCTGATCGAATTGCAGCTGGCTCACAAAGAGAGAAACAAGGTACGGGCCGCTTACAACCGCGCGCAGCGGCTTGCAGAGCGACGCAGCATGATGCAGGCGTGGGCCGACCATCTCGATGATCTACGACTGGCGCTTCCCTTGGCGGGAGGACATGCGGGGCCGGTTAAGGATGCTCAAAAACCCGAAGAGCTACCACATCAGTCAGTTTCGTAGGGTTTTGGGAGTTTGAGGCGCCATCGCGCTTATCCGCGCCCCAGCCGGGGCGCCCGTCGACATAGCGCTCGAGTTCGACGCGCGTGATGTAGGTTCGAGCGCCGTCTTTGTGCGGCTTTATTGCGCCGTCGTTGATGCGATTGTAGAGCTGTGCCCTACTCATCCGAAGAATCTGCGCGGCCTCGCGAATTTCGAATCTTAGAGGGAGAAGCGTGAGGTCTCTCTGAGTAAGATTGCATTTCGCGGGCATGGCCTACATTTCCCTAACGGGGTTGAAATGATGACTATCATTCCCGCGATTTTCTGGAAAGTCACCCTCAGCTTGTGAGGAGTTTTCGCAAATACTCTTGGAAGGAGCCAGAAAGAAGGCGGGGCATGATCACCAAATGCGTCGACGGCGCGCGTTCAAGTAAGGGCACACGCACGTTGTCGCCGCGCTAGCCAGCTTCAGCGTGTCCCTGGCAGATTTACCAGGCGCCGAGAGCCCGTTTGAGCAAGGCTCAGCGCCCCGGTAGACAGCGTTCCAACTTTATGGCTCGTTCCGGAAGTGAGGTGAACACCTTGGCCGAGTTTGTAACCCCTTGATTCCTTGGTTGTCACGTATCGCGCAGCTTGCGGCCAAGTGTGCGCAGGAGTGACGCGCGGGGTTAGTCGCTGCACTGAATTTGCACGGAATGACCAACGGAATTTTCGCTCTTAACGTGCACTTGGTCGGAGCCGATTCCGTGCAATTCTTGAATCGCAAGGCCCCAGCCAACCGTCAACTGCAGCCTCAGAATGCGGACGGGCGGCAACTAATTTTCGCACCAGGCGATCAGAGTTTGGGCGATCTGGCGTGCGAGGCTCGCTCAGATGTGGTGGTGTCAATCGCCGAAGCGGTGGGAACTCGCTCAGGCACCGGGAGGGGCTCTCGCGGTTTTTCATTGCCACCTCGGCGCGAACACGGGATACCAAAAGTCGGAGCATGAGATGAACCCCGAAATACTTGAACGCAATATCGCGTACTCGGGCTACCTGACGGTCGAGCGCCTCCGAGTGCGCCTCGCCGATGGCACGCAGGTATGGCGCGAGGTGGAACGGCATGGCGACGCTGCGGTAGTTCTACCCTACGACCGCGTGCGTCGGAGCGCGCTCGTTGTGCGCCTGTTCCGAGCGCCGGTTTTTGAGGCTTCTGGAGCTGCGGTGCTCGAAGAGGCCTGCGCCGGAATGATCGTGAACGAGAAGGCGGAGTCAGCCGCGCGCCGCGAAGCTCTGGAGGAACTGGGCGTTACGCTCCACGCGCTAGAACTCGTCGCCCGTGTGTGGTCGAGTCCTGGCGTCTCAACGGAGCGACAGTCCCTCTTCCTCGCGTCTTACGCCACCACCGATCGAGTAGGCCGTGGAGGTGGCGTGCCTAGCGAGCACGAAGACATCACTGTTGCAGAACGACCGCTCGCGGCACTTGCGGCCGATGTCGATCTGGGACAGATCGCGGATGCTAAGCTTGCAATGCTCGTTCTCGCACTGCGCGTACGACGGCCAGAGCTTTTTGCCTAGCTCAATTTGGCGGGCGCCTCCGCTGGGCGCCGCAAAACGATGCGACAGTCGCGGATGATCCGTCATTGTCGTTTCCGACAATATCGTCGACGCTTTCTTCGGCTTCGACCTTGGCTTTCGCAATCCCGATGTTCGACAGCGCACGGAGCAGGCTCGCATAAGCGAGTAATGTACAACCCCTGAGTTCGGATCCTCCCCCTAACGAACACCACTCGACCAGAGTGGTTGTTCAGCGGACTCGGTATTTGACCCGTTGCCGCGCGCAAGCGCGCCAACGGGTTTTCTTTTGGCGGTATTCAGCGGCGGCGCGAGGCTTGCGGCAGGCTCTCGGCAACACGGGCGCTGCCAAGGCGCCGCGTCTGACATTGCTCCTAGGTGGTTCTTATGCCATCTGCCGGCAAGGTGGTCTAGACGTCACCGAGGCCGTTATAGCCATGCTCCTGTGAAACCCGCGCGCCGCAGGCCGCTACAGATATATGAGCAGTTTCGGGTAAGTCGCCAAAACAAACCGCTGCGATAGTTCTCGATCATCAGCACGATCGGGCCTTGATTGAGTCCGTAATGCCAAGGCGAAACCCAACCGCTGGCGCCTCCGGTCTTTCCCGGATAGGTCGCGTTGAATGTCGCTTTGAAGCCGTACGAATTGAACTCTTTTAGCTTAAGGCGGTGAATGAAATGGTTGATCGCAGGCAGTACAATTTTGGGCGCAAACGGTAGCGACGCGACCACCGCCCACGGCGCAATAGTGCCGTCATCCGGTCCGTGCGGCACCGCGCGTGCAAGGTAGCCAAAGAAACGCCGCTCGACACCGTCGACCTTGATCGTATCAGGACCGGGACCATCGCTCGCCGTGATTCCCCAGCAACAACTGCCATAGCCATAGAACTTGAGTGGATTGCTAATCGCGTATTGTTGCTGCACGTAGGTTGCGCGACGGCTGTTCTCGAAGTAATCCGTGCCTTTATCGCGCATGAATTTGTCTTGGATGCCGCGAAAGTCGATCCAGATGTGTGACAGCTGGTGCGTGAACAGCGATCCAGAATAAAGATAGTCATATCCGAAACTGTGTTCCCATTGATAAGTTGAGCTCCACGCTTCGTAGCTGCTAGCAGGCAACGGATAAGTTGGAGACCCCAGCGCAAGGACGTAGAGTAGGAGTGCTTCATCGTAACCCTCCCATCGGTACGGGAGGAAACCGCCTTCGGGCGTCCAGCCGTGCGTCAATGTCGCGCCGTGGTTTTGAGCCCACTGCCAATTGGCACGTCGATAGAGCGCATCGGCAAGTGTACGGATTTCCTGCTCCTCCATTGTATCTGCATCGAAATAGCTTCTCGCAGTTAACATGCCAGCGAGCAGAAAGGCGCTATCCACTGTCGAAAGCTCACATTGCCAGGCCCGCCGTCCCGTCTGCATATCGAGAAAATGATAGTAAAAGCCCTGATAGCCGGTCGCGTCTGCCCCGGGGCCTTGCCGGCTGTTCCAGAAAAAGCGCAGTGTCGAGAGCGTTCGCTGCACCGCCGCGGCACGTGACATGAACCCGCGCTCCGTCCCCGCCGCATAGGCCGCGAGCGCGAAGCCGATGGCGGCGATGCTGGCAGGCCAATCTGGCGCCGTCTTGTCGATCACCAGCCCGTTGTCGGGATTTGTCTCATGCACAAAGTAGCTGAATGATTCGCGCTGCAGAATCTCCAGCTCAGCTTCGATCGTCGGCCTCATCCTGCTGATATTGCGGGAAACCTGTATGACCTGCTCGTCGCTGACAACAGCTCTATCCTGCCGGTCATGCAGCTCCTTCCAAGGGGAGTCCTTTATTCAAGCGCTACTTCGCGAGCCGCTTGCGGATCGACCGCAGCTCGCGCCGCCGCGCCTTGCTCACTTTTGGATATGCCATCTTAAGACCATCGAGCGTGTCGAGGACAATCTGGGAGACAATCAACCGAGCGTTGTCTTTGTCGTCCGCCGGCACCACATACCACGGGCAGTTGCGAGTACTGGTTGCACTCAGACATTCCCCGTACGCCTTCATATACGGCTTCCAGAATCGTCGCTCTGCGGTATCGCCAAGACTCAATTTCCAGTTGTTCTCCGGCTGATCAATACGCGCTAGAAAGCGCTTGCGCTGCTCCTCCTTCGAAAGGTGCAGGAAGAACTTGATAATGCGAGTGCCATTCACGTGAAGGTGTCGCTCCAAGTTCGTGATCGAACGGTACCGGTCGCGCCAAACGACTTTGTTGTGGCGCGATGCGTCCGGGAGCCCTTCGCTGCGCAGGATCTCTTGATGCACACGGACGATTAGCACTTCCTCGTAATAAGATCGGTTGAAGATTCCAATCCGCCCGCGCTCGGGTAGATCGCGCGTAGTGCGCCAGAGAAAATCGTGTTGCAACTCCGTGGCGCTCGGATGTTTGAAGCTAAACACCTGGCAACCTTGCGGATTCACACCCGACATGACGTGCCGGATGGCGCCGTCCTTGCCGGCGGCGTCCATCCCCTGGAAAATTAGTAATACGGCATATCGGTTGGAGGCGTAGTGAAGCTGTTGCATCGAGCTTAGTTGCGCAACATGCTTTCCAAGGAGTCTTTGGTAGTCTTCCTTCGACTTGTACACCGGATCGACCCGCGTGGGCCATTTCCGGGGTATGACCTCATCTCCTTCGCGGACGCGAAAGTCCTTGGAATTAATTTTCAACTTGGCCCCTATCGCGCTACTGGCTATCTACGTATCGGTTCATTTGAATGCGACTCTTTGTCAATATTTCGCACGCACCCGTCTTGCCAGAAGGCGCAGGGTGATTGGGTGGGTTTTCATAGACGTTCCGAGTTAATCAGAGATTGAGGGCGGTGGATGAACGTCAAGCAATAGAGGTGTACGCGGCAGCGCTCTGAATCAAATCCTCCAAGCAAAACGTCGAGGGCCGCGGGTATCTGGCCTGCCGGCTGGCATTCGGCACCTATGCTCGACCGCCGCCGTTCCGTCGCACAGAATGGATGAGCATTCCGGCAGGGATTTTGGGCTGTCAACTTTTGCGTGCGCCGCAGGTCTTTGCGAGTCCGGCAGTCGGCCGCAGTTCCCGCGCGACGCGGGGAATTCCTATTTGCGGGGGCCGCGGTCAGGGACTACCGGCGCGATGTCGCGGAATCACGTATCACATCGTCTGCCCAATAGGTGGCGCGCCGATAATGCTTGTAGATTCCTGCTTCTTGCTGACGCTCCAGTCGCGCCGCTGAGTCGTACGGCGGAGCATCTTTCACCGCTTGACGTGTTAGATCGACCGCAACCTTGGCGTCCGGCCAACTCACGTTTTGGATCCATTGTGGTGCGATGAGTACCTGGTGACCGAGCCACCAGTTACTGGTATCCGCGATGAGGTACCGAATCGCCCAGGTTTCCTCATCAATGAGCATAGACTGGACGTGGCCTATGTCCCCATCGGTCGCATGAATGTGATACTCCATGACTTCCTTGCAACTGCGCAGGTGAGGATCACCAGCCTCGCGCCGCCTCGGCTCCGCGTCGTTGGGAATATGCGCTTCTTGAATTTGACGGCCTTGGAACGCGGACCCAAAGCTCGGCAACATCAGGCTCGGATAGGCGCCTTGACCCCAGATCCCAGTCCCAACCCAATAGTACGGATAGCCGTAATACTCGAGGGTTTGTCGTTCTTGCTGTCGCGAGACTGGTTTCTCGGTGTCAATCTCCGGACTGTTCTTTACTTGCTCTTTCGTGATCGAGACGGGAAGAAGCTTTTCCGCCCAGTTCGGCTTACCTATTGCGATCGGTGAGATCAATACCTTGCGACTCGAAAGCCAAGCGCCAGTATCCACAACGAGGTAGCGGATGACCCAGGCTTCGTCATCGAAATAGAAATCCTTGACGTGGCCAACTGTGCCATCGGTCGCGCCGATGACGTAGCGTTCTAGATCCGTAGTTTTGCGTAACATATATGCCTCTCAGTCTAAGATGGCGAAAATAAGCATCGACAAGCCCAAACCAATTTGGAGGGCTATTCAATCGGTGCGTCGCGCCAACAACGATGTCTGATACCACGCCCGTTCGAGTATGAATCTGTGATACTCGCACTCCCGCCCGCGCATCGGAGTCATCATCGCCACTCGCCATTAACTGATTAGGCTGCGGCCGGAAGGCGAGGCGGCTCGGCAGGCGGCGCTAATCCATTGGATTTGAGCACTTCATTGGTCGCGAGCGAGAGAGCTAGGGTCGTCGCCGAAGGATTCAGACTGTCGACCATCGAGCTGGGCATGAGGATCGTGGCCCCTCTTTCCTTTGTGGTCTCATAGATGATGTTCATCGCCCGAAGTTGAAGCGCGACTGGATGGCCCGCGTAAATATCGGCCGCCTCCACAAACTTGCCGGCGATTGCGGCTTC
>Ga0209624_10003730_pt1 | contig 10669 bp, 6 predicted proteins | sample JacPinW_OM2H0_O1_FD_188565 | JGI IMG/M metagenome (GOLD analysis project Ga0209624, IMG submission 188565) | Forest soil microbial communities from Algoma, Ontario, Canada - Jack Pine, Ontario site 1_JW_OM2H0_O1 (SPAdes) (version 2) | ecosystem: Environmental > Terrestrial > Soil > Boreal... | reverse complement strand
CAGGAAATGCGCGAACAGTCCGCGCGCCATCTCCGGCGCGAATAGAACTGGCGCACGCCGTGTGGAGAGCTTGCGCGCGTTCAGGCGCGCAACCGCGCGCTCGCCGGCGCGCCGCCCGATGGACTCAACGTCCTCGAGATCCTCGCGCGCGCGCGCGGTGGAATACCAATAGTCGCGCTCCATGTCGCCGTCGTGCTCGGCGAGCAGCACGCAGCTCACGCTATGGCTCGTGCTGCCATAGCCGGCAAGAAAGCCGAGCGAGTTGCCGTGCACGCGCAGATCGCGCTGGCTCGTGACACTTGCGCCTTCGGAGTTGGTCAAACGCGCATCGACCGCAAGACCCGCTGCCTCGCAGCGCAGTGCGAGCTCGATGGCTCGATCGGGCGTAAGCGTCCACGGATGATCAAGATCAAGGTCGGGTATGTCGCGCGCCAGAGCGTCGGCGTCGGGCAGCCCGGCGCACTCGTCAGCGGCCGTGTAGCGCGCGACCGAGCACGCCTTCTCCACCATGGCACGCACCGCGGCAGGCGCCAAATCCGCAGTGCCGGCCGAGCCTTTGTGCTTGCCAAAGTAGACGGTGATGCCCAAACCGCGATCGCGCTGATATTCGACCGTCTCCACTTCCCCGAGGCGCACACTTGCGCTGATGCCCTGGTTCAAACTGGCATCCACCGCGCATTCGGAGGCGCCGCGCTGCTTCGCCTCGAAAAGCGCCAGGCGCACGACCGCTTCAAGCTCGGGGATGCGTGATTCGTCGACTACGGCATTCATGAGGCACAATTCTAGCAGTCGCAAACTCAAGAGCCTGCGCGCCCCCCATGCAGCCGCCGCCCCCGGACCGACCGAGCAAGAGCGCCCGCAAGCGCGCCGCGCATGCCGTGCAGAAGCTCGGCGAGCAGCTCGTGCTGCTCAGTGATGAGGCCCTCGAGTCCCTCGATCTGCCGGAGGCTTTGACGGCAGCGATCCAGGCAACGCGGAGCATGCGCAGCCGCGCCGCGCTCGCACGGCAGCGCCAGTACATCGGCAAGCTGATGCGCACGATCGACGCGGCGGCGATCCAAAGCGCCCTCGCCGCGCGCGCCCAAGAGCGCGCGGCCAGCGCTCGCCGTTACGCAGCTCGGCCGACCGGCTACAATACCGCGATGAAACCGCTGGTCGGCATCATCATGGGGTCGGCATCCGACTGGGAAACGATGCAGGCGGCGGCCGCCGCACTTGACGCCTTGTCGATCGCCTATGAGGTGCGCGTCGTATCCGCGCACCGTACACCGGACCTGCTGTTTGAGTATGCCTCCGGGGCACGCGCCCGCGGCCTCGAGGTCATCATCGCCGGTGCGGGCGGCGCCGCGCACCTGCCCGGCATGACCGCTGCCAAGACCTCTTTGCCCGTGCTCGGCGTGCCGGTGCAGTCAAAGACCCTGAGCGGCCTTGATTCGCTGCTGTCGATCGTGCAGATGCCCGCCGGCGTGCCGGTCGCGACATTCGCGATAGGCGCCGCAGGCGCCACCAACGCTGCGCTTGCCGCCGCCGCAATCCTCGCCAACAAGCACGCCACCATCAAGGAGGCGCTCGAGGACTATCGCGAACGGCAGACCGCGAGCGTGCTCGAGCACGCCGATCCGCGCGCCACGAGCCGCTCATGACCGTCGGCATCGTCGGGGCCGGCCAGTTGGGCCGCATGCTCGCATTGGCGGGCTATTCCCTTGGCGCCGACTTCCTGTTCCTCGATCCCGCTGCGGCTCCGCCGGCAGCGGCGCTCGCGCCACACCTGCAAGGCGCGTTTGATGATCGCCGGCTGCTTGGCGAACTTGCGCGGCGCAGCGAGGTCGTCACGTTTGACTGGGAGAATGTGTCGCTCGATGCGCTGCGCACGCTCAAGCGCAAGGTGCGCATCTGCCCGCCGCTTGCGGCGCTTGCTGCCTCACAGGACCGCGTGAGCGAGAAGCGCCTGTTTGAGCGGCTGCGCATCCCCACCACGCGCTGGCGCGCGGTGAGCTCTCTGGGCGAGCTTGAGCGCGCGGTGCGCGCCATTGGCTTGCCCGGGATGCTGAAGACGCGCCGCCTGGGTTACGACGGCAAAGGTCAGGCGCTGCTCATGAGCGCCGCGGATGTCGAGCGCGCCTGGCGTGAGCTTGGCACCGCGCCGCTCCTCTACGAGGAGCGCATCGAGTTCTCTCACGAGGTGTCAATTATTGGCGCCCGCAGCGCCCTCGGACAGATTGTCGTCTATCCGCTCAATGGCAACGTGCATGCGCAGGGCATCCTGCGGCTGACGCGCGCACCCTACGGACCGGCTGCCTGGCAGGCTCGCGCGCGGCGCTACCTGGCACGCGTTCTCGAGCATTTCCGCTACGTCGGTATCTTGACCCTCGAGTTCTTTGTACGTCGCGGTCGGCTCATCGCAAACGAGATGGCGCCGCGCGTGCATAACTCGGGTCACTGGACGATCGAGGGCGCGGTGACGAGCCAGTTCGAGAACCATGTGCGCGCCATTCTGGGGCTGCCGCTGGGCTCAGTACGCCCGCTCGGCTACGCGGCCATGATCAATCTCATCGGTCGGATGCCGCCGGCGCGCGAACTGCTTTGCCACGAGGGCTTACATCTGCATGACTATGCAAAATCGCCGCGACCGGGCCGCAAACTCGGACATTGCACATTGATTGCGCGTACGCCGGGGGAGCGCGATCGGCGGACACGTGGCTTGCTCGCCACATTGGCCCCCACCCTGCGCATCCCTTAAGATTGAGCCGCAGGGAAGCCCTGCGCGCATACTTCCCGCAACGCGGGTGCGCCGGTATGGCATCGTACCCGGAACAATAACACCGCCTCATGTATCTCGATTTATTCAAACTTAAAGAACTGCCTTTCCGGCTGAGCCCGGACCCTCAGTTTCTGTACCTGAGCAAGCAGCATGCGCGCGCCAAGGCGTACATGGAGTCGACGATCTGGTTCACCGACGGCTTCGTCGTGATTACCGGGGAGGTCGGCTCGGGCAAGACCACCGTCATCGAGTCGTTCCTGCGCGAGGTTGAGGCGGACATCGTGGTGGCGCAGATCAACCAGACGCAGGTCTCGGCGGTCGACTTTCTGCAGGCCGTGCTGGTGCAGTTCGGCTTCGCCCCCTTCAAGATGAAAAAGGGCGAGCTCATCGCCACGCTGAATCAATTTCTGGTGGAGCAGTACGCCGCCGGGCGCAAGGTGCTGCTCATCGTGGATGAGGCGCAGAATCTGTCGCTGCGCGTGCTCGAGGAGGTGCGTCTGCTCTCGGGCGTCGAGACGACCAAGGATAAGGTACTGCGCATCATCCTTGCGGGTCAGCCCGAGCTCAATGACAAACTCGATGCGCCGGAGCTCGTGCAGCTCGCGCAGCGCATTCGCCTGCGCTTTCACCTGGGCACGCTGTCGCTCGAGGAATTGCAGGCTTACGTGCAGCACCGCCTCGAGGTGGCCGGCGCCGGTGATCGTCAGATCTTCGCCGCCGAGGCGTTTGCCGAAATGTATCGCTACACCGGCGGTGTACCGCGACTCATCAATACGCTGTGCGATACCGCAATGATGGCCGCGTACACGTCCGACCGAAATTCCGTGTCGGTGGAGGACATCATCACGGCGATCGAGGAGCTGCGCTGGGTTGAATTCGGCGCGCGCACCACGCACGCCTTGCGCGAGGAGCCCGACGAGGCCCCACCACCCGCAACGCCGATCGATGGCTCAGCTCCAGTAGTCGCGCGGATCCTCGTTTCAACCGAAGGGCGCACGGTGCAGGAGCTGCCACTGCACGTCGGCCGCATCATCGTCGGACGCACGGCGGATAATGACCTGCAGATCGACAGCCGCTTCGTAAGCCGCCATCACTGTCAGCTCATCGTGAGCGCGCAGTCCTGCATGATCGAGGATCTGAACAGCACCAACGGGATCTACGTCAAATCCAAGCGCGTGCGCCGCCAGCATCTGAACGATGGCGATGTCGTCGTCATCGGCAAGCACGAACTCATCTATCTCGACGAGCGCGCGCGCGGCGGCGGCCGCCCGCATTTCACCGACACGCTGCCGGGCGGACACCCGGAAGAGGAATTCTAGGGCGCTTGGGCAATTCCCGCGACTAAGCGGTGCCACCGACGGTCAAGCCGTCGATGCGCAGCGTCGGCTGACCGACGCCCACCGGCACGCTCTGGCCTTCCTTGCCGCACGTGCCCACACCATCATCAAGTTTCAAGTCGTTGCCGACCATGCTGACGCGTGTGAGCACATCCGGCCCGTTGCCGATGAGTGTTGCCCCTTTCAGCGGCGCGCCGAGCCGGCCGTTTTCGATCGCGTACGCCTCGCTCGCCGAAAAGACGAATTTTCCGGAGGTGATATCAACCTGGCCGCCGCCGAAGTTGACCGCATAGATGCCACGCGCCACGGAGCGCAGGATCTCCTCCGGCGCGTAGGAGCCGGGGCGCATGTACGTATTTGTCATCCGCGGCAGCGTCATGTGCGCAAACGATTCTCGCCGACCATTGCCGGTGGAGCGCGCACCCATCAGGCGCGCGTTCATCTTGTCTTGCAGATAGCCGCAGAGAATGCCGTCCTCGATGAGCGTCGTGCACTGCGTGGCCGTGCCCTCATCGTCGATGTTGAGCGAGCCGCGGCGCCTCGACAGCGTGCCATCGTCGACGACGGTGCAGCCGGGATTCGCGACGCGCTCGCCGATGCGGTTGGCAAACGCTGAAGTGCCCTTGCGATTAAAGTCGCCCTCGAGGCCATGGCCGATCGCCTCGTGCAACAGCACGCCCGGCCAGCCCGGGCCGAGCACCACCGTCATCGGTCCGGCAGGCGCAGGCACTGCCTCGAGATTCACCAGCGCCTGGCGAACCGCCTCGCGCCCGAGTGCCAGGGGCCGGTCGGCTGCGACGAGATCCTCGAGCGAGAAGCGCCCGCCGGCGCCCGCGTAACCCTGCTCGCGCCGCCCGTTCTGCTCGACGATGACCGATACGTTGAAGCGCACGAGGGGGCGGATATCCGCGCCGAGATGGCCTTCGCTGGTGGCGACCAGAACCACCTCGTGCACGGTTGCGATGCTTGCCATCACCTGCACGACGCGCGGATCGATACGCCGCGTCTCCCGGTCTACGCGTTCAAGCCATGCGACTTTGTCCTGATCGGCAAGTGCCGCCGACGGATCGAGTGGCAGATACAAGCGGTGACCGGTCTGCGTGTGCCACGCCTGCACGGCCCGGTCCGAGCCCTGCTGCGCGATCGCGCGCGCCGCGTGCGCGGCCTCCTCCAGCGCCGGGAATACGATCTCATCGGAGTAGGCAAAGCCGGTCTTCTCGCCCGCGAGCGCGCGCACGCCCACGCCCTGCTCGATGCTCGCGCTCGCATCCTTGACGATGCCGTCTTCGAGCGCCCAGGACTCCTCGCGCGCGATCTGGAAATACAGATCGGCAAAGTCCACGCGATGGCGCATCACGGCGCCGAACACTTGCTCGAGACGCGTATCGTCGAGGCCGCCCGGACGCAGGATCAGCTCGCGAGCCATGCCAAGCGTGTCGGCCACGACCGGGGTGTCATTCATCAGCTATTCCTGTGGGCAAGAAGGCAAATTACAACACGCGATGCTCGAGCGCCGGGAAGCTCTTGCGCACCTCGGCCTGGCGCTTAAGGTCGACCTCGGCACTCATAAAGCCGCGACCGCGCGGGCGGCGCGCGAGAACGCGTCCCCAGTAATCGACAATCATGCTGTCGCCGTAAGTCTCGCGGCCGTTGGGATGAAAGCCCGCCTGCGCCGGGGCTATGACGTAGCAGAGATTCTCGATGGCGCGCGCGCGCAGCAGCGTCTCCCAATGCGCCCGTCCGGTCGGCGCCGTGAAAGCTGAGGGCAGCGCGAAGAGCTGCGCGCCTGCGGCGCTCAGCTTTCTGAAGAGCTCCGGAAAGCGCATGTCGTAGCACACCGCAAGTCCCACGCGGCCGACCGGCGTGTCGACCACCTGCGGCGTGCTTCCGGGCGCCATATTGGCGGACTCGCGATAACTTTCCGCGCGCTCCGGAACATCGACGTCAAAGAGATGGATCTTGTCATATCGGGCCACGCGCTCGCCGCGCTCGTTGTAGACGAGCGAAGCGGCGGCGACGCGCGCATCGCCCGCCAGACGAAGCGGCGCGGTGCCGGCGATCACCCAGAGCTTCAAGAGGCGCGCGGTCTCGGCAAGAAAATCCTGGATCGGTCCTTTGCCCTCGGCCTCGCCCACCGCGCGCTTGTCGGCATCCGCCATGCCCATGAATGCGAAGTTCTCCGGCAACACTGCCAGCGCCGCGCCCGCATCGTGCGCCTCCTTGAGCAGGATGCGCGCCTGCGCAAGATTCGCCGGCACCTCGGGGCCCGAGGTCATCTGAATCGCCGCGACTTTCATGTGCCGGGCCCGCTACCCGCAAACGGCTCGATCGTCAGACCGAGCGGTGCACGACCCGGGCCGCGCACGCGCAGATTTGCATCGGCATACACGTTGCCGGCCGACAGCAGTTCGCCCACGAACACCGCGCCGCTCACCCGGGGCAGCAACAGATCCTCCTGCTCGGCGCGATTCCACGCGGCCACGTACGGCGTCGGATCAAGCCGCGCGAGGGCGCCCGAGACGATCACCGAGTGCTCAGCGGTGAGCGCCACGGGCGCGGTGCCGCCGAACCGCACGTTGCCGCGTTCGACGCGCCACGCGTCATCACCGGCGGCGGCAATTTCAAAGACGCTGTGCAGGCGGTCGGCGAGGGCGAGATGCAGCTCCGCTCGCTCGCTCGAGCCTGCGACATCGACGTGCAGGGGCGCGAGGACGCCGGCAGCCTTCGTCAGCGGCTCCGGAAGGCGGCTTGCGACCCCGGTCAACGCGGCATCGAGCCGCGCCTGCCAGTGCGCCGGATGCGCGAGCGTTTCCGGCTCGAGCAGAAAATCGCCGGTCCATTCGGCATCTCCATCGAGCGCGGTAGGATCAGCCACCGTTCCCAAGGCGGCAAGCTGCCGCACGTCCATGAGCCCCTGCGCTTTCACGGCGAAGGCGCGGCCACGCGCGTCGGCGCGCTCGGACAGGCGCAACGCCACTGGGCCGCCGAGCCAGCGCCCCGTGAGCAGCGAGCGACGCAGGTGTGCACCGTCAAACGTAAGCGCGCCGCGCAGCGCTTGCAGCGGCGGCACGCCGGGACCGGTCACGACGCTTACATCATCGAGCGCCACGGCCACGTGCGAGCGCGCCAGATGCGGCGCAGCCGCGCCGCGTGCGGCCGCCTCGGTGAGGATCGACATGTCAAAGTCAAAGAGCGCTGCACCGCGCGCGGCGACACCGCGCACCTCGGGAACGTACTCGCGCAGCTGTTCGTGATCGCGGATCCACTCGAGCGTGCTTTCGAGCCGGCCGCTCGCCCGGCCCGCGACTTCAAGCGGCCCGGCGCCATCGGCGCGCCAGGCAAGTTGCATCGGCCCAAGCTCGAGCGGACCTGCCTGTCCACGAGTGACGGCAGCCCTGACGCTCACGTCATTCCAGGCGATGCGTGCATCGATGTTTGTCGCCGCAAGTCCGTTGTCGTCCGCGACGCGCGCGTCGGCAAGCACCAGCGAGCCCGTCCATGAGCCCGCCGCGTTCAGCACGAAGTGCGCATCCGCAATTTGCCCTGAGCGCACGTGGGACGCTGCGGCGCCGAAGCGCGCCTGCAGCTCGGGGCCCCACAGCGCCTGCAGCTGCGCAACGTCGGCGTCGCTGAGCGAGCCGCGCAGCTCCACCACGGGTGCGCGATCCGCACGTGGCGTGCTTGCGCTGCCGCTCATGTGAAGGCGCGTGACGCCACGCTCGATGGCGAGCTCGTCGCTCGCAACGCGCCAGCCCGCGCCGCTGCGCGTGACGTCAAGGCGCGATGCGATGCGCAGATTGGTGAGCGACCCGCCGTCCTGCAGCAGCTTGAGTTGGGCATCGTCAGCCTCGAGGTGCACGCTCCACCTGCGCTCATCGCCGGCCACCTCGGCGTCAAGGCCCGACAGAGCGAAGGCATGCGAAGCGGGCGCAAACGCAATCTTCTCGAGGCGCGCCTGGGCATGCAGGCGCGTGCCCGGCGCGCGCGTCGCGTCCCAGTCGACGTCGAGGTCGCGCGCCGTGCCGTCGATCTGCGCGCTGCCCGCATCAAGCTGCGGTGCGCTCCAGAAGATCAGCGCCACCAGCGTTTCAAGCGGCAGGCGCGTCACCTGCGCGTGCAGGTGCTCGCCATGGCAATCGAAGCTGAGCTCTCCCGAATCCGCAGCATCGTCTTGCGAGCGCCCCACCTGCAGGCCCTCAATCTTGCCGTGCCATGCGGATCCAGCGCGCCGCACGCGCCAGTCGCCGCGCACGCGATCGACAAGGAGCGGGTGCGCGGCGCGTTGTGCATCGGCAAATTCGACGCCGCCCGCGCGCACTGTGCCATTCGCCTGCTGAAGCTCACCGTCCGCGAACTGCGCCTGGACGCTGATACCGCCGCCACCGGCCTCGGGCAGGTAGCGCGCAAGTTCGGGATAGCTGCGCAGCACATTGCGCCAGCCGGCAAAGACGAGGCGCACGCCGTCAAAACGCACGCTGCCCGCGAGACTCGTCTCCCGCGTGAGCTGCCCGTGCAGATTCAGGTCAAAATGCGCGCTCGTGCCCAAACGCTCCGGGAGCAGAACGAACGCCTGCGCTCGCCACTCCTCGTGCGCGCGGAAGAGCGAAGCGCGACGGATTGCGAGCACCCACCCTTCGGTGGTCCCCTTCGGGTCGGCGATGTGCAGCGTGCCGCCCTCAAAATCGACGCGCCCGCCGCGCCAGCGCTCAAGAATCTCCATCGCGCCCACCGACGCTGCCGCCGGCGCGCGGTCGCGGGCGACGCGGGCGGGGGCATATCGGGGCAGGTCGATGTCCGGTGCAACGAGCGTGATGCGGCCCGCCTGCAGCCGTCCGCTCTCGACCGTGCGCCAGGCGTCGAAGCTGACGATGAGTTCGGGGGCGCGCAGCAGGACGCGCGCGCTCGAGGGTTCGCCGAGTTCCACCGATGAGAAGACCGCCTCGGGGCCGTACCATCCCCAGCGCACGCTGAGCTCGGCGAAGCGCAGGTCGAGGCCCGTCTGCGCGTGCACCAGGCGCTCGAGCGCCGCCCGATGCTCGGGTATGCGCGCCGCGGCAAGCTCGTAGGCGAGCAGCAGCAGCCCTGCGAGGAGTGTCACGACGAAGCTTGCGAGGCCGGCAGCACCCCAGAATCGCGCGTAGCGATCATGACCTAGTATTGCGAGCCAGCGCGGCACATCCAACCTCTTGCGGGCTATATCAGCACCACATCGTACTGATCCACGCCGTACAGTGCCTCGGCTTGCAGCCGGATGGGGCGGCCGATCTGAGACTCGAGCTCTGCCATCGCGGACGCTTCTTCATCGAGGAGGCAATCCACGACGTCCTGGTGCGCCAGTATCAGCAGCTCCCGGCTCGCAAACTGCCTGCTCTGTCGCACTATCTCGCGAAAGATCTCGTAGCACATCGTGAGCGCAGTCTTGGTGAATCCGCGCCCCTGGCACGTGCGGCACGGCTCGCACAGCAGGTGTTCAAGGCTCTCGCGCGTGCGCTTGCGCGTCATCTCGACGACGCCAAGCGGCGAGAGACTCACGATCTGCGTTGCAGCCCGATCCCCGGCGAGCGCGCGCTCGAGCGCGGCGAGCACCGCACGGCGGTGCGGCTCATCCTCCATGTCGATGAAATCGATGATGATGATGCCGCCGAGATTGCGCAGGCGCAGCTGCCGCGCGATCGACACCGCCGCTTCGAGGTTGGTGCGGTAAATGGTCTCCTCGAGGTTGCGGTGGCCGACGTAGGCGCCGGTATTGACGTCGATGGTCGTCATCGCCTCCGTCTGGTCGATCATCAAATGGCCGCCCGACTTCAGGACCACTTTCTGCTGCAGGGCAAGCCCGACTTCCTCCTCGATGCCGTGCAGATCAAAGATCGGCCGCGGACCGGCATAGAGCTCGATGCAGCGCAGCGCTCCCGGGATGAAGTTTTGTGCGAAGTGCAGCATGCGCGCGTGCTCCGCGGGTGAGTCGATGAGCACGCGCTCGACGCCGCGCGAGAGCTCGTCGCGCAAGATGCGCAGGGTGAGCGGCAGATCCTCGTGCACGATAGCGCCCGCGCGCATCTCGGCGCTCTGCGCACGCACGTGTTGCCAGAGCTTGTGCAGGTACGCCATGTCCTCATCCAAGTGCTCGGCGGAGGCCGACTGCGCCGCAGTGCGCACGATGTAGGCGCCATTGTCGGCCTGCGGCTGCATCGCGCTTACGAGCAGCTTCAAACGCGCCCGCTCGGCCTCCTCGGCGATGCGGCTCGAGATGCCGACGCCCGTGCCGTGCGGCATGTAGACGAGATACTTTGAGGGGAAGGAGACGAAGGTCGTGAGGCGCGCACCCTTCGTGCCCATGGGATCCTTGATGACTTGCACGAGAATGTCGTCGCCCTCGGCGACCAGGCGGCGGATGTCATCGACGCGCGGCAGGCTGACGATCGTCTCCTCGGGATGATCGAGGGCGATGTCGGCGGCGTGCAGGAACGCGGTGCGCTCGAGTCCGATCTCGACAAAGGCCGCCTGCATCCCCGGCAGCACGCGCGACACGCGCCCCTTGTAGACATTGCCCACGAGGCCGCGGCGGCTTGGG
>Ga0209624_10003729_pt1 | contig 10670 bp, 6 predicted proteins | sample JacPinW_OM2H0_O1_FD_188565 | JGI IMG/M metagenome (GOLD analysis project Ga0209624, IMG submission 188565) | Forest soil microbial communities from Algoma, Ontario, Canada - Jack Pine, Ontario site 1_JW_OM2H0_O1 (SPAdes) (version 2) | ecosystem: Environmental > Terrestrial > Soil > Boreal... | reverse complement strand
CTTGCGGCGAGTATTGCGGCATCTCACGACGAGGCCGCCCGGTGAGCAAGCGCAGTCTCAGCGCGGTGCGCCAGTGGAGTTATCATCGGATCCTGGAGCTTCGTCTTGTGCAGAAAGTCGAGCGCGGGGGCGGCTGACTGCGGGTTTCCCGCCGCGAGAGCGGACTCGAGCAGCACCCGCACATCCCAGGGAGCGCGCTGCACTTGCCAGTTGCGCTCTGCCATACGCAACGCCGCCTGGGGATCGTGCTGCAGGTAAAGCGTGAACCGCACCTCCTCGCGGCCGAAGTAATCGCTGCCGCGTTGCGCCAGTGCGGCAAAGCGTGCACCCATGATCCACGTGTAGAGCGGTACGTCAGGGCTGTGCAAGGCCGCCTTGGCGAGTGCAAGACGCAAGAATGCCGTGTCCGACTGAGCGTAAGCGCCCAGGAGCGTGAGCACATCGGCCGGGCGATTCCGGTCCAGCAGGAAATCTGCGTAAGCGACGAGCAGGAAATTGTCGTGCGGCGTAAGCGCAAGCGCCCTGCGATAGTGAGTCTCCGCCCCCGTCCAGTCACCGAGCCGCTCCGCGGTCTCAGCGAGCAGCCCCTGAATCCACGCGGAGAGCGCCGGCGGTAGGGCCTGCGAGCTGCGCTCTAGTTGCGTTAGCAAGACCACACTCTGCTCGGCCTGCCCAACGTAGGAGCGCAGATTGCCGACGCAGGCAATCCCGAGCATGTAGCCGTTGTTTGCCGCCACCTGCGAGCAATCACGGCCGGCGCTCTCATACTCGCCCTGAACCATGTCAAGGTTCGCGAGCGTCAGCCACGCCTGAGTGCTTCGCGGATCGGCGAGTAGCGCCTTCTTCAGCTGCTGTCGCGCTTCGGCAAACTGATGACGGTACTGGAGGATCGTCGCGTATTGAACGAGGACGTTCGCCGGCGGCGACGGGTGCTCAAGCCAAGGGCTCAGTACTGCCTCGGCATAGCCGACGTAGTGTGCATCGCCGATCTCGCGGCCGAAGTCGATGTAGGTTTGACTCAGCTCCTGCGCGAGTGGCAGGTTAGCGCGGTCGGCATCGAGCCTGCCGCGCAGGCTGTGCATTTGGCGCACAGCCGGATCGGCAAGACTCGGCACCTCCTGCAGCATCTCAGCGTCATCGGCGGGAGTATAGGGAGCGCGGTAGGGTGGCTGCGGCGAACCGCCCGGCGTCGGCGGCACCGCGGCGCCGAGAGCTGGCCCGGACGACGCCCATGCGCCGAGCCACAGGACGGCAAGAAGCCGATGCAACGAACAAAAATGCAAATTCATGCCGGATGCGCCGCCCGCGCCAGCCCCTTTGCAGTTTTACGCGGCAGAGCGCCAAACGGATGCCTGCGGATGCTAACGGCGGTGCTTGCGCGCCCTTTCCTGCCCGGCAGTTGCTTGACGAACTACTGCCACGAGGCGCATGGCTTCGTCTGCCGAGTTGTACATGGAAAAGCCGACGCGTACGAGCGATCCGGCGGGCACTTGCAGGATCTCGACCGGCCGCGGCGCGTAGAAGTTGCCATCCCACACACAAATCCCGACCGCTCCCAGGGCGCGCGCAAGCGCGGCCGGATCGTGCCCTTCCGCCGTGAAAGAAACAGTCGGCGCGCGCGCTGCGTCCGTGAACGGCAGACCCCACAAGCGCACGCCCGGCAGCCGCGACAGTTCCGACCAGAGCAGCGCGCCCAATGAGTGCTCGTAGGCACAAATTGCGCCAAGCGCATCATGCACGGCTGCACGACGAGTGGCGCCACGCCCGAAACCCCCGAGGTATTCGACTGCGGCACCGACGCCCTCGATCGCGGGATGGTTCAGTGTTCCCGTCTCGATGCGATAAGGCGCAGCGCTGTCCTGCACGTCGAGGCGATCGGGACTGAGTGCCTCGAGTGCGCCCGCGCGCGAATACAGAACGCCGACGTGCGGCCCGTAGAATTTGTAAGCCGAGCACAGCAGAAAGTCCGGGTCGATGCTTTGCACATCGACGGGGAAATGCGGCACGTAGTGCACGGCATCAAGAATCAGCAACGCGCCGGCGGCGCGCGTCAGCGCGCGGGCACGCGCAATGTCGTTCACGGTGCCGAGCGCATTCGACGAGCAGCCGAGCGCAAGCATTCGCGTGCGGCGCGTGATGAGGGTTTCCATGGCAGCATAGTCGAGGGCGCCGCTCGAGAGCAGCGGCACCTCACGCAGGACAGCACCGCTTTCCTGCAACAGTCGCCATGGGCCACGGTTTGCTTCGTGGTCGAGCTGCGTGATCAGCACTTCATCGCCCTTTTGAATGGTACGCGCTAGCGCGCGTGCCAGTGCAAACGCCAGTGAAGTCATGTTCTGCCCGATGGAGATGCGCTCCCCGCCCGAGGCACCGAGCAGATCCGCAATCGCTGCGCGCGCATTGCTCAGCCGCTCGTCGAGCTCCGCGGACGGCGGAAAATTACCGTGCGTATTGACGTTACGGTTGCGATAACAATCGGCAATGGCATCGATGACGGTTTGCGGCACTTGTGTGCCGCCGGGACCATCCAGGAAAGCGACCCGCTGCCCGCCAAAGGTGCGCTGCAGCGCCGGAAAATCCGCCCTGCAGCGATGCGACTCCGCCTCGCTGAATACTGTCCGATCGGTGGCCTTGATCATCACGATCTCCCCAAAAACGCCTTTGGCGCCCGACGCGTGAGTGCTTCAGGGCGCGCGCAGGTCGGCGCGTACGGCTGCTCCACCGAGCATACCGAGCATCTGTGCGCGTGCTTCGGCGGAGCCTTCCGTCCAACTGATTTTGAGCTTGCCGCTCAGCTCCTTCGTGCCCTCGAGCTCCAGTTCAGCGACGACGTGTCCGCTGCGTCCGGGAAGGCTCAGCGTCCCTGACACGGCAAGATCTTCGCACCAACGTACGTCTTGCAGCGTCAATGCCGCCTCACCCGCGCGGCGCTTGGTGGTGAACGTGCCGCCACGCAGCCCGACACCCTCCCCCGTCGTGTTCAACTCGAGGCGCCCCATAACGTCGGCGGCAGTTAGGAGCGCGGCAGTCGCCGCTTGCAGCTGCACTAGCGTCGCCGTATTGCCCGGCAGCGCGTGTGCAGCAGTGAGCTCGGTCGAGCGACGGGCGAATCGCCCGAGGAGGCGCACCGGCGGCACGGATCGCGTGCAGGCGGTATCGCCTGCCTGCAGGGTAACGATGAATCGGCGCGCGATCTGCGCCGCGCAGCCGCTGCGCGCATGTGGCAGAGCATTCACGTGGAAGCTGTTCGCGAAGATGAGCTGCCGAGCGTGCGCGAAGCGCTTGGCCGCCGCAGCGCCGTCGGCGATCGTGGTCATGTTGTCGAGTTCGCCGGAGAGAACGAGAACCGGCACATCCGGATAGCTGGCCGTTTCGGGCACGACGTGCCCCGCGGGATGCGCGGGCGGTGCCACCGGCCACAGCACGCAAGTATCGATGAAGCTGTAATCGCGCGGTAAGCCGCGATACTCAGCGATCGTGAACGGCGCATAGGTGTCGGGAGACGTGAGTTGGCGTTGCTCGATAACCCGATTGCGATCCGCCAGTCGACTTGCCGGCGCCAGGCGCATGTCAAAGATCTGCGGCTCATCCTGACAGGTAATGGCAACCGCGAGGCCGGAGCTGAACTTCTCGGGCGCATGAGTCGCATCGCGCGAATCCACGCCGACGAGCGTCTCGGCCATGAGCCGCAGCAGCGGTGCCTGATCAGTGGCGACGAACGCGCGGGCGGCCGCATCGAGCTCGCGGACGCTGGAAAATGCCGGCGCGCTCGCAAACATGACGGTCGCCAGTGCGGACGCATTAGCCGTGAAACTCTGCGCTTTCCCGTCCGCATCCGGTGCGCGCGCCTTAAAGGGAGCGCGGCGCAGCAGCCCGAGCGCCGCAACGATGCGGTCCAGCGAGTCGCCCGGCAGCTGGACGCAGGCCGGATCGCGACGGCATGCGATATTGAACTTGTCACGCATCGCTGGTGCGTAAGTCGGGTACCAGGCGTAGTCGGGCCCATCAAGGGCATAGGCACCGTCGAGGATGAGCGAACGCAGTTTCGCAGGATGGCGTACCGCGAAAACCTGGCTGAAATAGGTACCGTATGAATCCCCGTAAAGGTCGATCGGTCCTGAGCCAAAGGCATCGAGAATGGCTGCCAGATCATCCGCGGCGTATGCCGTACTGTAAAGATCGGCACGGCGGCCGAGTGAGCGGCCGCAGGCGCCCACGTCCTCTTCGCTGATCGTCGCCGAGCTCTGCAAGGCCGTGCAATTGATCGCGCCCGATTGGCCGGTACCACGATTGTCCATTATGAGAAAATCGCGATGGGCAAGTAGCGGCCTAAAGAGGGCCAGGTATTCATCGCGCGAATCGGTGGCGGGAAAGCCAGGACCACCCTCGGTTGCGACGAGCAACCCTTGGGCCTTGCCGGCAGCCTCATGGGGGTAATACTCGAAGTGGATCGCGAGAGCCCCGGGGACCGCCCCCGTGGGATCGAGCGCGCGATGGATGCTTCCGCACCATGCCTCGACATGGGTGCAGCGCTGCAGCGTCAAAGTACCCACGGTGAGGGAGCCTTGAGCGACGGACGACTCGTGCGTGGAAGCTACCGCGATGGCCGAGCACAGGAGAGCCCACAGCAACAGGGCCTGCGCGCGCGCGTCAATGGTCATGGAGGTGCGACGTCGCGCCGCATGTCGTTGCGATGAGCGTGTCGCCGGGCGGAATTCGGATTGGCACGATTAGCCTCAAGGAGCACCCGCGACGCGAAGTCGGCCCCCAGTCGTAATTGTTAAACGCTTGTACAGCAGGGTAAATCGGCGAGTCAAGAATTGCGCGGCGCGCGCAAGGCCGTGGTGGCCTTCCGGCTCCGCACGCCCCAGACTGTATCCGTTTCACGATCTTGCATCCGGGGGATTCATGCGCAGACTCGCCACGCTCGCCGTCAGTTTCGCTGTTCTGTTGTGCGCCATGCCGGCGGCTGCGGCGCCGAAGACGAAAACGGTCGTACTGATCGTCAGCGACGGTTTGCGCTGGCAGGAAGTGTTCACGGGCGCCGATGCCTTGCTACTCGACCCAAAAAATGGCGGCAGCTGGATGGAGGAGCAGCAGCTCAGGAGTAAATTCTGGCGCGACGACCCGCAGGAGCGCCGTCGCATCCTGTTCCCGTTCATTTGGGGGACCGTGGCTACGCACGGCCAAATCTTTGGCAATCAGGAAAGGGGCAGCGTGGCACATGTCACCAACGGTCTTGCCTTCTCCTATCCCGGCTACAATGAGATGACCGTCGGCTATCCGGATCCGAAGATCGATAGCAATGAATTCGGACCCAATCCCAATGTGACGGTATTTGAATGGCTAAACGGCCTGCCGGAGTTCGCCGGCCGCGTTGCCGTCTTTGGCACGTGGTCGGTCTTTGATGACATTTTCAACAAGCCGCGCAGCCATCTCGTGACGCAGACCGGATGGAGCGTTCCGCGCTCCAGCGGCGATCCCGCAAAAGATGCCCTGCTCGCCCGGCTCTTCAATACTACGACGCGCTTTGACGAGGAAGACGTGTTTGATGCGTTGCTGCAGGTCCCGATTCTTGATTACCTGCACGCGGATAAACCGCGCGTACTGTTCGTCGGCTACGGCGAGACCGACAACTGGGGACACCAGGGCCGCTACGATCTTGTGCTCGACAGCGCCCAGCGTATGGATGGATTTGTCGCCGAGCTCTGGAAGACGATGCAGGACATGCCGCAGTACCATGACAGCACGACGTTCATCATCACCGCGGATCATGGGCGCGGCAGCGGACCGTCCGAGTGGAAAGAACACGGCGTTGAGGAGAAGGGCTCGGAGAATGTTTGGATCGCCGTGATTGGGCCTGATACCGCGCCGCTTGGCGAGCGCGCTCACATTGCGCCAGTGACTCAGGCACAGATCGCCGCAACCGTGGCGGCTTTGCTGGGCAAGGATTACCACCGCGCCGTGCCCGCCTCAGCGCCGCCGATCGCGGACGTGCTGAGCCCGCGCTGAGGCGCACCGCGGCGCGCGCTCTATGCCGGCGCCGGATCGGCCGTGAAAGGCCGCGAGGCATCGATGCCTAGCCAGCAGGCGGCGCCCACGAGCGCAAAGACCGTGCCGATCACGAATGCCGCTGTCCACGCTCCCTGTCCGGATAAATAGGCAACAATCGGGATGCCGATCAGACCACCAATGTTGCCGCCCGTGTTGAGAACGCCAGTGGCGGTCATGGAATCGGCCCGTGCGATAAACATCGGAGTCGCCCAGTACGAGCCTTCTGTGAGTTCGATGACCGCATAGCACAGCGCGAGCGTGACGACCGCGGCATACGGATTGCCGAGATGCACGGTGACCAGCAGCAGCATGCCGGCTGAGGGCAGAGCCACGAGCGGCGTCAAACGAAATCCCCAACGCAGGCCAAATCGCTCGCACAGCGAAGATGCCAGTGCTCCTCCGGCACCCGAGCCCACCGCCGCCGCGAGCGGCGGTGCCGCCGCGAGCCAGCCACCTTCGAGAATGGTGAAGTGGCGCTCCTGCACCAAATACAGAAAGCACCAATTCGCGATCAGGTAAAAGACGTAGTTCATGCAAATATAAGAGATTGTGAGAAGCAGAATGGATCGATCCAGGAGCATCTGGCGCAGTCGGTGCCATGAGATCGCAGTTTGAGTCTGCTTTGCGAGATCCGAGCCAAGCTCGGCAAGCTCCGCCGGCGTGACACTCGGGTGCTCGGCAGGCGCATCGCGCCCATACCATGCCCAGAGTACGATCAACGCGAGCACCGGCAATTCGGGCCAGAACAACGAGTGTTGCCAGCCGAGCCAGTGCATGAGATAGGCAACCAGAGGTGGCGTCAGTGCCGCCGCGATCTGCAGCCCCATGGATTGCAGTCCCTGCAGGAGCGCCCATCTTTGCGGGCGAAACCATGCCTCCATGACACCGGCGCTGACCGGAAAAATAGGCCCCTGCGCAAGCCCGAGGATCAACTGCAGCAGCAGGAGTACCCCAAAGAGGGCGCTGCCGCCCAGCACCACAGGCGCAAGCGGCGTCAGCAAGGTCGCAAGCAGAGCGATGCTTGTAATGATGACGAACATGCGCCGCGCGCCAACGCGCTGGCCGATGATGCCGCCCGGCAGCTGGAACACCGCGTACCCAAGAACAAACGCCCACTCAAGCCAGCCGAGCTGCATCTGAGAGATGCCCAAATCCGGCATCATCCGCTCGGCGGCAATGGTCAGGCTTTTTTGCTGCAGATAAGCGACGCAGCCAAAGGCAAAGAGAAAACCGAATATCCGCCAGCGGACTCGCTGCCGCAGCGCCACTTGCAGCGTCGGGCTGCGCACGATCACGTGCTGGTACGGGCGCGGTCGATGTTCAACTTAAGCCGCTCGGTAACGTACCGACGGATGTCCAGGCTGTAGTCTTCCATGGGCGCGTAGTACCCGTGCTGGTGCACTCGGCTCCTCAGGCCCTGCTGCACGGACTCGCAGATCGCCCAATCCTGGCGGTTCACGAGGTCCCAGAACTCGACCGCATCGGATGGATCGAAGTCATTCTTGGTCCGCTCCTGCGGCTCGAAGAGGAAATGGCAAGAGATATCGGTGCACTCGGGCGCGCGCGGCCGCAGGATAAAAACGGCGGCATGATCACACGCCAGACTGATGAATAGGTTGGGATAGATCAGCTCGCCCTTGTGCCGCTCGCGCTCATCCTGATTGAGCGACGGGAAAGCCCGGCGCGTCGTGGTGCCCAGATGTGTAAAGGTATAGGAGCCGGCGCGGTGTGGAACGCCGCGCGTCCAATCGAGCCCCGCGCCGCCGGCTTCACGAAAAGCGGGCACGATGGCGCATAGCTCGGGATGCACACCGCCGCAGTGATAACACTCGTTGTAGTTTTCGCAGATCACCTTCCAGTTGGCGGCCACCGTGTAGTTGATCGTATGCCCGATGGTCAACTGCGCGAGCGGATAGCGCGCGACGCGCGACGGAATCGCGCCGAGTTGCGCTGCGAGCGGCTGCGCCTCGGCAGGCGTCAGGTTCACAAAGATAAATCCGCCCCAGGAGTCGACTCCCACGGGGTAAAGATGGATTGCACTCTTGTCGAAACCATTCACGCCGGTAAGGTGCGGCGCAGCGATAAGCTGTCCATCGAGGTCGTACGACCATTGATGGTAGGGGCAGAGAATCGATCGACCGGCGATCACGCCGCCCTGCACGGCCGCACCCGGCGCTGCTTCTCCGGCCGCGCGGCACAGTCGCGAGCCGCGATGCCGGCAAACGTTATAGAACGCACGCAATGCGCCCTGTCGGTTGCGCACCACAAGGATACTTTCGCCCAGCACATCGAGCAGCAGATGATCGCCCGGTTTGGATATCTCCTCCTCGCGCGCAGCACACAGCCATTCGCGGCAATAGATCCGCTCCTTCTCAAGGCGAAAAATCTCATCGGAGTAGTACCAGGTCGACGGCAGGGTCTGCTCCAGGCCGACGAGCGGTGAAGTTGGGGCGGGTATCAAGCGATACGCTCCTCTGGAGTCTCAATATTCGATGGCGCAAATGACGTAAGAGGTGCATCGCGCAGGTACGGCGCGGCGTGCGCCATGCCGTCGAGCTCGCGGGCGTAACGATGTCCACTGTACGTCGCATGCACGATCGCGCCGGGGGCGAGCGCATCGCCGATGCGATCCACGCTCAGAATACCCGCTGCTTTAAGGTCGGCGGGGCGCGCGGTGAGCGCCGCATAGAGTTCATCATTCGCGCGGCGCATGCCGACGATCACCAGCGAGCGGCACGGCAGGCGGCGTTCAGCACCGGTGAAAAGGTTGGCCAGCACGGCCTCTTCGTTCTCGAGCGCGGTGATTCGCGCCAGTGTCACAACGTCGACGCCCGCATTATCGAGCGCCCGGTGCACCTGTGGCTGCTCGTTCGTCATAATTGCCCAGGCGGCGGCATGGCCTGCAGGGGTCACATAGGTCACGCGGCCGACGCTTCGCGCCAGCTGCTCTGCGATGAGGCTCCCCATGTAGTAATTGTCGAAATCGAACACGACGATGGGCTCTGCCAGGGTGGCCGCTGCGGCCAAATCATCCGGCGTGTAAACGGCCGGGCCGCTCAATTCACCGACGGGCAGCTCAAGCGGCGAATACAGCGATCGTGTCCAGCGCGCACCCGTCGCGATGACCACGCGCGAGTGTTCCAGTTCCAGAATATCGTCCACCGCGAGCTCATTACCAGCATAGAGAGTCACGTTCGTGAGACGCCCAAGCTGGCCGAGACGCCAGTCAAGCACTCTGCCCCACGTGTTGAGCCCCGGCAGGCGTGTTTCAAAGCGCAAGCGGCCGCCAAATGAGCTAGCCGCCTCAGCCAGTGATACGGTGTAGCCGCGCCGCCCAAGGCTGAGAGCACATTCGAGGCCAGCGGGACCGGCGCCGACCACCAGCACCGCCGCATCACTTGCCGCCTTGGCGATGCGCTCCGGATGCCAGCCGCGGCGCCATTCCTCGCCGATCGTCGGATTTTGCGTGCAACGCACGGGCACGCTGTCGTGCCAGCTGGCAATACAGATGTTGCAACCGATGCACTCGCGAATGTCCTGTTCGCGACCCTCGTCGATTTTTCGGGGCAGAAACGGATCAGCAATAGAGGGGCGCGCTGCCCCGATGAGGTCGAGAATCCCTCGGCGGATCTGCGACACCATCGTATCGGGAGATGTGAAGCGGCCCACTCCTACCACGGGCCTCGTCGTCAGGCGCTTGACGAAATCGATGACCGGCTCGTGACTGCCCTCCGCGGTAAAGCGCGACGGCGCACAATCCGTCGGACTCGAGTCCATTTTCACATCCCACAGATCCGGAATTTCGGCGAGCAGTTCGACGACCTCGTGCGCTTCCGAGCACGCACGCTCGCTCTTACGGGCACGAAGCTCCTCAAGACTGATTCGCAGCGCCACCGCGCACGTGTCGCCGACCGCATCGCGGGTCACCTCAAGGAGTTCGCGCACCAGCCGCACCCGATTGGCAACGCTGCCCCCATACGCATCCGTGCGCCGATTCCATTCGGGCAGCAGGAACTCGTACGGCAGGTAGCCCATGCCGGCGTACACATAGATGATGTCGAAGCCGGCGCGCTTCGCACGCCGCGCTGCCTCGGCCTGCCAGCGCCGCAGATTGGCGATATCGCCGGCATCCATGACCTTCGAGCGCTGGTTGCCCATGAAGCCGACGTGCGTGGCCATCCAAGACACACCGGAGGGAGACAGCGGAGCCATGCGGGTCGTCCGATTCGTTACCGAGCCGCCGCCATGCCATAACTCCACGCCCGCAAGGGCGCCGTGGGCATGCACGGCGTCCGTCATGAGCGCGTGCGAGCGCACGTCGTTCTCGTCCCACAGCGTCGCGTACGGCAGCGGCGTGTCGTCCGAGGATGGGTGGATCGAGACGTAGCCCGTGCACACTACACCCCAGCCACCCTCGGCTTTCATGCCGCGAAAGCCGGCGCGCATCCGCGGCATCGCATTGGTCATGCCGCTGGCATGCGGGACCGCATAGAAGCGGTTCGGAGCGCGGACGGGCCCAATGCGCACCGGCTCAAAGAGAACATCAAATCGCGGATTTCGCGCCACACCGGCCCCCGCATCGGCGGAGAACCGAGTATAGCGAAAAGCGCGCGCCC
>Ga0209624_10003728_pt1 | contig 10671 bp, 10 predicted proteins | sample JacPinW_OM2H0_O1_FD_188565 | JGI IMG/M metagenome (GOLD analysis project Ga0209624, IMG submission 188565) | Forest soil microbial communities from Algoma, Ontario, Canada - Jack Pine, Ontario site 1_JW_OM2H0_O1 (SPAdes) (version 2) | ecosystem: Environmental > Terrestrial > Soil > Boreal... | reverse complement strand
CGAATTCGCGGTTGCTTTGGGCGCGTGGTGTATCCGGATCGCGGAGGAGTGAATCGGTGGCGACGTCGGACCTTCGAAAACCACGGTGACCTGATGGCCATCCGGCGCGGCCCATCGCTCAAGCTGTTCGACAAGCCGGACTCTTGCTCCCTGACGATCTTTCCACCAGCCGTCCGGTCGCGTCCCGATGACGTTCATGGCGTCGACGATCCAGCGCATACAGCTGACGGTACTGATCTGATGCGGTGGCAGTATGAGGGCGTGGATTTGCAGGCACGGAACAACGTGAGGTTCGCCGGAACCGAAAATGGTCCGACGATCATGCTCGCTCATGGTTTCGGGTGCGATCAGAACCTGTGGCGACTGGTTGAAGCCCGACTCGCATCGAGTTTCCGGTTGGTGCTGTTCGACCACGTCGGCTGCGGTGCCTCGGACCCCGCGGCATGGGACCCCGAGCGCTACGAGGCGCTGCAGGGATATGCCGACGATATCCTCGGCATCGTTCGTGAGTTGGATCTGCGCGACGTGACATACGTGGGCCACTCGGTAGCCGCCATGATGGGAGTGCTCGCAGTCGCGACCGATCCGAGCCGCTTCGCCAGGTTGGTCCTACTTACCCCCTCACCGTGCTACATCGACAGTGGCGACTATCGCGGTGGCTTCTCACGTGCCGATATCGATGAATTATTGGACTCACTCGAGAGCAACTACCTCGGGTGGTCGCGAGCGATGGCGCCGGTGATTATGGGCGCCCCGGATCAACCGGAACTTTCCGACGAGCTCACTGATAGCTTCTGTCGCACCGACCCCGCGTGCGCCCGGGTATTCGCACGCACCACTTTCCTGTCCGACAACCGCGGTGATCTTGCCCGAGTATCGGTTCCCACTCTGGTGATTGAATGCGCACACGATACTTTGGCGCCGCGCGAGGTCGGTGCTTATGTCCAGCGACGAATCGACGGCAGTGAGCTGGTCACGCTCGACGCCATTGGCCATTGCCCCCAGCTCAGCGTTCCGGACATCACCGCAGAGGCGATCGCTGCGTTCGCCGGGGCGACGTGACACCGGAGCCGGATTGCGCCGCACCTGCCGAGGCTCTCAGCGCTGAGGACCTGTACGAGAACGCGCCTTGTGGCTACATTGTGGCTGGGCTTGACCGGAGCATCATCAGCGTCAACGCCACGCTTTTGGCGTGGCTCGGCCATGAGCGAAACACGTTGATCGACAAGCCTTTCACTGACTTGCTGGCCGTAGGTAGCCGCATACACTACGAAACGCATTTTGCGCCACTGTTGCAACTGCACGGTGAGCTGACGGGCATTGCCGTGGATTTGCTGACCGCAGAGGGCGCGCGACTTCCCGCGTTCCTCACCGCCAACATCAAATCTGATGTCAACGGCCGACCAGTTCTGTTGCGCATCGCGATTCACGGTGCAGGCGATCGGCGTTCATACGAACGAGAACTCCTCGATGAGCGACAGCGGGTGGAACGGGAACGCGCGCGGGTCCAGGTGTTCGCGCGGACTCTGCAACGGTCGTTGTTGCCGCCATTGCTTTCACCTCCCGAAGGCTTGGACGCATCTGCGTACTACCACCCAGCCTCAGCGGACGATGTCGGTGGAGACTTCTACGATCTGTTCCCGCTCACCCATGACAAATGGGCGTTCTTCATCGGTGATGTGAGCGGCAAAGGCGCCGGCGCCGCCGCGGTGACCTCATTGACCCGCTACACCTTGAGGGCGGCGGCGGTCTTCGACGCCGACCCTGTCGCGGTGTTGCAGAACCTGCATGTTGTGCTGAGCCAGGAGTTTCGCGATACCGTAAACCAATTTGCCACAGTCATTTTCGGAATTGTCACGCCACACGACGGCGAGTTCGGCATCGAGCTCGCCAGCGCCGGACATCTTCCTCCGTTAGTGCTCGGTGCCGACGGCGGGGCACGTTACGTGGACACAATCGGTGGCCAGCCCGTCGGCATCCCCATGGAGCCGAAATTCGCTGCTGCCCGGATTCGGCTTACACCGGGCGACACAGTGGTTCTCTACACGGATGGGTTGACCGAGGCGCGAATAAGCGACGGCACGGAGCGCTACGACTATTCCGGAGCATTGCTGGAATTCGCTGCCGCACATGCGCCGACTAGCGCGTCGGGGATTGTCGCAGCGATTCAGTCGCTACTGGACGGCTTCGGCTCAGGTGTAGAGGATGATGTCGCGGTGTTGGCGTTGGGCGTACCTGTGAAGATGCGGCCAGACCCGCCGAGGTCCCCGAGTGAGGTTTAGCTGATGAGAGTTGTACTGGCCGCGTATGGGAGTCGGGGCGATGTCGAGCCGTGCGCCGTTGTCGGCCGGGAGTTGCGGCGCCGAGGTCACGACGCGCGCATAGCGGTTCCGCCTAACATGGTCGCGTTCGCCGAGTCGGCCGGTCTCGATGTGATGGCGTATGGGCCCGACTCCCACGCGCAGCTGAACACAGCGGCGGATTTTTTCGTCGGCAACATGAAGAACCTCTACGCCGCGCTGCCCGAGGTCGTGGAACGTGTCACCAAGGTCTGGGTGGACAAGGGCACGGCGCTCGCATCGCTCGCGGAAGACGCCGACCTGCTTGTGACGGGCATGAACGAGCAGCGGCTCGCCGCGAACATCGCTGAACAGCAAGACATTCCGTTGGTTGCGCTGCACTCCTTTCCGTCGCGGTTTCAGCCGTCCGGGCAGCTCAACTCCCAGCTGGTCAAGATCTCCGAGGAACCCCTGCGTCGGGCGCTGGGCCTGCCGGAGGCGCCCGAGCCCGCGCCGCCGTTGATGGAAATCCAGGCCTACGACGAACGGTGCTTGCCGGGGCAGCCTGACGAATGGGCAGAACCGGGCAAGCCGTTCGTCGGTGCCCTCACCCTGGAATCGCCGACCGATGCCGATGACGCCGTGCTGTCGTGGATTGGCGAGGGAACTGCGCCCGTCTATTTCGGCATGGGCAGCACGCCGATTTCTCCTCCGGCCGAGATCGTCGAGATGATCGTGGCGGCGTGCGCGCAACTGAACCAGCGGTTGCTGATCTGCACCGGGCCCAACGACTTGTCCGAATTCGATCGTTTCGACCATGTCAAGCTTGTCCGCGCGGTGAATCACGCCGCGATTCTCCCCGGTTGTCAGGCGGCCGTGCATCATGGCGGCGCGGGCACCACCGCAGCGGCCATGCGCGCCGGTGTGCCGTCGCTGGTTTTGTGGCTCTGGCTCGATCAGCCCGTCTGGGGGGCCGGTGTCCAACAGCTGAACATCGGTACAGCGCAACGCTTCTCGGATGTCAACCAAGAATCGCTGACCGCGGGGTTGAAGTCGATTCTCACGCTGGAATGCCTCGCTCGGGCTCGCGACATTGCCCCCCAAATGATATCGCCGCACGAAAGTGCTTCCAGTGCTGCTGATTTCGTGGAGGCCGCCGCTAACGGTGACTAGATCACCGGCGTAGGTCCCATTGACCGTAGTCGGGGGCGAGCACCTCGTCGACGTCGATGTTGATGCCACCAAGAAGCGGACCGGGATTCGACGGGGTGTTGACCACCTCTTGGTACAACACCGCGGTGGTCGCGCGTTGTCCATGCGACCAGGACTTGGTCTGCCAGGCCCATTGGTGCCCTGCTGTGGTGGAGTGGCCGATGACGCCGTCGTTGGTCGCCCACTGGCAAGCCTGAAAATGTCCGTAGATCCCGGTTCGCGCAGTGCCCAGTACCGAATTGATACCGCGAAACCAGTTGACGGCCAGACCGTTCCAGGTGTCGACGTTGATATCGTCGTCGACGCTGAAGAAGATCGGGGCGGAGTCGCTGCCTCCGGCGGCGGAGTGAATTCGCAACGCGGTGTGCGCGTCCGCTACCCCGCCGTCGAACCCGCGGGTGAAATCCGAGGGTGCGGTTCCGTTCGGTTTGCCGTATTGGAAGTTGCTGACGATATGCAATCCCGCAGCCCGTAGCGCGTCTGCGTAGTCGCGGGTGATGGGCTTCGCCTCGAAGTTCGCCCCCGGTCGCGACTCGGACACGTAGTTCACCACTCCGGCGTAGCCGGCCGATTTGATTTCGTCTGGCGCGATTCGGCGCTCGGCGAAGTCGATCAGCCTGACGTTGTCGGCAGATGCTCTACGGCCCTGGAGCATCGAGCCCAACGGTCCCAGGGTCAGCGCCACCGCTGCCGCGCCACGTTTAACGAGTTCGCGTCGCGATACTGTCCGATGTTCGAATGAGTCGACCATGGTTCCAGGCTTATCGGGTAAGGAGGGCTGTGGCACTCCAGGGTCTTCTGCCCGGGTGACGTGGATTCGGTTGCGGCACCCACAAGAGCGGCCGCATGAAGATCGGCAACCTGCGGAATCGGTTGGCGGCCGCCATCAGATACTCGGAATCGAGGACTCGCCAGCCGAGGTCCTCGAAATAGGCCAATCCGTTTTCGGGCGCGAAGATGAACGGGGCATTTTCCAGCATGCCGGCCATCTGCTTGTTCATCACCCGCTTCAGGCCAGGGCCGGCGAAGTCAAACATCCACCAACCGACCTCGGGTCGGTTGAGCGCATCCGAAAGTGCTGTGACATCACGGTCTTCCAGGTACATCAGCAGGCCCTCGGTCAAGACCAGCGCTTTGGTGGCGCCATCCAGAGCCTGGTCGAAGAACGCGTTACGGGCCGCCGGGTCGGCGAGGTCGACCGCCGACCGGGTCAACCGGCACCGCGGCGTCTGGTCGGCCAAGAGCTCAGTCTTCTCGTCGAGTAGCTCCGGAAGGTCTGCCTCGAACCATGGAAAGTCAGATGGAAGGTTCAGCCGGTACGGCCGGGTGTCCAAGCCGGCGGCCAGGTTCAGCACCCGGTCGCAGCCGTTGGCGATCGCTTCGGCGATGGCGTCGTCGATGATCTTGGTGCGCGCGACGAGCCACCAGCCGCTGCGGCTCGTCAACGGAGTCTTCGCGACGATCGCGCGGCCTTGGTCGCCCGCGAGACGCGCAGCCAGTGGGTCGCTGAACATCGCGTCGGCCCGCGCCGATTCGGTGGCCCGAAACAGCGCCGTCCATCGGGCTGTGTCCGAAACGTGGGTGATCACATGCCCGGTGTCTGACATACGTTGCTGTATAGCACTCGGGCGCTGGTGGAACACGGATGGGTCGTGTACAAGGGTCTGATGGATGATCCGGCCGTCAGGTCGTTCAGTCCGTCCACGTTGGGCGAGGCGGTGGTCAGGCGGTTGTATCGCCGGGCGGTGGTGACAGCGCAGATCACGGTGCCCGCCGTCCCCAGCATGGTCGACGAGTACCTCAAGATGTGCGACAACGTCTTTGCCGTGGCGGGCGTCCAGCACACCCCCGAGCAAGCTGCGCAACTGAAGACGGTGCTGGCGGCCGAATTAGCTAAGGCCTACACGGCATCCTCCCGTTCGAACATCGTGATCTCGTTTCACGCGCCGTTCGGCATCTCGATGAATTACCGGGTCACAAGCGAATCCGTGACACTCGGAGGCGCCTACGACGGCTGGCTCAGCACCCGCGAAGGACCGCTATTCGGCACTGAGCCGGACGCCCGGGTGTGGGCGCTGTCCGGCGAAGTGGCGGACCCCCAAGCTCATCCCGTTCTCGACGTCGGTGCGGGAACGGGTCGCAATGCGTTGGCTCTGGCGCGGCGTGGCCACCCGGTGGATGCGGTGGAGATGAGTCCGAAGTTCGCCGACATCATTCGTGCGGAGGCCGACCGCGAATCGCTTCAGGTCCGTGTGATGGATGGCGATGTTTTCGAGACGATGGACGGTGTTCGCCGCGACTATCGGCTGATCATTCTTGCCGAGGTGGTCCCCGACTTCCGCAGCACCGGTGAGCTACGCGGCATATTCGAACTCGCCTCCGATTGTCTGGCTCCCGGTGGCCGGCTGGTCTTCAATGCCTTCCTCGCGCACCAGGGCTACACCCCCGACGATGCGGCGCGTGAGCTCGGGCACCAGTGCAACACGATGATTTACACCCGTGACGAACTGAGCGCCGCATCGTCTCAGCTGCCGGTTGAGCTCGTCGCCGATGACTCGGCTTACGAGTACGAGAAGATGCATCTGCCCGACGGCGCCTGGCCACCCACCGAGTGGTTCGAGGGGTGGGCCAGCGGCCTCGACCTGTTCGACGTCGAGCGTGAAGAATCCCCAATCGAGTTGCGCTGGCTCGTATATCAGAAAACGTGAGGGACAGTCATGGCGGATGCACTCCACTTCGTCGATGCGAACGGATTGAAGTTCGCCTATCTCGAAGAAGGAACGGGGCCACTGGTGCTCATGCTGCACGGGTTCCCCGACACCGCGCATACCTGGGACGACCTGCGCTCCCGCATCGCGGCGAAGGGATATCGCGCGGTAAGCCCCTTCATGCGGGGGTACCACCCCACCGCGATCCCGGATCGCGATGCCGACCAAGAAACGCTGGCGCGCGACGCGCTTGCGCTGATTGACGCGCTCGGCGCCAGTGAGGCCGTTGTCATCGGACACGACTGGGGAGCCTCGGCCGCGTACGGCGCGGCAGCGCTAGGCCCCGAACGGGTGAAGAAACTCTTCGTCCTCGCCATTCCACATCCGGCTACGCTCAAGCCGACGCTGAAAAAACTCTGGGGGGTAAGGCATTTCGCTGTATACAAGTTACCAGGGGCACCAAAACGCTTCGCGCGCAACGACTTCGCGGCGCTTCCCGAGATCTGTCGCCGATGGTCGCCGAGTTGGCGGCCCGACCCGAGCGAATTCGACCCGGTGCGGGCGAGTTTTTCGAACCGCGCGAGTTTGAACGCGGCATTTGGCTATTACCGAAAGCTTTCGCCGCTACCCAGCGAGTCGCTGAAGGCACGAATTACCGTGCCTACGGTCGTGTTTGCGGGCCTCGATGACCCTGTAGCTGAGCCAGCCGACTATCGGGGCGCCGCCCGGATGTTCGCCGGTGACTACATCGTCGAAGAAGTCGACGGCGGCCATTTCATGCACCGGGAACACCCCGACGCGTTCGCGGAGCGACTGCTCGCTCACCTGTGACCCGGCCGAACCGCGATTTGGCCGGCTGCCGTGGGCGGCTGATATCGTGCAGAACCTATGCCCGAAATGGATCGTCGCACCATGATGTTGATGACGGGCTTCGGCGTGCTGGCAGCCGCGGCTCCTCTCCCGCAGGCCCAGGCCTACCCACGCCCACCAGCAGCGCCGCAGGGCGGATACATCTTCCAAGACGAATTCGATGGCCCCGCCGGCTCAGCGCCTGATGGGGCGAAATGGGCAGTGGCCAAAGCGCGCGAGGTAATCAAAGACCCAACGCACTGGGAGTTGCCCGAGAACATCGGCCAATACCGCGACGATCGCCGCAACGTCTTTGTCGATGGCAAGTCCAACCTGGTTCTCAAGGCTGCGAAAGATGGCCCCACCTTCTACAGCGGCAAGATCCAGAGCCTGTGGCGGGGTGGCGTCGGCCACACCTGGGAAGCGCGGATCAAGCTCGATTGCCTCACCGCCGGCAGCTGGCCCGCCTACTGGCTGGGAAATGACGACCAGGGCGAGATCGACGTCGTCGAGTGGTACGGCAACGGCAGCTGGCCGTCGGCCACCACCGTGCACGCGAAAGCCAACGGCGGTGAATGGAAGACCCACAACATCCCGCTGGACAGCGGTTGGCACACCTGGCGATGCCAATGGGACGCAGCCGGCATCCGCTTCTGGAAAGACTGGGTCGACGGCGCGCAACCCTATTTCGACGTTCCGGCGGACTCGCTACCGGATTGGCCGTTCAACGGCCCTGGCTACACCGTCTACCCGGTGTTCAACCTCGCGGTTGCCGGTTCCGGCGGCGGCGACCCTGGCCCGGGCACCTACCCGTCGCAGATGCTGGTCGACTGGATCCGCGTCTGGTGACGCGCACAGCCTGAAAAAACGAAGGTGAGCATGCAAAATGCAGGCTCACCTTCGTCACCGGGCGATGCGGTCAGAAGTTATTGCAGGTGACAGCGACCTGGTTGATCAGCGGAAGGTACTCGTTCGCCGCTCGCGGGAACTGCGCCTGGGCTTGCTGCGCCATTTGGATGCGCTCTGGCGGCGGCGAGGCGAGATACCTCTGCAGGAAGCCACTTGCCATGCCTGAGCTGGTGAGCTTTGATCCAGCACCCGGTGACTGCGCATTCAGCGCCGCCACAACCTGGGGATAACTGCAGGTGGTGTTGATTGCCGCCGGCGACAGGTCGTCCGCGGACGCGATCCCCGCGCCAGCGAGCACCGACAATGCCAGACCCCCGGCTACGGCAGCCAGTTTGCTCAAAGAACGCGTGACCATATATGGGACACCTTCCAAGTGAAGAAGCGTCGAACCTCGACGCCAGAACACGAGTTTACCGGAAGGATTCGGGGGGCGGCCTTGTCGAAGATCGCACCACCTCGGCCGACGCATCCCGCGCTCGGCCCCGCAACACCGTGTCACAGGTACTTTTCGGATATGGCTGACAGCCCGGTCCGCAATGCCGCGGTGGACTTCTACCGCGTGTCGGGGGTGGTTCTCATCGTGCTGGGCCACTGGCTGGCCGGAGCGGTGACCTACCGCGACGGAGTCTTCGGCCGGCAAAATCCGCTCGTTGATCAACCCTGGACACAGTGGCTGACGTGGCCCTTCCAAGCCGTTCCCGCCTTCTTCCTGGTCGCCGGTTACGCCGCTGCGGTCTCGTGGAGCCATCGATGCGCCACCGAGGGGGTGTCCCGCCAGACCTGGGTGCGTCATCGACTCGCTCGTGTACTGGGGCCTACAGCGGTGTATGTCGCGCTGGTGTCGGTCGTTGTCGCTGTCTTCGACGCATCTGGGGTGACCGGGTCGACCCTGGAATATGCGGGCTGGGCGGTGGCGATGCACCTGTGGTTCCTCGCCGTCTATCTGGTAGTGGTTTTGCTCACGCCGATTGCGATTGCGGCACAACGCCGTTGGGAACTTTTAGTTCCAGCGTTGCTGGCGGCGGGCGTGGTGGCCGTCGACGTTGCCTCGCTGGCCGGTCACGTGCCGTATCTGGGTTGGCTGAACTATCTGCTGTGCTGGGCGGCGCTCTACCAACTCGGAATAGCTTGGCAGAAAGGGTCTTTAGCCGGATTGCGACCGGTAATGCTTGCCGCCGGATCGGCGTGCGCGCTGTGGCTGTTGATCTGGCTGGGCCCGTACCCGGTCAGCATGATCGGCGTTCCGGGTCAGGCCGTGCAGAATACCGAGCCGCCGTCGGTGGCGATGCTCGCGTTCGGGTGTGCGCAGGCTGGGCTGGCGATCAGCGTCGCGCCCGCGCTCAACCGCGTGCTGCGGGCCGCTTCGGTTCAGCGAGTGTTGTCGCGAGCCAACACCAACGTGATGGCCTTATATCTGTGGCACATGATTCCCGTGGTGATCGTGGCGATCATCGGCTATCCGGCCGGACTGCTGCCGCAGCCGGTCGAGGGCCACGCAGCATGGTGGCTCGCCCGATTGGAGTGGGTGATCATTCTCAGCCTGGTGACCGCGGTCGAGCTGGCACTGCTGTGGTGGGGCCGGCGGTTATTCGCCGCGCCACTGCCCGCGCTCACCGTGCGCGGCGGTCGCTGGGCTGAGCCGATCATGGTGGCCGGCGCCTCGATGGCTGCCTACGGGCTGGCGTTCTTCGCCGCGGAAGGGTTCGCGCCCTATGGGCATTTCCCCCGCCTGACCGCAGCGATATTCGTTGTCGGCGTGCTCCTCGTGGCGTTGTCCCCGCGGGATCGCACCAGCGCCTAGGCACACCTCATGGGGCTGTGGCTATTAGGTGTTAGGACGATGCGCCCAGCGCCGCCAGAGCCGCATCGTAATTGGGCTCTTGCGCGATCTCCGGGACCAGCTCCTCGTAGGCGACGTTGCCATCGGCGCCGATCACCACGACGGCCCGGGCAAGAAGGCCGGCGAAGGGGCCGTCGGCGATGGTGACGCCGTAGTCTTGCCCGAAGCTGTCACGAAACGCCGATGCGCTCTGCACATTCTCGATGCCCTCGGCACCACAGAAGCGTGCTTGCGCGAACGGCAGGTCGTTGGACACGCACAGAACGGACAGACCGCCTGCCGCGGCGCGCTCGTTGAAGGTGCGCACGCTGGTCGCGCACACGGGCGTGTCCACCGACGGGAAGATGTTCAGCAGCACGGGCTTACCGCCGAACTGGTCGTTAGTCACCGGCGCCAGATCGGACCCGGTCAGTGTGAAGGCCGGGGCCGGAGATCCGACGGCAGGCAGATCGCCGACGGTGTTGATCGGGTTTCCACGCATAGTTATCTGTGCCATGCGCACAGTCTGCCAAGGCCGGGAGGGCAGCGTGGGGCCGGGGTTGGGGTAAGCCCGCGACGTGCGGATCGGCAGATGCCGGGCGGATTGTCCCGCGGGTTGCCAAGCGGTCTCTTAATGCCCTCTATATATTGGCTAGCGTGCCTGAGATCAATCGACGGAACATGATGATCACAATGGGGCTGGGCGCACTGGGGGCCGCGATGTCTCTCCCGGAAGCTTGGGCTCACCCGTCACCCCCTACGGCGCCGGCCGATGCCGCGCCCGGGAGCTACATTTTCCACGACGAGTTCGACGGACCCGCCGGTCAAGGTCCCGATCTGGCCAAGTGGACGCCGCAGACCTGGCAGGACGACGTGTACCCGCCGGTCGATGGGA
>Ga0209624_10003726_pt1 | contig 10672 bp, 12 predicted proteins | sample JacPinW_OM2H0_O1_FD_188565 | JGI IMG/M metagenome (GOLD analysis project Ga0209624, IMG submission 188565) | Forest soil microbial communities from Algoma, Ontario, Canada - Jack Pine, Ontario site 1_JW_OM2H0_O1 (SPAdes) (version 2) | ecosystem: Environmental > Terrestrial > Soil > Boreal... | reverse complement strand
GAGGACGTTGATCGGTTCGAGCACCCCGTCAGGAAGGGCAAGAAGCCTCGAGGCAACTGCGTCTTCTCGATCCCTCGCGGCTGCTTACCCCTCCGCGCGCATGAGCCGCACGAGGCCCAGCAGTTCGTCCCAGCCGGTATCCGACACCGCGCAGTACTGGATATCGCCTTGTTGCCAGAACGCCAGGTGGTAGCCGTTGCGCGTCGTGTTGCTTAGGTTTCGTAGGTTGCCGGCGGACCAGGTAAATACATTGATGACATGCGGGCCATGCTGGTAAACGACCACCGCTGAACGTTGATGGTCGATGTAGTCGGCGCGGCCGCCGATCAGCTTATAGCCCTGCGATTCGAAATCCGCGACCACGGGAGATACGTCGGCGTGACCTGCAAACCACGGCTTCACGGTGTGCCGGTCGGTGGACACGACGTCGATCAAATGCGCCGGCATGAGCGAACGCACGTGAGCGCTCACCAGGTCATTGGTCAACGGACTCAACGCACCGGGTAGCACCAGAAAAAACACCATAGCCGCTGCGATCGCGGCGCCGCCGATGCCGCTGAACGCGCCCGTCCAAAACGAACGCCCGCGAAAGACCGGAGGCCGCCGTGCGGTTCGCGATGTTGCCGGCGGCGTTTCGGCGATCCTTAAACCGGTCGCGCCTTCTTGATCGAGTGCGCGCAGAATCTGAGCACGCAGCTTGGGCGGCGTGGCGGCATAGGGAACGTCGCGGCGCAACGTAGCGCGCACTTTCTGCAGATCCTCGAGCAGCGCGCGGCACTCGTTGCAATGATCGGCGTGCCGCTCGATCTCCGCGCCGGAGACCGCGTCGACCTCGCCATCGAAGTAAGCCTGCACCCGAAGCGATTCAGCGCACTGCACGCGGTACTCCTTCCACGTCTTGCAACCATTTTGCCTTGAGGGCGGCGCGCGAACGCGCCAAGCGGGACATCACCGTGCCGATCGGTACTTGGGTGACAGACGCAATCTGCGCATAGTCCATTTCCTCAATTTCCCGCAACATCAATACGGTGCGGTGCTCCTCCGGCAGAGATTCCAACAGCCGTTCGAGCACCTTTTTCTGATCCGAACGTATCGAATCGCTCTCAGGATCGGGCGTCGTCGCTACCATGGCGTGGCCATCGACCTCATCGTTCTCCTCCGGTAGGGGCACAAAGGCGCGCCGCTGCTGCTGTTTGGCGGCCGTGAAATGGCAATTGCGCACGATAGCCAGGAGCCATGCCTTCGCATCGGAGCCGCGCAGCGCCTCAAAGCCGCGAAATGCGCGCAACACCGCTTCCTGCACCACGTCGTCGGCATCGCCGGGCGCGTAGCACAGCCACCGCGCAAACCGGTATGCAGCGTCGAGATGAGGCAAAACTTGCTCCTCGAATCGAGCGCGTTTGTCATCCATGGTATGTAAGACTCACGGCAGGTCTATTTTATTCCCAACAGCAGGGATTCTTTGATCGGTATGAATCGGTTTGCGGCGCGAATCAGGCTTCCGGCCGACAGTTCCTCTACGCCATAGACTTCGACCGATAGGGTATGCCTTTCCCGGATCTTGTGCACCAGCAGGTCGAAATCACCGTCACCCGTGGCCAGCACGACCACATCGGCGAGCGGCGCATACTCGATCACGTCCAGGGTGATGCCCACGTCCCAGTCGCCTTTGGCGGATCCATCCCTGCGCCGAATGAAGGGCTTCAGTTTCACCTCAAATCCAATGGCGCGGAGTATGTTTTGAAACTGCCTCTGTTTCTCGTCCTCGCGGTCGATCGCAAACGCGATCGCCTTCACGACCTTTCTGTCCTTGGTGGCCTCGGCCCAAAACCGGTTGTAGTCGAAATGACGCGAGAACTGCTGCCGCGTCGTGTAATAAATATTCTGAACATCGACGAAGATGGCAACGGATTCCAATTCGCCCTCGCTCACCGAATAGGGGAATCGCGAGCAGTATAGCCCTGCAATCGCGTATCCTGATGGCCTAGCGATGGGGGAATTTTTCAGATGCTTCGAACTCTTCGGCTGCCGGCGGCTGTTGCGATCCTGCTGGCCACATCGTCTCATCCTGCTTGGGCACAGCGTCCCTTCTTGTCGGAAACGCAGTGGTCAGCCTTGCGCGACGAAGCCAGCGGCACGGCCCCTTACGAAAATCTACGTGCCCTGACTCGTCTGCACCGCGTTCCCGCGACGCCTGAGTTCGATCAGGCTGCCGAATTCATTCTCGAGCGCGCGAAAGAATACGGATTGCAGGATGTTCATGCAGAGCAATTTCCGATCGACGGCAAAATCCACTACGGACTGATGCGTTCGCATATTGCCTGGACGGTCGAGGGCGCGCGTCTCTGGCAGATGGAGCCGCAGCACACGGTGCTCGGCGATTGGTCGACCGACCCCATCCGGCTTGCGGACTACAGTCACAGCGCCGATGTGCAAGCGCCTCTCGTCGATGTCGGCGCGGGTACGGCGGACAGCGACTATGCCGGCAAGGATGTGCGCGGCAAGATTGTTCTGGCGGATGGCGTGCTCTCGAGCGTGCAACGCTTAGGGGTCGCGAAATATGGCGCGGCCGGCATCGTCAGTGACATGCCGAATCAGACTACCGCCTGGTCCGGCCTCGACACGAACATCGTGCGCTGGGGGCATCTGGACGGCTCGCTGCCGCAGGGGTTTGCCTTTATGGTATCGCGCGCCACGGCCGCCGGCTTGCGCGCGCAAATGATCGCAGGGACTCCTGTCGTGCTCGGCGCCCACGTCAAGGCCGAAGTAGGGCCTGGGCACTGGACGGTCGTGACAGCGACGATTCCGGGTACCTCCAGCGGCGCCGGAGAAATCGTCTTCAGCTGCCATCTCGATCATCAACGGCCCGGCGCCAACGACAACGGCAGCGGCTGCGTCACGATTCTCGAATCGGCGCGAGTGCTCAATCGCTTGATCGGCAGCGGCGCCCTCCAGCGTCCGAGCCGCACCTTAAGATTTATTTGGGGGCCCGAAGTCGAAGGCACCATGGCCTTCTTGAGCGCGCATCCGGACATCATGCGATCGATGCGCGCCGACGTTCACATGGACATGGTGGGCGGCGATTTATTCAAGAACAAATCCGTGCTGCATGTGACGGAAACGCCCTGGTCGCTGCCTACCTTCATTACCGATATCGGCGACGCCTTTGCCGAAACCATTCGTGATGCCGCGACCGTTTATACCGAGGACGGCAGTCACGGCGGTGCGGCCGCGGTCGAAGATCGCGATGGCGCGCCCGGCACGCGCAATGCATTCTTCGTCGACGAAACTCCCTACGCCGAAGGCAGCGATCACGATGACTACGATTCATCGACTATCGCCGTGCCGTCGCTGTACTTGCGGGACTGGCCGGACATTTACATTCATACCGATCACGACACGCTGGAGCAGATCGACGCGACCAAGCTGCGCCGTGTCGCGCTACTGGGTGCGGCCTCGGGCTATAGCTTCGCCGGCCTCGACGCCGCCCAGTCCTCGCTGGTTCTGCCCTTTTTGGCGACACGCGCGCAGCAGCGACTGGCCAAGGGGTTTGAGCGCGCGCAACGGCTGGCGCAGGACGCCAATCTGCCGGCGAGCGAGGCCGCGTTCGAGGCCCACAACCTCATTGCTCAAATGCTTCGCCGCGACCAGGCAGCGCTTCAGTCCTTCGCCATTTTTACGCAGAGCCATCCACAGGAGCTCGCGGCGTCCTTGGACTCACTCAAAGCGCAAGCGGCGGCCTTGAACCGCTGGATCGACCTGATTGCGGCGAAACGGGGTGTTCACGGATCCGCGGCGGCGCCGGCCTGGCACGCGACTGCGCAGAGCGCGCGCACTCCTAAGCGCATCGGCGAATTCGGCCCTCTAACGTTTCAAAATGACGATGTGCTGTTCGATCGCCTTGGGTCCGAACGCTTAGCTAAGATCAAGCTGCTCAATGCAAATTCGAGCCGTCTGCTCAATGCGCAGGACAGCGGCGCCATTTATGCCTATGAAATCGTCAATTTCGTCGACGGCAAAAGATCGGTGGCAGAAATCAGAGACGCCGTGGCGGGGGAATTCGGGCCCATTCCGCTGGAGATCGTCGGCGATTACCTGCAGGCATGCGAAGAGGCGAAAATCATCGCTTTCAAATGAAAGGTCCCAAGCAGCCTCACGCGGAACAAATGGGCTCCTAGGGTGCCGGTGGCGGTGGAGTGGCCTTGCCGCGCTGCATGCCCTTCGAATAGATCACCGTGCCATCGAGCTTGACGATGATGGCATCGATGTCGTCGATGCGATTGTAAATTTCCATGGCCTTCTCCGGCCCCAGCACGAACGCCGTTTTTGACAAGCCATCTGTGCGGGTCGCGTACGGGCCAATCACGGTCGCGCTGCGAACCTTGCTGGCCGAATGGCCGGTGTGCGGATCGATGATGTGGTGGTAGCGAACGCCGCCTTCATCGAAGAACCGCTCGTAGTCGCCGGAAGTGGAAATCGCGGCATCCACCAGCGGTACACTCGCGATTACCTCGCCCTCGCCCTTGCGCGGATCGCGGATGCCCACCATCCATGGCTTGCCGAAGCGATCGCCGATGATGCGGCTATCGCCGCCGGCGGACACATAGGCGCGCGTAAAGCCGCGCGCTTTCAGGACATCGATGCCGCAGTCCACCGAATAGCCCTTGGCGATGCCGCCCAAATCGATGCGCACTCCCTTCTGCGAGAATCGCACCGTTTGGTTGTTCGCATCGAGGATCACGTGCCGGTAATCCACCGCAGGCAACGCCTTGGCGATTTGCGCCTCGTCCGGACGGATATGCTTCGGAAAATTGTACATATAGCCGACGCTGGCATAGGTGATGTCGAACGCGCCGTCGGTGATCACCGAGTACTCTTTCGCCTTGACCAGCAGGTCGAACAATTCCTTGCTGATGTGCATCGGTCCGTCTGCGGCTTTGGCGTTGACCAAGGACACTTCGCTGGTCGGCTTGTAGGTGCTCATGGACTCATCGATGTGGCGCATCTCATCGAGCACCGCATCGATGGCCGCTTCGGCCTTCGCGCGTTCGTCCGACCATAATTCCACGGTGATGCGCGTGCCCATGATGCCGTCGGTAACGCGGTTTACCCACTCGGCGTGCGCGGGAACGGCAGCGGCCAGAGTTGCGGCAGCCGCGAAGCACAGTGCGCTCATAACTTTAAATCTCATGCGGCAAGCCTAGCGGGTTTTTCGAGTGATCGCCCATCGCCATTGCATGACCACCAAGGCGCTTCCGATCATGCCGCCCAAATGGGCAAAGTGAGCGATGCCGGACAGCGTTCCCGTCACGCCCAAGAACAGCTCGATGCAAGTGAAGATCGTGGCAAACAGCCATGCCGGCATTGGAATTGGCGGGAAGAGTAAAATGATCTTGCGGGTGGGGAACATTATTGCGTACGCCAATAGCAAGCCAAACACACCTCCCGAAGCGCCGAGCGTGATGCCCGGAGGCGCGCCGAAAAGAGCCGGTACCAGCAGTTGCGTGAGCGCCGCGGTGACCACCGAGGCGAAATAACAGATGAGTAGGCGCCGCGGACCGACGTAGCGCTCGATTTCGGTTCCGAACATCCAAAGCGCGAACATGTTGAAAAAAATATGAAAGATGTTGTGGGTATCATGCAGGAACGCGTAGGTGATGATCTGCCACGGGCGGAAATACACCTGTCCGTCCATGGGCTGCAGCGGCCACAAAGCGAACACTTCCTCGATCCAATCGTTCGCCAGGCCCTGCAACAGGAACACCAAGACATTTGCGGCGATAAGAATTTTGACTGCGGTAATTTTCATGTGAGTCGCATATTCTAACGCGTCATGAGCGCGCATCCCCTGAAAACCGTCTTCTTGGACTATGACACGGTTGCCACAGACGATCTCGATACGACCAGGCTACGCGAGGCGGCCGGCGAGCTGGTTTTGTACGAGTCTGACGAGTCAAAGATTGCCGAGCGCATTCGCGATGCCGATGTCGCGCTCCTGAACAAATTGGAATTGACCCGCGAGCTGCTGTTTGGCGCCCCGCGCTTAAAACTGGTCGCGCTCGCCGCCACCGGCACCGACAACGTCGACCTGATCGCCGCACGCGATCGCGGCATCGCGGTCTGCAATGTGCGCGCTTATTGCACGGCCTCGGTGGTGCAGCAGGTGTGGGGATTGATATTGAGCCTCACTCAGCATGTGTACGAATTTTCGCGCCTGTCCAAGGACGGATCCTGGGCGCGGGATGAAGCCGGCACCGTGTTCTCTCACCGGATCCGCGAACTGAATGGCCGCACCTTCGGCGTGGTCGGCTGGGGCGAACTGGGAAGAGCCGCTGCGCGTGTGGCAGAGACCTTCGGCATGCGAGTCGAGATTGCCAACCGTCCCGGCGAACCGTCCCAACCCGGTCGCGTGAACCTCGATGAACTGCTGGCCAAGGCGGACATCGTTTCTTTGCACTGCCCTCTAACCCACGCAACCCGCGGCCTCATCGGCGCGCGCCAATTGGCGCTGATGAAGCCCGATGCCCTGCTGATCAATACCGCGCGCGGCGCCTTGGTCGACAGCGCGGCACTGGCCGCTGCGCTCAAAGCCGGCAGACTCGGCGGAGCGGGAATCGATGTCCTGCCCCAGGAACCACCCGTGGACGGCGACCCGCTGCTCGACAGCCAAATCCCGAATCTATTGGTGACGCCTCACATCGCCTGGGCAGCGCGCGAAGCGCGGCAGCGCTGCATCGATGAAATGGCGGCCAATATCCGTGATTTCCGCGACGGCGGCCGGCGCGGGCGGGTCGTATAGGGACCTGACTCAAGTGCTGGGGAGCACCTCCTGGATCAACCCCGGTTGGCTTTTTTCTCGCGCTTCAACGCGCGCTTCTCTTCCAAGGTTTTCGTCGGCTTCTTCTTGTCCTCTTTCTTTCGATCCATGCCCTTGCCCATGACTCACTCCTCTTAGGTTAGTCAACCATTAATCTTTCGCGCGCCGCCGCGCCGTTATTTTCGGCTTCGCGTGCTTGACCTCTCTCGGCGCCGCACCGGGATGGCGGCCGATCGTAGCGCGCGGCGGCTTAGGCGGCTTCTCGCTCACCCGGCTGATGCGCAACTCTCGACCCGCAACACGCACCTTCTGCAATTCTTTGAATATCTGCTTCGGCATGCCTTCAGGCAAGTCCACGTAGCTATGGTCTTCGCGAATATCCACGCGCCCGATGTGCACACCCTCGATGCCCGATTCGTTGGCAATGGCCCCGACAATGTTGCCGGGCTTGATCCCATGTACTGACCCTACTTCGATGCGAAAAGTTTCCATTTGCGCAGGGCCCGACCTGCGCTGCGGCTCCGCCCGCGATTCATCTCGATCAGCACGGCGCGGCCGTTCCGGCGGCGCGCGATCGCTGGGTCGTTCGCGGTCTCCGGGTCTATCGCGTTCCACGCTTCGCGTTTCCTCACCGCGCGGCGGCCGCTCCTCGCGATCCCGATCGCGATCGCGATCGTGCACACGAGCGGGGATCGGGGCCTCGGCCGGCCGCTCCGGTTTTCCTGCGAGCAGCAGCGGCGTGGCTCCCTGCGACAGGCTCGCCAGCGCCGCGGCAATATCCATCAACGGCAGGCCGGACTCGGCTTCCATTTGTTCCAACACCGGGCGGTAAAGATTGCCTTCGCCCTTGGCGATGGTCTCGGCGATGCGTTGTTTGAACTTGGCAATTCGCAGCGTGTTGACGGCGTCGACGCTCGGCAGGTTCATGGGTTCGATCGCCTGCCGCGTGGCTCGCTCGATGGCGCGCAGCATATTGCGTTCGCGCGGGGCGATGAACAGAATGGCCTCGCCCTTGCGGCCGGCACGGCCTGTGCGCCCGATGCGATGCACATAGGACTCGGTGTCGTACGGGACATCGTAGTTCACGACATGCCCGATGCGTTCGACGTCCAGGCCGCGGGCGGCGACATCGGTGGCGACCACGATATCGATCTGCCCGGCCTTCAGGCGGGCAACCGTGCGTTCTCGTAGCGGCTGCGGAATGTCGCCGTTGAGCGGCGCGGCCGCAAAGCCACGTGCCTCGAGTTTTTCCGCCAATTCCACGGTCGCGTGCTTGGTGCGCGTAAATACCAGCATGCCGTCGAAGGTCTCGGCCTCCAGAATGCGCGTCAGCGCATCCAGCTTGTGCATGCCGCTGACCATCCAATAGCGCTGGCGGATATTGGTCGCCGTGCTGGTCTTGCTCCTGATGGTCACTTCCACCGGCGTGCGCAAGTGCTTCGCCGCGATGCGGCGGATCGGCGCCGGAATGGTCGCCGAGAACAGCGCGACCTGCCGCTGCGGCGGCGTCTGTTCAAGGATGCTTTCGACGGCATCGATGAAGCCCATGCGCAACATCTCATCGGCCTCATCCAGTACCAGCAGCGTCAGGCCCGTGAGCTTCAAGGTGCCCCGATTCATATGGTCAATGACGCGCCCGGGCGTACCCACCACCACATGCACGCCGCGCCTCAAAGCATTGAGCTGAGGCTGGTAGCTTTGGCCGCCATAGATGGGCAGCACATGAAATCCCTTCAAGTGCGCCGCGTACCGCAGAAAGGCTTCCGACACTTGCAGGGCCAGTTCGCGCGTGGGAACGAGTACCAGCACTTGGGGCTCATGCCGGGTGAGATCGATTTTGGTCAGTGCCGGGAGCGCGAAGGCGGCGGTCTTGCCGGTGCCGGTCTGCGCCTGGCCGAGCATGTCTTGGCCGGACAAGAGCACCGGAATGGTCTGCGCTTGAATCGGCGACGGCGACTCATAGCCGACGTCGGCAAGCGCGCGCAGCACGGCATCCGATAGCTTCAGATCACGGAAACTCGCCGTACTTTCAATCGAGTCTGCCGGGACTGCGCTCATTAGAAATGCCTTCGGATGGGCCGCTAAGTCTAGCGGTTTAAGCGCGTATTGCTACCATAGTCGCCATGGGACGCATATTCGAAGTCAGAAAACACGCCATGTTCGCCCGCTGGAACCGCATGGCCAAGCAGTTCACGCGGGTAGCCAAAGACATCGCGATGGCGGTCCACGCCGGCGGCGCCGACCCCGCTTCGAATCCGACGCTGCGCCGCGTGCTGCAAAATGCGCGTGCCGTCAACATGCCGAAGGACAAGACCGACGCCGCGATTCGCCGCGCCTCAGGCAAGGATGCCGCCAACTATTCCGAGATTCTGTACGAGGGCTATGCACCGCATGGCGTTGCGCTCCTGGTCGAAACCGCCACCGACAACCCCACCCGCACCGTCGCGAGTTTGCGCAATATTTTCATGAAAGGCGCGGGGAACATGGGAACCACCGGTAGCGTGAGCTTTCTGTTCAAGAAAATGGGCGTATTTCGCGTCGATCCCTCCCGCGTCAAAGACCACGATGAACTCGAACTGGATCTCATCGATTACGGCCTCGAGGAAATGGGCGACAGCACCGGCGAAAAAGGCGAGCCGCAATTGGTGATTCGCTGTGCGTTCAATGATTTCGGCAAGTTGCAGGAAGCCTTGGAACGTCGCGGCATCACGCCGCTCTCGGCCGAGCACGAGTACATCTGCTCTGTGCCGATCGAATTGCCGGAGGATCAGGCGAAAGAGGTGCTGGAATTGATCGACAAGCTCGAACAGGACGACGACGTCCAAAAGGTTTTCCACAGCTTGGCCTGAAGGTGAACAAGTTTTAATTCGCCGCGGCCGCGCCTTAAGCGCCTTAAGCTTTTTTCATCCTGTCATCGTCGCCGCGCCTCTCACGTTGACTTACCGTGAGAGTGAAAAACCTATTGGAGGATGTCATGCGCAAGCTATTCAAGTTATTGATTCCTATCAGTATTATTGCCATGAGCGGGTGCGTCGTGGCGCCCTATGGTTACACCCATGGCTACTACGGCCCGCGCGTGGCGGTCGTGGCCCCGGCGCCGGTTGTAGTGGTGCGGCCGTTCCGCTAATGCAGGCTGACGACGGTGGAGAAAACATCGCGGGCGGGTGAGAGAATTGCCTCATGGCAGCTCACCCGTTCCGCATCGTCAACGTTTTCACCCAGAACTTAACTCCTTTCACCGGCAACCCGCTGTGTGTGTTCGAGAACGGCGCGGGCTTGAGCGATGAGCAGATGCAAGCTCTCGCCCGCCAGTTCAACCTCTCCGAGACCACTTTCATTCTCCCGCCGACGGACGTGAAGGCAGGTGCCAATGCGCGCGTGCGAATTTTCACGCCTAGCTATGAAATGGCTTTCGCAGGCCATCCCACGCTTGGCACGGCGCAGATTTGCCGCGCGCTGAAGCTGGGCGGCGACTCTCTGGTGCTGGAAATGCAGGCGGGTCTCATCCCAGTGAAAGCAGTGGGAGACCGTTGGACATTGACCGCGCCACCCGCGACATCGCGCGAACTCGATGTGCCGCGCGAAGCGCTGGCGGCGGCGCTCGGACTTCAAGTTCGCGACATCGGCGAGCGGCCGCTATGGGTCAAGGCCGGTAAGGAACAATTGGTGGTGCCGCTGACCTCCACGGACGCAGTGCGCCGAGCGACCCCGGTGGCGTCGGCCATGGGCAAGGTCCGCAGCGAAGACGGCCTCAGCATGGCTTGTCCAAACTGCAAGACGACACATGTTTACCAGCGGTACCAGCTAATCTACAGAGCTACGTGATTCTCGCCCCCATGGCGGTCTTGGCTCCAG
>Ga0209624_10003725_pt1 | contig 10679 bp, 11 predicted proteins | sample JacPinW_OM2H0_O1_FD_188565 | JGI IMG/M metagenome (GOLD analysis project Ga0209624, IMG submission 188565) | Forest soil microbial communities from Algoma, Ontario, Canada - Jack Pine, Ontario site 1_JW_OM2H0_O1 (SPAdes) (version 2) | ecosystem: Environmental > Terrestrial > Soil > Boreal... | reverse complement strand
GTTCCATTCGCAGCGCTACCGTGCCGCTCAATCCCTGGACAATACGCACGACGTCCCAACGATCATCCGACACGGGCATAAAATCGATCACTCGAACACTGCCGCGCGACGTATGAAAATCGGTTTCCAGAATCAGGGAGTCGCGCCGGTAGCGGCGTTGCACGCTCTTCACCTTCCCGGCCGGTGCGAGCAACCAGCGGCCCTGCTCCGGGCCGCCCAGCAACGCTGCGAAACAGGCGCCTGAATCGAATCGGGGGAAACAAAGCCAATCCATCGAACCGTCGATGCCGATCAAGGCAGCGGTGTGACAGTCGCCGATCAAGGCATAGTCCTCAATCGGCAGCGGCATCGCTCACCAAAGTCACCTTCATGGTTTGATTTTTTTTAAATGCCTTTCACGCACTTCGTTGGGATTCTTCGGGTCGCTGGGGTCATTATTGAACCCACCGGGCCTTGATGCGGTTTCCGCCTGGTTTTCCTCTTCCGCCTGGCGCTCGTCCTTGGATTTGCCTTTGTCCACAGTGGGATGGGGCGATTCGGACGTCGCGGTCGACAGCAGCGCATTGAGCAAGTGTAGCCCCTCAGGATCGGTTTGCGCGACGGGTGCGCGTTTGTTTCCCGCACCGTTCACGAAAGCAAGCGAAGCATGCATGCTAAGTACCTCCATTTGATTGGGCGCGATCAGCTTGCGCTCCGGCTGCCCGCGAAAGGTATGGGGCGCGCGCCGAATCGCATGCAGGACGATTCTGACCTGCTACCATCTGCGCAGGCCGCGGAGATTTTCAAAATGAAATATCGCCCACTGGGCAGCAGCAAACTTGTCGTGTCCGAAATCGCGTTTGGCTCGTGGCTCAATCTTTCGGAGGGCGCGGCAAAGGACATTGCGATCGCGTGTGTCCATCGTGCGCTCGATCGCGGAATTACCCTCATCGACACGGCGAATGTTTATGGCCGGGGAGCGGCCGAACGGGTGCTGGGCGAAGCCTTGTCGGGCATAGCGCGCGACCGCTACGTACTGGCCACCAAGCTGTACTTCCCCATGAGCAGCACGGACAAGGGACTCTCGCGCGCCCAGGTTTTCAAGCAGCTCGATGCCTCGTTGCTTCGCTTGAGAGTGGACTACGTCGATCTTTATCAATGCCATCGCTATGATGCCGACACGCCTCTGGATGAAACCATGCAGGCGTTGAGCGACGTGGTGAGGGCGGGCAAGGTTCGCTACCTGGGTTTTTCGGAATGGCCCGTGGACCGGGTCAAAGCCGCGCTTGCCATCCCCGGCGTCGAGAAATTTGTTTCCAGCCAACCTCAGTATTCGCTGCTGCACCGCAGCCCTGAAGACGCATTGATTCCGCTATGTTCAAGCAGCGGAATATCTCAGATTGTCTGGTCGCCGCTGGCGCAAGGAGTGCTCACGGGAAAATATGGTTCCCGCGCCCAGCTGCCCGCCGACAGCCGCGCGGCCAACGACGCGATCAACGGTTTTTTCAACCAAGCGTGGCTCAAACCCTCCGTGCTCGAGGCAGTGCAGTCGCTTCGGCCGCTCGCCGCGGAGGCAGGATTGACACTCACTCAATTTGCGTTGGCGTGGGTTTTGCGGCAACCGAATTTGGCCTCCGCGATCATTGGCGCGTCACGCCCAGATCAAATTGACGAGAACGCCGCCGCCTCAGGGCACAACGTACCCGCGGAATTATTCCATCGAGCTGAGGCGATCATGGCGCGCGCCGGCGCAGATTGATCACCGGTAAATTTGCAGGAAAAGGCCATGCGCGTGTCCGGCGCATGGCCGATCGCTCAGCGATTCTGCTTGGAATTCTGGTTCATATCGTTCTTGACGTCACCGTACTTGGCTTGCGCTGCGCCAACGGTTTTATTGACCGCGCCTTTCACCTGCTGCGTGGTGCTGCCGACTGCCTTGCCGGCGACTTCCTGAATCTTGCCCGCCGCCTCTTTGGCCCGGCCCTCAACTTGATCTTTGTTAATGCCCATGACCTACCTCCTACGCATATTGCCGGCGAACGGCCGGCACGTCTTTGTGAAGAAACGATGTTACGCGGCACCGGTTTCACGGCTGTAGGATTGCGAAGTGATGCTGCGTCGGAATTTTTGCCGAAGGGCAAATCCGCGTCGTGGCGGCGTCCGCGCCCGTACAGTCCGCTGCCTCGAATTGCAGTAACATAGCCGCACCGCCGCATCATAAAGGGATGACCATGCTATCTCGACGAGCTTTTCTGCAAAGCGCCGCCGCCGCGTCATTGGCTGCAAGCACGACTTATGCGGGAAGCTCGCCGCAACAACCCCTCAAGTCCATGACCGCCGGGGCCAAGCCGATTTCTGTCGAGGAGCGGCGTGAGCGTATCGCCAGAGTGCAGACACTGATGGCGCAACGGAAGATCGCCGCACTGCTGGTGGAGCCGGGTTCCAGCCTGGATTACTTCACGGGAATCCGCTGGCATCGCTCCGAGCGAACGACGCTTGCGATCATCCCGGCGAGCGGTCAGGTCCTCGTCGTAACGCCGGCCTTCGAGGAGCCATCGGTGCGCGAGACGCTGCAGATCGGCGGCGAGGTGAGGCCGTGGGATGAACACGAAAACCCATTCGCCAAGGTTGTTCAAGGCCTGAAAGACCGAGGCATCGATTCCGGGCTGCTCGCCGCTGAATCGACGATTCGTTTCTTTATCGTCTCCGGGATCCGTCAAGCATCGGACGTGTACGAGATCATCCCTGCCGATCCTCTGGTTCGAGCATGCAGGCTCATCAAGTCTCCCGCGGAATTGGCACTGCTGCAAATGGCCAACGATGTGACCATCGAAGCGCTCCGCCGCGTCCACGCGCAAGTCGCTCGAGGCATGAGCGCAGCGGATATCTCGTCTCTGATGGACCGTACGACACTTGCTCTCGGCGGTGCGCCCGAATTTTCCATGGTTCTGCTGAATGAGGCATCGGCTTTTCCTCATGGCTCGGTCAAGCCGCAACAGGTCCGCGAAGGGTCGGTGATTCTCATGGATTGCGGTTGTGCACTGCATGGCTACCAATCCGACATCTCGCGCACTTGGGTGTTCGGCGCGGCAAGTCCCCGACAACGCAAGGTGTGGAATACCGTCAAGCGCGGCCAGGAAGTCGCCTTGGAAACGGCGAAGATCGATGCGCCGGTAGGCAGCATCGATGATGCCGTTCGTAAGTACTATGAAACTGAAGGATGGGGTCCCGGTTATCGGCTGCCCGGGCTTTCACACCGCACGGGCCACGGCATCGGTTTGGATGTGCACGAACCTCCCTACCTGGTGCACGGCGATGCAACGCCGCTGCAAGCGGGGATGTGCTTTTCGGATGAGCCCGGAATCTATATTCCGGGCGAGTTCGGCATTCGACTGGAGGACTGCTGGTACATGACCGTATCCGGGCCGAAACCGTTTACCCCCCTGGCAAAATCGCTGGAAAACCCGATCTAATCGGCCCGCCGCGTGATCGCGCTCCTGTCACTGGGTGTTTGGGTCTACTTGTTCTTCGGTCACGGCGGATTCTGGCGGTCCCGCCCGCAACTGTTGCCCGCCACCCCCGCGGAGTTTCCGGACGTCGACATCATCGTTCCGGCTCGCGATGAGAGCGAGACCATCGGCCCAGTCGTGGCCTCGCTACTCGCCCAAGACTATGCAGGTAACTTCCGCGTGATTTTGGTCGACGACAATTCAACGGATGAAACCGCCGCATTGGCAGGTGCGGCAGCCAATCTGCAGGTGATCCGTTTGCACGCCAAGGCGCCGGGCTGGTCAGGGAAGCTATGGGCGCTCAATCAGGGGGTTGCGGCGAGCCGCGCACCCGTGCTGTTGTTTACGGACGCCGATATCGTGCACGAGCGTGGGCATCTATCGTCTTTGTTGGCGCGGTTGTTGGCGGCTCGCCTCGACCTCGTCAGCGAAATGGTGCGTCTGAATTGCACCAGTTTCGCAGAGCGCGTGCTGGTGCCGGCGTTCGTGTATTTTTTCCAAATGCTCTATCCGTTTGCCAGAGTGAATGACCCGCGATCGGCAGTGGCTGCGGCCGCCGGGGGCACCGTCTTGATCCGCCGCGAAGCGCTTGAGCGAATCGGTGGGCTGGAGGCGATCAAGGACTCGCTTATCGATGATGTGGCACTGGCAAGGGCAGTGAAGCGAGGTGGACCCATTTTTCTCGGCCATTCGGGCCTCGCGACATCCGTACGGCGCTATCCGGCTTTCATCGACGTGTGGCGCATGATTTCGCGGACTGCGTTCACGCAGCTGCGCTATTCCGCGTGGCTTTTGGGACTCACCATCGCCGGATTGACGGTAGTCTGGCTCGTGCCGCCGTGGGAACTCGCCTTCGGCAACGGCTGGCATCGCGCCTGCGGATTGGCCGCATGCGCCCTCGCCGCCTGCAGTTTCGTACCCACGTTGGCCCGATACGGGCGAAGTTATGCATGGCCGCTTGCGTTACCGTTGATCGCGCTGTTCTACATGGCAGCGACTGCGGCCTCCGCGGTAAATTATTGGCGGGGAAAAGGCGCGAACTGGAAGAATCGTGCCTATCAGTAACCCTTCGCGGCCTTCGATGGGGGCGCCGGCAGCTCCTTCAGAGCTTGCGCCTTGATCGAAAAGTCATCGATGATGACCTGGTGGGGAACGCAGTCGGTGCGATAGTTCACCTCGCGCAGGCTGAAATTTTTGGAGATGAGGTCCTTCATCTCGTCGATCAGTTCACAATCACCGTGGCTCATGAAATAAGGATGCGTCGGGCTCACCAGCACAGGCATCCACTGCGCTTGCACGGTATCGGTCGCATCGGAGCTCGGTGAGAGCGCGTAGAAATCAACGTCGACAATGGCGTTGTGGCCGGGAATGCTCGACCCGTGCGGGCAACCTCTGGCACTGACTTTGGCATCTTTGCGTGCACCGAGGTGCAGCAGCAGCGCGCGGATGTTGTCCTCCAATCCGTCGCAGCTATACAGCGTGGTGACGCCCCAATAGGTGAAGTTCGCATGGTGGTGCTGCCACGCGCCGGTCACGGCTTGCCCGCTCGGTTCCGCGGGGGTCGCTGCCGAGGCGGCGGACCCTACGGAGATGCCGGCGAGCGCGACGAGCGCAGCGACTATGAAGGCCGAGAATGATTTGCTGCGTTGCATGACGAAAACCCCGCATTGGCTAGCTGCTCAATCCTAAGTCATTTTTGAGCGGAAATGCTGGATTATCAGACTGCAAGAATAGTGTGCGGTTCAATCGGTCGGTTGGTAGGCGTCAGCCGACAACCGATTGCGTGCGTCAGAGTTGTATGCCCAACCATAACTGCCAGACTCCTCTCACCACAGCGCGGAGAGTCAGATGATGCGGTTACTTTTTTCCCTGGCCTTTCTTACGGCTGCCGCATTGGTTGGAACGCAGGCCTTCGCGGACGACTCGATCCGGCCGACCCCGAACAAGCATCAATCGATGCAAGAATGCATCGAAAAACAAAAGACAGCCGATGTGACGATGTCAAAATCGCAGATGACGCGGATTTGCAAGGATGAACTGAAGCGTCAGAAGGAACTCGGAGAGAGCACACCGCCGCCCAGCGATACCCCGCGCAGCCAATAGCCCATCGCTGAAACAGCTGCGCCTTAGTACTTTCTGCCGACGTTGAGAGCCTTATTGGCATCCACGACGGTAATGGCGGTCATGTTCACCAGCCGGCGCACCGTCGCCGCGGGGGTAAGAATATGAACCGACGCTGCGCAACCCAGCAGTATCGGACCGACAGCCACGTTATGGCCGGCAGCCGACTTCAGCAGGTTGTAAGCAATGCTGGCGCTATCAAGGTTTGGGCACACCAATAGGTTCGCGGTGCCGTGAAGCGTGCTCGTGGCCAGGATGGCGCGGCGCGCAGCCTCATCGAGCGCGCAGTCGCCGTGCATCTCCCCATCCACTTCCAACTCCGGCATGCGCGTCCGCAACAAGCCTAAGGTGGCGCGCATCTTCAGTGCCGAGGCGGCGTTGCTGGATCCGAAATTGGAATGGGAGAGCAATGCAACCTTGGGCACCAGACCGAATGCGGATAACTGGTCGGCCGCGAGTTGCGCCAATTCGGCAAGTTGTTCGGCAGTCGGATCGAGATTGACGTGCGTGTCGACGATGAATACTTGGCGGCCGGGGAGTATCAGTCCGGTCATCGCACCGTACACGGTGGCTCCTGGGCGGTGTCCGATCACTTTATCGATGTAGTGCAGGTGCCGCGCGGTGGTGGAGATGGTTCCGCAAATCATTCCATCGGCCTCGCCTTTTTTCAAAAGCATGGCGCCTATCAATGTCGTGCGCCGGCGCATTTCCAATCGGGCGTATTGCGCCGTGACGCCGTCGCGCTCTGTCAGCGCGTGATACGCCTGCCAGTACTCCCGAAAGCGCTCGTCCTGCTCGGGATTGACGACGATAAGATTCTCGCCTATGCGCAGCCGCAGACCATGGCGCTTCAGCCCACGCTCAATGACCGCGGGGCGTCCCACCAATATCGGTGTTGCCAGCTTTTCATCCACTACAATCTGAACGGCGCGAAGCACCCGCTCATCTTCACCCTCGGCGTACACAATGCGGCTGTGTTGCGGCGCCACCTTGCGAGCGGCGACGAAGATAGGCTGCATCAGCGTGCCGCTGTGGTAGACAAATTGCAGCAGTCGCTGTCCGTAGGCTTCCAAGTCCAGGATGGGGCGCGTCGCCACGCCTGATTCCATGGCGGCCTTTGCGACCGCCGGAGCAATCTTGACGATCAACCGAGGATCAAATGGCTTTGGGATCAGGTATTCCGGCCCAAAGGCCAAATCCTCCATGCCGCTATACGCGGCCGCGACGATGTCGCTTTGCTCCTGGCGCGCCAGCTCCGCAATTGCGTGCACGGTGGCGATTTCCATCTGCCGCGTAATGGTCGTTGCCCCCACATCGAGCGCGCCGCGGAAAATAAAGGGAAAACACAGCACGTTGTTGACTTGGTTGGGGTAATCGCTGCGGCCTGTGGCAATCACCGCGTCGTCGCGCACCGCCCTCGCCTCTTCCGGCAGGATTTCCGGTATTGGATTCGCGAGCGCTAAAATGAGGGGCCTGGCCGCCATCATTTTGACCATTTCCTGGGTCAGCACGCCCCCAGCGCTTAAACCTAAGAAAATATCCGCGCCGCCGATGACTTCCTTCAGCACGCGGGCGTCGGTAGCTTGCGCAAAGCGCGCTTTCTCCGGATCCATCAGCTCGCGCCGGCCCTCGTAGACCACTCCCGCCAGATCCGTCAACCAGACGTTTTCGCGCGTTAGGCCCAAGTCCAGCAATAGATCCACGCAGGCAAGTGCCGCCGCGCCGGCACCGCTGACGACCATTTTCACCTGTGCGATGTTCTTAGCGACCACCTGCAGGCCGTTGAGGCACGCCGCGCCGACAATAATCGCGGTTCCATGTTGATCATCATGGAACACCGGAATTTTCATGCGCCGGCGCAGTTCGCGCTCGACTATGAAGCACTCCGGAGCCTTGATGTCCTCCAGGTTGATGGCGCCGAAGGTGGGCTCCAGGGCGGCAATGACCTCGATTAATTTCTGCGGATCTCGCTGTTCGATTTCAATATCGAACACATCAATTCCCGCAAATTTCTTGAACAATACCGCTTTGCCTTCCATCACGGGCTTCGCCGCCAGCGGGCCGATGGCGCCCAGGCCCAACACGGCGGTGCCGTTGCTGATGACGCCCACCAAATTGCCTCTGGCGGTGAAGCGAAAGACATTCAACGGATCTTCGACAATGGCTTCACAAGCGGCGGCAACCCCAGGTGAATACGCCAGGGCCAAATCGCTTTGATTCAGCAATTGTTTGGTTGCGGTAATCGACAACTTCCCCGGAGTGGGGAATTCGTGATAATCGAGCGCTTGCTTCTTAAGCGCTTCCTTGACTTCGTCACTCTTCATAGATCGCGATGCACGATGGATGGCACGTCAACGCGGCATTATAGCCGCTCAGTGCAAGGCTTGCGCGCGGATGCTACGCGGCTCTTTGCTTGCGGCGCACGGGCCTGCCACGCCGCTGCGAGCGCGAGCCCAAAGCGTAAGTATATACGTGAGTAAACTCAGCGCCGAGCAGAAAGATCTGTGCTGAATAGTAGATCCACAACAGAAGCACCATGATGGAGCCTGCCGCGCCATACGCTGAACTGAACGAACTGCGCCCCAAGTATAGGCCGATCAGCTGCTTGCCCACGGTAAACAGGCATGCGGTGACCAGGCCTCCGATCCAAACGTCTCCCCAGGAAATGTTCTCGCGCGGCACGTACTTGTAAATCATGGCGAACAATACCGTGGTCAAGCCAAGGCTCAGTATCAGGTCCAGAGCAGGCAGTATCACGCTCCACTGCACCAAAAATGTTCCGAACCAAGCGCCCAACGCCGCCAGTGCGGCACTGACAACGAGAGAGACCATCAGCAGAAACCCGACACCGAGTATCAGGCCCACCGACAGAATGCGCGACCGCAATATCCGCCACCAGGCTACTGAACTCTTCTTGGGGGATTTCCAGATATAGTCCAGCGTGTTCTGCAGTTCTCCAAATACGCTGGTGGCACCGACCAGCAATGTCACAATGCCGATGGCCGCGGCAACTCCTTTAAGTCCACTTTGATGCGCACTGGCCAACAAGCCTTGCACCGCTTCGGCACCGGCGTCGCCGAGCAATCCCCGCATTTCGCCCAGCACCTGCGTCTCGGCAATGTTCGGACCGAAAACGGACCCGGCCACAGCCATCGCAATCACCAAGATCGGTGCAATGGAGAACAAGGTGTAAAACGCCAGGGCTGCACCGAGACTCGATGCGTTGTGTGTGATCCAAGCGAAGAGCGTATCGCGGGCGATTCCCCAAACTACCTGTAGGGGTCGCGCATCTGGTCGAATTGATTCGGTCGCCATAGGTGAACCATGCGCGCGTAGGAATCGTCCTAGGGAAAGGGGTTATGCGCGGTGGTGTCGATGCTTAGCGAGGAGCATCCCTGCAACAACACCCATTGCCGTCGCCGTGCCCGCGATGCGGTACGGCGAGCGCCGGACCACGGAATGTGTCCTGCTTTGCAGGGTACCCACGTCTCGGCGGACTTCCGCCGCCATGTCGCCTGCGACCAATTTGACGAGGGTCGCACCGACGAAAACGTTCGCCGAGATCCTAAGAATCGTTGCGACACTCATGGTTGCCGGGCCGGCCTAGCGCTGCCGGCGCCGGGCTTGTGCAAGCGGATGGATCTCGAAGACGTTGCCACGCTCGGGGGCACGAGAAGAAATACCGTTTTCATTTGCCGCAAAGCGGCAGTCGCCCAAGTTAAAATAGTATTCAAGGTGATGATGCCTGCGGACGAACAAGAACAGGCTACCCCGGGCGGACAAGTGATTGAGCATGACTAACATATAGCGTTCCATCGTCACGCGAGTCTGTCATCTATGTTTGGAAGCTTATGTAGGATAGCCGGACGGCGCCGTGCCCCTGCCGTTCTGCTTTCGTGGCGCAGAAACGCGAGTACCAAGGTTTCGGCCTTGCGGGCAGAAGCCGCGATGAGCTTGCCATCAATTACTTCGTGAATGCTTCCCGAGCGCCAACTGTCGAAGACGGCTGGATTGATGTACGACTTACGGCAGACTGCAGGCGTATTGCGCAGCGCAGCTGCGACTTCTCTTACCACGTCCGCGATTTTCTTTTTGAAGGCATGCTCGCTCGGGACTTCCGGCAGCGGCGTGCGCGCGAGCAGTGTAATGGCGTGCAAAGTCGCGCCCCAAGTCCGAAAGTCCTTGGCGGTAAAATCATTCCCCATCGCTTCACGCAGGTAGTCGTTGACTTGGCCCGAATCGATCGGACAGCGCTGTCCATCGTCATTGATGTATTGGAATAAGTGCTGGCCGGGTATCTCCTGACAGCGGCGCACGATTTTAGCTATGCGTTTGTCGTCGATCAGAATTTCATGCTGCACGCCGCCCTTGCCGCGGAAATTCAAGACAGCACGGCCGTCACGTATGAAGCTGACGTGACGGTTGCGAAGCGTCGTGAGGCCGAAGCTCTTGTTGTCGCGCGCGTACTCCGTGTTGCCGACGCGAATGCGAGTGGCATCCAGCAAGCTGACCACGACGGCCAGCACTTTCTCGCGCGGCAGCCCCGGCAGCCCCAAGTCCCGCTTAAGAACGCGCCGCAGCTTGGACAGTTGCTCTCCGAAGGAAACCATTCTTTCGAACTTTGCGCTGTCGCGAAGTTCGCGCCACTCCGTGTGATAGCGGTATTGCTTGCGCCCGCGTGCGTCCCGGCCGGTTGCCTGCAAGTGGCCTCGTGGTTTCATCGTGATCCACACGTCGCGATATGCCGGGGGAATCGCAAGGCGCGCGATGCGCTTCAAGACTTTCTCGGCCGCCAGGCGGCGATTCTCGGGTGTGATGTAGCGAAAACCCCTGCCGACGCGCATGCGTCGTATACCGGGTTCGGTATCGGAGACATAAACCAGCCCGGCCTCAATGGCCATCTGCGCAGCTTCAGCCGCGCTGCCGCTTGGTTTGTCAGTCTCCTGTGCCGATTTCAGGGTCATAGCAAATGGCTTTTAGCAGGTCATCTCAGCCGAAACCATGGACGAACGCTGACGATGCGTAGGACAGCCCACTTCACTGCGCGATTTGCGACGCAGTTCATGGTCG
>Ga0209624_10003724_pt1 | contig 10682 bp, 8 predicted proteins | sample JacPinW_OM2H0_O1_FD_188565 | JGI IMG/M metagenome (GOLD analysis project Ga0209624, IMG submission 188565) | Forest soil microbial communities from Algoma, Ontario, Canada - Jack Pine, Ontario site 1_JW_OM2H0_O1 (SPAdes) (version 2) | ecosystem: Environmental > Terrestrial > Soil > Boreal... | reverse complement strand
GGCCCCGCCGCCGGAGAGCTCCGAAATCGTCGGCGCACGCATGGCGGGGAGGACGGCGAGGACCTTGTCGAGGTTCTCTGCTTCGACATTGAGCTTCACCAGTACCTTCCCTCGCGCCTCGAGCGTGCATGGATTTACATCCAGCATTCTGCGGCTCATCGTAACCACTCCGCCCACCGCATCCACCACAAGGCCAAACCGCTCCGCAGCCTCGTCGTCCTCCATTACCAGCACACAACATAGCCCCGGCTGTGTCCCCATTCCAAGCAGCGCCCGAAGGTTTACTGTGGTCAACACTTCTCCGCGATACGGCACAACGCCCGCGATATACCCCGGCGACATCGGCACCCTTTGCAACTCGCGTTCGCCCAGCACCTCGCGAATTTTGCTGGTATCGATGCCAAACGTTTGCTCTCCCGCAAACAAGCAGCAGAGCGATACAGCGTCGTTTTCGTCCTGATGCTCATCCCGCTTGTCCTCGCCGATGATTCTCATGCAACCTCCTGCCATGAGATCATCGCTCTCTCATCCAGTTCACGACAGACAACCGTCAGCTTCTCCTTCACCAGAGCGAGTTCCATCCCCATGCGGTCCAGCACAGTTCCTGTTGAAACATCCAGAACCTGTCGCACAACAATACCTGCTCTCTGGTTCCCTTCCGCCTCGCCGCAGATCAGCACCGTCGCCAGGGTCTCTTCACCAGGTTGACGCGAAGTCTCAAGCTCAGCCAACACCTTGCCCTGGTCCCTCAACGGCAACAGTTCGCCGCGATACTGCAGGAGCGCCCTTCCACCCGCGTACTCAATCCGTTCCAGCGGCACACTCTCAATCCGCTCCACGAGGTCTAACGGCAACGCCGTCCGTTCGCGCGCCCTGTCCTCGAAGATGAGAAACGAAGCACGCGCTGCATCCTGGACCGTTGTTGCAGCCTCCACAGTCTCCACGCTCTCTTCTTCAATCGGCTTCACTCCCGCGCGCGCCGCCGTCGCCCCAATGTCCAGAATCAGCGCCAGCGTTCCATTCCCCAGTACCGTCGCTCCCGAGAACAAACCAATCTCGCGCAGCACCGGAGACAACGGCTTCACTACAATCTCCTCCGGCGACATCAGGTCATCGACCACCAATCCATAGCGGCAACCATCTGCTTCGAGCACAGCCAGGTAATGCCCCTGCGATGTCTCGGGGGACTCCGACTCCATTCCAAGCAGCCGGTCCAGCCATACCATCGGTAACAGCCGCTCGCGTAACCGATAAACCTCCGCCGACCCAACCCTCTGCACCGTCTTCCCAAACTCACGCCTCGGAATATCCACGAGTTCCACCAGCGCGCTCTGCGGCAAGGCAAAGGATTGCCCGCCGCTCCGCACCACCAACGAAGGCACAATCGCCAGGGTCAGAGGAACACGTAGCCGCAGGGTCGTTCCCCCGCCGCGGCGTGACTCCACCTCAACGCTGCCGCCGACCTTCTCCACGTTGGCGCGAACCACATCCATCCCCACACCACGTCCCGAGACCGTCGTCACCGCCGCTGCTGTCGAGAAGCCCGGCAGGAAGATTAACTGCAGCGCCTCCCGCTCGCTCATCCCCGCGGCCTGCTCCTCGGTCACGAGATTGCGCTCAATCGCCTTCCTCAAGACCCGTTCCATTGGAATCCCGGCGCCGTCATCCGAAACCTCGATCACCACGGATCCGCTCTGGTGAAACGCCTTCAGACGCACGCAACCCTCGGCCGGTTTACCCGCCAGCACGCGGTCCGCAGGAGCTTCAATTCCATGGTCCACCGCGTTTCTCACTGCGTGAGTCAGGGGGTCCTTGATCGCCTCGAGAAGGCTTTTATCCAGCCCCGTCTCCTGCCCGGAAAATTCAATCCGCACATCCCGCCCGCAGGTTCTCGCCAGATCGCGAACCATTCTGGGAAATTTGCCAAACAGATTCCCTACCGGCTGCATCCGGGCCTGCATCACCGTCTCGCGCAGGTCTGCCGTCACGCTGTCCAGACGTCGTGCCAGTTCAGGAAAATTCGCTGCCGACCGATCACTCTGCAACATCTGGTTGCGCGTCAGCACCAGCTCGCCCACCAGATTCATCATGCGGTTTAACACATCCACGTCGATTCGCAGCGTTCTGTCGTTCCCTCCGCCGCTCCTCTCGCTGTTTCCTGCAGCGGAGACCTTCTTTGCCGACGAGCCGGGAACCTTCCCTACTTCTGCGGCAGCCCCGCCATCGCGGATCACGGCATCCAGCAACTCCGCTTCAATGTCAACTGGCGGCATCTCACCATTCAGCAGAGCCAGTTCGGCGATCAGATCTCCATCCTCATCGCTCGATCGCGTCCCTTCTCCGCCAGTCTCCTCAATCAGCATCAAAATCGCGCGCAAACCATCCATCAGTCGCAGCAATCCGCTGATTAGCTCCGAAGTCACCGCCAACCTGCCGTCCCGCACCGACCCCAGCAGATGTTCTCCGGCATGCGCCAGCTTCTCCAGCCGGTCAAACCCCAAAAATCCCGTTGTTCCTTTAATCGTGTGGACTGCACGGAAGATCTCGCCCAGCAAACCCGTGTCTGCAGGCCGCGTCTCCAACGCGGTCAGGCATTGCTCCATACGGTCGAGCCCTTCCTGGCTCTCCGCGATAAACTCTTTTGTCAGGTCATCCACATTCCTTATATCGGGCGAACGCCCCTAAGCATGAGCGCAACACCACTTGCTATCGCCCCTCCCACCCGATAGCCTCACTCTTATGTCATCCAGCCATACCAATCCACTCGACCCTGCCCTGGCCGTCGACCTCCAGCAGCGAGCTATCGCCGCCGCGCGCAACGCCTACGCCCCCTACAGCAACTTCCGCGTCGGCGCTGCCGTCCTCCTCACCGACGGCCACATCGTCACCGGCTGCAACGTAGAGAACGCCTCCTACCGTCTCACCGTCTGCGCCGAGCAGAACGCCATCGCCGCCGCCGTGGCTCTCCATGGCCCCAAAATCCGCATCCGCGCCATCGCCGTAGCCAACCTTAACGGCACCGCCAGCCAACCCTGCGGAGCCTGCCGCCAGACGATTCACGAGTTCAGCACTCCGGACACCGTCGTCTTTTTCCCTGGAGAAAAGGGCGCCATCGCCCAGGCCACCATCGCCGAGCTCCTCCCCGCGGCCTTCCTCATGCAAAATTCGTAACAACCACTATTTGTAACTAAGATAGATACATTGCCAGAAAATATGACGCACTCCATCCATCCCATTGATGTCATCCTCCACAAACGCGACGGCCTTACGCTTACCGACGCGGAGATCCGCGCCTTCATCCTCGCCATCGTTCATCGGACCCCTGAAAAACAACTCGTTACCGACGCCCAGATCGCGGCCTTCCTGATGGCCGTCTTTCTCCGCGGCGTCGATGCGAGAGAGTTGGCCACTCTCACCGAGGCCATGCGCTTCTCCGGAGAGGTCGCCTACACCGAAGCCCTCAACACCTTCGCCGTCGATAAGCACTCCACCGGCGGAGTCGGCGACAAGACATCCCTGTTGATCGCCCCGATCCTCGCCGCTGCCGGTCTCGCCCACCCTACCTCCGAAGGAGTCCCGGGAATTGTCGTCCCGATGATCAGCGGGCGGAGCCTCGGTCATACAGGCGGAACTTTAGACAAGCTCGAGACTATCCCCGGCTTCAATACTCAGCTCTCTTTCCCGGAGATGCGAGACGTCCTGAAGCAGTGCGGTGCTGCATTGATCGGCCAAACCCCGAAGATCGTCCCCGCCGATCGGATTCTCTATGCCCTACGCGACCACACGGGCACTGTCGAATCTCCCTTCCTCATCACCGCCAGCATCATGAGCAAGAAACTCGCCGAGAGTCTCAACGCCCTCGTGCTCGACGTCAAAGTAGGCTCCGGCGCTTTCATGCCCACCTACGAAAAATCAAAATTCCTCGCCGAGCTCATGGTCAAAACCGGCGAAACCTCCAACACTCGCACCGTCGCCCTCCTCACCAGCATGGACCAGCCACTCGGCCGCTTCTCCGGCAACTGGGTCGAAGTCTGGGAGTGCGTCGACATCATGAAGCATCACCGCCACTCGATGTCCCGGGACCTTATCGAACTCTCCAACATCCTCTCGGGCTGGATGCTCCATCTCGCCGGCCAAGCTGGCACTCCCGAAGCAGGAGCAAAGCTCTCCGACGATATCCTGCGCAGCGGCCACGCCTACAAGGCGTGGCTCAAGATCATCGAGGCCCAGGGCGGCGACACTACTCTCTTCGAAGACCCCGCCGCTCATCACAAACCCACCGCTACTTGCGCGATCACCGCCGCACAAGACGGCTACCTCGCCTCCATGGACTGCAAGGAAGTAGGCTGGGCCGTCCAGCGCCTCGGAGCAGGCCGCGCCAAACCCGGCGACCCCGTCAGCGCGCATGCAGGTATCGAGATGCACGCGAAACTCGGCGACCGCCTCGAAAAAGGGCAACCCCTCATCACCCTCTTCGCCGAAGACGAAGCCCTCCTCGACGAGCCCGAACAAATGCTCCTCGAAGCGTTACAAATATCCTCCAGCCCACCACAGCTCCAACCTCTCATTCGCGAGGTCATCACTTCCTCGACCCTGCCCTCCTGATCTTCACCGTCGATCTCGTTAAACAAAAGATAGGCTGATCGGCGCAGCATGATTCGCCGCCATTAGACGCACTCGCTCCCAAATCGATATTTGAGCTGGCATTAATTTGTTGCGAAAATATCGGCCCGACAAGAAGACAGTCTTTTGACGACCGCATGACAAACAACCTACACCGCCGCGCCTATTGTGGATTCGGTCCCTTCGTCAAGAGAGGCCTATTTTCAAAAGAGACGCAACAGCGGAGTAGTAATGAAAAATCCTTTGAATAACACCACGCGTCCAGTCGACCGTCGCTCGTTCATGAAGAGCGGTCTTCTGGCAGGAGGCGCAGCTACTGTCGGCGCCGGTTTGTTAGCAAATGCAACTCCGGCCCGAGCGCAGGAACGCGGCAGACTCAACCCGGGCGACGCAGCCATCCTCCGGTTTCTCGCAGCGGCGGAACTGATCGAGTCTGACCTTTGGATACAGTATGCCGAACTCGGCGGGATCGGCAACAACCCACCCGCCGAAGTCCAGCCCACCCAACTGAACCCCTATCAGACCGCCCTGTCGAACCTCGACGGCGACGGACCGCAGTACATCTCCAGCAACACGCTCGATGAAATAAGCCACGCTGCCTTCCTCAACGCCTACCTCGAGTCCAGGGGCGCAGAGCCAGTCAACTTCACCCAGTTCGAAACCTTGCCCGGAAGCACCGCGATGGGATCATCGGGCAAATTACGCCTCACCAACCTCATGCATCTCAACGTCGACACCAGTTGGTTCGTTCGCTACCGTAGCACAACCAATCCGGACCTCGGTGCGACTTTTCCCCAGGCGATCACTCTCAATGGAGTTACCGCCATTCCCAAAAACGATGCAGATCTCAACGGCCCTGCCAACCATCTTCAGGCCATCGCCAATACAGCGGCTTTTCATTTTGGAATGATTGAGCAAGGCGGTTCGAGTCTTTACGCAGCCATGAGTCAAAAAGTCACGGATCCAGAAGTGCTTCAGATCACTCTTGGCATCGGTGGCGACGAGATCGCTCACTTCCTGGAATGGGTTGATTTCGCCGGCAATGGAGTGCAACAGCCTGTGGCGCCGTTTATGGATCCCATATCCGGCCTGTCGTTTCCTGATTTTTTCAACAACCCGCCGCTGAAACCGGCCAACCTTGTCCAACCCAGCCTCATCTTTCCGGTCCCTTGCGAATTCCTCAGCCCCAACCTCCCCCATGTCGCCATCATTCGTCCCTTGACGGATAGATTTGCCGGCGCCGTGGCCGCCGTGGCAAGCCTCACTGCCGACGGCCTCTTCACAGGCCAAAGCAAACTCTTCCTCAATACGCTGCAGACAATGGCCATCGAAGCCGACGCTGCTATTCGTTTAGCGCTGTAACGTTGTCAAAGAAAATGGGGGCCTTCCCTTACCCAGAAGGCCCCCATACGCTCAACGTCGCGTTGTTCGAGAGCTGCTCTAACCGCCGGCAATAGCCCCAATCACCAGCAACGGTTCCTTGCCCTCCACCACCGCATCTGGCAACAGCTCATCGGGAGATCGGTGCGAGATATCCTCCATGCAGGCAAAGAACCGCAGAAACGCCCGCCGCTTCAGGGTTCCGTGCTCGCGAATCGTCCCTTGCAACATGGGATACCGAGCCTCCAGTTCATCCATCACGGCGCGGAGCGTCACAGCTCCCTCAACCTCGAGACTCACCTCGCCACTCACCTTCGCGAGAGTCCTCAAATGCTGCGGCAGCTCCACTCGAATCCTCCCGCTCATGATAGAGTCTGCACTTCAACCGACAGCACCGCCGGCAGATCCCGCACAATCGGAGCCCAGCTATCCCCTCCATCGCGCGATCCATATACCTGACCACCCGTCGTCCCAAAATAAACTCCACACTCCTCCATCCGGTCGACCGCCATCGCATCCCGCAGCACGTTTACATAGCAGTCTTTCTGCGGCAACCCCTTCGTCATGGCCTCCCACTCATTCCCGCCCGACTTGCTCCTGTAAACCTGCAGCTTCCCATCCAGTGGAAAGTGCTCCGAGTCGCTCTTGATCGGCACCACATAAATCGTCTCCGGCTCATGCGCGTGCACGTCGATCGCAAACCCAAAGTCCGTCGGTAGATTCCCGCTCACTTCCGTCCACGAGTCGCCGGCATTGTCGCTCCGCATCACGTCCCAGTGCTTCTGCATAAAGAGAACGCCCGGGCGCTTCGGATGCATCGCAATGTGGTGCACGCAATGCCCGACCTCCGCGTTCGGGTCCGGTATGCCCTCCGACCTGAGCCCCTTGTTGATCGGCTTCCACGTCTTCCCCCCATCATCGGTCCGGAACGCCCCCGCGGCCGAGATCGCAATATAGATCCGCCCTTCAACCTTCGGATCCAGGATCACAGTATGCAGACACATTCCGCCAGCGCCCGGCTGCCAGTGCGGCCCCGTGCCATGCTCTCGCAGGCCTGAAAGCTCTTCCCACGTCGTCCCGCCATCCTTCGAACGGAACAGCGCAGCATCCTCCGCCCCCGCATACACCTCATCCACATTCTTCAGCGACGGCTCCAGGTGCCACACCCGCTTGAACTCCCAGGGATGCGGCGTCCCGTCGTACCACTGGTGAGTCCCCGGAACGCCATCGTACAAAAACTTGCTCCCCACCTGCTCCCATGTCTTGCCGCCGTCGTTGGACCGCTGCATGATCTGCCCAAACCACCCGCTCGACTGCGACGCATACAACCGGTTCGGGTCCACCGGCGAACCCTTCATGTGATAAATCTCCCACCCCGCAAAGTGCGGTCCGCTCACATCCCACTTCTCCCGCTTCCCATCCGAAGTAAGCACAAACGCGCCCTTGCGTGTCCCAACCAGTAACCTCACTGAACTCATCGCGTTTTCCTCCGCATCAATTCTTCGATAATCTCTGCAGCAATTTCTACTTGACCCCAAACGAAATAATCAACTGATCCAGCGGCATCGCGTTCTTAACCTCTTGCACAGAAGGTAACGCAGAGATCGCCAGCGAAGTTCCCTTCTCCTCCGCTTCATCAAACGCTTTCGTCCCGCCCGTCTTCCCCGTCACCTGAAACGAGCGAATCTCATATGGCAATCCATTCGACCCCAGCGACGAAGAACGATCCATCACCTGAAAATGCAGGTGCGGCACAACCGAATTCCCGCTATCTCCCACCAGCCCAATTACCTCCCCTACCTTCACCTTGTCGCCTTTGCCAACCTTGATGCTCCCCGGTTGCATATGCGCATACATGGCAAATCGTCCGCCACCAATATCAAGAATGACGCAGTTCCCGTCCGCCTCATCGAGCGAAATGTTCGCTGGATACTTCCCAGGAGTCTGTTCCGGCCGGCCATCCACCACCGATGCCACCACCGCATCCGCGACCGCCAGCACAGGCTTTCCGAAGATCGCATAGCTCTCCAGCTTCTCCTGCGGCCCCACATAAATTCGCCCCTGCGAATCCACCTGCTCCCAATCCACCGCGAAACGCTGCGCCACCCACACCCTCCCATTCACAGGCATGGCCGCCCGCCGATGTCTCGTCGACTCACAACACGAATCTGCCGAAATATACCCCTCACCACGCAGCGGAGCCCCAATCAACGCCACCTCCTTGCGATCCACCGGAACCACCCCACCCGTTTCACTCATCTCCTGCATCCCCGGAGGAGCCGCGTTCACATACAGCGCAAGCCGATGCGAAAGCTGTTGAGGAATCGCGGCCCCAGCCTCAAGCGTCACATTCAAAAACAACAACGCCTGCGAACTCTTCACCATAGTCCCCGCAGACTCCCTCACCCCAGCCGCCTGTAGCCTTCCCGCAACCTCCGCAGCATCGAAATTCTCCAGCACCCCACCATCCCCAATCACCTCAACGCCCTTCACCAGCACATCCGCGCTCGAAAAATTCGTCACCCAAAGCTCATACACCAGATGTACTCGCCCATCCGACCCCATAAACGGCACCGGCGCATCCTGTACCGCCAGCATCAGCGGAGTCATCGTATCCATGCCGCCGCCACGCGCTCCCACCGTCAGCGCTGCCGCAGCCAAAAGCCACACATTCGCGCGACCACCGAAAAGACGCACCGCGGTTACCTCCCAACAAGCTCTCAACAACGCGGGCCCAATTCCACCAAGCTAACAGCTCGGACTGTGAACCGCCTCCGACAAAATCTCTAGGCCACTCACCCTTCAACCCGTTACACTCATCCCAACCATTCCCCCGCATTCCAGTCGCGCAGGAGAGCAGCCTTTGTCACGATTCACCGGTCTACTTGGCCTCATCACCTTCCTCGGCCTCGCCTACGCCTTCTCCACCAACCGCAGAGCCATCCGCTGGCGCACCGTGGCCTGGGGCCTGACACTCCAGATCATCTTCGCCTTCCTCGTCATCAAGTGGAGCCTTGGCCAGCGGATCCTCGCCAGCGTCTCCTCCGTCATCACCAACCTCCTCGGCCACTCCGCCGACGGCTCCTCGCTCGTCTTCGGCCGCATTGGCACCCCCGGCGACCCACTCGCCACCCTCGCCTTCGCCGTCCTTCCCACCATCATCTTCGTCTCGGCGTTCTTCGCCATCATGTACCACATCGGCCTCATGCAACACATCATCCGCGGCGTCGCCTGGGTCATGCAGCGCACAATGGGCACCAGCGGAGCCGAATCCACCAACGTCGCCGCCAGCATCTTCATGGGACAGACCGAGGCCCCGCTCACTATCCGACCCTTCCTAGCTGGAGCCACACGCTCCGAGCTCATGACCATCATGACCTCCGGCATGGCTCACGTCTCCGGCGGAATCATGGCCGCCTACATCAGCTTCGGCATCAACGCCAAAGATCTTCTCTCCGCCGTCATCATGACCGCCCCCGGCACGATGCTCGTCGCCAAGATGCTCGTCCCCGAAACCGAAGTCCCCGCCACCGCCGGCACCGTTCACATGCCGCCGAGCGAGGAACACAAGAACGAAAACTTCGTCGCCGCCATCGCCCGTGGCACCATCGACGGAGGCCAGCTAGCCTTCAACGTCGCCATCATGCTCATCAGCTTCGTCGCTCTCGTCGGCCTCGCCAACGCCATCATGCTGGGCATCTCAAACTTCCTCTGGGCTCACGGAAACATCCCCTTCCCCCATTCGCTCAACGCGATCCTCGGAGTCGTGGGAGCACCGATAGCCTGGCTCATCGGCATCCCCTGGAACGAGTGCAAAATCATCGGCAACCTCCTCGGCACCCGCACCATGATTAACGAGTTCGTAGCCTTCACCCAGCTAGGCCAGCTCAAATCCACCCTCACAGCCAGCAGCTTCTCCATCGCCACCTTCGCGCTCTGCGGTTTTGCCAACGTAGGCTCGATCGGCATGCAGATCGGCGGCATCGGAGCCCTCGTCCCCAACCGCCGCAACGACCTCGCCCAACTCGGACTCCGCGCCATGCTAGCCGGAACCATGGCCAACCTCATGTCCGCCAGCATCGTCTCGATGCTAATCAAATAAAACATGCCAAATAACGCTCGCCGGAACACACTGTTCGTCATATCGTCTTGGGGCCCGTCACAAATGGCGGCGACCTTTACACCTCATGCGCAAGAAAGGACACCGAGCATGGTTTCGCGAGTGCTTGGAATTCTGTTGCTGTGTTCGGCCCTCCTGGGCGCTCCGACAGCATTGGCGCAGAGGGTTGAGACGGGGTTTCTGGATCGGGCGGTCACCGTTGGCGGCATCGAATACCGTTATGAAGTCTACGTACCACGCGACTACGATCCGGCCCGTCGCTGGCCAGTGATCCTGGCGCTGCACGGCGGCGGCGAACTCGGCTCCGACGGAATCCTGCCGACGGTCGGGGCCCTGGCCAAGGCAATCCGCCAGCATCCCGATCGCTTCCCCGCCATCGTCGTCTTCCCGCACGCACACGCTGACGGCACGCCCGTCTGGCAGGGGCCAAGCGGCCAGGCAGCCCTTGTCGAAGTAGACCGGGCGCTCGCCGAGTTCCACGGCGATTCGTCGAGAGTGTACTTGACCGGGTACTCCGCAGGCGGCAACGGCGGCTGGTACTTGGCCTACCATTACCCGC
>Ga0209624_10003723_pt1 | contig 10682 bp, 2 predicted proteins | sample JacPinW_OM2H0_O1_FD_188565 | JGI IMG/M metagenome (GOLD analysis project Ga0209624, IMG submission 188565) | Forest soil microbial communities from Algoma, Ontario, Canada - Jack Pine, Ontario site 1_JW_OM2H0_O1 (SPAdes) (version 2) | ecosystem: Environmental > Terrestrial > Soil > Boreal... | reverse complement strand
AAAAAGTCGCTGGTGTTCGGGCTGTCGCTGATGGTAATGGCGTTGCCGCCCGAGAAGACCAGCGAGGTGTTTTCGTTCGTCGACGCCGAGGCCGGGCCGGTCGCAGTCGGCGACCAGTTGATGTTCGTATTGGCCAGGTCGGGAACGAGCAGGTTGGCGATCGGCGTGCCTAAGCCGCTCACCAGGTCGTATCCAGGGGCCGCGTTGTAGGTGCCGTTGCCGCCCACCGTGATATCGTGGAAATCGGAGCTGGAAAGGTTGTACAGCGTCGGCAAGGTCTGCGTGAGGCCGTTGAGACTTGGCTCACCGTTGAGGGCACGTCCCTGATTGGCGATGGAGACGAGCGCGGCAGTCAACGGCGTGGCGAGGCTGGTGCCACCGACCTGGTACCATCCGCCCGAGTAGGTATCGAGGACGTAAACACCGGTGTCGGGATCCGCGTCCATCGAGATGTCTGGAACATTGCGATTGGTCGTGCTGGCGCCGTTAATGCCGTTGAGGCCGTCCTGATAGGCCGGCAGCGGTTCGTACTGGCTGATGCCGCCGCCGGTGCCGTAACCGTTGTTGTTGTTCCAGACAGATTCGGAGATGTAAGTGCCGTCGGACTGGATCTGCAGCGACGTGCCGCCGACGGCCACGACATCCGGAGAGAAGGCGGGATAAATCGCAGGCGAATCCCAGTCGCCGGTCGCCGCCAGGAACGTCACGCCGCCCGTGCGCCCGGTGGGTGTGAGGTCGAAGGGGTCTTCCGACTGCTCGCCCTGGAATTCGTCCTCGCCCCAGCTCATTGACACGACCGAGACAGCCGGATTGGCGGCAGCGGTAGCCACGGCCTGGTCCATGTCCGGGTCGTTGTTGGTGTTCGACTCGTACAGAATGATGTTCGCCTGCGGGGCGATCGAGTGGGCCCACTCGACGTCGAGCGATTCTTCGACGTCCCAGCCCTGTCCGTTGGTGGTCGGCAACGACGTGCCGCCGGTTTGATTGAGCACCTGGAAGGTCGGACCGCCCTGAACGTTGAACTGCGGCAGATTGAACGTGCTGCTGAAGTTCTGTGCGTCGGTGACGATGTTGGGGTCGTTGTACGCGTCGACGATGGCGATCGTCTGACCTGCGCCGGTGCCGCTGACGCCGTCAAACGAAATCTGGTTCACGCCGTAAGCAGTGGTCATTTGGGCCGGCGTGTAGGGGGCCGAGGCGACCGTCGTAGCCGGAGTGACGCCGTTTTTGCCGACGTTCGGCGCGGCAACCTGGCCGGCCACGATGATCGCCGGCTGATAGGCGGCGACGGCCGAGAGCATTTGCCGCGCTTCGAGGGCTTCGACGACGGGCCCGCAGCAGACGGGCTGCTGCATGCGGTCAAGTTCTCGTTGATTTCGCCGGCGGGGCACCTTGCGGCCGCGGTAGGTATTTCCTCGGGTCTGCGAAAAAATCGACAGCCGGCGAGAGAACAGCATGCTTCGGGCTCCAACGGCTAATTGGGCAATGGGTTGTGATTCGGAGGGATGCTGCAAGCGCGACTCGAAGGGTGCTGGCCCAAGCACCGGGCGCTAGGAAGAACTCCTGACGCCATTCGAGAGTCGTGCCTCACAGTTTGCCGTCGCGAGGAGCCGGTGACAACGCGCCGGTCGCGAGATTTCTGTGAATTTTCTGAAGGGAAGCAGGCCGCTCTAAGAACATAGCGGCAATCGCGGCTGAGGTGGACAGACGAGCACGGCAAACGCCAGAAACCAAGCGCGACCGGATGGTTTTCGACCGTCTCCGTAGCGCGCGCTGCCTTCCATCTGCGGCGCACCGGAGGTCACCGCGGAAATTCGTTCACGCGAACGACCGGCGCGGACGTTAGTTGATCAGGAACTCGAGGGCTTGGAGAAAGCCAGCCCATTGAGTCTGTGCGTCGATCGGTGTGGACGCGTCCCCGTCGGCGCTTCCGCCCGTCGTGGCGGGATTGGTCAGCGACAGGGTCGCCCCTCCGGTCACCGGCACAAACTGGCGGTCGCCTTGCACCGGAGCCGGCGTCACAACGAGCGAGCGGGATGCCCGACCGTTGCGGCTAACGGTGAGGGCGATGCTGCCTGTGCCTGTCAGGCCGTCACCCGCGTCCGTGTAGCTCAGCGAGATCGAGGCCGACCCCGTGAAATTTCGAGTCGGCGTGTAGGTGAGGCCGTTGAGGGCGTTGTTGAGATTCGTCAGCGTGCCGCTGATCGTCATCGAGGCAGAGCGGTTAGCCCCGGATGTGATCGTGATGCCGCTCGTCGATCCGAGACGCAGGGTGCCGTGCGTGGCTGTGAGCGTCAGCTTCTCGGTGCTGGTGCCCGCGCTGGCGTCGGTGATGGTGATCGACTTGGAGAAGGCGACGGAGCCGTTCTCGGCGACCGAGGCTGTGGCTGGAGCCTTGATCGTCGGCGCGACAGCCGCGTTCACGGTGAGGGTCACGCTATCCGACGCGGACAAACCATCGCCCGGATCGGAAATCGAGATCGACAGCGAATCGGAGCCGGAATAATTGGTCGCCGGCTTGTAAACCAGTCCATTGAGAGCCGCGTCGAGGTTGGTGATCGTTCCGGTCACCGTCACCGTCGACGAACCGTTCGCGCCGGCGGTGATCGTCAGGCCGGAGGTGGAAGCCAAGGTCAGCGTGCCATGCGTGACGGCCAGGGTCAGCGAGTCGGTGCTGCCGGCGCTCGAGTCGGCGACCGAAACCGCGTTGCCATTGGTCGACGAGAAGGTCAGGGAACTGTTCTCGTTGAGCGACCCGCTCGTGGGAGCGGTGATCGTAGGCGCACTGGCGGCCGTAACGGTCAGGCCGATGCTGTCCGAATCCGAGAGGCTATCGCCCGGATCGGAAAGTGAAATCCCCAGCGTGTCCGAGCCGGAATAGCCGGCCGTCGGCTGATACGTGAGGCCATTCAGGGCCGCATTGAGGCTGGACAAAGTGCCGGTCACTGTGAACGCCGCTGTGCCGTTGCCGCCCGTCGTAAACGTCAGCCCGGTCGTCGAGGCGAGCGTCAGAATTCCGTTCGAGGCCGTGAGCGTGAGCGAATCACTGCCGCTGCCGGCGCTCGCATCCGTCAGCGTGATGGCGTTGCCCTTGCCCGTCGAGAAGACGAGCGAGGAATTCTCAGCGACGGTGGCCGTACTGGGAGCAGTGATCGTCGGCGGCGTGGGCGCGTTCACGCTCAGCGACACGCTGGCCGAGGCCGACAGGCTGTCGCCCGGATCGGTGACCGAAATCGCCAGCGAATCGGAGCCGGCATAACCCGCAGTCGGCTGATAAACGAGTCCGGCGAGCGCCGCATCGAGGCTTGAGACGGTGCCGGTCACAGTGAACGAGGACGAGTCGTTGCTGCCAGATGTGAAGGTGAGTCCCGACGTGGTCGACAACGTCAACGTGCCATGCGAGACGGACAGCGTCAGCGAATCGGCGTTGGTGCCGGCGCTCGCGTCGGTGACGCTGATGGCGTTCCCGTTGGCCGACGAGAAGGTCAACGAGCCATTTTCGGCCAAGCTTGCCGACGCGGGGGCGCTGACGCTCGGCGGTTGCGTTGTGCCGTATCCCGCCAGGGCGGGGACGAGCAAATTGGCGATTGGCGTGCCCAGTCCGGTGACCAGATCGTAACCCGTCCCGGCCGAGTAGGTGCCGTTGCTGCCGGTTGTGATGTCGTGGAAGTCGGAACTGGGCAATTGGTAGAGCGTCGGCAGTGTTTGCGTCGCGCCGTTGAGGGATGAATCGCCCAAGAGGGAGCGTCCCTGGTTGGCGATGGCGATCAGGCCGCCCCACATCGGCGTCGCGAGGCTCGTCCCGCCGACCTGGAACCAGCCACCGTCGTAGCTATCGAGGACGTAGACGCCGCTGTTGGGGTCGGCATCCATGGCGACGTCGGGCACGTTGCGATGCGTCGTGCTCGCACCGTTGACGCCGTTGAGCGAGCTTTGATAGCTGGGGATGGTCTCGTATTGGCTGATCCCGCCGCCCGTATCGGACCAGGCGCCCTCGGCGATGTATTGGCCGCTGCTGTTGATATCCAAAGTCGTGCCGCCGACGGCCACGACGTCGGGACTGAACGCCGGATATCCCGAAGGCGTGCCGTCATCGCCGGTGGCCGCCAGGAAAGTGACGCCCTGATGACCGTTGGGCGTGACGAAGTTGGAATCGAAGCCGGTCTCCGAGGAGCTTTCGCCGCCGTCCCAGCTCATCGACACGACCGAAACGCCGGCGTAATCGGCCGCCGTGTCGACGGCCTGGAACAGGTTCGCGTCGGAGTTGGAAGAAGCCTCGAAGAGGATGATGTTCGCACCGGGCGCGATCGAGTGAGCCCACTCGACGTCGAGCGCTTCTTCAACGTCCCAGCCCCCCTTGGCCGCGTTGGCCGGCAGCGATGTGCCGCCCGTTTGATTCAGGACCTTGAGCGTGGGCTCGCTGCTGCCGTTGAACTGCGGCAGACCGAATTCGCTGCTGAAGCTATTGGCGTCGGAAATGATGTCCGGATCGTTGTACGCGTCGACGATGGCGATCGTCTGGCCGGCCCCGGTTCCTGCGACGCCGTTAAAGGAAATCTGGTTGATCCCGTAGGCCGCCTGCATCTGAGCCGGATCGATGGGGGCGGTGCCGGCCGTGACAGCCGGCTTGTTGGTCGCCGCGCCATGGGCCTCGAGAATAAAGGTCGGCGTGGCGACGGCGGTGAGGGCGGCCGCGGCAGAGAGCATCTGGCGGCCTTCGAGCGTCTCGGCGGCCGGACCGCAGCAGACCGGCTGGCCGATGCGTGCCGCGTCGCGTCGACGTTTCAGCGGTCGACGAGAGCGGGAGGACGACGGGCGGACGAAGTTGGACAAAAACGGAAACCGAAGCGACAACAGCATCCTACCGGCCTCCTGTGGCGGGTGACTTTGACCGTCAGGTGTTCGCCAAACACGAACTGAGTCAGAAGGTGCCGGCCCAGACACCCGTCCTAAAGAAAATCGTCGGACGATTTTCTGCCCAGTCACACCAATAATCTGCCCGTCGGCGAACTGGAGATCAACTTAGCCCAATTACGTCAAAAAGTGCTTCCAATCAACCTCAACCGGCCAGCACTTGCATTGCGGCCGCAAACCCCGCCAGCTGCGTTTCGGAGTCCGGAGGCAGGGTGCTGGTCGAGAGCGAGTTAGCCGAAGGGACGCTCGACGAGGCCGGTCCCGCGGGCGCGCCTGCCTGCAGGATCGTGCTCGACGAGACGGTGATGTTGGCCGTCACCGACTGGTTGGTGGCGAGGTCGGTGTAGGCCAGGGTGATCGTTGCCGCCTTCGCCTGCAGCGTATAGGTCATCCCGTTGAGGGCCAGATTCAGGTTGGCCAGCGTTCCCTCGATGGTCATCGACGCAGAACCATTGGCCCCGGAGATAAACGTAATCCCAGTCGTGCTGGCGAGTTGGAAGATGCCCGAAGTCGCCTTGATTGTCAGTTCTTCGGTGCTGCTGCCGGCGCTCCCGTCGGCAATGCTGATCGCATCTCCTTTTGCGGCGGAGAAAGTGGTTGTGCCGCCGACTGCCGACCTGACGCTGGTCGGCGCGCTGATCGAAGGCGGGGCACTACCCGAAACGTTGATCGACACGCTGGCCGAGCCCGACAGGTGATCCGCGGAATCATTGATCGCCACGGCGAGCGAGTCGGCACCCGTGTAGTTGCTGGTCGGCTTGTAGGTCAGTCCGGCAAGCGCCGCGTTGAGGTTGGTGATTGACCCCGTGACCGTGACCGTGGACGACCCGTTAGCACCGGCCGTGATCGTCAGGCCCGAGATCGTCGACAAAGTCACCGTGCCATGCGAGACCGTCAACTGCAGCGAATCCGAACCGCTTCCCGGCCCCGCATCCGCGACTGAAATCGGGTTGCTGTTGCCCGACGAGAAGACCAGCGAGCCGTTCTCAGGCACCGTAGCCGATCCCGGAGCTGAAACCGTCGGCGGGCTGTTGGCGTTGACCGTGATGGCCACGCTCTTCGAGGCCGACTCGCTGTCGCCGGGGTCCAAGAGAGAAATCGCCAGCGAATCGGAGCCGGTGTAGCTGGTCGTCGGCGTATAGGTAAGGTTGTTGAGGGCCGCATTCAAACTGGTGACGGCGCCGGTCACGGTGAAGGACGCCGAGCCGTTGCTCCCGGCCGTAAACGTCAGGCCGCTGATCGTCGAGAGTGTGATCGTCCCGTGAGCGACCGACAGGGTCAGCGTATCGCTGCTGCTGCCGGCCGCCGAGTCGGCCACGCTGATCGCGCTCGAGGAGAAGATCAGCGAATTGTTGACGAGCACCGAGGCCGTCGCCGGCGCGGTAATCGTCGGCGCCGGCAAGGAGTTGATGCTCAGCGAAACGTTCTTCGAGGCCGACTGGCCATCGCCCGGATCTTGGAGCGAAATCGCCAGCGTATCGCTGCCCGTGTAAGCGGCCGTCGGCTGGTAGGTAAGGCCGTTGAGGGCCGCGTTGAGGTTGCCGACCGTGCCACTCACTGTGAAGGTGGCCGAACCGTTGCTGCCGGACGTGAACGTCAGACCGGACGTGGTGGAAAGCGTCAGTTTGCCGTGCGCGACCGCCAGCGTGAGCGAGTCGCTGCCGGGATTGGCGTCGGCGAGCGAGATTGCGTTGCCGTTGCCGGTCGAGAAGGCCAGCGACCCGTTCTCCGTGAGCGAGGCCGAAACTGGCGCCGCGATCGTCGGGGCCAGCGCGCTGACTGTGATGGCCACGCTGCCAGAGCCAGTTTTGTTGTCGGTCGGGTCGCTGACGGAGAGGGCCAGCGTGTCGGAACCGGCGTAATTCGTCGTCGGCTGGTAGGTCGTTCCTACCAGGGCGGCGTTCAAGTTGGCTACGGTCCCCTTGACCGTGAAGGCGGCGGAGTCGTTCGAGCCCGAGCTGAAAACCAGTCCATTGGTGGTGCCCAAGGTCAGGGTGCCGTGGCTGACCGACAAACTCACCGAATCTGCGCCGAAGCCCAACCCGTCGTCGGTCAGCGAGATCAAGTTGCCGTTACCCGTCGAGAAGACGAGCGAGCCATTCTCCGCTACGCTAGCCGTAGAAGGCGCCGTGAAGGTGGGGGCGATCGGTGCGACCGTGATCGAAACGCTGGAGGAGCCGGTCAGGCTTTCGCCTGGGTCGGTTAGCGACACCAGCAGCGAGTCGGCGCCGCTGTAATACGTGGTCGGTTGATAGGTCAGACCGGAACTGTCCAGATCCGCGTTCAGGTTGGCGATGGTCCCGCTCACCGTGAACGAAGAGGAGCCGTTCGTCCCGGACGTGAACGTCAGGCCGGTGGTCGAGCCGAGCGTCAACGTTCCGTCGGAGACCGAGAGCGTGAGCGAATCGGCAGCACCGGCGGAGAACGGATCGGTCAGGGTGATCGCGTCGCTGTTGGCCGTCGAGAGTGTCGCCGACCCGTTTTCGGCCACGTTGAGCGTGGACGGGTTGCTCACGGCAGGCGCAGTCGAACCGTATCCCGCCAACGCGGGCACGAGCAGATTGGCGACGGGAGTGCCCAGCCCAGTGACCAGATCGTAACCCGGCGCAGCCGAGTAGGTGCCGTTGCTGCCGGTCGTGACGTCGTGGAAATCGGAACTCGGCAGGCTGTAGAGCATCGGCAGGGTTTGCGTGTACCCGTTGAGCGTCGATTCGCCCGCGAGCGCCCGTCCCTGGTTGACGATGCCGATCATGCCGGCCCACAACGGAGAACTGAGGCTCGTGCCGCCCACCTGGAAGTAGCCGCCACCTTGCCCTTCGTTCCATGTGTCATAGACGTAGACGCCACTGTCGGGATCGGCGTCAGCCGAGACGTCAGGCACGTTGCGATTTGTGGTGCTCGCGCCGTTGATGCCGTTGAGGTTGTCCTGGTAATAGGGCAGCGCTTCCTGCGTGCTGATGCCGCCGCCAGTGGCCCAACCGTTGTTGTTGTTCCAAACCGATTCCGAGATGTAAGCGCCGCTGTTCTGAATCTGCAGGTTGGTGCCGCCCACGGAAACGACGTAGGGCGAGTACGCCGGATAGCCGGCCGGGCTGCCCGAGTCGCCGGCCGAGGCCAGGAAGGTGACCCCCTGGTGGCCGGTGGGCGTCTGGAAGTATTGGTCCTCCGTATTCTCGCCGGAGAATTCGCCTTCGCCCCAGCTGTTGGAGATCACGGAGACGCCGGGCCAACCGGCGGCGGTGACTTCGGCCTGGTCCATGTCCGGGTCGTTGGCCGTGGTCGACTCGAACAGGATGACGTTAGCCTCCGGCGCCATCGAGTGCACCCACTGCACGTCGAGTGATTCCTCGAGGTCCCAGTCGCCGACTGTCGTGTTGGTGTTCATCGGCAGCGTCGTGCCGCCGTTTTCGTTCAGCACCTGAAACGTCGGACCGCCGGAGTTGAATTGCGGCAAGCCGAATCGCGTGTTGAAGGTGGCCGTGTCGGTGACGATGTTCGGATCGTTGTAGGCGTCGACGATGGCGATCGTCTGTCCGGCGCCGTTGCCGACAATTCCGTTGAAGGAAATCAGGTTCACGCCGTAGGCCGTCTGCACCTGCGACGGCGTGTAAGGCGCCGAGGCGTTGTCGGGCGAATTCGTGGGCTTCACGCTTCCAGGAGCCGCGACGCGGCCCAGGTTGATCAACGTCGGCACGGCGATGCCGGCGGCGGTGGCGGAAACGGCCGCCGAGAGCATTTGCCGCCCTTCGAGTTCCTCGACGGTCGGTCCGCAGCAAATCGGACCAGGAATGAATGCCGTGTCTCGTCGGCTGCGTCGACTCAGGTGCCGCTTGAACCGGACAGGCTTGGACCCGATTTTGCGCGAAATCGTGAGCCGCCTAGAAAACAACATCCCCAGACTCCTGCAACAGGTGCGCGATTCGGGCGGAAAAGCGAGAGGAAACACGGCCCGACGGTGCCGGCCCAGCGCCCGTCTGAAGAAATGAAAGGCGTCGCTAGTTTCGCCGACGGCGAGGCAGAGATCAAGACTTAACGCGCGTCATTTATCCAAAATCCGCGCGCACAATTAGTCCCCGTCAAAGTCCCCGGCATCGGTCCCCACGGATGGTCTCGCGACCACGTCAGACACCCAAGCTGGGCGACTTCGGGCCGGGTGCTCGTGCGTTTAGACTTCGGAGTCGGGCGGGATGGAACTCGTTGCAGGGCCAGTTGTTGTGTTTGACGACGGCGAATTTCCCAGGGTCGTATTCCCGAAGAGGGTCACCGTGGTGGAGGACGTTCCCTGCCCTCCCGTCACCAGGTTGGTGTAGACCATCCCGATCGTCTGACTCTTTCCCGTGAGCGTATACGTCAGCGTGGCAAGGGCGGCGTTGAGGTTGGCCAGCGTTCCCTGGACGACCATCTGCATCGAGTTGTTGGCACCTGACACAAAAGTCAGCCCGGTGGTCTTGCTCAGGTTCAGTGTGCCCCCCGAGTCCTTGATCAGGAGCTGTTGCACGCCAGTCCCGGCGCTCGGGTCCGTGATGCTGACCGCGTCGGTCCCGGTGAAGCTCACCGCGTCGGACCGCGTCAAGATGGCCGTGGGCGCCTTGATGGCCGGCGCCGTGCTGCCAGTGACACTTAACGTGACGTTGGCGGAAGCCGACTGCCCATCGGACGAATCCTTGATCGCCACCACCAGCGTGTCGGGACCTGTGTAGCCGGTCGACGGCTGATAGACCAAGCCGTTCAAGGCCGCGTTGAGATTGACCAGCGAACCGGTGACAGTGATCGTGGTCGAGCCGTTCGCTCCCGAGGTGACGGTCAACCCCGTGGTGCTTGCCAGCGTCACCGTGCCGTGGGAAACGGTGAGCGTCAGCAAGTCGGAACCGTTCCCGGGACCACTGTCGGCAACCGAGACGGCATTGTCGGTGGCCGGCTCGAAGACCAGCTCTCCGTTCTCACTGACCACGGCGCCGCTGGGAGCCGTGATCGTCGGGGGCAAGAACGCGGTAATCGTCAGGGCCACACTGGTCGACGCCGACTCATTGTCTCCCGAATCGGAAATCCCAATCGAGATTGCAGCGGCACCCGAGTAACCGGACGTGGGACGATAGATCAGACCGTTGAGCGCGGCATTGAGGTTGGCAAGCGTGCCGGCGACGGTGAACGAGGCCGTGCCGTTGGTCCCGGCCGTAAAGGTGAGCCCTGTCGTGGAGGCCAAGGTCAACGTGCCGTGAGTGGCGGTGAGCGTTAGCGAGTCGGTGTTGGCGCCGATCCCCGTGTCGGCGACGGCAATCACATTGCCGTTCGTCGCGGAGAAGGTCAGCGATCCGTTTTCGGCGAGAGCGGCCGTGGCGGGCGCGGTGACGCTCGGCGGAGCCAGGCCGACAATGCTCAGCGACACGTTCGCGGAAGCGGACTTGTTATCGCCCGTATCGGTGATCGTGATCGCCAGCGTGTCGGCGCCGGTGTAGCCCGATATCGGCTGGTAGGTCACGCCGTTGAGGGCCGCATCCAAGTTGGTGACGGTTCCGCTCACGGTCATCGAGGCGGAGTCGTTGCTGCCGGCCGTGATCGTCAAGCCGGTCGTGCTGGCCAAGGTCAGCGTGCCGTGCTGCACCGAGAGCGCCAGCGAATCGGTGCCCGGATTGGCATCACTAACGGTAATGCCGTTGCCGTGGGAACTCGCGAAGGGCAGCGCGGTGTTCTCATTCAGCGAGGCGCTCGACGGAGCTGTGATCGTCGGAGCCAGAGCATTGACAGTCAGCGCGACCGACGCGGAACCT
>Ga0209624_10003722_pt1 | contig 10685 bp, 9 predicted proteins | sample JacPinW_OM2H0_O1_FD_188565 | JGI IMG/M metagenome (GOLD analysis project Ga0209624, IMG submission 188565) | Forest soil microbial communities from Algoma, Ontario, Canada - Jack Pine, Ontario site 1_JW_OM2H0_O1 (SPAdes) (version 2) | ecosystem: Environmental > Terrestrial > Soil > Boreal... | reverse complement strand
GCCGCGGCATTAGCCGGCGCAAGCGCTTTGAGTGCGCCCGCCTTCGCGGCCGATCCCATAAAGGTCGGCAGCCTGCACGATCTCTCGGGCGGACTCGACATCTATGGCAAGCCAATGGTCGACGCCTTGACCCTCGCGATCGAGGAAGCCAACGCAGCGGGCGGGTTGCTGAGCCGGCAGCTCCAGCTGGTTAACTACGACACCCAGTCGAGCATGCAGCTTTACACCCAGTTCGCCCAACAGGCCGCGCTTAAGGACAAGGTCGCGGTTGTGCATGGCGGCATTACCTCCGCCTCTCGAGAGGTCATCCGTCCGGTGCTCGACAAGTTCAAGACGCTCTATTTCTACAACACACAATATGAAGGCGGCGTGTGCGACCGCAACCAGTTCGACACCGGCGTGACGCCCGCGCAGACGGTCGAGAAGCTCGTGCCCTATGCGATGAAGAAGTGGGGCAAAAAGATTTATGTTGTGGCTGCGGATTACAATTACGGCCAGATCACCTCGCAGTGGGTGAAGAAATATGTGACGGAGAATGGCGGCGAGGTTCTCTCGATCGAGTACTTCCCCCTCGATGTGACGAACTTCTCCTCGACCATCTCAAAGATCCAGGCTGCAAAACCGGATTTCGTCTGGTCTGCCCTCGTTGGCGGCGCTCACATTTCCTTTTACCGCCAGTGGGCGGCGGCAGGCATGAACAAGAACATCTCGATGGCGTCGACCACGTTCGGCGTCGGCAACGAGCAGATCGTGCTTTCGCCCGAAGAGGCGAACGGAATGCTCGTTTGCTACAACTATTTCGAGAGCGTCAAGAACCCGATCAACACCGCTTTCCTTGAGAAGTTCCACAAGCGTTTTGGCGCGGATTATCCAAACGTGACCGAGCTCGCGATGGGAACCTACCAAGGCTTCAGCCTTTGGGCAGAAGGGGTGAAAAAGGCTGAGAGCATCGATCGAATGAAGGTGATCGAAGCGCTCGAAACCGGCATCAGCATCGACGCGCCGTCAGGCAAGGTGACGATCGACCCACCGACGCATCACTGTATTCTCGATGTCCACATCGCCGAGGTGAAGGACAAGAAGTTCCTCTTGCTCGAGGATTTCCCGCAACAGAAGCCGGCGGACACCGCGGCCGTCTGCGACCTCAAAAAGAACCCGAACGACAACCAGCAGTATGTGATCAAGTTCTGATCGCGCTTCACCGACAGAGCATACAGGACCTCTTGTGGATCTCGTAGCGCTCCTGGCGATCCAGGTCCTCTATGCGATCGCCAGCCTCGCGCTGATGAGCGTGGGATTGGCGATCATCTTCGGGATGATGAAGGTCATTAACCTGGCCCACGGCGAGTTTCTGATGCTTGGCGGCTATGCCGCCATCGAAGCCAATCGCCTTGGCCTTAGCATCTGGATTGCGATGCTGATTGTCGCGCCAATCGTCGTCGGGACGATCGGCGTTATCGTCGAGCGCACCGTCATCCGTTGGCTTTATGGCCGCATGATCGACACGATGTTGGCGACTTGGGGCTTGAGCCTGTTTCTCGTGGGCTTAACGACAGCGATTTTTGGCAACACCACCGTCGGCCTTTCCGCTCCGCTCGGCAGTTTCGAAATAGGGCAGTACAGGACGAGCGCCTACACGCTATTCGTGATCGGCGTCGCGATCGTCGTGCTTGGCGGAGTTCTCGCAATTCTGCGCTTCACCCGGCTCGGGCTGATCGCGCGAGGAACGATGCAGAACGCAAATATGGCGGCGGCGCTCGGCGTCAATCCGAACCGAGTTTATTCGATCACCTTCGGAGCCGGTGCAGCCCTCACTGGCCTTGCGGGCGCAATTATCGCACCCGTGTCGGGCGTATTTCCGACGATCGGCGCGGCCTATATCGCCAAGTGTTTCATCACCGTGATTAGCGGCGGCGCGTCGATCGTCACCGGCACGGCGACGGCGTCGACGCTGTTCGGCGCGGTCAACCAGATCGCGACCTACGTGACAACGCCAGTCTTCGGCGAGGTCGCGCTGCTTGCCGCCGCAATCGTGCTGATCCGCGTGCTGCCTCAAGGGATAACCGGCCGGTTCTTTCGGGGAAGCCTTTGAACGCGCGCGCTCTCAATGGTCTTGGACTCGCGCTCGTCGCGGTCGTCGGGATCGTGGTGCTTGTCCTGACGCCTCGACTGTTCGATCTCGACCTCGTGCTGAACATCACCGTCTACATGATCATGGCGGTGCTCGCCTTGTCGCTCGCGCTCGTCTGGGGGTTCGGGGGCATCCTATGTTTCGGACAGTCGGCGTTTTTCGGACTCGGCGCCTACACTTACGCGATTGCGATGATCAACGTCGGCGAAAGCACGGCGCCGCTGATACTTGCCGTCCTCGTGCCGGCAGCCTTCGCGGCCCTGCTCGGCTATTTCATGTTCTATGGCCGCATCAGCGACGTCTACCTCGGCGTCATCACGCTGACGGTGACCCTGATCCTCTTCAATTCGATCAATTCAACCGCCGGGCCCGAATTCCACATCGGCTCCGCGAAGCTGGGCGGCTTTAACGGCATCCCCGGAATTCCCTCGCTGAACGTGCCCTTCGTCAAGGACTGGCAGATCGATCTCGAAGGCATGTTCTATCTCTCGACCGCCTCGCTCCTTCTTACCTACTTCGGTCTCCGGGCGCTGCTTGCGAGCGGGTTCGGCCGCACGATCGTCGGCATCCGTGAGAACGAGCAACGCGCTCAACTCCTTGGCTACGATCCGCGCGCCTACAAGCTCGCGACCTTCACCATTGGAGCGGCGCTCGCAGGCTATGGGGGCTGCCTCTTCGCCAACTGGGGCTCCTTCGTCAGCCCAACCATCTTTGGCTTGGCGCAATCGGCCCAGATTATCATCTGGGTTATCGTCGGGGGCCGCGGCACGTTGATTGGGCCTATCCTCGGATGCGTTGGGATCCAATGGCTCACGGCCGCTTTGGGCGCGAATGCGCCGAGCGGGGACGCCGGCTGGCAAGCCCTGCTCGGCAACGTTCCGCTTATTCTCGGCGCCATCCTGATCGCCTTCGTCCTGCTCGTGCCGAAAGGCCTCGTGCCAACGATCGGCGGGCTCGACTCGCTCTTCATGCGCGCTCGCGCAGGAGCGCCGCGGTGACCGTGCCGCTGATTGAGACCCGTGGGTTAGGTATGCGCTTTGGCGGCGTGCAGGCGGTCCGTGATGTCAACTTCTCGCTTGCTGAGCGCGAGCTGCGTTGTCTGATCGGCCCCAACGGGGCCGGTAAGAGCACTTTCTTCAAGATGTTGACCGGCCAGCTCAAGCCAACATCCGGCGCGGTTCTCGTACGTGGAGAGGATGTGACCTGCGCCGAACCCCACGAGATCGCGCGGCGGGGCGTGGGCATCAAGACGCAGGTGCCAAGTGTCTTTGACGGCTTGACAGTGCGCGAGAATCTGTGGCTCGCCGCAACGCGCAGGCATCGCGGGGCGCAGGCGCGGGTCGTTGTCGAGGCTATGCTCGAGCGCGTCGGTCTGTCCGCCATCGCATCGCGCATTGTCGGACAACTCGCGCATGGGCAGCGCCAGTGGGTCGAACTCGGCGTGGTGCTCTCGACCGATCCGGATCTCGTGCTGCTTGACGAGCCGGCTGCCGGCATGACCGATCAGGAAGTGCTGCGCACTGTCGAGCTCGTGCGGGACATCAACAAGACCAAGGCGCTCATCGTGGTGGAACACGACATGCAGTTCATCCGCATGATCGCCAGCAAGGTCACTGTCTTCAATCAGGGCGCCGTTCTGATGGAGGACGACGTCGAGGCCATTATGCATAGCCCCGTCGTGCGCGACGTCTATCTCGGCAAGAAAGCGGCGGCATGATGCTGGAGGTCAGCGAGCTCGCTGCCGGTTATGGCCGTATTCCGATATTGGGAGGCGTAAGCTTTAGCGTCGCGCGAGGGGAATTTATCGGCATCCTCGGTCACAACGGGATGGGCAAGACCACGCTCCTCCGTGCGCTGATGGGCTACATTCCGGCGACCACAGGGCGGGTCGAGTTGGAAGACGCTGACATCACCCGGGCCGAGCCATATCGGCGTGCGCGCGCCGGCATGGGGTATGTGCCGCAGGGGCGGGACATCTTTCCGGGCCTCAGCGTGCGCGATAACCTGCGGATGGGCGCGGTCGGGCGACCAAAGGACGAAGATGCTGCGATCAGGTCGGCGCTGGAAACCTTCCCGCGCCTCAAGCCGCTGATCGACCGCCCTGGCGGCGCCCTCTCGGGCGGCGAGCAGCAGCTGCTCGCGATCGCCCGCTGCCTGGCGGGCAGTCCGAGGCTCATTCTGCTGGACGAACCGACTGAAGGCATTCAACCGTCGATCATCGACGAGATTGCGGAGACGCTTCTCGGCCTTCGGTCCAAGGGCGGGCTGACGATGATCCTTGTCGAGCAGAATCTCGACTTCATCGCCGCTCTGTCCGAGCGAGTCCTCATCATCCAGAAAGGCGTCATCGTGCATTCCGCCGAGCCGGGCGAACTGCATGGGCATGGCCTGGTCAATGAATTTATCGGCGTAAGCGACTAATCTCGCCACATGTGGCGTGAAGACAACAGCAACGGGAGAGAGCTCATGAGCGTAAAGCGCCCAACGATCGAACAGATGACGGACATCGTCGAGAGCCTCGGCATGACCATGTCGAAGGAGCGCGTCGGCGAGTTCATCTCGCTGATGGACGGCAGCTTTGCCGCTTACGATATCGTCGATCAGATGCCCGACGAGATTCCCGTCGTCAAATATCCACGCACGCCCGGGTATCGGCCGAGCGCCGAGGAGAATACGTTCAACGCCTGGTACGTAAAGACTGACATTCAGGGCGCGCCGAACGGCAAGCTCAAAGGCAAAACGGTCGCCATCAAGGACAATGTCTGCGTTGCCGGCGTGCCGATGATGAACGGCTCGTCGACCCTCGAAGGCTATATCCCCAACATCGACGCCACGGTCGTTACGCGTCTCCTGGACGCAGGCGCGACGATCAAGGGCAAGGCGCATTGCGAATGCTTTTGCCTCTCGGGCGGTAGTCACACCGGCGCGCTTGGGCCGGTGCATAATCCGCACAAACAGGGCTACTCCGCGGGCGGATCGTCTTCGGGAAGCGGAGCGCTGGTCGCCGCGGGCGAAGTCGATCTCGCGATCGGGGGCGACCAGGGTGGGTCGATTCGGATGCCCGCTTCATTTTGCGGCATCTACGGAATGAAGCCGACCCATGGCCTCGTGCCTTACACGGGCGTGATGCCGATCGAGTCAACGATCGACCACACCGGACCAATTACTGCGACCATCGCCGACAACGCGCTGATGCTGGAAGTCCTCGCCGGACCGGATGGCCTAGACCCGCGTCAATATTCGCCCAAGGTCGGAGACTACGTGGCCGCGACCAAGCGCGGCGCGAAGGGACTCAAGATCGGCGTGGTGAAGGAAGGCTTCGGTCACGCCAACAGCGAAAAAGATGTCGACGCCAGCGTGCGCGAGGCGGCCAAGCGCTTCAAGGCGCTCGGCGCGAGCGTCGAGGAGGTTTCCATCCCTGATCACCTCATTGCGCCAGCAATCTGGACGCCGATTGCGCTCGAAGGTCTGCAGGCGCAGATGATGCTGGGCAACGGCATGGGCTTCAACTGGAAGGGCCTCTATACAGTCAGTCTTCTGGACGCCCACGCCAACTGGCGCCAGACGGCCGACGATCTATCAGACAGCCTCAAGATCTCGATGATGACGGGCCAGTTTTTCCTGACCCACTATCGCGGGCGCTTCTACGCGAAGGCGCAAAACCTGGCGCGCAAGGTGCGCGGCTCCTACGACAAGGCGCTCGGCGCTTACGATCTCTTGCTGATGCCGACTCTCCCGGTGAAGGCAACAGCGCTGCCTCCGGCGGACGCGCCGCTAGGGCTCTATCTCCAGCGCGCGTTCGAAATGATCGGCAACACCGCGCCTTTCGACGTGACGGGCCACCCAGCGATGAGCATCCCTTGCGGACTGGGCGACGGACTGCCGATCGGCGCCATGCTAATTGGCAAGCACTTCGACGAGGAGACGATTTACGCCGCCGCAGCCGCGTTCGAAGGAGCCGGAGACTGGAAGACGTTCTGAGGCTGCCGCCTGTTGCAGGAGTGGGTCCTTGTTTGCATAGAAATGAGGAACGCTCCTAGCGGCGGAAGAGACCTTCACTAACGCGACCGGGGAGAGGGTGACTATGGCGCACGACGAACCGGCGGCTTCCGACGCGCCGACGAAGCTCGCGATCAAGAACGTCGGGCTCATGCTGAGCGGCGACCTCGAGAAGCCGATTCTCGACGCGGACACGATCGTCGCTGTCGATGGCCGCATCACGGCAATCGGGCGCGCCGCGGACCTCGACCTCTCCGGCGCTACGACGACGATCGATGCTCTCGGCGTCGCAATCGCGCCTGGCCTGATCGACAGCCACGTCCATCCGGTCGCCGGCGATTGGACGCCGCGGCAGAGCCAGCTCAACTGGATCGATTCCTGCCTGCATGGCGGCGTCACCAGTATGGTGTCCGCGGGCGAAGTTCACACGCCCGGCCGGCCGCGCGACATCGTCGGACTTAAGGCGATGGCGATCACGGCGCAGCGGTGCTTTTCGAACTTTCGCGCCAGCGGCGTGAAGGTGCACGCGGGCGCGCCGGTGATCGAGCCCGGTATGGAGGAGCAGGATTTCGAGGAGCTTGCCTCTGCCGGCGTCCGCTTCCTCGGTGAAGTGGGACTCGGCGGCGTCAAGGACGGGCCGACCGCACGCAAGATGGTCGCTTGGGCGCGCAAATTTGGCATCAACAGCACGATCCATACCGGCGGTCCGTCAATCCCAGGTTCCGGGCTCATCGACAAGGACATCGTTCTCGAGGCGGACACCGACGTGATCGGCCACATCAACGGCGGCCACACAGCGCTGCCCGACGATCAGATCGTTTGCCTGTGCGAGGGCTGCAAACGTGGTCTCGAACTCGTACACAATGGCAACGAACGCGCGGCGCTCCTGACCTTGCGCACCGCGAAAGAGCTCGGCGAATTGAGCCGCGTCATCCTTGGCACCGACGCCCCAGCCGGCTCGGGCGTTCAGCCGCTCGGCATCCTGCGCATGGTCACGCTGCTCGCTTCACTCGGCGACGTTCCCGCGGAGGTCGCCTTCTGCTTCGCGACTGGCAACACGGCTCGCATGCGGGCGCTCGACTGCGGGCTTATCGAGGTCGGACGCGCCGCCGATTTCGTCTTCATGGATCGCGCTCAGCATTCGGCTGGCAAGACGCTCCTGGAGAGTGTGCGGCTCGGAGACCTACCGGGTGTCGGCATGACGGTCATCGACGGCGTCGTGCGCTCCCACCGCAGCCGCAACACGCCGCCCGCGGATAAGGCGCCCGTGGTCGTCGCGCCTTAAGCCAGGCGTCGCAATAGGGCGACCAGCATCGAGCGTTCGTTTTCACCCAACGGCTCGAGCGTTATTTCCGTGATCAGCGAAGCGATCGGCGCGGCGCGATCGTAGAGATCCGAGCCCGTCGGCGTCAGCGCGACGAGGATACGGCGACCGTCGCGCGGATCTGGACGGATCGTGGTGAAGCCGCGCGCCGTCAGGCGATCGACGACCCCCTTGATCGTCGCGGCGTCCATCGCGGTCAGGCGGCCGAGATGATTCTGCGAGCAATCGCCAAGTTCCCTCAACTTGGCGAGCGCGGCCCATTGAGTTGGCGTGAGGTCCTCGATCATCTTGGCGGCGAAAATCGTGGTATGACGTTGCTGCGCTTGACGCAGTGCAAAGCCGACCTGTTCGTCGAGGACGTAGCGCTCCTCCTGGGCACGCTGGCCTTCAATGGCTGGGCTTCTCATTAGGCCATCCGGGTATCACAGCGACGGGAACGCCGCCAGCCGGGGTCAGAATGCGAGATGAGCGTCGCGCACGTCGGGCCGAGCGTCGAACTCGGCCATCGTTCCGCCAAAGCGGATGGCGCCTTTCTCGATGACGTAGACGCGCTCGGCGACGAGACGGGCGAAAGCGAGATTCTGTTCGCTGACGAAAAGGCTGAGCCCCTCGCGCTTCATTTCGCGAATAGCCTCGATCATCTGCTCGACGATGCGGGGCGCGAGGCCTTCGGACGGTTCGTCGAGCAGCAGAAGCGATGGATTGCCCATCAGCGTGCGCGCAATGGTGAGCATCTGCTGCTCCCCGCCCGACATGCGCGCGCCAGCGCGTCGTCGCAACCCACGCAAGTTCGGAAAGATGGAGAAGAGTCGCTCAGGCGTCCAGGTGGGAGCGTTCGGACGCGGGGGCTGCCGGCCGACCTGCAAATTTTCCTCGACCGTCAGATCGGAGAAGATGCGACGGTCCTCCGGTACATAGCCGAGCCCGCGCCGCACGATCTCGTAAGCGGGGCGCTTCGAAATGTCCTCGCCGTCGAAGACGATCGTGCCGCTGCGCCGAGCCATAAGCCCCAGGATGGCGCGGAACGTCGTCGACTTACCCGCGCCATTGCGGCCAAGCAGCGCGACCGCCTCGCCGGGGGCGATCTCCAATGACACGTCGAACAGCACCTGAGCTCGGCCGTAGGCCGCGTCCAATCCTGCGACCGAGAGCTTGGCTGTGCTCAATGATCGGCTCCATAGAGCGAGCCCGCTCCGAGATAAACCGCCTGAACCTCGGCGTTGGCGCGCACCGCTGCGGGTGCGCCCTCGGCGATCAGCGTCCCGCGGTTGAGCACGAGCACCCGGTCGGCGTGGCCGAACACGACGTCCATATCGTGCTCGGTAAAGAGGACGCCGATCGTGCGTTCGCGAGCGATGCGAGCGGTGAGGCCCATCAGCGCGTGACGCTCTCGGGGCGCCATGCCGGCGGCCGGCTCGTCCATCAGCAGCAATTTCAGATTATTGGCGAGCGCGATGGCGAACTCGAGGCGCTTGAGGTCGCCGTAAGCGAGCTCGCCGCAGCTGCGTCGCGCCTGGTCGGCCATGCCGAGGAGTTCGAGCAGGTGCTCCGCTTCAGCGACGTGGTAGCGCGCCGCCCAACGGAGCGCCGGCCAGCGGCGTGGATGGCAGGAGAGCAGCGCCATCTGAACATTCTCCGCCACCGTCATCGAGGCGAACGTCGCGGCGACCTGGAAGGTTCTCCCCACGCCGAGGCGCCAGATGTCTCTAGGCGCCAGGCCGGCGGTACTCCTGCCGAAGATCGTGATGCGGCCGGTCGTCGGCGCGAGCTGGCCGTCGATCATGGCGAAGCAGGTGCTCTTGCCAGCGCCGTTTGGCCCGATGAGCGCAAGGATCTCGCCCGCTTCGAGCGCGAAGTTCACATCGCGCACCGCCTCGAAGCCGGAATACGACTTGCCGAGCTTCTCCGCGACGAGAATGCTCATCAGCTTTCGCCAAGGACGCGAGACGGCGTCCGCGCGCTTCGCCAGGCCTCAAACTGACCGGCAAGGCCTTTTGGGAACAGGACGACGAGCAGAATGATGAGGGCGCCAAGGACGAGCTTGGAATAATCGGTGTGGCTGATCACCCAAATCGACAGCGACCGATAGATCGCCGCGCCGACGACGCCGCCCGACACCGTGCCGACGCCGCCGAGCAGGACCATGACGAGTCCGTCGATCGACAGCGAAATTGAGATATTGTCCGGGAACACGCTGCCCTTGAGAAAGGCGTAGAGCGCTCCTGCTAACGCCGCGAAGGCGCCGGCGATGACGAATCCCGTCCATTGCACGCGCCAGCGCACGATGCCGATCGTCTCCGCGCGCAACGTCGAGTCGCGCAGGGCGCGCAGCGCATAGCCAAATGGCGAGAAGGTGATCACGCGCAAGAGCCCGATGGCGCCCGCGCTTAAGCCAAGCGTCAGCCAATAAAAGCGCGCGGGTGATGCAGCCCAAAGGCTTGGCCACACGCCGATGATGCCGTTGTCGCCGCCTGTCACATCGGTCCATTGATAGGCGATCGACCAGGCGATCTGGGCGAAGGCGAGGGTCAGCATGGCGAAATAGACGCCGGAGAGGCGCACGCAGAACCAACCGAAGACAAGGGCGCCAGCGAAGCCAAGAAGCACTCCAGCGGGGATCGCCGTCTCCATGCCGAGCCCGAATGATTTCAGCGCGATCGCCGCGCCGTAGGACCCGAATCCGAAGTAGGCGGCGTGACCGAAGGAGGCGAGACCTCCGTCCGCGAGCAGAAAATGGAGGCTCGCCGCGTAGAGCATGAAAATGAGCACTTCCGTCGCGACGCCAAGGACATAATTGCCCGCGACCAGCGGCAGAAGCGCCGCGGCCGCCAAGGCGAGAATGACGAGCAGCCGGCCTTGAACGCCGAATGGGCGCCAGCGGGAAAAGACCGCGCCGCCCGCGCTCCGTGCAGCCGCCTCCGCGCGCCCGAGGAGTCCCCAGGGGCGCACCATCAGCACGATCGCCATCACCAGGAAGACGAGGACGATCGAGATCTTCGGAAAGACGAGGATACCGAAGACGTTGAGCTCGGAGACGATGATTGCCGCGAGGAAGGTGCCCGTCACGCTGCCGAGACCTCCGATCACCACGACGACCAACGCCTCGGTGATCACTTGCACGTCCATCGTGTGGTTGGCGGCCTCCCGTGGCAGTTCAAGCGCGCCACCCAAGCCCGCGAGAAAGACGCCGAGCGCGAAGACACTGGTGAAAAGCCATTTCTGGTTGACGCC
>Ga0209624_10003721_pt1 | contig 10690 bp, 9 predicted proteins | sample JacPinW_OM2H0_O1_FD_188565 | JGI IMG/M metagenome (GOLD analysis project Ga0209624, IMG submission 188565) | Forest soil microbial communities from Algoma, Ontario, Canada - Jack Pine, Ontario site 1_JW_OM2H0_O1 (SPAdes) (version 2) | ecosystem: Environmental > Terrestrial > Soil > Boreal... | reverse complement strand
CCAGCGATTCAATGCCGCAAATAGTGGTCGCGACGGGAAGGCTCATCGCGTAACGCAACATTTCCTCAGCCTGAACAACGCCGGCTTTTATCCCCCACGCGGTACCGCCCATGCTCTTCATGCCCAGCGCCGCCATGCCTCGCCGATTGACCTCGGGTAAGACCTGCTTCTCAAAGCTGTGGAAGTTGGCGTCGAAGGGATTAAGCGGCATTTGCACTGAGTCGAATGGATAACCGAGTTCGAGCATCTTAAGGTGAAATGCAGGATCCTTGTGACCGGTGAAGCCGACGAATCTGACCTTCCCTTCTTTCTTGGCCCGATCAAATGCTTCCAGAACGCCGCCTTTGGCGTACGCCAACTCCGGGTCGTTGTCGTAAACGATGCCATGGATCTGCCAGAGATCCAGATGATCGGTTTGATATCGCCGCAGCGAGTCCTCGAGCATCTGCATGGCTAATTCGCCGCTTCGCCCATGGGTGCAGACCTTGGTCATCAAGAACACCTTTTCGCGGCGCCCGTCCCGGAGCGCTCTGCCCAAGATGATCTCAGTCTTGCCGTTGTAATACTCCCAGGCGTTGTCGAAAAAGGTAATGCCGGCGTCTACCGCCTCATGAACAAGTTGCACCGCTTCGTCCAACGTCTTCACATCCCCGAGATGATGACCACCCACTCCAATAGCGGAAATGCGCACATCCGTGCGTCCAAACTTTCGATAGATCATATTGCCCGCCTCCCCCGCCGGTGCTGCTGCGGATCTCCCTGATGCTGTAGAGGAGAACTCCTCGTTCGAGTTCGCGGAGAGTGCGGATGTGGCGGCCACGGCACCCGCACCGACTTTAAGAAAGTCCCGTCGAGTCGTATTCATCTCTACGCCTCCTACCAACCCGCCCGCATGAAATGTGAAATCAGTTTACAACTGAAGACTGCAACTTCGGACGTTGCTACTGATGTCTTATGTTCACCGACAATGTGAGCTGAAGCCACATTTGCAGCTTGGATCTTCTTCGTAAGAAATCATCCGCCAGCTTGCTCACCTAACACCATCCCCAACAGCCCGAGTAGAGCAACAATAGGCGGTGCTGGACTCTTGACGCGAATGACCCCATATACAACGCCCACAAGCAAACCGACCACGAATGAGATGAGTAGTCCCTTCATTTCCAGCCTCCCCTTAGCCGCTTCCGTCAGTCGAAGCTCAGCACCTGCTTCGCTTTCGCCTGCCGATCCGCCACTCGCGTCTACGCGTCCAGAGCCTTCCCAAACGGAACGATCTCGATCGGCGGCGGTTTCAAAGCTCCCGTTTCAAAGCCAAAGCGCAGCTCGTCGGTGATTTCCGCAATCTGTCGCAGCGTCAGTCCATAACTGTCTACTCCAAGCAACCGCGAAAAGTTGTGATAGAAGTCGACGAGATTGAAACTGACGCGCGGATTTCCCGGGCTTGCGATAACCACCTGTCGCCCGCCGAATGCGAGCGATTGCAGCCCAGACTCAAACAATGGGCCACCCACCGTATTAAAAATAGCATTGACGCCTTCTCCCGCCGTCAGTTCCAACACCCTCTCGCGAAGATCTTCGCTGTTGGTATTGATGACTGCCTCGGCACCGGGAATCGGATCGGATGTGATGTCCGCGCCAATCACCCGTGCCTTCTGCCAATTCGCAATCTGCGCAGCCGCTTGTCCTACTGCTCCTGCGGCACCGATAATTAGTACGGTTTCGCCCTCCTTGATTTGAGCGGCACTCACTACCGATGCCCAGGCCGTAATGAACGGAACCCCGATTGCCGCCGCTTGCTCCATACTCAACGACTTTGGTTTGAGCGAGAGCGTCTCATCTGGGACAACGACGTATTCCGCGTGAGAGCCGTCATGGACGATACCGAGCGTCGGAGAACTACCCCAAACCTCGTCACCTGCGTGATGCTTTCCCTTCGCAACGATTCCCGCAAAGTCGCGGCCAGGGGTTCGCGGCAGAGTTGTTTTCTTGAAGTGTCCTGAAACGTTGCCGATGTCGCTGGGATTGATCGCTGCTTCCTTCACATGAACCAGTGCTTCCTCGCCAGGTTCTGGAATCGGAACTTCTTCGATTCGCAACACCGACGGCGGTCCAAACTCAGTAAAACGCAACGATTTCATTAAGTTGATACTCATGGCGCTCCCCGTCAATTGGTATTGCCGCTAACGAGCTTACCGCAGCATTCTGGTCGCTCCGGCAAACTTGAACGGTCCCATCCGCCACCGAGGGCTTGAATCAGCAAAACCGTGTTTGCCATTCTTCGTCCCAAGATATTGACGGCTGTGACCTCATCCGCGAGCGCGGCATTTTGCGCTACGATCACTTCGAGATAATCTGTGACCCCACCCTCGTAGCGAATGACAGAGAGGTTCAGAGATTTTTGAGCAGCCATCACCGCTTCATCCTGGACTGCGGCCTCCTTCTCTAGAATTCTAACCGCGGCCAGATTGTCTTCGACCTGTTGGAATCCAGTCAGCACGTTCTGGCGATAAGTTGCGACTTGATAGTCATACGCGGCACGCGCTTGATCGTTAAGGGAACGTCGCCTTCCTACATCGAAGACCGTACCCACCGCAGATAGCCCAATCGACCATAAGCCGCTTGGGCCATTGATTAGCGTGGTGATGGCGGAGCTTTCAAATCCTCCCGAGGTGCCCAGGTTGACCAGAGGGTAGTAAGCAGTTTTCGCTACTCCAATCTGGGCGTTGGCGGATGCCACGAGTCGTTCTGAAGCCGCAATATCTGGGCGTCTTTCCAGCAATTCTGAGGGCAGGCTGATCGGAATGTGTGGCGGTGGCGCGGTGAGTGGCAGCGGGGCAAGGCTGAACTCTGCCGGAGGTTTCCCAATAAGAATTGCTACCGCATGTTCGTACTGAGCGCGCGCCACGCCGACATCAATCGACTCAGCCTGGGTCGTTTGCAATTGAGTCATCGCCTGCTCGACTTCCACTTCGGAAGAAACCCCTCCCTGGAAGCGGCTTTGAGTCAATTCCAGGTATTGCTGGTACTCATTGACCGTGGTGTTCAGGAGCTGTTCCTCGGCGTCCAGGCTGCGGGCCTGAAAGTAATCAACGGCGAGATCGGCGTGCATGCTCAGATTAACTGTCGCCAGGTCCGCTGCACTGGCCTGCGCTTGCTCTCGATAGGACTCCACGGTTTTCCGAACTCGTCCCCAGACGTCGGCCTGATAGGACACGTCGAATGGCAGCACAAAGTCGTTGTACGTAACACCACGCAAGAATGGACTGGTAGGAGTGGTTGCGGACACGCGCCCCCGAGTCGCGGTAGGGTCGACCGTCACGGTCGGATAGTAGTCAGCTCGATAGGAGCGCAGGACTGCGCGCGCTTGCCTGAACTGCGCCTCGGCCGCCTTTAAATTTTGATTCGATACATTGACCTGCTCTTCGAGCGCATTAAGTTGCGGATCCTGGAATATCGCCCACCACGCACCGCCAAGATTCTGATCATTCGGTTGGGCGGCCTTCCAGTCCCCTAGCTCTTTGTAGGCCGGAGGAGCTTGCACCGGCGGAGTATGATACTTAGGTCCAACCACACATCCGCTTATTGGAATCACCATTATCGTGAGCAGAATTTCCGCCCAACGTGTCAGCGGCCGGTTCTCGAACAAAATTATCCTTCGAGCGCGGTTCACTTGATATCCCCCGGCAATGTTGCCTGAACAATTTGCACTTCCTGCCCGGAGACGATCGAGTCCGGAGGGTTGATGATGACCTGATCATCCGGACGGAGGCCGGAGACGATCTCAATCTCATTGCCGAAATCGTGCCCAGGAGTCACCTCAGAAAGCACGACCCTTCCATCCTTCACAATGCCGACATGCAAACCTTGTCCTCGGAAAAGCAGAGTATTGGTAGGAAGCACCAAGACAGTAGCCTGGGTCGGGATCGCCAAGTGGACCTGTGCGTAAGAGCCGGTAAGCAGAGTGCCCGTAGGATTGTCCACATCGACTTCAATCAGCAAGGTGCGGGTTGTCATATTGATGGCATCGGCGGTGCGCACCAATTTTCCCTGGAATTTGCGGTCGGGAAATTCAGCGAGACTGAGATCTGCGGTCATTCCGACTTTGATTCCCCGCGAATATTCTTCCGGGACATTGACGTAAACACGCAATACGCCGGGTTGAGCAATGTGAAAGAGATCGGTTTTCGCATTGCTGGTGCTGCCGGAATTGATGAGGTCGCCGATATCAGTGTTGCGCGCGGTGATAACTCCATCGAACGGAGCGTAGACCTTCTCGAAAGACTGCAGTGCCTTCAGCCGCAGCACGTCCGCCTGATCGGCTTCAACGATCGCGTTGTCGGCGTTGTAGGTGCCAACGGCATTGTCCACAAACTGCTGCGGAACGGCATTGCTCTTTATTAATGCCTGGTAGCGCTTCTTAGTGATCTCTGCGAGTGCGAGATTCGCTTTGGCGGTGTCCAGGGTGCTGATCGATTGCTCCACTTGCTGGTCGAGTTCCGGAGTCTCGATGACCGCAAGCAGTTGGCCTTTCTTGACGTGCGCTCCAATGTCGAAATACCACTTCCTCAGATATCCATCTGCTCGTGCAAAGATTGGTGAAGTGATGTATGGCTGTACATTTCCGGGGAGGATGAGCTCCTGCGCGGGCGCAGCCTTTCTCGGCGACACCACCGACACCGCCGTCAGAGCTGACTTATCCGTCTCCGCCTTTAGCGTCGTGCCGGCCTTGACGCGGGACCAGATGCCGGACACCAAGAGCGCGGCGACTAGGACCAACCCAATTACCAGGCCCAGCCATCGCTTGTAGGGTCGATTCCCTGCTTCCCCATCGTTCGATGGGAGCGTTGGGGCGCCCGTTCGTCTTCCATCTTCAGCTTGAGGCAACATAAATGGCTCCATACGACTTAGTACCTAGCCTTCCTGTCCGGTTTGGGCTGGATGCCGGCGTGAACCCTGCATGACGCTGAAAAATATCGGGACAAAGAACAGCGTGGAAACCGTCGCGAAAAGCAGTCCACCTATAACCGCCCGACCGAGAGGAGCATTCTGTTCACCGCCGTCCCCGAGTCCGAGGGCCATTGGAATCATCCCGATAATCATGGCCAGAGCGGTCATCAGCACGGGGCGAAAACGCGTGAAGCCTGCCTCCAGTGCGGCACTGATGGAATCCTGTCCTGCCGCCATTTGCTCTGTAGCAAAGCTGACGACCAATATGCTGTTTGAGGTCGCGACGCCCATGCACATGATGGCTCCCATGAGCGCCGGCACACTGAGAGTCGTGTGCGTTATAAACAACATCCAGGCAATCCCTGCGAGGGCGGCGGGGAATGCGGAAATCATGATGAATGGATCCAGCCAGGATTGGAAGTTGACCACGATCAGCAGGTACACAAGCACAATCGAAAAGGCCAATCCACTGAGAAGACCGATGTAGGAAGCTCGCATGGTCTGAACCTGCCCGCGGACTATGACTTGAGAACCCCGCGGTAATTGTGGTCGCGTGGCATCAATGATCTTGTTAATGTCGGTGGACACGCCGCCCAGGTCGCGGCCCGCCGGGGTGCCAAAGATGTCAATTACCGGAGCGACGTTGTAGTGAGAAACCACAGCCATTCCAGCAGCCCGTCGCACCGATACCAGACTGGCCATTAGCGACGGAGGAGCAGTCGGATCGGTGCCGGTGACAGGAATATTCTGTAAATCCTGCAACGTGTCTTCCCTGTACTGCGGCGTCTGGGTCGCGATCACGTAACTGACGCCGTTGTTCGGGTCAAGCCAGAATGTCGGAGACGTTTGGAAGCTGCCGCTGAGTGAGACCAGGATATTCTGTGCAATATCGTGAGCTGTAAACCCAAGTTCCTCGGCTTTCGTACGTGCAACTCTCATGCGGAGATACGGTTCATCGAAGGGTTGCTGGATCCTCAGGTCAGCTGTTCCTGGAACGTATCTCATCTTCGCGAACAGTTGGTCGGCGTAACGTCGATTGGCCTCCAGGTTGTTTCCGACAATCTGAACATCGATGGGGGCGGGCAATCCGAAATTCAGAATCTGCCCAACCATGTCAGCGGGCAGGAAGGCGAACGAAGCCCCCGGGAACTGTCTGGGGAGTGACTGACGAAGCTGGTGAATGTAGATGTCCGTGGGATGGTGATTTGCGGACAGGTTTACAAGAATGTCGGCATCCGACGTTCCCACTGGCGCCGAATTGCTATAAGAAAGATTAATGCCGCTGTAGGGCAAGCCTATATTGTCAATGACGCTCTGGACTTCGGCTGCTGGAATCTGCTCTCGAATCGAGCGTTCGACCAGATCACAGAGGTTGGCGGTTTGCTCAATGCGCATTCCAGTGGGAGCACGCATGTGGAGTTTGAAAGTGCCGCTGTCTACGCTGGGGAAGAAGTCCCGGCCCAGCCAGGGAATCAGAATTGCCAAAGAGGCAACGCAGCTCACGAAGAACGCAGTCAGGAAAACACCCCGGTGCTGGAGACAGCTCTGCAGCAGCCCACGATAGAAATGACGAAATCTCTCGAAGGCTGCCTCAAAACGCTTCTGAAGTCGGACCAGCGGATTGGCGCTGGGTGCACTTCCGACGTCCTTCTTATCTCCCCGCAACAGGTACTTGGCCATGGTCGGAACGATGGTCCGTGAAAAGAAATAGGAGGCCAGCATCGCGAAAACCACGGCTTCGGCGAGCGGCACAAAGAGGTACCGGGCCACGCCAGATAGGAGGAACATGGGAGCAAACACGATGCAGATCGATAGCGTGGCGACGAAAGCCGGGGTTGCGATTTGCGATGCACTGTCAAGAACGACTTCGTCCATGTCCTTATCGGGCTCGGCCTCGCGATTGCGGTTGATGTTCTCGACTTCGACGGTGGCATCGTCCACCAGGATGCCGACTGCCAGTGCCAGGCCACCCAGCGTCATAATATTGATGGTTTCTCCGATGGCACTGAACGCGATAATGGAGGTCAAGATTGCCAGAGGAATCGAGGTCGCGATGATCAAGGTGCTTCGCCAACTGCCCAAAAAAGTAAGAATCATGAAAGCGGTCAGGCAGGCGGCAATCAACGTTTCCCTGACCACGCCGCTGATCGCTCCACGAACAAAAATCGACTGATCCGCCATCGGGGTCATCTTCAATTGCGGTGGAACTGTGGTGGCTATGTAAGGCAGCAGGGCCTTGATACCAGCAATCACGTTCAGAGTTGACGCGCTCCCCGCCTTTTGGATTGTCAGCAATACTGACCGCTGGCCGTTCACGCGGACGATATTGGTTTGTGGGGGAAAACCGTCTCTTACCCAAGCGACGTCTTTTATATAGATCGTAGTGCTACCGATCGTCTTAATCGGAATTTGGTTTAGCTCGTCGATCGTCTGCGGTGCTGCGTTGGGAATAGAAACATCGTATTCTTTAGAACCAATCTTGGCCGTTCCCGTGGGCAGGATCAGGTTCTGCAGGCTGATCGCATTGACGACATCCAGCGCCGACAGACCCTTTGACTGCAACGCCGTGGTGTTCAAGTCCACCTGCACTTGCCGTTGTTTGCCGCCGTAAGGATGGGGCACCGATGCCCCAGGCACGGTGATGAGCTGCGTCCGAATGAAATTCAGGGCATAGTCGTTGACTTGTTGCTCCGACAAATTTTGCCCCGAAAGCGCCAACTGAAGGACAGGAACGCTCGATGCGCTGTAGGCAAGAATGAGTGGCGGGGTCGTGCCCGCAGGGAGCTGCTTGAGTTGGGTTTGAGAAATCGCCGTAATCTGCGCGATGCCTTGCTGAACGTTCGCGGTCGGTTGCAGAAACACTTTGACGACGGCAGTTCCATAAAGCGACTGCGACTCGATATGTTCGATGTTGTCGACGGTCGTGGTGAGCGCCCGCTCCGTGACGCTAACGATGCGGTTGGCCATGTCCTCGGGCAGAAGACCGTCGTAGCTCCAGATGATGCTGACGACGGGAATGTCGATGCTCGGGAAAATGTCGGTCGGCGTGCGAAGAATCGCTAGCGTACCCAAAATTAAAACGAGAATGGACACTACGACAAAAGTGTAGGGACGCCGTAACGCGAGTCGAACGATCCACATAGAATTTCTTCCTGGTCTATCGATTTCCAATTAGGAAACAAGTTGTCTCGCTTACTTCGGAATCGTGAGTGCAATTCCAGCCCTCGCAAGAAAGTTGGTGCCAATATTCCCGTTCGCGGTAGTCATGACATATTCAACGGGTATCGTCTGGAACGAGACCCACCGTGTTAAGCGGATCGTGAAACCGCCACCCGCTAGCCATCCAAACCAGTTGGTCACAGTTCCCCCGTCAGAGGCCCGGACATTACCAATGCCGGTCGTTTTGTTAGTGAATCCGTGCAACGGGCCAAACGTGGTTGCGTGGATGTTTTTGCCGTTGCCATAAAAGTTCGTGAAGTCGGCGAACACGCCAATCTGTTTGTTAATGTTGAAGGTCGACAGCACATACCAGCCGTTGGTACTCGTCCACTGGCCGGTTGTGCCTTTCGTGAGCAGGTAGTCGCACTCGATGCCTACAGAACCCCACGACTGGGCGAAGCACAACCCGGATAGCAGCAGAAACCCCGCCACATAAACGCGCCAAAAGTCTTTGCTCAGCGCCGGCATCATCCGTTGGCTATTTCTTGAATTCACGAACATTTGCACCTCGATCTGTAAGAATGCATGGATTCTCGCAGCTTACTTCCTCGCCCCAATCTGCAAAGCGATGGGGGGCAGCGCGGAACGCGGCCGTGCATGGAGCGCCCGCCGCATCAATCGCTTGAGCTTCGCGCGTGCTCGTGCAAGCTGGGCCTTCACCGTTCCATCTGGCAGTCCCGAAAGATGTGCAGTTTCCCTCGTGCTCAGGCCGTCTATTTCACGCAACTGGAATGCCTTGCGCAACGGAGGCGAAAGCTGTGCGACGAATCGCAGCATGTGTCCGCGCAGTTCCGACCTCTCGCACGCGTCTTCAGGACTAGGTCGGCAGTCTGCCAAATAATCTGAGACAGAATACTTTTCTTCGTCCCCGAACTTCTCGTCTAGGGACAGCAGAGTCTGGCGCGGTCGTCGGCGCAATTGCATCCGCGCACAATTGGTCACAATCGTGGTTAACCACGTCGACATTTGTGCCTGCCCCCGGAATTGATCCAAATGCTTGAAAGCGGCTACGAGTGCATCCTGAACCACATCGTCCGCGTCGGCCGCATTGCCCACGTATCGATAGGCCCGTCTATGAAATGACGGCAGCCGTCGCGAGAGGACTTCGTTCATTTCCCGAGTTCTTGCCTCGTCGATGCGAGTGCCGAATTCTGGTTCGCTTGCAGTATGTGTTTCTCTTCCTTGCATGTTGCGTCAGTCTCCCCCCATTCCAAAATGCACGCCTCTTTCCAATCAATCGGGAACTGCCCTAGCCGCATCTTTTCACCAACATGAGTCAACTGATCGGCTAGGGCCGGTCTTGTGAAACTCACAACCTGGCGTTCGGCGGGCTGACATAGTGTCCCGGTAGTTGGACTGAGTTGGACTTCAATGGAAGGTTCGGACTCGGTGCGTCGCGACAGAGGCAGCGTACTCCGCGTCTGTAACGCTTAACCGAAACAGCAATAGTCACATTGCTTTCAACCGCAACAATCCCCTCGTATTTTGGAACATGAAATGCACTCAGCAGGTTCCGATCCGGTTTTGTGTAGTAGCGCGAATCTGCCAGGGAATCACCGGTATTTATCGAGCGCAGGGACGTGAATCACCGAAAGCCGGTACTTCCGTTTTTATTCGTGAGGTGTTTATGGAGTTAACGATGCGGGAATCAGTCAGGGCAATGGCAGATGTGATGTCCGGAATTCTCAATTGGGTGTGTCCTGATTGCGGCAAAAGAATGGGTGGACCCGGCAAGGAATTCAAGTGCCAGGGCAAATGCCAGACGGATTGGCGTCAGGTCTGGGACGGCATGTTTTCGCCGGGAATCGGTGCAATCAAAGAAACGCGACGAGATCGGGCTAATTTTGCGCATTGCTCCAACAACGACTAAGCGACGTACACGTAGGCATCTTGGGCCCGCCGCACTGATTATGGGCGCGCTAATTTTGCGCGATTTCACGATAGATCTTCGTCGATCGCAAGTGTCGCACCTCGACCGTGGGCGGAGTGAAGCTCAGGAGCGCGAGTGAGGACCTCATGGCATTCGCGTCACTTCGACCGTTTGATATGCGACGTGCCCTTCCGCAGCAATAAAGCATGCAGAAATAAACAAAGGAGGATGAAAAATGGCAACAGCAGAAAAGATTGGAGTACGGGCTGGGGAACTGAGCCAGAACGCCGTTGAGGAGATATCGAGTGAGTTGCGGCATCTGCTCGCCGATACCTTCACTTTGTATCTTAAGACAAAAAACTTTCATTGGCACACGACTGGCGCGCACTTCCGCGACTACCATCTGCTCCTCGATGAACACGCGGACCAGATCTTCGCGATGACGGACCCAGCGGCAGAGCGAGCCCGCAAACTTGGGGGCATCACCCTTCACTCCATCATTGACATCACCACTCATCAACGGCTCACGGACAATAACGCTTTGCACGTTTCACCTAGCAGCCCGTGGTGAAAGTCTGGATTCCTCGACGAAAAAGATTTTCATAATCCACAGCCATCGTTCGTAGAATGCGCGCATGGCAATGGGCAGACGCAAGC
>Ga0209624_10003719_pt1 | contig 10698 bp, 8 predicted proteins | sample JacPinW_OM2H0_O1_FD_188565 | JGI IMG/M metagenome (GOLD analysis project Ga0209624, IMG submission 188565) | Forest soil microbial communities from Algoma, Ontario, Canada - Jack Pine, Ontario site 1_JW_OM2H0_O1 (SPAdes) (version 2) | ecosystem: Environmental > Terrestrial > Soil > Boreal... | reverse complement strand
GGATTGAGTGAGATTGCGAATTTGCTTCTTGATCGCGGGGCCAACCCGAACGTCCACGTCGACTCCAGCGGATCGGCTGTGCACAGTGCATACAGCCACAAGCAGTGGGAGATGGTTGAATTGCTGTGGGCGCGAGGGGGATTTGTAACGGCAGATACGGCTGCGCTTTATCGTGAGACGCAGCTGGCCCGGCAGATCCTGGCTGATGAGGAGCGCGGCATTTTTCTCCGGAATGCCACACTTACTAAAGGATCTCTTGTCGAAGACTTGCTTCGTTTTGGCGGCGACGGAGGAGCCGCCGAGATCGTGCAGATGGCGTTGGAGCGCGTCGACTGGTCTCGACACGACGTGCGTTGGTTCCGCATGCTCGCATCGCCTTTGACCTTCTGGCACCACATACCGTGGCTGCATGCGGGCAACAAAGACCTAGATCGAAGTGGATATCTGGAGTGTTTCCGACTTGTGCTAAGCGCCTGCGACGTCAACGTCGTTGGATCGTTCGGTCGAACCATCCTGCACGAGATTGCGGCGATGGGCGATTGGATTACCGAAGACGAGGTAACCGCGTTCGGTCGGGCAGCTCTAGAGGCCGGCGCGCGTACAGATCATCGCGACGACATCCTGAAAAGCACACCCCTTGGTTGGGCATGCCGCTGGGGCCGGATCAAACTAGTGCGACTGCTCATGGAACACGGAGCGGTTGCGGAAGAAAAAGATGCCGAAACGTGGGCCCAGCCGCTCGCCTGGGCGCGAAAGATGGGGCATAACGAAATTGTCTCCGTGCTCATCCAGCAATCCCAAGGCATTCGTACCAACGAATCGGCAAACTGAACCTGGCCTGCTGCTTAAAGCTGAAGTCGCTGTGTTATTCCCGAGTCACGGGCAGCTCGGAAGTCACTTCGGTTGGCGATAGAACGCAGCCACGCAACACACAGTCTCAAATTCTAAGTGCGTCAGTAAGAGCAATTGCGCCCCTCCTTTACGATTTTCTGATATGGGTTTCGTAACCGTCTCGGTTCCGCCCGCGAAGAGGCGCGCGAATTGTGTCGGAATTTGGGCAGCGACTGTCGCGTTTTTTCTGCTCTTGTTCGAGATGCTCGTCGGATTCACTCTAAAGAGGAAAGAGGGACGAGCGACTTGCGGAGAAACGACCGGTGCGCTGGGGTCATTTCTGGACAATGGCGGCATGGGTGGGAGATCTCGAGGCGCATCTGTATTTCAACGCCTGGTAGTCGCACGAGCGATTCATGGCTGATCGGCAAGGGATGGTTTGACCACGTGGAAGTGATTGAGATCGCAGGGGAAGCTGCTGGCAGAACTGGAGTACTTCTCGGTTTTCCTCATTCATCCACAGGGAAGTCTCATCCTCCACAGCTTCTTCACAAGGTGGCGAAGTTTTTGTGTTGCGAGGGGCAACGTTTCTGGCGGAGAGTGGGTCCAGCGAAACGTGAAGTTTCCTGAGCTGGCCGAATGATTGCGGCAGAGTCAGCGGCAGCCGGTGATTCTCGAGGGTGAATTGCCGGGGGAAATCCATAAAACGTGCGCAAGCGCGAACTGGATTCCCCGGGCGTTGCGGCCTCCTTCCCCCAATCTGCTCTTCGGAGCAGGACAGGATCGCTGGCCACTGCGACGGTTGATGGCTCGTGATCGAAGGATGACGAATCGGCAACTGGCTTCGGCAAAGGCGGCGCTCGGCATTTCTTCGAGCGCGGTTGGGCTGAAGCGGTCATTCCGCTGCTTCGCGGTGATAGGGCAAGCGCAGGAAATCACGTAAGTGCGGCTCGGGTGGCTGGCCCGGGCCGCATTTGTTTGGTTCGGACGCTGTTCCCATCCACTTGACCTTCGCATTCTATTCGCCTACACTGGAACCACGTAAGGACAGGCGCACATGCGGCCAACTTTTTTTGATTTGGCCCCGGTTTTCCATAGGGCGCGCGTCGCATTCACAAGCTGGTTGCGGCTAGTGTTGCACTCCGGCAAATTTTAGAGAGAAATCATTGGCCACCACCGATTACAGCATCAGCGCTCTTCCGGCGAACGTAGAGGCCGAACGTTCGATTCTGGGCGCGATCCTGCTCGACAACTTTGCCTACAACCAGGCCGCCGAGCATCTGCGAATCGAAGACTTCTCGCTCGACTCACACCGTCGCATCTATTCGCGCATGGTCGATCTGGCGGAGTCCTCGCGGCCGATCGACATGATTACGCTGATTGAGGAGCTCGATCGGCACAAGGATCTGCAGCCGATCGGCGACGTCGCCTACGTGTCGAGCCTGGTCGATGGCGTGCCCGACCGGCCCAGCATTGAGCACTACGTCAAAATCGTACGCGACAAGGCGCTGTTGCGCGGGCTGATTTCCGCCGCCAGCACCGCCATCGCGCGGGCGTCGGACCAAGGAGACGCGGCCGAAGATGTTCTCAGCGACGCCGAGGCCGCCATCTTCCAACTTTCGGACAAGCGCATTGGTCGAGGCTTCATGGGAGTGCAGGAAATCGTCCGCGAGTCGTTTGGCTCGGTCGATGCTTTGCTGCAACGCGGTCAGCGCATTACCGGACTAGCCACCCACTACACCGACCTTGACGAGATGACGTCGGGATTGCAGCGGTCGGATCTGGTGATCATTGCGGCGCGGCCTTCCATGGGCAAGACCGCCTTCGTGATGAACATTGCGGAGAACGCCGCCATTGAAGATCAGCAAGTAGTGGGCGTCTTCTCGCTGGAAATGTCGCGCGAGGCGCTGCTGATGCGCCTGTTATGTTCCCAGGCACGGGTCGACGCTCACAAGATGCGCACCGGTTCGTTGTGGCAGGACGACACTAAAAAAGTTGTGCGCGCCATGGAGCAACTGGCGCACGCTCCGATTTTCATCGACGACACCCCCGGCATTACCTTGAGCGAGATGCGTGCCAAGTCACGACGATTGAAGCAGGCCCAGGGGGGCAAGCTGGACCTGATCATCGTGGATTATTTGCAGTTGATGTCGGGCGGAGGCAAGCGCTTCGAGAATCGTACGCAGGAAGTTTCGGCGATTTCGCGCGGGCTGAAGGCACTGGCCAAGGAACTGGCCGTGCCGGTGATCGCGCTTTCGCAGTTAAGCCGTGCTCCCGAAAGCCGCGGCGGAGATCATCGTCCGCAACTCGCCGACTTGCGCGAGTCGGGTTCGATCGAACAGGATGCCGACCTGGTAATGTTTATTTTTCGCGAAGAAGTCTACAAGCAGGATGACCCCGAGCTCCAGGGCAAGGCCGAGATCATTATTGCCAAGCAACGCAACGGTCCCATCGGAAAAGTCAGGATGGCATTCCTGAAAAATAGCACGAGGTTTGAGTCCCTGGCCGAGGGAGAAAACGGCCCCGAAGACTAATCACGTCCTACAGGGAACACCCTAGCCCCGCCTCAGTAAGTCCCTTAGGAAGTTGAGTTTGCAAAGACAGCCACAAAAGGGTCTGGCCCTGTGGAAAAGCTTGTGGAATTGAAAACCTTGTTTGGCATTTCCTTTGGCAAGGACCGATCGGTCGGTTTCCAAACCTCCTTCCAGGCAGCGTTAAAGTCATGAATAGTAACCAGTTATGCAATTCATTGTCCATTAACATGAGGGCGGCTGCGAGGGAGTCGATTTCTTTCCTATTTTGAGATTTGCACATTTTGAGATAGTCGGACTTTCGTTTTTCCTCTGATTTGACGGGTTTTTTCGTCGTACAACGAAATGAAGCAGCCTGCGTAAGTCTCATGGGAGCAATCGCTTTTCGCGATGCTGCAGGTGGGAGCTTCACCCCGGGGGATGCTCTCTCAGTTGTTGCCTTCGCCCACCTTCAGGACAGCCAGAAATGCCTCTTGTGGAATGTCCACGCGGCCGATGCGCTTCATCCGTTTTTTGCCTTCTTTCTGTTTCTCCAGCAGCTTGCGCTTGCGGGAAATATCGCCGCCATAACATTTCGCAATAACGTTCTTACGAATGGCGTGCACCGTTTCCCGGGAGATGATTTTGGCGCCGATCGAAGCCTGGATCGCCACCTCGAACATCTGGCGAGGAATCAGTTCCCTCATTTTGGAAACCAGAAGTTTCCCACGTTCGTAGGCAAAGTCGCGATGAACGATGATGGAGAGCGCATCCACCGGCTCGCCCGCTACCAGGATGTCGAGCTTCACCATCGGTGACTCCCAATAGTCGGCCAGATGATAATCGAGGGAAGCGTAGCCGCGGGAGACGGATTTGAGGCGGTCGTAAAAGTCGAGAACGATTTCGTTCAACGGCAATTCGTAGTGCAGCATCACCCGGGAGGAACTGACGTACTCGAAAGTTTTTTGCTTGCCCCGCTTTTCTTCCACCAGCTTGAGAATTCCGCCAACGTATTCTTCGTTGCTGAGAATTGTGGCCAAGATCACCGGCTCTTCGACTTTCGCGATTTCGCTGGGATCGAGCCAGCGCGAAGGATTGTCGATTTCGACCATGCTGCCGTCGGTCTTCGTAATCTTATAGCGGACGCCGGGAGCGGTTGTGATCAAGTCGAGATTGAATTCACGCTCCAGACGTTCCTGAATGATTTCCATGTGAAGTAGGCCCAGAAAACCGCAGCGGAAGCCGAAGCCGAGCGCGACAGAACTTTCCGGCTCGAAGAAGAAGGACGAATCGTTCAGCCGCAATTTCTCCAGGGCCTCGCGCAGTTGCGTGTGCTCGTGGGCGTCGACGGTATAGAGTCCGGCGAAGACCATGGGCTTGATTTCTTCAAAGCCGGGCAAAGCTTCGAGCGCGGGATCGGCGTCGTGAGTAATGGTGTCGCCGATCTTCGTGTCGGCGACATTCTTGATATTGGCGATGATGAAGCCAACTTCGCCGGCCACGAGTTGGTCAATCTCTAAAGGCTTTGGCGTGAGCACGCCGAGAGTTTCGGCATCGAAGGTTGTGCCATTCCACCACAGCCGGATTCGATCGCCTTTGCGCAGCGTACCTTGAAACACGCGGGTCAGCACGACGACGCCGCGGTACGCATCGAACCAGGAGTCGAAAACCAGCGCCTGAAGCCGGTTGTCCGGCGAGCCTTTGGGTGGAGGCACCCGCTTCACAATCGCTTCCAGCACCTCGGGAACGCCCTGGCCGGTCTTCGCGCTAATCAGGACTGCGTCAGAGGCGTCCAGGCCGACCGCGCTTTCAATCATTTCTTTGGTGCGCGGAATGTCGGCGCTTTGCAAATCGATCTTGTTAATCACAGGAATGATTTCGAGCCCATGATTGATGGCAAGATACGAATTGGCCAGAGTCTGCGCCTCGACTCCCTGCGAAGCGTCGACCACGAGCAGTGCTCCCTCGCACGAAGCCAGCGAGCGCGAGACCTCGTAGGAGAAGTCCACATGGCCCGGCGTGTCGATGAGATTAAGTTGGTAAGTCTGGCCGTCTTGCGCCGTGTAGGCCATGCGGACGGCGTGCGACTTAATGGTGATGCCGCGCTCGCGCTCCAGGTCCATGGAGTCGAGCACCTGGGCCTGCATTTCGCGCGCGCTAAGCGATCCAGTTAGCTCCAGCAGGCGGTCTGCCAGCGTGGATTTGCCGTGGTCGATATGCGCGATGATCGCGAAGTTGCGGATGAAAGCGGCGTCCATGGGGGGTTAATCCTTGATTCTAGCAGGGGTGCAGCAGTTCTCTGTTCTGAAGCTTCCAGTTCTGAGCTCGCGCGATCGCTGCGTAACCACCTTTCTTAACTCCACCTGCGGGCTGATGTTTTCTCCGGTAGAATCCTGCTCTGTTCACTCGAGATGGCATCGATGTCTTGCCAATTACGGAGATCAGAATCATGCGCAAACTGTCTCTTGTCGTCTTTTTCATGCTGGCGTGCCGAGCTATGTTCCTGGGTCAAACTCCAACGCTATCGCCGAAGGTGCAGCCGTTTGTGAAAGTGAATGCACCGATGGTTGCTCTCACCCACGTCCGCGTGATCGACGGCACGGGTGCGGCGGCCCGCGACGATCAGACCATTCTCGTCAGTAAGGGCAAGATTGAGTCGGTGGGCGATGCTAGCGCGAACGTTCCCAAGGATGCGCAGGTAATCGACCTGCATGGCTATAGCGTGATTCCCGGCCTGGTCGGAATGCACGACCACATGTTTTACCCCATGGGAAACGGAGTTTTTGGCGAGATGGCGTTCAGTTTTCCGCGCTTGTATCTTGCCGCGGGCGTGACCACGATTCGCACCACCGGAGCACTCGAGCCCTACACCGACCTTGAACTCAAGAAGTCGATCGACGCCGGAGAAATGGCTGGCCCCAGGATGCATGTCAGCGGCCCGTATTTAGAGGGCAAGGGCTCGTGGGCCATTCAGATGCACCAGCTCAGCGGGCCCGAGGACGCGGTCCGCACGGTAAATTTCTGGCTCGACCAGGGAGTTGACAATTTCAAGGCGTACATGTTCATCACTCCGGCGGAGCTTGGCGCCGCCATTACTGCCGCCCATAAACGCGGAGCGAAAGTGACCGGGCATCTGTGTTCCGTGGGATTTCGCGAGGCGGCCGATTTGGGGATCGATGATCTCGAACATGGCCTGTTTGTAGATACCGAATTTCAGCCCGGGAAAAAGACGGGCGAATGCCCGGAGGAGTCGGAGAATCCCGATCTGATGTCAAAACTCGACGCGAACGCCGGTCCTCTGCACAACATGATTCTGTATCTGGTGCAACACCACGTTGCCGTGACTTCGACTCTTCCCGTGTTTGAGATGGGAAGTTTTTCAGGACGGCCCACGCTGCAGAAACGCGTGCTCGATGCTTTGTCGCCGGATGCGCGCAGTGCCCTGCTGTGGAATCGCGTTCGTTCCAGCGACGCAGCCTCGTTGCATCAGAGATACGGAACCGACACTTCCCCATGGCCGGCGGCGTTTAAGAAGGAAATGGAATTCGAGCACGATTTCGCGCAAGCCGGCGGCTTGCTGCTGGCCGGGCTCGACCCCACAGGGATGGGCGGAGTCATCGCCGGCTACGGCGATCAGCGTGAAGTGGAATTGTTGGTGGAGGCGGGATTCACGCCGCTGGAAGCGATCCACATCGCGACCGCCAATGGGGCCCAGTTCCTGGGAGAGTCGGACCGCATCGGAACAATCGCCGCCGGTAAACAAGCGGACCTGGTCGTAATCAAAGGCGATCCGTCAAAGAAAATCGAGGACATCGAGAACGTGGAGACGGTCTTCAAAGATGGCATCGGCTACGATTCGGCCAAGCTGATCGATTCGGTGCGTGGAGTGGTGGGCAGCAGGTAGGGCCGCCCAGTTGTCCTTCCCAAGCTCGCTCGGTGCCGCGACTTCGTACCTCTTCCAATAGAATCAGACCCATGCTCGTTCTCGCTTCCGCTTCGCCGCGACGCCGGGAACTTCTGCGCAACGCAGGGATTTCATTCACGGTGCAGCCGGCGGATATCGACGAGACTCCGCTTGCCATCGAGCCGCCGCGCGCGTGTGCGCTGCGACTCGCTCGCGAGAAGGCACTCACGGTTTGGCGCACCCGGCGGCAGGATCTGGTGCTTGCAGCGGATACGATTGTGGTAGTCGATGAGACCATCCTCGGTAAGCCGGTGGGTGCGGATGATGCGGTGCGCATGCTGCGCCTGCTCTCAGGTCGCGTGCACGCAGTGATTACGGGAGTATGCATCGTTGAAGGAGTGGCCAGCGGCCAGCCCCCAGTCGCCAATGAGGCTGCGCCTCACGCTCCATCACGACCGGGCTCATACGAAATACTGAGAACGGAAAACCAAGAGCTGAGAACTGCCTCCGAAACCACGCTGGTAACGATGAGCGGGTTGTCCGACGATGAGATTCGCGATTACGTTGCGACGGGCGAGCCCATGGATAAGGCGGGGGCATACGCAATCCAAGGACTCGCTTCGCGGTGGATTCCGCGTATTGAGGGCGATTATAGCAATGTGGTGGGGCTACCGGTCGCCTTGGTTTACGAGATGCTGCGGGAGCGAGAGCGTGTCTGAATCGTGGCGCCGACGTTTCGCGGGGATCGGCCGGGGAAAGCGAATGAGCATTCAGCATCAGCGATAAGCGTCCGAAAAGTTACACCTTCTTTTCTTCTTCTTCTTTTTTCTTGGCCGCTTCCTTTTCGACTTCGGGATCTTTCTTTTCGACTTCGGGATCTTTCATCGAGGTTTTGAAGTTGCGGATGCCTTCGCCCAAGCCCTTGCCCACGGCAGCGAACTTGCTGGTGCCGAACACCAGAAGTGCGATCGCGACAATCAACAGCAAATGCAAAGGCTGAAAAAGACCTTCACCCATAGCTCCTCCGCCGGGACGATCTTCGAAAGCACTGCCGAAGGCTCCCTCTGAAAAGTTTAGGCTACCCAACCCGCGTAGTCAAAGGAAGAGCCCGTCCAACCCGTCCAACACCGCATTTGCACCAAAACGCTTACCGGCTGGCGTCTCCAGAGTCTATCCTCGAGAGATACACTCTTTTTCGGAGGTCTCTGGGATGTTAAACCCTCGCGTGATCGCGCTCGCGCTATCGATCTTGCTCCAGAATTTCTTACTTGCTTCGGCGCAAAGCCCAGCTCAAACGCCGGACGCACCGCCCGGCGAACAGCGCAAGACCAGCGAACCGTACACTGGAGATCTTTCTGTTTTCGATTCCCCGGGACGCGAGGATCGGCTTCAGATCCACCGCGTGATGGACATTCTTGGCATCGCGCCCGGAAAATCGGTGGCCGACATCGGCGCCGGATCAGGATGGTTCACCGTTCGCGCGGCCCGGCGCGTGGGCGGAGGCGGCCTGGTTTATGCGGTTGATATCAATCCGGAGGCGATCCGTTACGTCGGCGAACGGGCGCGGAAGGAGCAGCTGCAAAACGTGAAAACGATCCTGAGCCAGGCCGACAACCCGCTTCTGGCTGCCAGTTCGGTGGACGCCGTGTTGCTGCTCAAGACTTATCACGAAGTGGCGCGGCCGGTGGTTTTGCTGCAGAACCTGCGCGCAGCGCTGCGTCCGGGCGCCAAAGTGGGAGTCATCGACCGCAACGGCAACGGAGAAAATCACGGGGTTGGCCGCGAGGTGGTGATTCGCGAAGCAAAACAGGCGGGCTACAAATTGCTTGCGCAGTTTGATTTCGTGAAGGGCGACAAAATGGATTATTTCCTGGTCTTTATGGAAGAGTAGTAACCTCTTCCACCGCCGACCAGGAGGTACGGCTAAGATCAGCGAATCGAGTAAGGTCGGCGTCGGAAACCAGGCCCTGCGGACTGTTCCACGCAACCTCCATCGCAGCCCAGCTGTCGAAATAGAGTTCGACAATTGCATCCCATTCGGGTGCCTTCCGCTTAGGATCGGCGCCAGGATAATCCTGCGTGTACTTTCTCAATCCGGGAAGATTCTTTGCCAGAGGTCCGTGGACTTCTTCGAGGTGACGGCGGAATTGCGCCGGATTCAATTCGGGCCTGCGGTAGACGACAACCATGAACTTGAGCATGCGGTCATCCTTGATCCCGCTACGTTAAGCACTCTCGATCATTCCCGCGAGAAGCGCCGCACGGCGCCCCAACTCGGAAATCACGATGTATTCGTGGACGGCATGCGCACCTTCGCCCACGCCTCCCATGCCGTCGAGTGTCGGTATGCCCATACCCGCGGTAAAGTTTCCGTCCGAGCCTCCGCCCACCGCCGCTTCCTCGAGTTTCCAGTCAATCTGCTTCGCGATCGTCTGCGCTTTTCTGTAGAGCGCGACTACGCCGGCGTTCCGCTCCATGGGCATGCGGTTGATGCCGCCCTCGATGCTGAGTTGGCAGTGCTTGTCGAAGGGCTGCAGTGAGCGGAACGTGCGATCGAGCGCGGCGGCCTGGGTTGCTTTCTTGATGCGGACGTCAAGCTCCACGGTGGCCTCAGCGGCGATCACGTTGGTGCGCGTTCCGCCTCGAATTACTCCTGGATTCACCGACAGACCGCGCTGCAGATCATTCATCTTCGAGAGGGCAGTGATCTGCCGCGCCAGTTCAACGATGGCGCTGTGTCCTTTGCCCGGATCGAGTCCGGCGTGGGCAGCGATGCCTTTCACCTTGAGAATGTATTCCCCCACCCCTTTGCGCGCGGTTTTTACGGCCCCGCGCGGTCCGGCAGGTTCAAGCACGAGAACGCCCGCCGATTCTCTGGCCAATGCTTCGGTCGCTTGGCGGGAAGAGTGACTGCCGACTTCTTCGTCGGAAACCAAAAACACGGTCACCGGTCGCGGCAACCCCGCATGCCATGTGTGCAGCGCCTCGATCGCGTAAAGCATGAGCGCGATGCCCGACTTCATGTCGAGCACGCCAGGCCCGTGCAGGCAACCGCGTGCGACGTGACAAGGCATGGTCGTAAGCGTTCCCAGCGGATAGACGGTGTCGAAATGGCCGAGCAGCAGAACCGGCTTGATCTTTTCTCGTCCGGGGAAATCGATTCGCACATGATCGGCAAACTCGTCGGCGCGGTGCACATGCGCGCGTCCGCCCAGGGCCTCAAAACGCCCCGCGAGTAAAGCGCCCATGCGGTCCGCCGCCGGCTTGTTGTCGCTGGGAGACTCGATCGCGACAAATTCGCGAATGGTCTCGACCATCGCTTCCTGCCGCCCTTCGAAGTAGCGCAGCCGTTCGCTCCACGCTGAGTCTGCAGCCGCTTGGTCGGCTCGCTGGGACGCTGCATTTTTTGTGCTCGGCATCTTTGCGCTAGTCTCCGCCCCTGCTTAGAAAGCA
>Ga0209624_10003717_pt1 | contig 10701 bp, 8 predicted proteins | sample JacPinW_OM2H0_O1_FD_188565 | JGI IMG/M metagenome (GOLD analysis project Ga0209624, IMG submission 188565) | Forest soil microbial communities from Algoma, Ontario, Canada - Jack Pine, Ontario site 1_JW_OM2H0_O1 (SPAdes) (version 2) | ecosystem: Environmental > Terrestrial > Soil > Boreal... | reverse complement strand
CGCGACCGGTCCGGTCCCCAATACGCCCACAATCCCGCACATAAGCCCGCCCCGCCCTTAAACCACTCGTACGCAAATTCCGGTGGTTAGGAGAGTCATGGTCATTGTTGACCCGGTCTTTATATCTTGTGACCTTTGCAACAACTCGTTAGCGGCCATCCCTACTAACAGACACTGGCTGAACGATGAACAACAGCAACGTGGTTCACCGAAGAGTAATTTTATTTTCGTGTTCCCTTACTTCTTCGTCAGCAACGAAGGTATTGTATGCAGGATGCTGGAAATCATGGTATACATAGATTTGGTTGCCCCAAGCATGTTCAGAATACATTCGTCGCATTGCGCGATTTACGGCAATTTTCTGGGAGCGATGATCTCTATTAAACTCGTCTATTGCGAGTAACTCTCCTGCAAATTCGTTGACCAACCACGTGTTGTCGCCATTTATATCGTCAAAATACATGAATACACGAGGTAAAAAATGACTATGACCTGCTTCGAACAAAGCGAACGCATCCTTTGTCGAAGAATAAAAGTCTAGATCATGGAAGATACAGCCAACGGGAGCTGCTTTACGCTCGGCAAAAAACTTTCCGCATGTGTCCTTGACGTTACCTATAATTAGCTTTGCACGGTTTAATCGTGAGCGAACCTGCTGTGCATCCATCTTGAAGTTTCCAGATCTGAAATAGTGAGGAAAGTCGCGATAATCCTTGGGGGGTGGCAATCCTTCCCCTGTGTCAAATCCATAGAGTTCAAATTTCACCGGAAAGATCTTTTCCAGTTCTAATATGTGCGTTTCTGCATTTAGAAGACCGTTCCCTCCGCCGCAGCCAAATTCGATAGCGCTGACCCGGGGATAGTCGAGGCGAGTAGCCAACCTTGCGGCTTCATATAGGCAATGGCCATAATGAGGTCTGTCAACTGCGCAACTTTTGAGCCGATCTTCGTAAGAAAACAGCGAGAACGCTTGAATCGCCTTTCGTGCTGCCACAACCCTCAAAGGGGTCCGTTGGCTCAATATTCTCATCAGCATACTGCCCATACGCGGCCTGCCTTTCCGCCCATTTTTTGCGAGTGCACGAGCCGATTGGCCAGATTTCTAATCGCTCTCAAGCCGAAGGAGGTAAGCTATATTGACCCGAGGGTTACCTGCGGGCGGCTGAAGCACTTGGTCGACGAGCCGATGCTGGTCATCGTTGATCGCATCGCGCGACACAGCATTTGTAAAATCCGTCTCCAATGTACCGGAGATTGCGCGATACCTTTTGGAAACACTTCATATAATCTGCCGTCGGGTAATGAATTTCTTCTGACTTGGAGGCTTTATCCACGCAGCCACTTTGAGAGCCGGACCGAGGGCCGCTAGTGTGGCGAATGGTGCGTATTCGACCCCGTGGCTAAGATCGTCCGGGAACTTCGCGAAATCGAAGATGAACACAAGCGCGATGTAACTCATCGCCAACGAGCGAACCGAAGTCCAGAATTTATCTGACAGCGCGTCCCTTACTCGGCGGACTGAGAGAAGCATCAGAATATAGACCCAAGCTGCAGCTGTGCCAAAGACGACGAAAGTCTTGGCGCCTGGCGGGTGTCCAATCGCACAAAGGCGGACGACAAGTCCGAGGTGAACGAGGAGCGCGCCGGCAAACGCCAAGCCGAAATTGCGGGCATTGTCCCTTAGTGGCAAAAACAGGTTGCCAAATAAGGAGGTTAGCGCCCCTCCGACGTAAGCGGGCCAAAAGAAGAGGAAAGCGAGCCTCGCGGTTCCGGCAAGCGCATAGCTGACCCCTCGGCCCTGAGCGCCAAAAACAGCGAGCAGGGTAATAGCAAATGCGAGCGAGGCGCAGAAAGCCACAGCCATCCAAGCCCATGGATTTGAACGACTGGCAATTATTGTGCGCGCGATTATACAGAAGCTTCCCTTAGACACTCGATCCACCAATGTATTCGCATGCGACGAAGCGGAAACCAAAGAGACATCACGCCCGGTCGCGGCCTGAGGCCTTGGTAACCGGCTTTCAGGTAGAGAGCCGATCTCCCGAGAAACCGGGCGCTGACCGGGAAAGCTGGCTGAAGACGAAAAACCCGAATTCGTCAAAACGCAACCTCATCCCCATAAGTGCGAGGGTCAGCGGCATGAGCATCAAAATGCCACGCTAAGTTCCGTATAGGTCTGGTCGCCCAAGCCTCCGGGTGAATTGTTATGGTTTCGTACGACCACGAGACAAGTATTATTGCCGAGCTTAGCTTGCATGCTCGCAGAGAAGACGGTCTGCGGTTTGTTCACTGTGTAAGTTCCAGTCCCACCTCTCCCTGTCCCGGATTCCGTGACGTACGTTCCCGGCGCAACCCCAGACCCAAAGATTGCAGTGCCATGTTGGGGATTGGCCAGTATTGGCGCAGTGAATATGCCGCTTGTGACCTTCAGAGTCGTTCCAAAGATCGACGCAATAATTGGCTCGCTGATCTCGTCACGACAGTTCTGCCCTGGACCGACCGTGATTGAAATTGCTCCGTTACAGAGTCGCGACGCCCATTGGCCAGCGGTCGGCGGCCAAGTCTGAACCATGCTCGGATCGGTCCAGCCGTTGACCCCACCCAATCCGCTCCAGACCTGATACTCACACGACGCAACCACATAGGGGGATGTCCAGCCAGGATAAGGACCGTCTGAAACATTGAACGCGTGGTCGCCGCGCCACCTGATCGTCCAGTCCGCGTTGGTAATCTCAGACCAAGTTTGGCTGCAGGTCGCTGATTTGCTGCCGGTCGCTCCAAGGCTTTCAGCCGCCGCGAGCTGATTTGGATCAACCATCGGTCCACTGCTGATGCCCCAATTGTCTACGTTCCAGAAACCGATCATGTCTATCGTATTGTTTGTAAAATTGGCGTAATGGGCAGAACAAAAGCTTGCCACGCTATAGAACAACGTTGACCGCAAGACATTTGGAAAAGCTGCATGAAAGGCGGCCCAAGGATTCGTGTTGGTTTGGTCTTGCCACGTATCATACTCTTCCTCTTGAGCAAAATCCATGGTGAGAAGACGATTTTGTTTTGTGTAGGTGAATAACTCTAGCCATGTTTTGTAGAGCCTAACGTAGGCACCCTCCGTATAACCAACATTTATATTGTAATGTTTGACGTTACGGATGTAGTTAAGGATAATCGACATCCCCACCGCGTTGTATGGGATCGAGCAATTGTCGCTTAGGCCCGTGGCATAATCCCCGTCTTTGAGGCACGGCTCGTCTATGTAAAGCCAACTCGATCCAGAACAAAGTCCAACCCCATGATGGGTCGTTTGACATTGGGTCGGAGACAAATACGTAGCTTGTGCGTCAATATAAGAGAAAAGCCATGCTTGCCCATTGGGCCGTACGGGGCAATGGCTCGGGTCCGGGTCATTTTGCGCACAGGCTGCAGCAAACCCACCAAGGCCACCCATTTGCCGATAGCCTGCCTCGAGGATTGCTTTATAGTCATTCGTTGCGGGCCAGATAGCTGTGTTGGACCCGCCTGAGATGACTCCGATCCCGCGCTGCTTTCGCAAAGCCAAGAATCGCTGCAACTCGTGATCGTTTGCACCGATTCCGAAGCTAGCATTGTAGCCGGCCCAGCGGCCAGTACCAGCAAACCAAGGGATGATCGTCGGATAGGAGTCTGAGGAGTCGGCCTCCGAAGCCGAAGGGAAGCCGAAGGCAACGAGGGCCAGGATAATGGGGACAGCGTACATCACCACCACAAACTCATCGTCGCGGGCAGCTAACACTCGCGCACTAGTCTAGGGGCTAAGCAATTCCTAGGATGTAAACTCATTGTTTTGCAGCCGAATGCGGGGCTGGGACCTCGCCGCTAAAGACTGCTGCCGGTCGTAGAGAGCTTGATAGTCTTCCGGCTCACCAACCGGCTGCGTTCCGCTGCACTACGCTAGGGTGGCGAGAAGTTTCGAGACAAGAATAGAGAAGAACGACGACACGCCGATGCTGCAACAGGGTCGACGGGATATCCTCGAGGTAAGCCCAAGTCCTCTATACGCCAGCCCTTGTTCCAGGGAGGCGTCCCGGCTCATCACAAAGGCGGATCATTGCTTCAGGCCGTCTGCTTCCGACAACGCTTGATCTCTGGCAGCATCTTGAAATCATGCTTGCTGAGCAAATTCAATCCGGTCGCAATCTCCGGCACCTTTATTTCACAGCAGCGTAGCAAGAATTCCTTCGCGAACATCATCAAATGTACCTGAATCTCCACGCGGGCAAAAACATCGCCAATGCATTTCCGGGGTCCGGCGCCAAACGGACAGAAAGCAAGCCCGCGGCTGTCGGAGTTCGGCCGATCCGGATCAAATCGATCCGGCAAATCCCACAGCTGTGGACTGCGTTGGATAAGGTACGGCGAGATGTATATTTCGGTTCCTGCTGGAACAACGTATTCTCCGAGGCTATCGTCTTTAAGTGACTTGCGCGACATAAGCCACAGGGGAGGGTATAACCGAAGAGCCTCGCTAATCACTTTGCGCGCGTAGGTATAGTTCTGAAGCATATCGATCGTAAGATTCCCCTCCCATGGCAACTCATCAAACTCAACGCCCAGCTTCGTTTGCGCCTCCGGGTGGGTCGCCAGTAAATACCACATCCAGTTTAGGAGACTGGCGGTGGTCTCGTGTCCGGCGACAACGAGGTTCAAGACCTCTCTCGCGAGTTGGGCGTCCGGCATTGGTTGCCCGCATTCCCGATCACGCGCCTGCAAAATGATGCCCAGACTGTCCGTTGACGATCTCTCTTGTCGTCGCCTGAGCGTGACAACCTCCATTATCTGCGCCCTTAGCGTGGTGAGGTTCTCGGCGAACTTTAAGTCTCGGGCTGCTTCTTCCGCGAAGAGCCGAAACCCGGGCGCGATCTTCTCGTAGTCTTCCCCAAAAATCGACTTAAGTGTGATTTTGAGCACCACGAGACTTACGTCGCGGGTGGCGTTTACTGTCTTTCCTTGTTTGGCCGCCTCCCGCCACTCTTCAAGCAACTCGGTATTGACCTCGACCATCATATTGATCGAACGATCAATTGCGCTTTTTGTGAATGCTGGTTGAATCATGCGGCGCTGACTTGACCAAGCCTCGCCGTTGCTAGTGATAAGGTTGTTACCAAGCGCTAAAGCAATGCGCTGCACGACCAATCCTTTTCTCAAGTAATTCCTCCAATTATGACGAAGAATACGCTCACAATATTCCGGCGCACTAACGACATAGACATCAGCGCCAAAGACTGACGCCCTATAGATGTCACCAAAACGCTTAAAATTTTCCTTTAGCCAAACGAATAGGTCCGTGGCAGAATCATATTTATCGCTCGGTCCGGGGGGGACTGAGCACTTCTCGATCGGGCTTGACGCTGATTTCATTTGGTTTAGCTTACTTTGGTCGCGCGCACCACTGTCGCGCTGCCGCCCTCGAATGCTTGCGTTCCAGCGAAGGTAACTTTCGACCCGTGTCTCTCAAACATTCTTGCGACGTGCTGAATGCGTTGCGGCTGATCGTACCGAGCTGACAACATGTCGAAGGTGTCCAAAATCGCCCACTCCCGCCTTTCACAGGGGGACAGAGTTGTTGGAAAGCCGCGCAGGTCCGCGATCGGAAGGAACCTCGTGAGCGCACCCAATCCCTCTTTATTCAGGCGATCAAAAGCCTTCACCAACCAATCTATGTTTCGCTCAATTAAGGATAGTAGTCGATCGTGAGGGATCCTTTTTGAGATAATTCGCAAGAGATACTTCGAATGTACTTTTGTCCACCATCCCTTGATCCGGTAAAAATCGACGACGATTTCGCCTCCTGGTTTTGCCTTTGCGATCAAAGCCTTGACAGACGCCTCAAAGTCCGGGGTGTGTTGTAAGACACCCAAGCATACCACCTTATCAAAACTGTTATCGGGGAACGGTAATTCATATACACTCGCTTGGAAAAGCTTAAGCCGTTCTCGATCGATCGACCCATTGTTCTCTATATTCGCGTCTACAGCCTCGGAATAATCAACGCTGCTCAGAGTGGCCCTTGTATTATCTAGAATCACTCGAGTAAATCGACCTGCTCCACTCCCAACTTCTAGAATATCTTGTCCATCCAACTCATCCGGTCTCCACTGCGTCTCCCCAAAGAACCTCTCTTTACTAAGAGATAGCTTTTCGTTGTCGATCTGGGTAGTCCGGAATTGTTTCCACTGAAAACCGAAGTTTTCCGCATAATTAGCGCCGACAAAGCGGGGGATCTCTTTGAATACAGGAAACTGATTACCGTCCGCGTCGATGAGAACGCCATCCTTCTTCCTTAATGGAAGGTTATTTTTCGGGTTAACAACTTCGACGCTCAACTCAAATTTCTCCAACAATTTATTGCTCTAGCCTGGACTTGCTGGCCAGAGACTTCCCATCCGAAGGAGTCCCTCAACCCGCACCAATATTTCCTCGATCGTGAACTGCGCCGCTTGAGGCGCGGGGCAAACGGGTGAGTCATTCTTGCGGGGCATCCCACAAGGGCACCGTTCAGAGGCGCATGGCGCCGGTTCGGATCGCAGCGAACCGTTTGGCGTCGAGCGGTACATACTCCTTTCGCTCGGAGTCGAGGACGTAAAGCGGATCGCCGACCCGAGCGGGGTCAAAGCCCTCGGCGGCATATTCGCGCCATCTTGGTTTGAAGGTCTCGGTGGACGCGATTTGGCCAACAATTCGGAGGAAACGAGGGCGGGCGTAGCGGGGCAGTGCTTCGAGCCGGTTCAGGAGCGAGACGAGGTCGAAACGTTCGTCGATTGTTAGCGACGCCATCCCTGCCCGTCCGTCGGCGCCGGGGACCACGACGCCGTAGACGATCGCTTCCCTAACCCCAGGACAGGCACCAAGAACGGACGAAACCTCGACCGTCGAGACGTTTTCTCCTTTCCATCGAAAGGTATCGCCGATGCGATCGATGAACGTGTAGAAACCCTCGGCATCGCGGCGCATGAGGTCGCCGCTACGCATCCACTGGTCCCCCAGCGCGAACACGTTGTGGAGAATCTTCTGTTCCGTCTCGTCCCCCTCGCTGTAGCCCTCAAAGCCTTTGCCGGGATCGTCGACGATGCGTCCCAAGGCTTCGCCAATTTCGCCGTCAACGCAGCGTTCACAGAGACCGTCGGCGCCCCGCACTGGCGTCAGGGATTCGTGGTTGAAACGCGCAAGCGCGATTTGATCGCGCGCAGCCAGATAAGGCGGAGGCCGACCAATCGAGCCAATCTTGCCCTCGACATTGTAGAGCCAGACGTTGCCTTCCGTAGAGGCATAGAATTCCAGGATGTGGAGAGGTCCAAATCTATCGAGAAGGGCGCGCCAAACATCGGGGGCGAGTCCGTTACCGATCGCCAGGCGGAGCCTATGGGCCTTCTCCTCCGGGCGAATGGGCGCCGCGACCAGGTACCGGCAAAGCTCGCCAATATACTGAAACGCCGTGCAATCGAAGCGTGTGACATCGTCCCAAAATCCTCGGGCCGAGAAGCGCTCGGCGATGGCGACGGAGCCCCCGAATACCAAGGGCGAGCTGATCGCCACGACCCCGCCAACGCTGTGATGCATCGGCAGGCAATTGTAGAGGCGGTCCTCGGCGGTGAGGCCGGCGAGACCCGCGAACCAATGTGTCCACAGAACCACTCGGCGATGACTGACCTCGGCCGCCTTGGGCAGACCTGTGGTTCCCGAAGTGAATATCCGCAAAGCGCGATCGGCCAGGGTGACTGGTCGTCGCTCCCCTGAGCCGAGAGGCGTCCCGCTGTGCCGTGAAATCGCGCGGTCAATCCGGCGCCCGCCAGATCCCCCTCCTCCATGGATCCAAATCTCAGCACCATCGAGACGGGCTTCGCCGCAGACGTCGGCGCATTCGGCGGCGGCGATGATGCGCCGCGCGCTGGCGACATTGAAGGCGTGGGCGAGCGCGGGCGCACGAAGATTGGGGCTAATGAGCGCAGCGACCGCGCCCACTTGGATGAGCCCGAGCCAGATTGCGAAATATTCGGGCCGGTTACCCATAACGAGGGCGATGGTCTCTCCGGGCGCAATACCCGCCTCCAGCACCCAACGCGAATATTGGTTCATGCGCGCCGCGAGCGCGCCGAAGCTAAAACGCTCCCGATCGCTCACGAGCGCCAGTGCGTCCCCATAGCTTCTGGCCCATTCCAGGACAGCACGTGGCAAGATCCGTTCAGGGTCGCGGCTCGCCTCCGCGGTCGTCTCTAACGCGCGCGCCCAAGCTCGGAGGGTAGTTGCCGAACGGGCGGCGTTCGGCGCAGCAATCGGGGCCAGAGCCATCTTTCGGCCTATCGACTTGAGCTTTAGTATCAGTACAGCGAGAACGGTTAAGCTGGGACGGCGCGGGATACGATCGGCGACGCTGCGCGCAACGCTTGGTCGAGATCATCGAGAATGTCCTGCACGTGCTCGATCCCAACGCTCACCCGAATCGTTTCCGCGCTGACGCCCGCGCGCCGCTGCTCCTCAGGTGTCATCTGCCGATGGGTCGTCGACGCGGGATGGCAGCACAGCGAGCGAGTATCGCCGATGTTGACTAGTCGTTTTATCAACTTGAGCGCATCATAAAACGCTTTGGCCTCCTCCAAGCCACCAACGAGGCCGAAGGTGAACAAGGAAGGGGCGGACCCCCCGAGATACTTCCGGGCGAGCCCGAAATATGGGCTGTCGCGGAATCCGACATAATCGACCCAGGCGACCCGCGGATTGGCGCGCAGGAAATGCGCGACCTCCCACGCATTCTCAACATGACGGCGCATGCGCAGCGCAACCGTCTCGATGCCCTGAAGGATCAGGAAAGCGCTCATCGGCGAAAGGACGGCGCCGGTAGTACGCTGATAGACGCTTCGCGCGCGCGCCACGAAGGCTTCGCGACCAAACGTGTCGACATAGACGAGTCCATGATAGGACTCGTCCGGCTCGCTGAACATGGGAAACCGAGATGCTTGGGACGCCCAGTCAAACCCCCCCGAGTCCACGATCGCGCCGCCCATGGCGACACCATGGCCGCCCATGAACTTGGTCAAAGAGTGGACGACGATATCGGCGCCATATTCGATCGGCCGCAAGAGAATGGGCGTGGCGACCGTATTGTCCACGATCAGCGGCAATCCATGTGAATGTGCGAGTCGCGCCAGCGCCTCGATGTCACAGATGTTGCCCGCGGGATTGCCGACGGATTCACAAAAGACGGCGCGCGTGGTGTCGTCGACCAGTGGAGCCATGTCGGTCGCGCGATCGCTCGAAGCGAAACGCGCTTCAATGCCGTTGTGCCTGAGCGTGTGAGCAAGGAGCGTGTGAGTTGTGCCGTAAAGCTGTGGTGGCGCGACTATGCTGCCGCCACGATCGGCAAGCGTCAGAAACGCGTAAGCGAGCGCAGCCTGGCCTGATGCGACGGCGAGCGCGGCTGCGCCGCCCTCAAGCGCGGTGATCCGCTTCTCCAATATATCCGTCGTCGGGTTGCTGATCCGGCTGTAGCGAAAGCCCGGGATCTCCAGATTGAACAGCGCTGCTGCCTCGTCAGCGCTATCGAACTCGTAGGCGACAGTCTGGTAGATGGGGGGCGCAACCGCTTTGGTCGCCGCATCACGAACGAACCCACCGTGAATGGAAATGGTTTCTCTGCGCATGCGCTGGCCTTTGTCTTGCCCGCTCGCGGCACGTTTCTGGAGTTGACCCGCTGTGGTGGACACCCTTGAAGTTGATTTTTGAGGTGTCTGATGCCCCGTTACCAAACCGCTTATCCGCCAGAGTTTCGGCGACAGATGGTCGATCTGGTGCGATCTGGACGCACGCCCGAAGAGCTGGCGCGCGAGTTCGAGCCTACCGCGCAGTCGATTTCCACTTGGGTGAAGCAAGCCGGGCGGGATGCCGGCAAGCGCGTTGACGGGCCGAGCGGGAGGAACTGGCGCCCCTTCGGCGTGAGAACCATCGCCTGCGTCAGGAGCGCGACATCCTGGCAAAGGCGGCAGCCTGGTTCGCGCGGGAGAGCAAGGCGAGCCCGAACGGGTTTACCGGTTCATCAGCGCGCACCAGGCCTTGTATCCCATTCGCACCATGGCCCGGGTCCTGAAGGTTTCGGCCTCGGGCTATTACGCGTGGCGGAGCCGACCAATTTCGGCTCGGGCGACCGCCGACGCCGATCTGACGCGTCATATCCGCACGATCCACGCTGGATCGCATGGAACCTATGGCGCGCCGCGTGTTCACGCCGAGCTGAAGGCCGATGGCCTCTCTGTTGGCCGGAAGCGGATTGCTCGGCTGATGCGAGCGGCAGGGATCGCGGGCGTCAGCCGGCGCAGAAGCGCGCCGATCACGACGCGACAGGCGACAGACCATCATCCCGCCAGCAATCTCGTCCGCCGCAACTTCATGGCCGAGCGGCCGAACGAGTTGTGGGTGGCCGACATCAGCTGATATTGTTGAAAAACTCGCGAATTGAGCAACTGCGAAAATCTCGTTCCGGCGCGCATAACGTCGTCTAAGCTGGTGGTCGTCACGGCAAACCATATGGGAGGGTCACAGGCGGAAAAGCCAGTCAGTCCGCCGAACCGCTAAGGAATTTTCCATCGAGGCTGCCAGCGGTCTTCTAAATTGTGATCGACGCAAAAACTCGAGTTTTTCAACAGTATCTGCGCATTGCGGTCGTGCACTGCG
>Ga0209624_10003715_pt1 | contig 10706 bp, 11 predicted proteins | sample JacPinW_OM2H0_O1_FD_188565 | JGI IMG/M metagenome (GOLD analysis project Ga0209624, IMG submission 188565) | Forest soil microbial communities from Algoma, Ontario, Canada - Jack Pine, Ontario site 1_JW_OM2H0_O1 (SPAdes) (version 2) | ecosystem: Environmental > Terrestrial > Soil > Boreal... | reverse complement strand
ATATTGGAATGATCCGGTCTGGTTGAGCGTGCCTCCCATGACCCGATCGCTGGTGGTCTTTTCAACTGGAAGGGATTCGCCGGTGAGCATGGACTCGTCGACACTGCTCTTTCCGGAGACAACCTCGCCGTCGGTCGGAATGCGTTCGCCTGGGCGCACCAGGATGAGGTCATTGCGCTGAATGGCCTCCAGCGGGACATCACATTCCGCGCCGTCTCGCAGGACACGTGTAGTCTTCGGTTGCATCTGGACGAGCTTGCGCAATGCGACCGCCGTCTGGCCTTTGGCGCGGCTCTCAAGGGTGTTGCCTGTCAATACAAGCCCGATGATCAGAATGCCGGCCTCAAAGTAAGTATCAGGAGCGATGCCGTGGGCAAGAAAGAAGCCTGGTGCAATCGTCGTAGCAGCCGAATAAAGGAACGCGGTTCCAGTGCCGAGAGCGACCAGCGTATTCATGTCGGCCGTCTTGTGTAGCAGCGCAGACCATGCCTTGACGTAAAAGCGCCGTCCAGCCCAGACGATGATGAACGCCGAGAGAGCAAAAAGGAACCAGCGTATTGCGTCGCCACTGATCGAATACACCCACGGAAGCGCTTGACGCAACGCCGGATCGAGTACTCGCATGGACCAACTCATCAACGGGTCCTTCATGCGCTCCATGCGGCCCGCGCTCATCATACTCATCAGTGGCATCGACAAAATCATGGCGAGACTACCAGCCACCAGGCTGACAGCAGCTTTCAAGCGCAGCTGTTTGTATTCGAGCAGTTGGTCCTCGTCATGTTTTTCCTGCTCTTCCAGAATGGATTGATCGAAGGCCGGGAGGTCCGCGCCGTAGCCTGTACCGCGTATCTTCTCCACCAGGTTCGCCGTCGAAACTAAGCTTTTGTCAAAGGTGACGGTCGCATTGTTCAGCATGAGATTAACGCTTGCGTCCCGCACCCCGGCTTCGCCGGCGAGAGTCCTTTGAATGAACGACTGGCACGCGGCACACGTCATACCACTGATCGGGATCGTGATCCGTTCCAGTGTCGGGAAAGGAGCGGCAGTGTCGTCGGCCGCCGCCTTACTTAATAGAGTGGTAGACATTTGATCGCTCCTGTTACTACGAGTGGACGCGTGCTTGAAAGCCATTGCGGTCTAGCGTGGCAGTAATATCCTGTGCGGACGTCTCTGCGGCGTCGAAGACGATCTCTGCGGAGCCGACCTCTACCGACTTAACCGTAACGCCTTCCACGCTTTGAAGCGCGCTCGTAACCCTGCGAACGCAGGCTCCGCAGTGCATCCCTTCGATTGCCAGATTGAGTGTGTTTTCCATGTTCAACCTCTCCTTCTCAATAATTGAGATGCCCGTACCCCCCAGGGGTATTCAAAAAAAAGAAGTGAAAAAAAATACTGCAAGGGAAGGATTGATTCATTCGGTGACGCCTAATCTGGCGGGATTCCTTTCGTGAAAGCTTCTTTGCCTGCTTGTCTCCCCATGGGGAGAATCTGGCAGAAATCGCGGGGCTTCCATATCCAGGCCTTGGCGCCTAATGCCAGGTTCACCGTTATCGCGTATGTGCAATACAGCAACCAGAACCCGGTAATCAATTGAAACAGTCCTACGATGCGGACCACAATTCCAAGACAATAGCCGTGTTGGAATCTCGGTAGCGTAGATCAACGAGAGGCCGACAAAGACGATCATCACGGGGATGTCTCCAGCACGACCAAAAACCAAGACTCCAAGAAGGCTGACAAACAGGAAGGCTATGGCCATCCATCCGTCCGGCTGAGCGCTGGAATCAATGTATTTGCGGTGGGCCATCGCGAAACAGTGAATGCCGTAGAGGTGAACGCGAGGGCCGCCATATATAAAGGAGCGGCGTTGCCGAAGACATTGAACCACGTCAATCCCGTAAACAGGTAAAAACCGGTGAGGAATTGCATGAAGCCCGGCATCCAGAAACCCGTAAACCCAGAGTTTTGTTAACTTCGGGGCTCGTTTTGGGAAGATCAAACAGCGCCTGTCCACCCCAGACGAGATAACGGGTGCCTAAGCCAAAAAAGCCAATGGCGATCGGCACAAAGGGAGAGCTTGCAAATGCGAATACGTGTGATTCCATCGCTGAGTACCTCGTTTCATCCTTTTACGTTGAGAGCTTCCGCTGAGAATCGCGGTACTGAAGGAATACGGTGAATCCTGCAGCAGCACCGCGATAAGGGCTATCCCGCGATTACTACCTGATTCTCAACTGGGATTTTCTTAATGATGTTCAAGTGTGAGGTCACCAACTCGGGAGGAGACGTCTAAGCCAGTTGTTCATGGAGATGTCCACGTATCGGTCGGCCTTGAACATTTCGAGAAAGACGAGATCTGTATCGCCTGTGTTCTCGATATAGTGATTGGCAACGCGTGGAACGAAGCCCACATCATTGGTATTGAAGTCCATGGTGCGGGCCCTGTTGGGGGGCATGAATATGGTTATGCGCCCCTTGCCCGCGAGGTAAAACTGCCACTCGGAGGCATTTGGATGCCAGTGCAACTCGCGCACGCCTCCCGGCTTGATGGTGACCAGTGCAGCGCGACGTTGTTCGAGGCCGGGAAATTACGGGAATCGACGATACGTACTTTCCCTCCGGGATGTTTTCTTGGTCGGAGCCATCGCCCCATCTTAAAGGTGTATTGGATGGGAGACTCCACCTTCTTCCTGCCAACAGCTGCCTTGTCCTGCGAGAGAGAGAAGGTTTGGAAAGATATAGAGCCAGTCTTTCGGCAGCTTTGCGATAGCGTTCCGATCGAAATTGAAATTCTTCGTCAAGATCTCATGTGGTGTGTGTGCGACCCACGAGGAGATGAGAAAGGTGTTGTCTTCCGAGAACATGCCTTCGTCAAAGACAAACAGGAACTGGCAACCATCCCCTGGCCCGAGACCTTGAATGGAATGCGGATAGCCGGCCGGAAAGAACCAGAGGTCGCTCTACGAAGCGTACATGCTCCGCGCCGCGTCCCAAATGAGACGAGGGAGTCAAGTATGTAATTCCCAAAAATTGAGGTCTTATAGGGAATCGGGATTCTAACCTAACTTGTCTATTATGAATAAGATAAAAATAGGACGGATGAATATACCCTCAAATGTACCCCAGGCGATCATTGCTTAGAGCAAGTCTTTCCTACAGTTTCCAACCCAGCGTTCTGCTATGCCGTTCTGCCACGGGCTTCGGAAGCTGCTGCGCTTTGGCTGAATGCCGAAACTCTTCACCGTGCTGACGACTATCCCCTGGTACGACCGTGGCGATCTCTCTGCTCACGCCGAGGAGCCGTTGCACATCGAGGTCGACCTTTGCGCTGAACTTACCCCTCTTGTTGCTGGTGGAGAGAAGCTTGACGTAGGCCCTGTTATGGCCGCCCTCCACTTCAATGCGAATTAGTGAGGAGCGATTGATCCGCAGGAACTGTTCTGAATCGAGTTTCTTTTCTACACCTTCGATTGTTCCGCGCACAGTATAGGTATTGGCCCCGATATGCAACTAAGGTAGTTGCGATCCGCTTCGGCCCAGTCGATCAAATTCAAAGCAATCAATATTCCGCGGGCCGTTTCTTCTGGCAGCAATCGTGGGTTGCGTGGTGATTGGACCTCCTCCAGCAATTGATGACAAAAAAATGACAGGGGAATGACAGGAACAATATGGTGTCTCCGCAGAGCGGTCTGCTAGTGTTGGCGACCAGCAAAGTCTTACGCTATTGGGAGAAACCGTATGATCTGTATCAAGCCTCTCTACTCGCTATCTGCGATAACCTTCATTCTGGGTCTCGCTGTGATTGCGCCCGCTCAAGCCAACCATCAACCCCTCGTCACCCAGAAGGTTAATGCAGCGTTAGTGACGCCAGACGGCAACACGCGCCCAGAGACAACTGCTGCGAATCTCGGCCTTGTCGACGATTCCATGTCGCTCAACGCCCTGCAGATCGTCATGCAGCGTTCGCGAGAGAACGAGGAGGAGACCTTCACCGGTATCGCAGCGAGTGACTCGACTCCACTGTCTTCATCTCGGAGAACTCCGCCGGTGATTTGAACTCGACTCCATCAGTGTCTCTGCAGTTCCTGAGCCTGGCACCTTCCTGCTGCTTGGCGCAGGTCTTGCGACTCTGGCTGGGGTAGTACGTCGGCGTAAAGCCGCCTTATATGGGGGGCTTTACCTTTCAACGCTCCAATCCCGAGGTACCAGATCCTGCGAACTCTGTGTCGTGCGATAAGGAGACGCAAGTGAATGTCTCCGCCGGTAAGAAGTTTTTCGCGGGTATCGATATCTAATATCCAACATTTCACAGGAACGCTGTTACGCAAGGAAACAGAAAACCAGAAAACTAGAGAAAATTTGGTGATATATCAGATATCTAAGTTTGGTCCTTACGTACGTGGTGTTTCCACCAAAGTCAAGGTAAGAAGGGGGTTGTTCAAATGAAACTGATTTCTATCTCGCATCAAATAGTACTCACAGCAGTCATCTGCGTAGGCGTCCTTTTAGGTGGAAGTATCGCCAGGGGACAGGGGATTATCACGGGCTCCATCTCCGGTACCGTCGTGGATTCGACAGGCGCAGTGATTCCCGCTGCCTCTATTACGGTCACTGATTTAGCGAAGGGAACCAGCTTCAACACCAAGGCGCAGTCCGACGGCAATTTCGCGTTCCAGGCGCTTCCGATCGGCACCTACAGCCTCACGATTACCAGCAGCGGCTTCGCGACCACCCAGATCCCAGCGGTAGGCGTCGTGACGGGCGTTGATCACTCGGTCGGCAAGCAGGTGCTTGGTGTTGGCACGTCTACGACGGTCACCGTTGAGTCCCAAGCTGGCGCCCAGATCGAAACCGTCCAGTCTCAGGTCACCACTACCTTCGACACGCAGCAGATTACCAATCTCCCAACGGCGGGAGGATTCGATGAGCTGGCTCTGCTCATCCCCGGCGTTGTCGATGTCCATGCCGACAACTTCTCCAACACGAACGGGGTCGGCATCTCGGTCAACGGCGAGCGTGGCCGTGCCAACAACTTCGAGATCGACGGCCAGTCCAATAACGACAACTCCATCGGCGGTCCACAGGTCTTCTTCGGGAACGACGAGGCGCTCGCCCAGATCCAGATCGTCACCGATAACTTCGGTGCCCAGTATGGCCGCAACGCCGGTTCGGTGGTCAACTACATCACCAAGTCCGGCACCAACTCCATCCATGGCTCGGCCATCTATAAATACTCAGGAAACTTCACCAGCTCGCTCGATACCGGTGTCTCCAAAGGGCCGCAGTTCGGCTTCTGCGCCCCAGGGCAAAACCCAAATACCGGTTGCACCCCACCGGTCGTTCCTCGCTTTGTGAGCAATTGGTGGGGTGGAACCCTGGGAGTTCCGATCATCAAGGACAAGCTCTGGGCGTTTGGCTCTACCTACTGGAACCGGGAGACCGAGTTTGGCGCCCTCAACGCCAGCCCATCCTCGCTCTTCCCCACGCAGGCAGGGCTCACGTCAATTGCACAAGCGTTCCCGAGCAATCCTGGTGTCGCTGTTCTCCAGCAGCTCAGCCCTTATGCTGTGACTACCGGCAACCCTCGCCAGCTTCCGACCTCTGCCTCAAGCTGCCCGGCCTCCCTCGGCACCTTCAACCCCGCCAACGGCACATGTCTCGAGGCTGTGGCCGGCGTGCAAGGCCTTGTTCCGTTCTCCAACTTCGGTCGTCAGGTTCCCTTCCTCGCTTCCGACCAGGAAGACCTCGGCCGCATCGACTGGCAGGCCACTCCCAAGGATCGCTTCTACGTCCGCTACTTCTACCAGAACAACCCCACGTCTCCTGATGGGGCCACAGCCAACGGCGGCTTCGTCAATGTCGAGGGCGCAACCCACTCAGTCGGGGCCGATCTCACCCACACCTTCAGCCCTCGCTGGGTCAATCAGCTCCGCTATAGCTTCCAGCAGAGCACGATAGCCTTCGAAGGCGGCGGTTTCACCAATTGCCTCATCACCGCTTTTGCGACCTGCCCCTCCAACATAGCCTTCAGTAACCCCAACTTCAGTAACCTTGGCCTGCCCAACAACCTGCCCCAGGGGCGTGTCGTCAAGGTCAGCCAGGTGCAGGACAACGCCACCTGGACCTTCCGGCAACATGCGATCACCTTCGGCGGTGAGTTCGACAACCAAAACTCGCCCAACGTCTTCCTCCCCAACGCATCAGCCACCTTCACCTATGACAACCTGAACGACTTCATCTCCGGCGGTTGCCCCCAGGGTGCCTGCTCCGCAAGTCTGGCGATTGGCAATCCCACCATTCCCTTCAAGGAACAGGACGTTGCGCTCTACTTCCAGGACGACTGGAAGGTTACTAGTAGCCTCACCCTGAACCTTGGTCTACGCTGGGAGTTCTTCCAGCAGGCGATCAACCTGCTGCATAGGGAAAGCGTAGCGAACCAGACCGGTCCTAGTCCCCTATGGAACATGGCTTTGCCCCTCTCTGTTACGACCTTACCCGCTATCCCCAACTACTACAAGAACATCGAACCCCGCCTCGGCTTCGTCTGGAACCCCGACTTCAATAAGAAGCTGGTCATCCGCGGCGGCTATGCGATCAACGTCGAACCCGCTTTCTACAATATCAACTTGAACGTCGCTGCCAATGCGCCCCTCGTCAGCTCGGGCAGCGTCAACTGCACCGGAGGCACCATCCAGTGCATCCCCACCGGTGGCGCGACCTTCGCTACCGTTCAGGCGCAGACGAATAAGCTTCTCCCGCTTGGCGGAAGCCCCGGCGATCTCACCCAATCCGTGGTTAGCCCCAACTTCCACAACCCCCAGGGCCAGACCTATACCTTGGGTGTGCAATACCAGATCCTCAACTCGGCTGTCATTGACGTCCGCTACGTCGGCAATCACACCAGCAGCCAATTCCAGGATATCAATGCCAATCCTTTTCTGGGCAACGTCGCTGCCGCCTTCCCCAACGTGATCAGTCCTTCGAGCCTATGCACGGCGGCCAACAGCACGCTTCCAGACGGGGCCGATATAGGTCGCCTAAACTGCGGTTCCAGTGTGGTCAACCAGATCACGAACACCGCCTTCTCTCAATACAACTCCATCCAGGCCAACCTCACTACGCGCAACTATCACGGGGTGACCGCGACCTTTGCCTTCACCCATAGCAAGAACATCGATAACACCAGCGAAATCTTCGGGAACGCCGGACTCTCAAACTCGGGTGGAAACACCATTGCTCTCGCTCAGAACCCGCTCAACACGGACCTCGGCGAGCGTGGGGTGAGTGGTATCGACTTGCCCAGCTCTGCCAGCATTAGCTTCACATACTCTCTTCCCGCCTTCCACACTGGAAAGGACCTCTTAAATAAGCTGACCAACGGCTGGCAAGCTAATACCATATGGGTCTATAACAGCGGTCAGCCCTACACGGACTATCAGGGAGTCAACACCTCATCCCCACAGGCCAATCCGGATGACAACCGTACTCTACAGTCTTACAATGATACACAGTTCAATAACAACCAGGTGGGTTTCGACGTCCAGCGCCCCATCCTCTCCAACAAGAATGCCCCCCGTAGCACGCTCGGCATCTACACGGACACCGACGTGCCCGGATCCACCACCACCTTCACAGCGCCTCAGCTCGTGGACTACGTGACCGGAACTCCAGTCACTTCCTCGCAGGTACACTTCATCGCGAACAACCAGCTCGCGGCCAACGTCCTCGGAAATCCCTACCCCGGCACCGGGCGGAATACTCTCCGTGGCAATACTTACAACAACGCTGACTTCAGTGTCTTTAAGAACACGAAGATCACCGAACGCTTGACCTTCCGTCTCGAAGTCGATGCTTTCAACGTACTCAACCGCTCATACTATGGAACGCCTGGTGCCGATTTGGGTGACGCCAACTTCGGCAGCTTCAATAACTTCCTCAACACCCCTGCCCAGGGAAGCGCGGTCGCCGGATTCGGAACCGGAATTCGCAATATGATCTTCTCCGGCAAGCTCCTCTTCTAACCGTTTCAACACAGCATTGGGGCGTCCTCCAGGACGCCCCTCTTTCTTGGTTGGATCTCTCATCTCAAGCACCCACCGCTCGACAACGTTCACGCCGAGAGCGCCGGTAATGTCTGTCTGATCGATCTTCTGGGGAGTGACCTGACTTGCCCTAATTCCGCACATTTGATCTTACGAATTTATCCAATCAACATTCTCATGAGACAAGCGTCCTGAGCCGCGTTTACAGAGACGGTTGCCGGTCCGCCCACCAGGCACGCTATCTGGTTAAGAAGAGTCACATCGAAGACAGTCGCAGATCTTGCTGGCATCGATGCGATCGATCTTCTTCTTGGCCGCTGCGATCGCCCGCAACATCAACGGATGCGCCACCTTCACGGCTGCAGCATGAGGCAGAAGATGGTCATAGATCCATCCCGTAAACATGGTTGCTTCTATGGCCACGGTCCACGGAGTTGGTAACGTCTTCACCCAATCGTCGAGCTGTGCTCTAGTCGCAGCAACGGTGCCTTCAGAAAGAACCGTACCGCTCACGTCCTTCACGCAATAGCTGATCGTCTTCTTGTGGATGTCTAACCCGATGAAGTGCATACTGGTCACGAGGAGCCTCCTTGGATGTCTCTGAATCAGCAAGTAATCGCTGAGTTCAGCCCTTGTACACCAAGTGCTCCTCAACTCCGCGACTTATCCATCCAAACATTCGGTACTAATCGACGCCCTCGATAAGTGAATTGGCGATAATGCACTCATTGACACCCTGTGGAAGATCGAAGGATCGAACTTGAGCTTTTCTTCTTGGGCCGCGACTCCGGCGGCACAAGACCCGCGAGGCGGTAGTACACAACGAGCTGGCCGTAGTGTTCACCGCTATGCTCGATGATGCCGTATGCAATGTCGATAACGCGCGCTTTCTGCTGAGGGAAATAAACAACCTCCGTCGTCAGGCCTTTTTCGCCTTTCGCCTGGATGGCGGTTGCGCCGTCGGCGAAGGATTTCTTGACGAACGCAACGATGTCGGCCTTGGACTTGTATTGGTCGCGCTTCGGATCTTCTGCCGCGGGAGGCTTCTGCCCCATCACAGGATTCGTGAAGTAGTAGCATGAGCCCGCCGCGTGCAGCAACTGCTCGGCGAAACTCCGCTGCTCGGGTGTCGGCTTGAAGTCATATTTGTCCTCGGGAAAATCTTCGGCCATCGCCGTCAGCTTGCGGCCAATCTCATTCCAGGAATCGAGCACGACTTTCGATTCCGGATCGGCAGGTTTGATGGCTGCATCTTTCTTCATCGCGTCCTGGGCATGCGCGGGAAATGCGAATGCCAGCAGGACGATAGCGAGAAACGGTATTCTTTTCATTTCTTCCTCCACGATTAGTTTCGCGAATCAAAGCTTCAACTTCTTATTTTGCCTGCGCTAGCTCCGCAACAACTGCGGCAACTTTCTCGAGTATCTCGTTCCAGCCCTCGAGTTGACCGCTATCTTTCGCGCTCTCCATGGATTCATTTCCAATGTGTGTGAGTTTCGTCTGGCCGTTTCCGAGATCCTCAAAGAGGGTCACGTCGTACGCTCCGTCTATGGCCTCATGTTCTATTCCTAATTGCTCAGAGTCAATCTTGTTTCCTTCCGAGTCCGAAATGTACATGGAGGAAACGATCTTTTCGTGCAGAACAATCTCGTGGTATTCAATCGCATTCCAGCCCTCATACCCATCCGGCGTCTTCATGCAGAGGAGAGACTTTCCTCCAACGCGAACATCCATCTGGCAAACAGGCGCAGTAAAGCCCTTCGGTCCCCACCAGTGCATCACGTACTTCGGGTCTGTCCACGCCTTCCAAACCACCTCGCGTGGGGCATCAAAAACTCTTGTGATAACCATCCGCTCTGTCTCATTAACCGTGTTATTTGTCATCTCTGACCTCCGCCTTTTTCATTTGATTTACAACGACTTCCAGTTTGTCGAAGCTCTCTTCCCAGAATCGGCGATAAGAAACCGCCCAGTCGCTGACTGTCTTAATCGCCGCTGGCCTGAGCGTTTACACACTCTCTCGTCCACGCTTCGTCTTGATCACAATCCGCGCCCGCACCAGGTAGGCAATATGTTTTGAAATCATCTGCTGCGAGAGTGCAAACGGTTCCGTCAATCCATGCACAGAGGCAGGCCCATGCGAGAGCCGTTCGATCATTGCCCTGCGGGTTGGATCAGACAACGCCGCAAATGTTGTACCAGTCTATCCACAACCATATGGTAGTGGATAGCCGTCGAATGTCAATTGATATTGTTGCGAGCCGGATTTCCATTCCCTGGTCTCTGAACCATTACACCGACGCGTGATAGATCGCCAATGCACTCACTGAACAAGATGGCTAGCCTTCAGTCGGCCAGTGTTCGGCGACCCTTTCCCAGGCGTGATCCTCGGTTGACGCCAACAGGGCAAACCACGTTTCCAGAATTGCGGTGGCTGGAAACGCGAGTCGGCGATTACGGGAACATCGGCAGAGACCCAGGATGGGCTTACTTCGAGCCCGGAGGCACAACGCCGTTCATGCGCAGATACTCGACCATCTGTCCATAGTGGTCGAATCCATGAGCAGAAATGAAAGATGCGACGACCGACCGCGTGTGCAGACCGTCGACACCGTCAATCGTAGTGTAGGCATTCTCGGCTGTAATCGTCGCGAGCGCCTT